>CEAB01017207.1_pt1 | contig 349377 bp, 241 predicted proteins | sample 557651 | NCBI WGS metagenome assembly CEAB01 (sample SAMEA3182046, study PRJEB8094) | gut metagenome | biome: human; feature: gut; material: Stool; isolation source: human stools | place: Canada | collected 2011-11-15 | reverse complement strand
TCATCCTTTGAATAAAAACTGTGGCTATTTTATTTAGCGCATCATATAGACAATATTATATCTTGCCGTTTTTCTCATAGGACCATATCAACCTCTAAACTTTCAGATAACCTGAAACATCATTGGTATTACCTGAAAATCAAATATCAACACGAAAAGAGCCCCATAACCCTCCGCTGAAGTAGAAGCCCTTTCTTAACAAAAAAACTAAATTTCACTATTTAATTGCTGAGTTTCACAACTCACATGTTTATGTCCCACAAAATTATAATGGAAATTTATATATCGCAAATTATTAACACAAAAAACATCATATGCATCTCAAATTCTGAAGTATACCGTTCAGTAAGACATCATTAATATCTTATGGAGTATTCATCAAACTGAAGAAAAAAGCGATGATAATCCAACGACTAACACCGCTTGTAAACAATTTAATGCATGAGACCCTTTTCACAAAGAGCATGCTACAGAAAGAAAATGAATCACTTTCCATTTTATTTTTAGGACAAGCAAAAATACAACTTCTTTCTGAATTTAAGAAACAACATAAACTTTATCCTACTCAAAAATCCAATGGAATTATACACGAATCAATTGCAAACATAATTTTTCTTCAATTACCCATCAAGAACAATACCAAGTGAGACGAAACGTTGGTTATATCATTGAAACATAACACATTGTAAACAACAAAAAAGCGATGATAAAGTAATTACTTACCTCACACCGCTTTAAATACTATAACAAATTCGTAAGTCTTTTCACAAAGAACATATTACAACGAAAGAGTCATATTTATACTAAACCAAGAACAAATATAATTATTCCACGACCATTCACCAAGAAACAACTAAAAAATCATCCAAGAAAATCGATAAAATGAATAGCGGATGTCAAATAATGCACTTTTAGGGGAAAATATTAGGAACAAATTATTAATTTTGCTATTACCAATAGTACGAAATCATATCCAGTATCATCAACTAAAGACTAACAATCTGTGAAGCGGAATATAAAAAGGATAATCACTAAATACAAGAACAGGGTTATCCAGATCTATTTCAGTAGCAGGCTTAACAGGAACCCTTTTTAATGTTGTTAGATATAACAAACATAGACTCTCACTGGTCTTTCAATGGTCTCTTATGAAAAAAACGTAATGCCCCTGTCAGTTGCGACAGGGGTTTTGTCATTTATAGCATTAGAATTTCAATCCGGGACACTGTTATACTGCTAATTGTATACTCAAACGGGAAAGTATTTATGCACTTTTATTTTTCTAAATCTAAAGAGAGACCGCTACGCCGTCAGCCTAAAGTGATAAACAAAAAAACTTCACCACATCCCTATTATCCCCAGCTGAGTTTGCCTATGCACATCTACTGGGACACTCCCAAGTGGGACGCACTACTGGGACAGCTTCTTGATGGGACGACAGGGATAAGGTCCATTCACTCTTCTTTAATTCGTCTATGCCTGATCTTTACCCTTTCTAAAAAAAGTCTGTTTCGCCGTTCAAATCCCTCGAAAGCTTGATATATATATGAAAGCAAATATAATATTATCTGGTAAGAACGATAGTTTTATACTAGACCGTCAGGTAAGGGATTGTCCTGATGTTAACGAAAAAACAGTTCCACAGAGAATACCCAGAAGATATCGGGAAGATATCAAGAGATTACAGGAGAGATACGATCTGCATGAAGGGCTGGTCATTAATGTGTCCCTCAAAGAATTCCGAGGAATATGTGAAAGGGATTATCCAAAGATTGAAGCATACCTGGGATTAAGGAAATACCTGTTACGTACTTTCGGAGTAACCCTGAATATACACTCACAAAAAACAAAGGGTAGTTCAGATAAAAATACAGCAATAACACAAAAATAATAGATACACAGATGGATACAATAGTAATTAAGAAATCGGAACTCATAGAACAGATCAGAGAGGATTTCAAACTTTGGGAAGAAATGTCACCGGATATCGACGAAGGCTATTTTGACGAAGAGGACGTACAGTCTTATCTAAATTTCCTGATAGAAAGATATCATGACGAATGGGTAGTAATTGATGATACGCAGGAAGGAGGTGATGTATGAAAGAACTTTTCGATATAATTCCCAATTCGACTGGCGACGGATTCAGAATGCAACTCAGTACGGGAGTAATCGATATCCCGGATGATAACGGAGGCTATATCATTTCCTCAGGTTGTGGTAGCGGCAAAACTGAAAGCATAAAGAGCCTGATCCGACAGAAATATAACTCGGGGATTCTGTATTGTGTCGATACCCGTGACGAACTGGGCAAGATGTATGACTGGATTCTGGCTAACCTGGTGAACAGGGAATTGGGGTATGGTGATATATTGAGAGAAAGTGATGTTATGATCATATCCAGTGATAAGGAGCGTTCATCCTTTCTGAATCAATACAAAGATAATCCCGAGATTCTTATGGATAAAAAGATTATCCTGATCACACATGTACGTTTCTGGACTGACCTGATCAATTATTTCCTCATTTATCGTCCCCAAATGCCGGTAGATTCATTTGACGGAGATTTCAGGAAACTAATGGTAAGACCGGATCTTAGACGGTATATCCTGTTTGACGAGACTCCCACCTTTATCAGACCTTTCGTGGAATTCGACCGGACGATACTGGGAGTATTCAGTAAAACTGATGATACGGGCAATATCATTTGTATGTCACCGGAAGAAATCGGGATTTATTACGACCATTTCATCAGGAATACCAGGAATGATCTTTTTAACCAGTCTTACCGGATTAACCGTATTAAGCGTGACGTGGCATTAAACCTGATTCCGAAGTATTATGACTCATGGATGCTCTCCGACAGTGACAAGGCAGGCATTACATTCTATCCCGTTGACCTGTGCCCTCTGGGAGTGTACATAAATACGCATGTACTGATCTTCGAAGGTGCAGGCGATCTTTTGTTCAAGGACTCCAGGAACTTCAGGCTTCTTGATGTGGACCGGAAATATAACTGTGTGACTGAATTCCGGAAAATAGACTTCGGACTGTTCAGAAGAAATCTCAATCCCCGACGTTTTGACGAGTTTACCACACGTATAGCCATGCTTATAAATAAACCTACCCTGGTCGTATGCTGGAAGGATATCAACGGGGGTGACGACGGTCCGGGTAAATCAGAATATGCAGAACAGATCAGTGAGGCTTTACTGCTTAAGGGTGTCCCCAAGGAACTGTTCACTGTTACCTATTATGGCTCTTCAGATAACAAGAGTACCAATAACTACCGGGATATAGACCAGATTGTGATGTGCGGTGACTGGACCTTGCCCAATATAGAATCAGCCAGAATACGTCGGGCTTATGGAACCACTACTGATACACAGAATCAGAAAGACTGGTTCTTCAGCCAGCTAATTACAAGGATAGGCATAAGAAAACACGACGGTGGTACTTATACGGTATATTATACGGATGACTTCAAGTATGATTTCATAGGTAGAATGTATGTGTATTTCAATGAGAATAGGGTAATCAGTTCGTCACATAGCCGGGAATCATGTGACTGGAAAAACAGGCTGGATAGCATGAATATCCGCAGTAACCTTAAGAATGAGATTGTACTACTAGCTATGGATGATGAGGATATGAGAAATGCTATCGGTATGGACTGGGAATACACCAAAGAGGTCAGCTTTGATTATCTGGAGAATTTGGGGATAAAGAGAAGTGCAAGGGAAAGACGTAGATACAATAAACTGATAAGGGTGTTAGAGAAAATCAAGATAACCTTACTTATCGAGTAGGTAAAGAAGGATTGGGTATGGTGTTTTAGCCTGCCCTTCCTTCTCTAAAACCATACTATACCTTACCCGCTTTTTTTCGATGGGCTAGTTAAATTATATAAGGAGTAAAAAAAAGCGGGTAGATAGAAATAATAAATAGAATTGATAAATAAAATTGAAAATAGAAATAGTAGATAGAAATAAATAACAATTGTAAGTTACCCGCTCTTTTTCAATAAACCAGTTAAATTATATAAGGATCAAAAAAAAGTAAGTAGATAGTTGGTAAATATAATTGATAGATAGAAATTAATAACATTATAAGTTACCCGCTTTTTTTCGATAAACTAGTTAAATTATATAAGAAGTAAAAAAAAGGGGGTAGATAAATAATAAATAGAAATGGTAGATAGAAACAATAAATATGATAAGTCATAGATATACAAGTTTTATAGATTAAATAAGAAAGACCGCTACGCTGTCTCTCAAAGTGATACAGAGAAAAACTTTAAATATTTTATCTTCCCTTCTCTTATCACTTAGGAAAGAGCACGAAGTGGTCTCTCTCTTGTTTATCTTGCTATGTATCTACATTACTTTTATTCCAGTCTATTACCATAAATACTGAACATAGCACCTCCAATAAAAAAGAGTGGTTATGTGTAGAGAGAATAACAATAATAAAAATCCAAAATATGATGATTAACAAAACAGTTAGTTACTACAATAATGCGGATGATTCCAAGAGTAAAATCCGTTATAACCTTGACTATGTCCTGGGGATGATTAGAGACGATCAGGAACTATTCCAGCAAACGGTAAGACTTAGATCTATATCGACAGAAGAAGAATACAAGCAGGCGAAGAAGTTGTTACCAATGATTGCTCCCTCGGGCGTATTTGATTACCGGAATGATAATCCGGAAAATCTCAGGGAATATTCCAATGTGTTGGTTCTGGACTTTGACCATTTCCAAAACCACCTTGATGCCGGGGAATTCAAGAGAAACCTAATCGATAATGCAGACCGTCTTTATATCTATGCACTTTGGTTTTCACCGAGTGGATTAGGGGTAAAAGTGGCAATGCTTCATGATAACACAACCCCTATGTATCATAATGAGCTTTTCAGATGTATTAGAGAACAACTCTACCCAGGAATACCAGAGTTTGATGATAAATGCGGTAATCTTAGCCGGACATTTTTCTTAAGTTCGGATCCGGAGATTTATATCAATCCACAACGGGATTATCTTATCCCTTACCATTTTAAGCATTCCCCGTCAGTGAGGGCAACTCCTATGAAAAGCTATAATCAGGGTTACATAAGCAATTGTTTCACACATACCTCGGCAGAAATAATCCAGAATAATTGTTTTCAGGCACGATGGAAAGACAAGACACTGATCAATTACATAGATAAGAAGTGGCGCCTGGAATATCCTGAATCCTACGAGGACGGTCACAGGCATCAGTCTATCCTGTCAAGAGCTAAATGGTTATGCAGGTATGGTGTGCTCTATGAAAATGCATTGGCATATCTCACCGGGACATTTGGCTTGCATGGGATTGATAAAGCTGATATAGAAGCTATGGTTATCAATAACTATAATGCCAACAGAGAAGACTTTGGTAAGGACAGAATGAGGTTGTACCTGAAAAAAGAATCCGGCAGAAATTATAGAAATCAAAAGTTGAAAGGGGAATAAAATATTCGATTGTAGTTTCTCCTCCGTCCCCAATCACCCCATAGCCTTATTAGGGAAGAAATAATACTCACATATGAAGAGTACCTGAAACCAAAAGTATCCTACTACTTGAACTAACACACTAATCAAGAAGTAAAGGGAATGCACGGGTGGAAGGTACTCTTTCTTTTTTCTTTTTCTTCTCACTTAAAAAAAATGACAAAACGCTCTTAGTATCCCGCCAATTCCTAACTAATGATGAAAAACAGCATATTTGATATGTGGAGTATTATGAATTTATTCTTTGGTGGTCCTCCAGAGGAATCACTGAAGCGTCAGGTTGGAAAGAAGGCTTCCGGTCCTGATGTTAGCGAAAAAACGGGAAGCAAGCATAATGAGAAGTACGAACAGGATATTACAGCACTCAAGGAGAAATTCGGAAACTCTTTTATAACCGGACTCTGTGTTCGGATCACACTGAAGGAAGCACTGGGGATGATGCCACGTAACCGAAAAAGGGTTGACGCATATTATGGGCTGGCCAGATATCTGCAAGAAGAGTATGGAATTACACTAACCATTTATTCACAAAAAACTAAACCAAACGGCCATGAAGAAGATAATTTATAAAGGTACAATAGAAGAGAGCGATTATAACCGTGTGAAAGACATAGACAGCGAGAACTATATAACCCCGGACGGGAAAACAGTTATGCCTAAATTAACACAGATGCCATTACGGGACCTCGCTATCCTAAGTTTCACCAGTGAGAACGAACTGAAGAAATACTACACCGGCAATGAGGAGTACTTTTCATATTCCGTTGTAGAATTAATGCTCGATACAAGAATACAAACCAGTAACTTGAGCAGACACAAGGTCAGCAGTTTTGAGGATGCACTGTATCTGCTTTATACTTATTCAGAGGAGATACCACAAGCGGACGATCCCAAATATCTGTCCATTCTTATTGCAGCCGACATATTGAATGTAGAGGAGGAGGATATCATAGAAGAGGCAAGAAGGGATAATAAGTTGTATTCGGACGAAGACAAGAACCTGTTTGTACCGGTCCGGTGGATTGGGGACTGGTATAATGATGCTCTGGCTACTTTGGGGATATCGAGTGTCATCTATATACAGACTAGGGGAACGGGGAAAGTTAAAATATTAATTGAAAGAGACCTGGAGTAATATGAAAAAGAAAATATTTACAATGGGCAAGGTGTATGATCTGAGTACACTAGGAGTCAATGAAGTTGAAAATGCAGTTCAGGCGGATCTGGATAAGGTCTTTAATGCCGGTGGAGTCAAATTTAAGCTTAGAGAAGTATCGGGAAAAACATTGGAGCTGACATTTCTACGCAAGTACAGGGAGGGGGAAATAGACTGGCTGAATTATGATCCGAAGACAATCTATAATATTGATGCCAACATAATCACCGGGCATAGTTTTAATGGCTTCAGGATACCGGATTACTGGGGAGGCGTTCCGTATGGATACACATTTTTCATGCCGAAGAGAGAATTTATAGGGTGCTATAGAAATTCTGCTGTAATGCTTGGGGCGGATCAGGTAAAGAAAGTTAAGATCACAACACAACCGGAGAAAATAGTGATGAGGTTGATGTTTTAAGAGCAAGAGAGAAGATAGTTAGGGATAGCTGTCTTCTCTGCTTTTTTATTCTTAGAGATATTAAGAAGCACGTTTTTTTATCCTTTTATACCTAATTTGTTATTTTACATTTGCCAATGAACCGGATTTCAAATTCATTTCAAATAGCCTAACACGATATATATTTAAGATGATTTTCATAAATAACATCACCAATTGGGAACCTCAAATGCCTATCATTAAAACATAGAAATATATTATTTTCCATGCATTCTTACCATAGAGCTACAAAGCTGAGCAATCATTTCTCTATGGGTAATCAGAATAAGTGTCTTATTCCGTACTTGTTCTGAAAGCCGTTCTAATAATATTTTTTCCGTCTTCTCATCCAATGCGGAAGTCGGTTCATCCAACAATAAAATACGACCAGGACGGAGCAGACCACGAGCAATCGCAATACGCTGCGCCTGACCTTCGCTAAGCCCTATTCCTTGTTCGCCGCAAAGGGTATTCAAACCATCAGGCAAAGTATATACAAAATCCGCTACCGCCGTATGAAGTGCAACATATAGTTCTTCGTCTGTAGCATTAGGGTTACCCATTAGCAAGTTGTCACGGATTGTTCCACTGATAAGCGTATTTCCTTGCGGTACATAAGAAAGATTACAACGTGTAAGAGGTGAGACATCCACTTCCTTTCTCTTGTTATAAAATACAATCCTACCACTGTCCGGGGATAATAAAGCCAAAATCAACCGTAAAAGAGTACTTTTCCCTGTACCAGTTTCTCCAATCACGGCAGTCAGACTACCCGGGAGAAAATTATGGGTAAATCCATTCAACACCTTTTTCTCACCATCGGGGTAGGAAAAATCCAAACTTTCCACACGGATACCTGGTATGCCATCCAACATTATCGATTCCCCATGTTGTTCCAAAGGTAGAACTGCGATTTCAGCAAGACGTTCCGAAGAAGTGATAAGATGGATAAATGCCGGTATCTGACGGCTAAGTTCCACCAACGGGCCTTGTATTTGTGCTACAAGTTGAAGAAAGGCAGCCATCACACCAAAAGTTACAGTACCATCTTGCAAGCCAAAAACTCCCCATAAGAAAGCTGTCATATATCCTGCAGAAAAACCTGTTTGCACTACCATACGGGAAAAAAGGGAGAAGTCCGTACGTCGCATTACCTGGTGCTGTAAGTTTAATTGCAATGAGGCCAATGTATTACCGGCACGCAATGTGTTTCCCAATGTACGGACCAGTATGCAGTGTTGCAGATATTCCTGAATATGGCTTTGTATCCGGCTGTCCATAGAACGTATATCACGGGAAAGTCCGCGCATCTTTTTTATATAGCTTTTGCTAAGCAACAATGCACCTGACATAATAAAAAGTATCGCTCCGGTAAGCCGTGAGTCCAACCTTGAAAGGAAAAACAGTGCTCCGATAAGTTGGCTGACTATGACCATTATAGACGGAAATCCTCGGGACAGCATATCCGTTACGGTTATCACATCCTCCTCCAGACGGTTAAGAATATCACCGGTATGGAATCTCTCGCGCCCGGTCCAACGGCTTTCCATCAAATGATTAAAAAGCTGATGACGCAGTCCATTACGAAAACGGATCTCTATATAATTACCAAGACGGACACCGGCCACAGATAGCAATAACCGGGAAATAAGGCAAGCTGCCATCAGATAAATAAGAACATTCATATGATCACCCGGCTCCTTAGTTGCAATATCAATCAGGCACTTGCATATCCATATGAAAAAGAGCGATATACCCACATATAATGTTCCCATCATGCCTCTGCATAAAATTAGTATGCGGTAGCCTTCGGAAGCGTTCCATAACCACTTAATACTATCCTTTATTCTCATATGCCTATCATAAACTTATCCGACCGTTTTATTTGTACCAGTATCGGCATACTCCTAAAATATATTTACGGAAAGGAAGTAAGGCCATCCAAATCCGTACTTTGCAGCGTTCTTTCAAAGAAGAACATTCTATATGCTTACCAGAATGCATAATTCTCAGTACTTTACCACAAATATTTTCCCGCCGACATCTTTCTATTTCACTGACATTACCGTCTCCCATAAGAATGATATCATCATCTGCTATCCGGTATATACGATGTAACACATAACTTCTTCCCGTAAGATATGCCAATACAATATCCCCCACTTGAATACAATCTGTTTTTTGTAAAACAACACGGTCGCATCCGCCGATTATAAATGGGAACATACTGCTGCCTTTGGCAAGTAAGGTTACTGTACATCCTTCAGACAACATCAACGCCACTTCGGAAAGTAGCAAGTCATTAGACAATATAACTCTTTCAGTCATAGCAGAAATAAAATGATTCTCTTCCCAGCCACGCCTGACACAAGAAGAGAATCGACAAACAAAACAAACAATAGTGGATTCAGTGCGTACAGCCAGAAATATCACATTCCTCAACTGTGGTAAAAATCCATTATGGGGTAAAGGGTTGCTTGTTTATTGTTACATATTAATCAACCAACTGACAAACACTAGATATGTACCAATAGCATTGCCAGTGATCTTTATATTTACAGTATTTAATCTTCCCATTCTGAGGGTGGCAATGTTCTTTTTCCATACCATTTCATCCAGGCACAGAATTTTCGTTTCCTTAAATAAAGGGTATCACCACAATATTCCAGTGCTTCCCAGTCAAACGAGGAATGATGTCCGAACCATCTCTCTGCCCAGTAAAGTAAATGATAACTGAATAGTGCAAGCAACATAAACCACCACGAAAAAAGCAACGATAGTACCAGTGAAGGCATTAATGCCAATAAAAAACACTCAAAATACTGACGTTCATGAATTCGTAATTCCATGTCCTCCCATATTTCCAGATATTTATAACGGGTAAAACAACAACCGAAAACCATGAAATAATGTTCCCTCTTATTTCGTTTCCTGTTTAGAATAATTTTAGCTAACAGACTATTATATAAAATCATACCGCTTCTTATTTTTATAACAACAAAGGAATGGAGTTACCGACATATAGAAACATACCTTATCCATGTCGCTTAAGTATCATTACAAAACAGGCACTATCACCGGGACAATATATGCTGTGGCTAATTGGATTATGATATAAAAATAGTTTACCCCGATTCCGTTACCTGTTTTTTCACCTTCTCTATTGTCTCATTTTTTCTCTCTTCAATGTCTCTACAATTCTTTAATTGAACTCTCAAAAAATACTTCCAAACCAACCATAGCGGTCCTTGAAACGGACTAACAGGCTAGTTCACGGATTCAGTATCCATAGCAAAAATATTACATTACGTATCTGTGATAACAAACAGTTTCTTTCATATTGTTTTCCCAGCTATATTTATTTATAGGTGGGAACATAAAGAATAATGGCCTGTCCCTATGCTTTGGACAGGCCCTATTTAAAAGACTTTATTCACTACGGGTAATAACCGCACGGCTCAAACGCGGATCATTATAGAACATATTCTCCACACCACCCTTGTAGTCGATACGAAGCTGTGATTCTTTCACACCGAACTCTTTAACAAGGCAATCATAGACGGCATGTGCACGTTCCTTGCTCAATTTCTCGTTACCCTTCTTACTGCCTGTACCCGCATCCGCATAACCGGTGATAGTATATGTCGCTTCCGGATCACCTGATTTAATGATTTCCGCCAGCATACCCAAATTGGCACGGGCCTCGTTATCCAGTTTGCTCTTATTAATCGGGAAAGTAACAAGATTGGCTGCGGCAATCTTCTTTATGATAGTCCGAGCATCCTGCACGTTACCCTCAGCAAGGGCTTTCTTCAAACGTTCATTTTCTGCACTCATTTCATTCAGTTTACGGCGCATACTTTCCAAATCACCGTAGTCGTAACGATAAATGGTCTTGCTACGATCCCAGCCACGAGGCTTGAACTTATAGGCCAGCCCGACAGTAGCCGACAACATGCCTTCATTGAAACGTCCGCCACCCTCACCATCAAAGCGATCGTTTACAAGCATGGCGCGTACATCAAGGTTCAGATCAAGCGCGCTGCACAAACGGAATGAGTTTAAAATTCCGACATTGGCACTTACTTCCTTTGCTGATGGCGATTTCCATACACGGGCCCATCCAAGACCTGCATAAGGGCTGCAATTCCAAATACGCTTTTCATTGTAACCACAAAACAGGTTAGAGAAGTTGAACAGGATATCGGCATGAAAATTGGCCATGTCAAATTTCTGTTTCTCCAGCCAATAACCGTTTCCTCCCTTCCCTGGAACATCACCACCGGTGGAATGTGACAAGGCACCTTTTTGGGTGGCTCCCTTCTGCTGAAGACCGCTATACATTAAACGCATACCAATCCCGGGAGTAAACCATTTGCCCACAGCAATATCCAATGCAGGAGCCAAACGCTTGCCAAATGAGACCTGTTTGTCATGATCGCCAAAATAAATTTGTGCACCACCGCCTGCACTGATAAACCAGTTGCTCCAGAAACGGTTGGTTTCCACTTTGTATTTGTCCTCACTGTATTCTACCTTTTCTTCCGTGGTGGAAGTCTGTGCGAAGGCAGGACAAAAAGCCAGTGCGCACAAGGTTGTTAAAAACAAATTTCTAACCATTTTTTAAAGTTTTTTTTATTTTACTGCCTTATATTTTAAGTTGTTACTAACAACTGCCTGCAAAGCCGGACCACCATATAGTACATAGGTCTTGAAACGTACTTCAAAATGTGTACAGCCACATGATTCATTTTTGCTGATTCTTTCTTTTCATCCTTCTCTTCAGAAAAGGATGAAAAGTTCGTTGAACAATGTTTTATTACTCACCTTTTCGTTTCATGCGGTATTTGTAGTTGTTGTTGATGATAGCCTGCGGGAGAAGATCACCGTACACGGTAAAGTTACCACTACGACGAGCACCTACAAAGTCTGAAAGAATGATACCAGTGCTGCCAACCCAATCAGTAGAGGTAATCTTGTTATAGAACTTGATATGATTGTTAGCGGCATTCTCACGATAACCATCTGTGGTAGATGCTGTAGCAATTATCCCACTAGTATATCCAGAAGTGTGATTATAAGACCAACGATTAATCATGGCAGGGTTAGTGTGGAAATATCGGCTCTTTTCAAGCAAAGCCTCTATTGCGTTCCATTTAACAGTAGAAAACTCATCACTAGAAACACCGGCTTCCGAACGATTATAACAGTCCTGAATATTCAATGTCCCGATAACAGACGACGGTCCCCAAATAGACACCTCGCCTCCGTCTTTGGAATGTGACCAATCATGATATCCACCCACTACAGGACCAGCATCGTTATACTTCGTCCACGAACGGCACATAAACAGAATCTTTCCACGCATCTCGCCTACAGTCAAATCAGGACGAAAGTCAATGGTATAACTTTGATTTGTAGATGGATTAATAGTATTCTTCATTACATTCAACTTTTCCAACATTGCAGGCGCCCATTTTTCATGTGTATTTTCATTCGTCCAATGAGTAATACTTGTTCCACTATATTCATCTTCATGACGCATAATGGCAATGATGAATTCACCTGGATTCTCTTTCAGATAGTATTTAAAACGCTCCATTACGTTATCCCATACAAATGTCGTTGCTACTATGCCATGACAAAGAATCATTGTGCTACTCGCATTAAGTGCCGGACGGAGATCGAACGCACGGATACCCATTTCAAATTGCTGGTCTAAGGTCATGTCCTGAGTTTTTCCTAAACTGAATGTTGTTCCGTCACCCGTAGCTGCATCGTGTGTACCGGGAATGGAAAGCTGCGAAACATAAATATTATCATCCAACGGAGTAATCCAGTTGTTGCCGATTTGCTCATTTGAAGATTTAAAGTTTGGCAATGTCACACGACGTTTGTTACTGGCAAGAATCCCTGATATGTCTTTTGTGATTATTTCCGTAGCACCAGTAGCATGTACACGTATCTTCATAGGCCAGTTACCATCAATGGCATATGGAGGAAGGAATACTGTAAACACAATGGATTCGTTATTTTTCAGTGTAACTATATTTGTATCGTCCGAAGTTTTCAAACCAACAAAAGTAGTAGTACTTTGTGTATTCATGCCTTTGGAACTTTCGGGCAGTTTGTTGGTGGTTTCGCCCGTCTCTGCATTCCATGTAAAAGTATCTCCATCCCCTTCCGGCACTTCGCGTACAACAGATATACCAGTAACCTGTACATCTTCTTCGTTAACCTTCGCACGCCCCTTTACCACTACTTCTATGGTGGTCATCACCGGCTTGAAGTCCAAAAAGACATTACCGTCGTTGGTTGCAGCCTGTTCGGGCGTAAGAGCGTTATATGCCACCAGATAGGCATTCTTCATATCGGGCTTGGCGTAATAGGTATAGTCGGAATACCTTTGAGAGTAATAATCATTGCCAGAAACAGCGACCACTTCGCAACGCTGGTTGCGCTTGATAGGCAGTGTCACAATTCCAGTTTCAGCATCTACACTTATATTCGAATTATCACTGGGATAAACACCGATAAATTTGTGCGTATCATTGTCTGCCCACATCAATTGGCTTGTCCCAAATGCAGCAATAGTGCCTTCGTTATAAAGTTTATTAGTGGATTTTTTGGGGTCTTCCGTTTCGATAGGCGTAACCGTATAGTCTGCATCAGCCACCCCTTCATAAGTCTTGTTACTGTAAATCTTAATTTTGTCTTGTTCTTCCCAGTTAATTTGGAAGATGTTCTCATCGTCATAGACTGTCCGGGTAGATGTACGGGACGAGGCTGCAAATTGAACTGCGTCACCGGACTTTATAGAAGTTTTCCCTTCAAAATCGTCATCGCTACATGCGGTCAGCACTGTAACAAACAACGCACAACCCGAAATAAAATGCTTCATTTGTATCTTCATAATCTTATTTCTTTTAGTTTACAATCGTTTTTTATTGCCATTCTCCGGAGATATCATCACCGATGCCATTCCATCCTCCATGTCCTTGCTCCGAGATGTTTACCTTGTCGTTCTTGTCATCCACAACAGGCTTTCCTGTACGGGAAGCGGCACAGATTCCGTCTTCCAATTCCACCTGAGTCTTCTTCGTCTCAGGTGCTTCATACTTTTTTTTCTTCTGTTCTTTCATTGCGATATTATTTAAAGAATTAAACATAGTTCTCATTAAAAAAAGACGATTTTCACAAACAGTCTTTTTCGAGTTGAAGCCCTTGTTTATAACAGAATTCTTTTCTTCGCCAAGATAAAATCCTGAGTTAGGGAAAGGTACTCCAACATTTATTTGGGGAATTTATATCATTTCTTCTTTTCATACTTCCCGTAACCATAGTTTCCATATCCGTAACCGTATCCATACCCCCGATGGCTTACATCCACACCATTTAACACCAACGTCATATTATTCAGGGTTTTCTCCTGATACAGGCTCTCAATGTCCGGTAACTGGCGGCGATCCAATTTTCCGGCACGTACCACGAAAATGGTCAGATCGGCAATACGGTTAGCTATCGTAGCATCGGCAATAATACCTACCGGCACGCTGTCGGCTATGATGTAGTCATAACGTGTACGCAACTCCTTTACCAGTTCATCCAGACGTTCATCCATTAGCAATTCCGCCGGATTGGGAGCCACCGTCCCTGAAGATATAATATCCAGACCCGGTTGATTTCCGTCATGATGAATTATATCATCAATTCCTATACTACTATTAGCCAAATAGTTGGTCAGTCCCAATTTATGTTTATGGAAGTGCCGGCTCAGTGTTCCCTTGCGGATGTCCATATCCAGCAGCAGTACCCTTTTTTTTGCATAAACGAGACTCATACCCAGATTACGCGAAATAAATGTCTTGCCCGCACCTTCGTTGAAAGAAGTAAAAGTAATAACCTGCATCCTGCTATCTTTCTTTTCCATAAAGGACATATTGGTCCGCAAAATGCGAAACGCTTCCGACACAATATCATCTTCCTTCTCATTTATGGAAGCCCCCTTCCTTCCACTTTTTGCAGTCTCCTTATCCAGTGGTATCTCCCCCAAAAAAGGAACGCTTACTTTTCCTTTCAAGTCCTTACGGCTATGCACATAAGTATCCATAAACATTCTGACAAGGAATACAATACATGGCAGGGCAAAGCCTATTAACACTCCCAACAACAGAATACGTTTTCCTGAAGGAGCTATAGGGACAGTACTGCCGTCAGCACCATCGATCACGCGTGCATTATTATCAGCCATTGCTTGTGAGAGTGCGTTTTCTTCCCGACGGTTCAACAAAAACAAGTATAGTGCCTCCTTTATTTTCTGTTGGCGTTCAATGGAAAGCATTTCCCTTTCCTTGGTCGGAATGGAAGATACACGTGACTGTGCTCTCATTTCCCGGCTTCGGGCATCATTACGACGTACGTTGATACTAACAATCATATTATCTACCGCACGAATAATGCTCTGTTTCATTGCATGCAGTGAATTGTTCAGTTCCTCCACCACCGGATTGCTGTCACTGCTGTCGTCTATCAGCTTGTCACGACGTAACTTGATGGTATTGTATTGGCTGATCTGGTTCTCAATGCTTGCATTGTCAATGCCCGTATTCGAAGGAATCAGATCAGTCCCTTTTGTATGGTCCTCCAAATAGTCCTTGATGTAACGGGCCAGCCGAAGTTGGGTTTCCAGTTCCAGCACCTGGCTGTTCGACTGCTGTGATTCGCTCATATAGCTGCTTGCTGTAGAACTGATGTCCATAATCCGGTTATCACGCTTAAAGGTTTCCAGCTCCGTTTCCACCCCTCCCAATTCACGGCTGATGATAATCAGTCGCTCATTGATAAAGTCGGCCGTATTCACAGCTACCTGATTCTTGTCACGGACCGCCTCTTCGTTATATACGGTAATCAGCATATTCAATACATCCTCAGCACGGATGGGAGAACTATCCTTCAGCGACAAGGTGAGGATAGAGGAATCATCCTCTTCCTGACGAATGCCCAGATTCCCACGATAGTAACCTGCGACAGCCGCCAACGGATTCTTCTGCACCCTGACAATCTTTTCCAGCCATGCATCCGTATAATAATTCGTTGGAGAAATTACCATCCGGACACCGTTTACATCAACCGTATCATTCAAGCCCACCTGGCAAACCTTGTCTTTTTCCGTTCCCATAAAATCAGAAACTGTTACCGTCTGCTTGTCACGGGGAGTCACTTTAAAGGATAGATATTGTTCCGGTGTCGCATCAGGAAAGACCACCGCTACCGGTGCCTTGGTGTACAGTTCATTTTCACGCAGCCCTTCCTTGTGCAGGTAACTAATGTCGGCGTGTACCCGTTTTACCACTTCCTGCATCAGTTTTTTCGAGCGGAATTGCAGAATCTCATTAGCTACATTCACTTTATTGATATAATTGTCGTAACGGTCAAGCCCTGCCGTAGTGGTTTTATTGGACGGATCCTTGATGATGACCGTGGCCTGACGAAAATAGACGAAAGGAGACTGTGCATACCTCAGCCATGACAGGGAGCCGAACACCAATATGGATAGCAGGAACCATCGCCATTTGGACAAAAGATAAAAAAACAGGTCTTTCAGATTGATGTCCTGATTGTTTCTGTTCTGTTCATTCATTTTTTCAATTCTCCCTATTTTAATGCCCAAATCAGTGAGACAATCACGCTTGCCAGTGAAAGGAAAATACTTCCAACCTGAAATCCCCTATCTTCCGAATCCTTCTTACGATATCTGGGCTCCACATATACAATATCATTTTGTTGCAAATAATAACACGGAGAGGTAAACAGCTCCTTGCTGCGCAGGTCATGGACAAAAATCTCTCTCTCACCGTCAATCTCGCGAATCACCGCCACTGAATTGATTTTTGCTTTCGAACTCAGGTCTCCAGCGTTGGCTATAGCTTCCAGAAGGGTAATACGGTCATCCTTGACAGTAAATGTTCCCGTACGACCAACAGCTCCCAATACCGTGTATTTGAAATTCAGAAATTCCAGCGATACTTGCGGATCCTTAATGTAGTTTCCCTGAATGATCCGGTTCTTGATCAGGTCCGTCACTTCACTTACTTTCAGCCCTTCCACATGTAATTTGCCTAAAATGGGAAAATCGATATTCCCCTCCACATCCACACGATATCCTTTAGCTGACTCGGCAGAAACCTCCCCCGATGAAGTCGATACATTCCCGTCAGCCCCCACATGGATACTGTTGCCATGGGCATTGAAAGGAATGGCCAGTTCGGGACGTTTACAGTTCACTGTAATACTCAGCCGGTCATTGCGATGCACGGTCGCCTCATACCTGGCATCGTACAGGTATCGCTGCCCCAACTCCATATCCTGGAGATAGGCAATACCTTTTCGTGAAGCACAGGATGATAACAGCAGCACCGCCATGCAACTTATGAAAATCATTTTTTTTCTCATGTTGTCTTCTTTGCTTATTATTAATGGTTATATAAATATTCATATTCCTTCGTTAAGGATTCCTCACACAACAGTGCGGCCCCTTCATCAGGCAGGCAGTCCAATTCACCTACCGGAACAGCACTAACGGTTTCCGCCAGTGTATCATACAGCCCATTACACAGGTAAGAGTGAAGGCGTATGGCCGAACAGCCGGGCAACAGTGTAATAAAGGCATCCACATCTTTTTGAAGAACGAACCGGTTGGCATCCGCTTGCCGGAGACGTACAATTCCGCCTACAGGAAAACACCGGTTTTTGTAACAAGGCGTTTTTCCACTCCATGGGGTACCATATGCGATGCTGCGTCCGGATTCCATACGAATCGTAGGATTGTCATCATTCAGCAATTCACTCTTTGGAAAACATTTAAGCCATTGTACCGCATGGGTGCTCTTACCCGTACCGCTTTTACCCATGAAAAGGTAAGCTTTTCCCCTCCATGCCACGGCGGAGGCATGGACAGAAATTCCTCCCCAAAAGAGTATTGCCTGTGAATAGACGATACGCAAAAGGGAGCAAAGGACTTCCCCGGCATATGGGTCATCCCAGCGGATATTTGCCATGGCAAGAGTAAAAAAAGGTTCTGCATGCAGAACATGTACCGGACTACCGGCAGTATAACGCAATTCAACCCGGTATCCCTCCGCCATCTCAAGCAAACGGATATGTCCCAGATCACTTTCCGTCTCTTCCAATACACGGATAATTCCTTTTTCGGAAAGAGAACTCGAAACCGCTACAAAATTGAATATTGCCCTGCCCTGAATATCCGTTACGCAACGGAAAGGACGGAACGAGGGCAACAGCCGGTCTATGTCTTGTTCTTCGGGTAAATGGAGTTTGAAAAGAAAACCCGCCACCCGGAAATCATATTCCCTCATCATTTGACTTGTCCTGTCAATAAATTAGTAAATGTCCAGAAAGCCTCCTTGGGTGCATAGCCGAAAGACAAACTCACGTTACGCAGGAATGAGTGTGCCGTATACAACTTGCGCTGCCACACAGCCTGTGTCCCCGGGGTTCGTTCCATCCGATACTGACCGAAATTACCACCTTCCAGCACCCTTTCCAGCAAAGGACGGGATGATACCGGCCTATCCTTGTAAGGCAAAGAAGTTACCGGCAGTCCCAAATGTTCCACCAGGAACGAATGAAGCAAGCGGTTCCATACGATTATACCGGCCTTACAGCAAATATTTTTTATCTCACTGGAGGTTACCGCGATATGAAGCCGGTGACAGGCACGAGCCATGTCACACAACTGGCGAAGTCCTATACCCCGGCCAATGGCATGTTTCATTATATGGGTATTGAGCAGCAGCACATAAAGCGTGGGCGAAGGTATTGTTATCTCACAACCGGGTGAGAGCCATACGTCATGGTAGCCAAACAGGGTTTCCAAACTATTCAGGTCCTCATGTAAAAAGGGATTATACAGGTCAAGCATACGCGGATGGTGTTCCACTTCGATACTATTCCATATATAGCTGACACTGTCATCTGGCTGCCAGTCTACCCGTATTCCCCGGTTTTTCACTATGCGAATGGCAAATTCCCGTTCATTCTTATACGGAAAATAAAAGTCAATATCACCGCATTCCCTTAACAGGGGAAACTTATAAAACAATGCGGCGCTCTGGCCTTTCTGAAGAACGGGAGTCAGCCCATCGTTCCGAAACATTTCATAAAGTTCTGCCAGCACCGCATTCATCCGGTGATTTCGCTGTTCTATCGCATTTATTTCGGCTACCCAGCGTACCAGCAACTTCTCCGGCGGCAACATTTCATCGGGTAAATGACATACCCCACGGTAGACAAGACCCGTAACGGTCTGCCGGCGTGCCATACGATAGATATTCTCCCAGCTTTCACCGGACAAGGGAAAAAGGGACAGGCTCTCCGGCTCTTTCTCCCATAAACCGGCCCGCAATAAAATGAACAGTATGTTTACTTCCTTATTCGGATACATTTCCATTTCTTTTTTCAATCAAGTGTTCTCTTACGCTTATCCGACCAGGCCGGACTGTTTCCATTCACACAGTTGTTTTTCCACATCCTTCAGGGCATCCTCTTCCCCAACCTCATATTCATTACACAACAATACGGCAAGTTCTTTGGGAGTGATATCTTTTCCTTCCATCAACTGCCAGAGCCGTGCGGCGGTCTCGTTCAGGGTGAACACATCGGTCATATTCACATTTCCTGAAGCTGTACTTACGATCATATATTTATTGCCGATTTTTCTTAACTGTAAATTGGGTTGGAGTTTCATAAGCCTTATCTTTGTCATAAATTTTAACCATTAGAATTTCTTTCCCACCAATATGGAAAATACGGTAAGAAAGATGATTTTTGTATCAAGCCACAGGGAACGGTGGTAGAGATAGTCCAGATCCATCCGCAACCTTTCCAGCATCTTGGTCATGGAATCCGTATAACCATTATAAAGTGTGGCGGCCGAAAACAATCCAGGGCGTAGCTGATACAGCTGTTCATAATCCGGATTTATGGATTTGATCTGGTCTACAAAATATTTACGTTCCGGTCGCGGTCCTACAAAGCTCATCTCTCCTTTGAGTACGTTCCACAATTGTGGCAGTTCATCCAGGTGATGTTCACGCAGAAAACGACCCACACGGGTAAGCCGTTTATCCCTTTTCTGACACAGGGCGGGTTTGCCGTCCGCCTCCGCCAGTGTAATCATGGAACGGAACTTGTACAGCGTAAAAATCTCACCATGATACCCCACACGTTCCTGGCTGAAAATGGCCTTTCCATGGTCTTCACATTTAATGGCGATATAGATCACCAGAAGTACCGGGGAGAAAACGGCCAATCCCACTATACTGGCTACCACGTCCAAGAACCTTTTTGTCGTGCGGGCGATCGGGGACATGATATCCCCGCTACGGCTCCTCTCGGTTGCACTCCCCTTCACTGCCTTCGATACTACTTCTACTTTTTCCATAAACTTCTATAAATTTCTAATATATTGTCTATCATTTTTTCTTTTGTGAATGTTTCCTGATAACGTTCTCTGGCACCTTTGGCCAGTTTTTGGTACAAATCGTCATTACGGGTAATCGTCATGATAGCTCCGGCCAACTCCTTGGCACTGCAGGGAGTTACGTTCAGCCCGGAAAAACCATGGGCATTTACCCATGATACTCCCGAATGGGGTATGTTGGTCGCCACCACAGGCTTGCCGCATGACATGGCTTCGATTTGTACAATACCGAAAGCCTCCGTTTTCTGCACGCTGCTCAGACAGAATAACGTGCAGGCCCCGTAGTAGGCAGAAAGTTCCTTGTCACTGATCCTGCCGAGCAACATAACCTTGTCCTGTACGCCCCATGTCTCAATTTCAGCCTCTAAATCATATTTCATGGCTCCGCTGCCGCCAATTAATATCACATAGTCGTCATCCAGATAATGGGCGGATTCTATCAGGTATTTATATCCCTTGTAAGCAACCAGCCTCCCTATAGAGAAGATGATCTTCTTACCCGGGTACCGTTTCCTGACCTCTTCTACAGCAGCCGGAGCCGGGCAAACCGGCTCAATACCAATTGGCAGACATTCCGTCTTGTGTCGTACCCGTGCAAGACATGGCGACTCTGCCAGATAAGGCGGGGTAGTACCGATAATCACATCTGCACGTGCCAACAACCATTCCTGCAGGGGAGAATAAAGTTTTAGCAATATTTTTTGTTTCTCTATGTCAGCATGCCAGTGTAGGATAACCTTGCCCTTATAACCTGAAAGGAACAGAGCCAGGCAGGCCATCGGGTCGGGATGGTGCACATGGATGATGTCATAATCCCTGCACCTTTTCCGTAACGAGAAAATCATACCGGGAGAAATCATCGTTGCGGCAACTTTCATCCAGGTACGGCAACCTATCAGCCGGGAATGAGCGTTAATGGAGAAAGTACGGGAGCTTCCTTGAGACAGGGCACATAGCATATCACAAGGCACACCACGTTCCGACAGTCCGCTCATCAGGTCATACATCACTTTTTCCACGCCGCCCATTATCGGATAAAACTTGCCGAGTTGGAGAATTTTCAATGCTTTCATCTTTTGAATATTTCTTCGGATATCATGTCTTCGGATTGTAATAACGGATATTTCCTTTAATGAATAAAAGGAATTCAAGGTACTATGCACAGACTAAATACTGTAGATTCAAATCATATAATAGATATGGTTGATCATCATTTATAAATGTCAGCAATCTTTCCGATTATATCAGAATGATATTGGCCTCATTTTCATATCAATGTTTATTTACCAATAGTATACATGTCTTTTTTATACAATAAGCCATAAAAAGGGTCAACACAAAAGTTGCAATAATATACAAGAAGTCAGATTTGACAAAAAAATAATTTCCCCTAAGCAATATCATACTAACACCTTGACATAAATAAATTTCATACGAGACATTGCTTATCCATTGAATATTTCTATTATAGATTTGTATTTTAGCACAAAGACACACAATAACAATTGGTATAAAAATATAAGCGAACAAATAGCAAAATTCATTTTTACTAATTACGCATGCTGCCGTTAATAACAAACATAAAGGAACAGTCACATAATATTTTACTGGTACATTCCATAATGCACATATTCTTTCTTCATATTTGCAATAAAATATTCCTAACGGGAATGCTAATGCACTGATATACCAACAACGTTCATAACTTAATGAAACGGTAAGAGCTATATATAAAAAGACACAAAGGAATGAAATGATTACAACATTCTTCTTGGAAGCTATCATATAAAAGAGAATATAAAAAAGGAGAATACTGAAAACATACCATGAATAGGGCAATGTGGTCTCCCCGTACATCAATAATTTAATGAGTTCATCCAATAAACTCATTGAGATATTTCCGCTTATAATTCTATTGACAACCCATACCAACAAAAAGGGAAGAATAAGGCTCTCCCAAATTCTATGTTTAAAGAAATGTGACAAATATTCATTTCCTTTGGCTCTATAATTGAGTGCCAGACCATATCCAGATATAAAATAAAACATAGAAACGATAGGAGCTCCCCAAGAACTGAACATGAATAACCAGTCATCAGTTTGATAAAACAAATGGAAAGCAACTATTGATATTGCCATTACTCCTTTCAATGTTGAAACATGCTCTTTATTGAAAGTACTGACTCTCTCATTAAAGGAACAAAAAGAAAAAATATATAATATACCAATAATTACCAAGAAAAAAATCATCGCTTTTTTATTTTATACAACCTAAAAAATGGCTGCTATTTCTTTTCTACTTATTGATCTATAAACTGCATAAAAGGTCATAGACAGCATTTGCACTATCCTTCCATGCAAATTTTTTATACTGATTATAACCAGCTATACGAAGTTTCTCTCGTAATTTTATATCTGAGACCAATAACATTATTTTTTTCGCAATATCTTCCGTATCCAATGGACAAATATATAAAGAAGCATTACTACAAATTTCCCGTAAAGGAGGAATATCCGACACAATGGTCGGAGTGCCACACGCCATGGCTTCCAATGGAGGGATACCGAATCCTTCATAAAGAGATGGATAGATAAAACAACATGAATTCATATAATATTCTTTCAATTCACAGTCTGTTATCCGTCCTAACCATTTGATTCTATCGGTAGGAATATTATCACATAGTTCCTTAATGGAAGTTGAATAAATATTAGCCTGCCCTCCAACTATATATAGTTTGATATTTTTATCATCCATTTGGGCAAATGCCTTCAATAGCATGGAGAAGTTCTTGCGAGGATCAATGGAAGATACTGCCAATATGTATTTTTCTCCGGTAACTTCCCTTGCATTCCTATGACTGCTGTCTGAAACACAGAACAGGGAAGAAACAGCATTGTAAATGACACTAATTTTTCTATCATCTATTGAAAGCCTGCGCACGATTTCCGATTTGGAGAACTCACTCACAGTCAATATTTTCATGGATGTAGCAACACAAAGGGGAGTCATTAGCCTATACCATAATCTATACGAACGGGAATACCAATCTGGATTGGCCATGAATGCCAAATCGTGAATCGTCATAATTTTCTTTCGTATCAACAACGGTCCCAGACCTGTAAAACAGACTAACACTTTTTCTCCCTTAATCCTGCTGAACCATAAAGGTAACAACAGCTGCTCCCAGACATGAGATTTACCCCAACCATACACCACAATGTTAAAATGGGAAACGTCATAACATCCCTTGATGGAACCGGATGGACAACACAATATGAAAGGTATCCCCATTTGCACCCATGCCCTACAAAGTTCGTATGCAAAACGATTAACCCCTGTTAAACTTTGCAATAAGAACCTTCCGTTAACGTAAATCATAAGCTTATCTACTCATTTTTGATTTAAATAGATATACGAAAAATCTCCAATAGTGTCGGATTTTATCCAATAGTGCCCGTTCATTCCAACTATTTTCACAATAATGAATAGCGTATGATGCCGGCGTGGCTTCACGCTTGTTCCCTGCAAAAATTTCAGAGCGATAAACCATCAGGCCATCTGCCAATAGTTGATCTATATCCTTATATCTGAAACCATAATTTTCCGCAATGCGGGCATATATTTGTGGAGCTATCACATCCAGTCCCATGCTACCGTCCGGTCTAATGAAGTGCTTGTCCTGATACCAATCTAGCACATTTTTAACAAACACATATCCTTTTTCTGCTCCCATTATGGCTGCCTGTAATTCAATACCAGATATATATCTATCCGCAATTCGGTATCCGTCAATATCGATATCCGCTAAAGAGTTATCTCGTTCAACCATAAATGGATGATATTCCATACTTGTGAAAAATTTGTGATGCAGAAATCTATCAAAACATTTCAGTACTTTCACATCAGAATCCAAATAAATACCACCTTCTGTATAAAGTGCATATAAGCGAATATAATCCGCTACAAATGCCCATTTACGATTCGCAAAAGCTTCTTTTACGTATGGAACACTGTTTTCTATATCAAAAGTTTGCGTATTCCACAACTTCAATTCATAGTCAGGCATTACCTTTTTCCATGAATCTATACACATTTGTATTTTTTTCGGAAATGGCTCATTACTTAACCAGCAATAATGAATAATTTTAGGTATCATAGGATGTTTTTTCAGTCGGTCGGGCACTATCTTCCAAGGACTCATAGCTATCCAGCAACAAAAGCATGGCATATACGGAAAATATATTAGTAGAAATTTTTATCCAAACTATCAATTGCAACAAAAGCAGCAACAAAAAGAAAAAAGTATTCTCTCTCCCTTTTTGACAAAGGAAGTAAGTGCTGTGAATGAACAAAAATATAAAGATAGCCAACCCAATAGTGCCGCAATAAAAAATGAAATTCAAATAACCTATATCTGTATATTTATAGAATCCATTGGAATCATTAGGATTTAAAAACCATCCGTCTCCGATAAGCCATGTCTTTAAATTGTTAGGGAATACAACCATCCTTTGTAATCTGTCCGTGGAATTAGCCGTCCATTCACCATTCTCAAACCAATTGAAGAAACCTTCAAAACCGTATTGCAGATAATTTCTAAATACTGGTGAATAGTTATACAAATAATAGATACCTCCCACTAATAGTCCGGTAAAAACAATGCCATATCCAATAAATCTTACCCGTGAATGAGATATTTGACCACTTAGTGAAAAATTCGACAAAGCCATATATACAATAGAAATAACCAAACCGATTGTCGTTGTACGCGACACTATATTACCCACAATACCGATAATGAGAAAAAGACTCCAATAGCATATTTTCCGTTTATTTGAAATTTCATGCACTAACAAATAACCTAAGCCCAACATCGAACATGAAAACCGAATTCCAGCTGTATCAAAACTGGCACCTATACCATACAACCGATTAGTGCGATGTAAATATTCAACATTCTGCAATATCAAACCGTCAACCCACTCCTGAAGCAATGGCATATTGTCTATACAAATGGCTAAAATGGATTGTGTAGCACAAACATACGCCATATACTGGAAAACCCATTGAATCGAAACGAAACCATGTACCCTTCTTATCAAAAACATTACCGAATAGGCACCGGCAATCCAGACCCACAGCCCAACTATAAAAGACACATACGTGTAATCCGTTGTGTTATTGAACACAACAGATAGAAAAGATGACAAGGAAAATAAAGCCGCCCACACAGAAACCACCAAAAATGTTCTGTTGAGTCGAGAAGTATCCTCTTTAAGCCATTGCTGGACAAACAATGCCACACCAATTACAGCCAGCATCATCTTTGTATTAATTCCCGGCAAGAAGACAAATTCAAACGGGAAATAATAGCAACTGAATACAACACCCGTAAAAACGACTTTCAATAACTTTACCATTATATTATCGATATAATACCCCGTACACGAATTTGAACAAAATGTTATAATAGCCCCTTACTATCCAATAATAACGGTGCGAGGCAGACCATTGCAGCAGCCTATTTCGGAACGGTTGCTTGGCGTTTTTCCAAATGGAACGGTTGGCTTCGGGAAAACTAATGTTCCACACTTCGTAATTGGCAGCATTGTCCGAAATCAGCAAGGAAAACTTCACATTCAGTTTCAAAAAGTCCAGTTCTTGTTCCAAACTGTTTGGATACCTGCTACGGATAAAACTGACCGTGGCATCCACATTCCGTTTCACAATCTCTATCTGTTTTTTGGAATCAAGGGCAGTCATCGAAACCGCATTGGACTTTACATAGTGATAAAGTGCCTCCGAGATATGACGGTATGACCGGGCAAAACTGAAGCACCGGATAAGCACGGCCATATCCTCACCGATATTGGCCCCGTCAAGGAAACGGATATTGTTTTTTACATAGATGCCACGACGTATAAGGAAGGCCCATAAAAACCAGCGCATTTCGCCGGACAACATGGCTTTCAGGCAATCCGAAGTTCTTTCATAGACAGGTTGCCGCATATAACGTTTGGATGTTTCGAACTCCAAGTACCAATCACAACCCACAATGTCGAAATGCCCGGCTTCAGCTCTTTGGTATAGTTTTTCAAACATATTTTCCTCTATCCAATCATCCGCATCAACAAATGCGATATATTCGCCGGTAGCTGCTTCGAGTCCGGTATTACGGGCACTGGCAACTCCCATGTTCTTTGGGTGTGCAAGCAATTTCACATGAGCTTTCCTATGAGGATATTCGTTCAAGATGCTTTCGACAACAGCCATACTGCCATCTGGTGTCGCATCATTTACGAACAAATACTCCACATCTTGAAAACGCATCCCGAACAGCGACCTGCAACAGCATGAGATATAGTTCTCTACCCGATATACCGGGATGATTATCGAAATTTTATAGTTCATGGTTTACCAAAGGGCACCTTCTATCGGTTTGCCTCTCCATTTGTAATACAGGTTATAGAATAATCGCTTGTATTGACTTCCCCATACCACAGGCAACAAGTAATGTAAATCGCGCAACAGGTATTTTATCCCTATCGTCTTGTTTTTAAATGCAACCCAAGGAGAGATGGGAGACATCTCGTGCAAATACGGATAATAGCGATTGTACAACCCGTATTCGTCTCTTTGCAACAAGGAAAATAACAAGGCACTTTTCCTCCCCTCTAGAAGTGCGTATTCATCCTGCGCTTGTTGCCTGCCTTCGTTTACGACAAACTGAGTTATCACCTTAAATACCTTTATATATTGATAGGCATCTCGCTCTATGTCTGTTCCTGTCATGATAGAGGCTGCACGTATGGTATATCGATAGGTCGGCTCATAAATTACATACATGGAACGGGCTTTACAAGCCAGTTTGAAACTCCATATCACATCCTCATGCAACAGCCCCTCTTCAAAAAACAGCTTGTTGTCCAGCAGGAATTTCCGGTTGCACAATTTGTTCCATGCCATCATATACCATCGTCCTTCAGCGTATGAGTGTAGAATCTCCTTGTTGCTACGGAGTGCTCCCGAGGGCAGAGTTAAGGCCGGATATTCCTTGTTACTTCCTTTAACTTCATAGTTGCCGATGACAAAATCATAAGACTGTGCTTCCACGGGGGCGACCAATATGAAAATGCAGTCTTCCATAAGCGCATCATCGCTGTCTAAGAAATATACATAATCTCCCGTTGCAGCCTCCAAACCAGTGTTGCGGGCAGCTGACAAGCCCCGGTTATGCGTGTGGTGTATTATTTTTACTTCGACAAAGTTGTGGTATTCCAAATATTCCTGTACGATTTCCATACTGTTGTCCGTGCCACAATCATCGACAAGAATCACTTCCAAATCCTGATAGATTTGCCTCCGTACCGATTCCAAACAGTTTTCAATATAAACGGAAACGTTGTATATGGGTATGACTATTGAAACTTTCATAGACAATCTTATCTTCCTCCAACCAATATGGACAAAACTTTCGGTGTTACACGTTTCATACACCCATACATCCCGATTGAAATGGTAATCGTAAGAATCGGTACGAGAAAATATATGGCAAGAAATTCAACTTCGGTTATAGGGCGCATGATTTTCAGAACAGTCTTTTGAAGGAAAGCAATGAATAATCCGTGAGATGCGTAAATGAAAAAGACCTCTTCTTTAAACAGACATCCGTTTTTTCCTTTTTTAACCGAGATAAACACATAATTGAATACAGTCAAAATTCCAGAGAAAATAACTAACAAATGTATATAATGATTGACTGGCAAACCCAATGTCACTGTATATAAATCGGCTGCGATCAGCAGAAAATACAAATACTTGATAAAATTCAACCGTTCTACATATTCTATCACATGAGAAAACAACCTCGTATATAATCCCAATGAAAAGAAAAAACAAGCGTTTAATGTAAATCCGAATTCCTTCGGGCATAATGAGAAGAACATACAGATGACTATGGGAATGAAAAAACAAACTCTCATTTTCTTTACTACAACATATAGAAGCGGAGAAATTATAACCATAAGAATGAGTTCACGAACATACCATAAAGGGAAATCAAAAGGAAAACCGTTTCCCTCACATGCCCAATATCCAGATAAAACTTTGGGCAGGGTAACCTCTTCCAAAGAAACATTAGGGAACAAACCATGTAAGGCCGGAATTCTTACGAATATAAAAATGAGAAGGCATAAAGTATTCCATAAAACATACGGAATTAACAAAGACCAGAATCGTTTCTTTATCTTTGTGAGATATAGCTTCTCATTAAAAGTTCCTTCTTTAAAGAATAGATATCCGGAGACAATGAAAAAAATTGGAACGGCTATACATGGAATAACATAGGAGAACAAATTGATGACGGCCTCATACCACGGCACATCCGGTATAGAGAGCGATTGTCCCGAGATAGAAATATCACCCTTTAACTGATTGTGGATGAAGACCACACCACAAATTAAAGGAAATCTCAATCTGTCCATAGATAAACTTATGATCTCCTTATTATTCATTACAGTACCTTGTAAATTTGTGCCATAGTGGTAGGTACATCAAACATTTCTGCACGTTGCAGGGCTTTCGCCCGGTAGTCCCCATACAAGGCGGCATCATCCATCAATCGTTTCAAGCCGTTGTAGATGTCCTCTTCTTTTTCCGAAACTAACAATCCATATTCCGAACTGGCCAATATTTCACTTGCACCACTGATATCTGTAGCTACAATCGCTAGTCCTAAACATAAAGCTTCACAAACAACCAAAGGATAACCTTCCGCTTCCGATGTATTTAGATATATATCTGCTTCTTTCATATAAGGATAGGAAGGTTTTTGGAAACCTAAGAAGTGTACGCAATCATCCATTCCGTATTCATGACTCATTGCTTTCAAAGACTTTTCAAGACTTCCTTCACCGATAATCCATAAATCAAAGTCACAGCCATCGCTCTTCAATCGCTTGGCTACTTTTAATGCCCTATCATATCTTTTTTGTCTATTAAGCCGTCCGACCATACAAATTGTGAATTTCCTTTTTATGGCATTGTTCGATATAGCCAATCGTTGGATAACATTCTTGTCAATCAGATTATAGATAACCTTACATTTATCATTTTCTATTGCATATAGTTCCAAGAACATCCTTTTTACATCTTCCGATACAAAAACGATTTTATCCATCTTTCTATAGACTTTAAATTCATCTTTTTCGTTTCGGAAGAAATCTAAAGACCAATGTTTCTGTTTTAAGTCGATATGCACCCAAGAAAGATTGTTATTCGCTTTGTGTATGATATAAGAATGAAACTTTACCGCAGCTCCCTCCATGAACGAAACAATCGTATTGAATCGTTCTCCTTTCAGAAGTTTCATAAACATATATTTATATATAAGCGTATGAAAGAGGACATAGCTATGAAAAATTCTTAAAACACGGTGAAATCGCTCAAACCATATTGTATTTTGCGAATGTAAAGCCAATATTCTCACTTCTTCAGGAACATCATTCAAATAAACACCTTCCTTATATTCCAAGAACAATGTCACCTCATAAGATGCGTAATCAAAGTTCTTTAAAATATCAATAAGAACTTTTTCCGCTCCTCCTCCCGGCAAGGCAGGCATCATAAATAAAACTTTCTTTTTCATCGACATGATTTGATTTTGGGGAGTTTCTTATATCCCTCACTTTTTAAAAATGAGAATCCGTCCGCTACTCCATTTATATAGGCCACCGACATATCCTTATCATCAAACAAGTATTTCACGCCATATTTCATGCCCTGAATGCCATAAACGTAAGAAATGGCAATCACCGACCAAAATTTTAATAATAAGTTCTTTTCCGGCAGGAAAATGAACCGGTGCCAAAATATTAGTTTGTTTCGGTATTCGGAATAAATCAGTTTCTCTGTTTTCTCTTTGGATTTTTCTACGGTCGAACTTGCATCTAAATGTATGGCACCGGAATCAAAAGAGGTCAGTATTTTTAGACCAGTTTTATACATTTTATAATACATGACTTGATCGTCAGGAAAAGCATAGTAAGTTTTATCTAACCACAATTCTTCCTCATAATGAATTTTCAGGAAATCTTCTTTCCGGCAAAAAAAACAGGGTCCGGCATTAGATTGTGATTCATACACCGGTTTTACAGGATGATTATTATAGGAAAAGCCTGCGGTTCTTAAAACTTTGTAGCCCCACTTCCGACTCCATAGACGACAGACTTCTCTGCCCAATATGCTTGAACGTATCTTATCCTTTATGGCTACTTCATGATTGGCAAATACACATGGAGAAATCACTTGTGCATCCTGTCCAACTAATTCATTATAAAAGGTTTCCACTGCGTGGTGTGGTAAATAAACATCATCATCAAGAAACAGACAATATTCAGTTGATACCTCATCATACGCTAAAGCCCTTTGTGCAACCATACCTTTTTTTACGTATACACATTGCTCTATACCGACCGTTTCTTTAGGCAAAGGATACCCCTCAGCGATATACACGAGAACGCTTGTCGGTCTGATGCTCTGTTCAAGTAAGGAATTAAGCAATCTTTGATAATTTTTTCCGCCCTTGCCTAATGTCCGTATCACAGCCGTATATTTCATTTGCATATCATTCTTTAGAAAGGGAATTGATATATTCTTTCCCATTGACAATCAAATTTATTCCGATAAAGCAACTCATGTGTAGGCAATGAAGCAACATGCGGTCTTTCCAATGTAATTGATAATCGGAAATTTTCAGCTTTCTTATATAAGACTGTTTCAGCCATTCACCTATAATTTCCTTTTTTCTTATATAGGGAACATTCTTGTTTTTATACCACATTCTTGTCAAATGTAACGCATCCTTCACATATTTATCGTAAATTCGTGGGTTGATTTTATTCTTATCGTCTGCAAAATCTAAAATGGCCTTTTGAATATCCTCCAAATTGGAGAAACGTGCAGGGGAAAAAGAATGTGTCAATGAAACTGAATTATACACTTCATGTTGGTAAAGCGGTTCTTGAGTAAATGATATTCGATTGCAATGTTTCAGATAATTCAATACAAAGACCAAATCTTCACCGAAAGACATATTTTCAGGGTATAACTCTGTTATAAGTCCACGCTTATATATCTTATTCACCGATGAACTTAATAGTTCCGTGTTTATCCAATAAATAAAGTCACACTTGAATGAAGCCAAATCTGAATAGTCTTTGTCAAATGCAGGAGCCCATATATTGCCACTTGTCTGTTTGAGTCCACAAACTATGCAGTCGGCATTTTTCCCTTTTATTAGTGCCAATAGTTTTTCGCATGCATCAGCAGCCAGCCAATCATCACTATCAAGCAGCATGATAAGATCGCCTGTTGATTTTCTTATCCCTTCATTTCTAGCCGAAGATACACCAAGATTGGGTTGGGATATAACCTGTATACGACTGTCCCGTTGTTCCCATTCCCGGCAAATCCGCAAACTGCCATCTTTAGAGCCATCATCCACCAGGATGATTTCCAAGTCGGCATACGACTGGCAGAACAAGCTCTTGATGCAACGATCCAAGTAAGCTTCCGTATTGTAAACTGGGACTATGACTGAAATTGTCTTCATTCCTATAGTTCGTTAAACATTTTATTGGCAACTTTGAGCAAATACCCCGAACAAGGACGGGACAGGAATTTTTTACCGCCCCCTTTTTCACTTATTTTATCTTTCCACGACAATGATATGCCGTACCCGCTCAGAATAAAGAAGAAAAGAACAATGGTACTGCCAAAATCGTAATGATATGGAGATACTTCTGTTAGTGTCAAATGATGCCAAACTATCAACAAGTCAAAAATACCTCTTAGTGAATCAATGGGTGTGATTGTTGGGTGTAACATGTTCAATTCTGGGTATTTAGGAATGTTGTCAACCTATTGATTAATTCTGCATTTTCTGAAGAGAACTTTCTTGCGAATAAGTACTCTGAAGCAATCAATTCGTTGTAATCTTTTTCTTGCCAAGTGTACGGCCAGCCGCGTTCCCAATCGATCAGCCTTTGACAACCATTATATTCATCATTCAAATCATATACACTATTCCGAAACCGTGAATTCCAACATAAGGTCTGGATGAAAAACTCATCTGCTCCGAACGTATGCTTATACAATTCCAACACCATGGTTTTATTCACTAGCATATACCTTACAAAATCGTTTGTAACACTTACCCAAGTGGAACCCTTCCTGAAATATATTTCTTTATTTCTTAAACAGTCAAAAACGACCAAACATTTTGCGATAATCCTGTCTAACAACCTATAAAATCGGTTGTTCCGCATTTTACTGACAAAAAAATGATACGTTCTGACACGAATATCCGAAAGTGTATCATTGTAAGGGCAAAAACCAATGAATTCTTTGCCAGACTGCATAAAAAAAGAATATATATACTCTTTTGATTTTAACGGTAAGTCCACGCCTGACAATAAATGATAATAACCATAATGGCTATTATTATAAGCTATTTCAAAAAGCAGATACTCTGCTTCGACTACACTTATATCACCCCATGCGACAGAAATGCGGTGTTCCAACATATATAAATTGCTTTTGCTGCAAATTATGTCCGGAATAGCTTTTGCCGGAACTTTAGCATCAATATGGATGTAGATGTCATTCAATTCATAATCCAATAATGATACCAATGTTTTTAACAAGCTCCAATCTGTGTGGGCAATTATCAAAAAAGCATGTTTTTCCATTGCTCCCATTTTATTTTTCTAAAACCCTCGATTCCTGAATAAAGAATTGTAACTGCATTGATAGAATCTTATTCTAACAAACATCAAGATGCTCTTTCAACCACTCCAAACTTTTCCGGCGTTCTATTTCCAGAGCCCCAAGAGGTTGGGTGAAATCCATTTGTAATGGAGCGTTAAAATACTCATTTGGTGATGAAAAATTCCTATTCTGTAGATGTGTTATTTGCAACAGGTTGGATATGCGGTTATCTTTCATTCCGTCAAGAACGAAAAAACATTTCTTGAAGAGAATGGAGAATGCTACAGCATGAAATGAATCACAACAAATGATGGAAGCATTCTTGCACAAATTAAGAAATTCTTTGGGACCTGTAGCCGTATATATATTAAATTTCCTACCCCATTTCAGCATGGCATTCTTACTTATCAGCCCTTGTGAGATGACAACCTGTTTGTTGTATTTGTCACCTAATGCTTCAGCCATTTCATTGACTTTCTCAGTGAAATTAGGAGAGTAGATAAATACATATTCGCCTTTTATCAAAGGCTTGTCATCTATCAAATTGTCGTATTCTTGGGGATTCAGCAGCAAAGTTGGGTCAAGAACAGAAGCAGTAGGCATCTTGGTTATTTCTCCTATATACCGGGCTCCAACAGCTTCTCTTACACTGATTGCATCATATTGGTTTAATAAATCAATGACTTTCTTTCTATCCTTGTATGTTTTTATGCTTAATTGGGCACCCATACTGGGAGCATAAGCAATACGTTTGCCTGATTTTACAAAAGGCAGGAAGTAAGCATAGTTGAAGTCATTGCAATATACATTCCAGATTTGATCGCTTCCTGATATGTAATAGTCATAATTGAATCCTGCATTTTCCAAGTCTTCCAATGTTCCATATTCATTATAAGACAACTTCAATTCACTATTTAAGAATTGTTCAAACAATCGCTGTTTTTTCAATATTCCCCATACGTATGCCGCTTGTATGATAAAGCGTACACATCTGCCATAAAGCGATCCTACCACAAAGATGGGCTTATATTGCCGCTTTTGGGCAGGACTCCGGAAATTAATGATTTCACAGTCATACCCCATGCTCAGAATTACTTGCTGTAAAGCGTATGCCTGAAGCATAGAACCGTAATTATATGCGGCATGGAAAGTGATGATTCCTACTTTTTTCATACAATTAATCTATATGGAAAAACTTTTTTGCTTTGGGTGTCACATAAGATATAATGAATGTACGTTCGGATGCTGTCAGACCAATGGTATAAGTCAAAATTCCCATAGCTGTGCATGATACGAAAATGGTAATCAGAAGCCTGCTCCAACCCTCGGTCATATAAACATGAATGCCTAACGGAAAAATAATGGCTAAAGCACTTACGCCCGCAATAGGAAAGACTACGTTCCAAGTATATTGCCTGAATGCGAGACCAAGCTGTTTCTTGCAGAACATAAGCCTGACAATATTCCCAATCATTATGAATATGACCGAAACTATCAATGGAGTTTCAATGGAATAACCGCTTTTCAACAACAAATAAGCCACAGGAATAATGAATAGCAATGATGAACTGACTACAATTTGATACCATTTTATATTTCCTGTTGCCATGAGCGAAGTTATCATGGGACCTCCAAAGGCATTTAATAAGGCTTCGATAATAATGATGCGCGTAAACGAAGCAGTCATGGGGGGGACTTCTACTAACCACAAATCCAAAATGAAGTCTGTCTCCATCATGACTGGCAATGCAATGGTAAAAAGCAAAAAATAAGAGATTTTTGAGCTTTTACACATGAGGTCGCAAGTTTCCTCTGATTCATGGGCTGCATATCTTTTGGTCAGTTGTGGATTTACGGCACTCTGAAATCCGCCGGTAAGATTTTGTATGGCTCCCGAAACCTGGCAAGATACACCCCGTGCTGCGTTTGCAACAGGACCACCAAACAAATTCATCAATATGTTTACGCCTTGATCTTTTAATAACCATGCAATAGTTCCGAACATATTCCAACCCGTAAATTGGACCATAGAGTTAAAGATTGCCTTATTCCATCTCAAATGAAGCCTGCATTCGGGAAATTGTCGGCTGCAATACATACGGTAAGTCATGGCTATTAAAAATTGAAGGAGAAATATGGCGAATCCCCAAATAGCAAGCCTGTCGTATGGATAATAAAAAAGTCCCCAAACAATAAACAGCTTGGCAAAAGTTTCCCCTAATCCTACGTATGCATAAACGTGCATGTGCTCATGCGAAATAATAGCAGCATTGTAAGGTGTCTGTAGTATTCCTAAAATTGTTGTTAGTATCGTGGCTTGAAATACCCAATTGGCAGCTTCCATTCGCACTTCAGGAATATTCAACTGTGTGTTCACAAACCAAACGCCCACCGTTTCCGCCGCAATCAGAACAATGACAGCAATTATGGCATGAATATATACCGCCATATTAAATACTTTGTTAAATTGCCCTTCCGTACCTCTACCTAACTCATAGGTAAGATAGCGTTGTGTGGCCACCGACATTGAACCGTTGATAAAAGACATTAACGAGATGATACCACCCACCACATTGAATATGCCAAAATCATCTACGCCAAGAGTTTCAAGAATCTTGCGTGAAGTATAAAGAGCCACAATCATCGACACGAATGTCCTTATATAAAGGTATATCGTGTTCTTAGCTATGCGTTTGTTATCGGCGTATGACATTGATTATAGGCATAAGCACAGGTTTGAATGACCTGAGTATATTCTTCAAAGACTCAAGAATCAAATCCTTGACTATTACTATTCTTACCGCTTTGTCAAATGGGAAACACGGATATAGCATAGATAAAAGTCTGGCAGATAAACCATTGTGGACCGGGCGATACAATTGTGTATTTCCTTCTACAGCTTCCTCGACACTACGTTCATAAATCCACATATCTGATTTTGCTGCGGCAATCAGCGATTTCCCTTTTTCTGAAGATGGTAACAATACGCTGATACCTTCTGAAATCTCTAAAGGAAGTGATGCCGCATCTTGCAATCCCCAAAAGTCACCAATTGTTATATCGCTCACCCTTTCCCTGCGGGCAAATGGGCACTCATAACAGCTTTCCCGATAAGATATCCCACCCAGAAATGCTCTATAATACATATCTCTGTGGGGTTCTGAAGAATACACTGTACCGTATTGATCTGTCAGCTCAATGTGAAACGACTGTCCTTTTCTAAAGGATAGTCGTTCTGCAGAGCGACCATTTAGTATATGATTTATATGTTCGTACAACATTTGCTGTGACGGAACACCATGACAAATCAAATCTACCAAATACAAATCTTCTGGAATTCTCTTTATATATTTTTTCAATCCGGCTACTTCACAAGGCGTACCGATGAACAACACCGGCTTTCCTGCTTTTAAATCAGCTTTTACCAAACTGAACACCCCCCTGACATCACTCTGCACATATTTGGAACCTTGTAGCTTCGATAATTTCGACAAAAAGTCCACATGGATATGACGAATGTGCATTCCTTCAGACGTGCATCCGTAGACAACACCTCCTCGTTTTATAATATGAGACGAAAACACATGGGCAGCTCCACCAGATGAACTTGCAAGATACTGTTCCCTATCCTTGTTCCATGCCGCATAAGCTGTGAGAGGGGTATCCAGCTTTATATTCCCGTCCTGAAACGGGCATACTTTTTCACAAGCTCCGCAATCAATGCAAGTTACCGCATCGACTTTAGGATAAAAAAAGCCTTTCTTGTCGGGAACCATCTCGATACAATGCTTTGGACACACTTCCGCACAAGCATTACATCCACTACAATTTACTTTTTGCTTAATCGCTACCGATATCATATCAGTGTCATATTACGATCTAAAGATACGTTCACAAAAAGAAACCTTAGGTTCTTCCATTCCATTAGCTTCCTATAAATAGTGTTCATAGCTCCACTTATTGTGAACCGTCTCATAAACCACGCCCCAATCAAGTATTCCCTAAACATTTTGGTCATCAATAAACAAGCGAGTCTTTTTTTAGCAAAGAGTTAACATATCTTCTTTCACCTATTTATCCGGATGATTCCCTTTCCAAGATATGAACATTTGTTTTCTAATATCGTACTATTATATTAAAATCAACTGCAATAATCATATAATATAATCTGCTTATTTCACCGCCTACAATTCCATTGGCAAAAACGGGTAACAAATAACAAGCGACCTTCTTTCACTCTTTATTATTTCTTTTAGATCCACAGATACGTCAACACTGTTCAAAACAGAAATCAAAATTTTGTCCGCATCGCAACACACGGTATTTATTTCTTTGAAGTTCTTGATACGGGGATCACTATATATGGAATGAAAACAATTTCCAATCTTATTTAAGATAAACAAAGTAATTTCCACTGCCTTATTGAAATTCTTTTCTTTGATATACGATTCTGCTTTTACAATCCATAAGTTAAGAGCACTGGCTATTGCCATTACATCCATTTGATTTTGAGGAGTAAAGAAACACTGGGCAATCTCTGATTGACACGAAGTTAATGTAAAACATTCCTCCTGGCTCTCTTTGCATAATAATTCTCTTCGTTGTCTGACATATTCATCTATATTCTCAAAACTTTCCTTATATATACCGCCTATGGCAACAGTCATTCCACCTATAGATGTAACCAGACATTTATCACGGGAAATACGTATCCGGTATCCCTCCAATCCTGTTAATGGACCAGAAGTAATCCTGACCAAAGTATTACCCGAAGAATAATAATCAAAAGTATGGGGCATAAAACGAATACGGGCTGGTTCCACCTGGGACACTTGCATGAAAGATTGCATCACATTATTGTGTATAACCGCAATCTTACCTGTACTGCAATCTTTCACCAGATACAAACCAAAAAAGTTTTCACACAAGAAGGATTGTATGTCATCACTTTCTCCCTGTACAAAAACGAGACCGGATATAGTTGGCTTCTCATCTTTTGCGATACGTTTGTTTTTGCGTTTATACACTACACTTTTATGAATGAAAGTACAATACCTCTCTTTTAACTTCTCATTTACCGCATTCACCTTCGTATGATGAATAAAGAGGTAGCACCAATTTGCTCCCCCTTTACCTTTAGATAAACCTCTCACTTCCGAGACTAGTGCCTGGCCTGTCCCGTTACTGATATTGTCTCCCATGACGTTAGTAAGAGTTACTGAACTATATACAGTGGCATCGTCCCTCATACTAATATATGTTCCGGCTTATGCTATTTCTTAGAAATTCAAGCGTTGCCTTTTTCTTATTAATCAAGTCTAATACTTCATCCATACCCCCAATAAAGAAGATTAAAATTAATATCTTTAACCAGATTCTTAAGTATAAGAACACTCTATTAAAACTTCGTCTCTTGATAAGAGATGAATATATTATATTAATAGTTGATTATAAGATTATTATGTAATACAATTATGCATTTATGCTAAACACTCATATTATATTTTAGGTGAAAAAGAAACTTTATTGTTAAAACATGCTCCCATTTACTTTTTTTTCGTACCTTTGCATTTGTAAATTCATCTCTTATCAAGAGACGAAGCGTTTTGCTAAACACTATGGCTATAGATTTTTAAGTATCAACTTATTCGCCTTATCTATAACCGAGTTATCCAACGAAGCCAAGTATATTTGTGTCGTACTTTCTGAATCATGTCCCATACCCTCACTGATGACTGAGATAGGAATATTTTTACTTTTTGCCACACTTGCCCATGAATGACGCGCAACGTACATTGTCAGCCGGGCAGCCAAGTTGATCATTATGGAAATCTCCTTTAACTTGTTATTAATAAGATGAAGCGCATTCTCATACTGTTTCCTTTCATTTTCAACTTCTCTGATAATAGGCAACAGATACATATTTGTATCAGGATACTTGTCCACTATCTCCTGCATAGGTTTCTCCCATTTAATGGTAAGCTGTTGCTTTGTCTTACGCCTGCGATAAGTCAAAACGCCATTTTTTAGATTTTTCTTTTTTAGATAGGCCATATCAACAAACGACATGCCACGGGTATAAAAACTGAAAAGAAACATATCGCGGGCAAAATCAATAGAAGAACCGGCTGGAAGTTCCAAATCCTTAATTTTCTTTATATACTTAAATGGAACAGCCCTTTTCACTGTTTTCTCAACTCCTGTATAGACATGTTTGAAAGGATACCGCTGCACAGTCAATTCTTTTTCAATGGCGCGATTATAAGTCGCCTGAAGAATACGCATGTAAAATGAGATAGTATTCATGGAAATATCCCGTTCCTTTAACCAGGCCTCATAAAGCATCATCATTTCCGAATCTATCTCCTCCAACATTACATCCCGTTCGTTCCGGAATCGCATAAAGCTTTTGAGTGCGGCCGTATAAGTTTCTGAAGTGCGCACTTTGCCTAGTCTTCTCAACCCGACAATAACATTCAGCATGAAATCAAAAAAAGACTGTTCTTTGGCACGATCATTAAATTGTTGCACTACATCGTCGGCAGTATATCCGCTCTCCTGATTATCCAACGACTCTATAATCTTGTTCAGCCGCACTTTATCCCAGCGAATGCGTTCTTGTATAGACAAAACTATACTGGCACGCTCCGTACCAACACCTTCCGGATACAATATTATCATTCCGGAATTATTATCCCATTCCGATGAGAATATTCTATAATCAGTGCTGATCTGCCTGATAATACGGTTATGGATTATCTGATAATATAAATACCCTTCTTTATCAGCCATTGTAGAAGCCCTAAACTTAATTTTTACTGATGTCATCTTTTCACTTTTTATTAATTCGTTATTACTATTTTATAAAGACTGAGCCCAATACGGTAAGCCTGTACTGAGTATCTGTTTTGTATTATATTTATAGTCAATGAGATATGAAAGAAAAAAAGAATGTGCGAGATAGAAAACACTGAAAAGGGCAGGAAGTTCATTTTTCATATGAAGGAATCCTGTGACAAACCTGACTGTCTTTCATAAAATACCAATTTCCAACTTCTTTCCAGCTTTCCAACAATTCCCCGCCGGATTTGCTTTGCTCCGGTCCTATTTTTACCGCACATATCGGACAAGGATTTATGGCGGGGATTATCCAGAGCCTCGATAATGTCTACGAATACAACTTGCCATTATATTTAACGTGAATTTGATATAAAAGCATAAATTACTTTATTGCAAAATAATATCAAACTTACGTTAATATAGTTCTCAATGAATTCATAAACTAAAAACAGCTCTTTAACTCTCCCCATGCTATCATACCTGTTAATGAACCGCATCTTTCCCGGTTTGAATTCAATCTACCCATAATATAATTGAGATTAAGGGGAAGCCCCTTCATTCGAGACTTCCCATGAGTATTATCCTCAGCCGAACATATTGTAGTTACTCTCTACAAAGTTCTCAGGCAGTATCTTTCTATCCACACCAAGAAATCTGACCAGAGAATTCTTCAGGTAGATTTTAGGTTGACCGGGCAATTGCTGTAGTTCCGATAAAAAGGTGTGTGCTTCAACCGGATCATACGTTACCCCATTGCCTGACATCAATCCTATTTTATAGAGATCGCAAAAAGGGAGAGAACTGTTTATCATTTGCATGGAAGACGGAAAGTCTACAATCGGTTCTATACTGGCGAATATTCGATACCCCCTGTTATGCAGTTCCTCCATAGCACTGATACGTTCTATATTGGATGATGCCCCCCGTTCCAGTTCATCATGTCCGGTCAGGGTAAATCCGAAAGCCGTGTACTCCCTGTACTGCTCCTCATCAAAGTTTCCATAGCTAGCCAGCAATCCAAAGAAATTGTCTATGAAATCGGCACGCTTGGTCAGAACTTTTACATTCACACCGTTCTCCACACAAGTCTTTACTCCCTGTGCTGTCAGTTCCATTGTTTCAGGAAGTAGCGGATCAGTGGTGAAACTGAAAAATAATCCGGCCCCACGTAAGGACTGTAGATTTTGGGAGAATTCCTTCCCAAATACCGCAATAGCATCCTGTTCATCCTTGAAGGCCTTTTTCAAGGTTACTGTAGAACTCCACAAACCTGGCCGTAAAGCTGCTGGGCAAAAACAATAGTCGCACAAATTTGAACAGCCAATATGAAAATTACAAGCCCATTCTCCATATTCGGCAGCTTTGCCGGAAGGCTGATAAATTGCCTTGCCATGATAATTTTTCTCTGTTTTCATATTTTATTTTTAAGTTCGTTAAACTAAGAATATCCACTTTTATAAACCCTTCATACCCAGGATATTTTCAGGCATAAGAGGGGCTGTGACAGGAAGTTCATGCCCTCCTGCCCGTCTAAAATGTCGTCATAAATTTAATTAATTTAAGTGGAGAACGGCAAGTTGGTATCTGTACCCGCCATATACTTCCTTTATCTACAAAAAATATTATAATATTCTATCTGGAAACAACATGCACCGCAATCAATTAATCATAGTTCAATTGAGGGGAATATGAGTTCCGGTCTTTTAGAAATCTTCCGACCACACTCTTTGAAAGCCCCAGCATCTCCGCTATCGAACGTATGCTGAAACCTTCAGAGTTCAATCTTACAATATTCTCTCCCATGAAGTCAGTAATCGTGCTGCGACTTTTCTGACTGTTGACAAGGTGGTTGAATTCATCATCAAACCGTATAAAATCAAAATGAAGCCAGGGAACATCCTCCAGACACATAACAGCAACCTCCGACATCTTTTGGGCACTGCGGGTCTTCAGTTGTTTCAGGTATTTTATTTCAGTACCTTCCACTGAACTGCCAATGGCAACTATACTGTCGGTATAGTTACAGATAACGGAACTTCCCTCTATATCACTGATTTCAATAGGATTTCTACCGTTACGTTTACGAAAATGTGCAACCAGTATCATAGTAAGCTCGAATGACTCCCTGATATGGTTCAGACCTTTCATCGTCTTTTTTACAACAGACACTGATACAGCATTGCCTGTCAGAGCCCCCAAGTCATCAATAATAACAAGCTCGGGACGGTTTTCCTCTACCAGCTTCTCTATGTTTCTTATTGTATCTTCCGGAGAACAGCCGTGTGCAGAAGAAACCGGATGTGCCCTTCTTACACTACAAGAGACAAAGTCGGGAACATTGGCGTATCGACGGGCTATTTGAGAATCTGACAGTTCAAAGTCAACACAAAGTGTTTTCCTTATTTTATCACTGACCGGTTCTTCCCAATGGCACAGGCCTGATGCATTGGCAAAGGCGACATCGTAACAAAAAGCTGTTTCCGAACTATTAGCTGCAACCCCGATAACCGAAAGTTCGCCTTCCTTGATGAAATCTCCCAGAACCGCTCCCGGCTCCTTGAAATTATTTTTATCGGCAATCACCTCTTTGAATGTCCGTACTTTAAAAGCATTATCCATATATCTATATTTTTAGAGAGGGGCAATAATTACTACTGCCCCAAAGACATAATCAATCCTTAAGAATATTGTCAAACAATTCTCCCAAAACGATTTCAGTGGTCCGGGTCCTGTCACCCTTGACACCTCTGGCCTCCTGCAATACGGCAACATATTGGGGAGTAAGAACAGAGAATTTCTGGGTGATAATCTTTAGCAGTTTCTCCTTGTCAGTCTCCTGCTTAAGCCGATTATAAGTCCAGCGGGCAAGAGGGACACCATTCAGAAGCTTTGATGATGCTTTCCCCGTAAATATTTTCCGATATACCGCCAAGGCCCGTTTCATCGCATCGACCATCGGACGGTCAACACTTACAGACGTCCCTTCGTTGATCTTCTTCATGTCATCCCGGGAAGGTTCCTTGGCATACGCATAATATGCGGCAGCTTTGGCAACATAACCGGTCTTGAGCAAGTCATTGTAATATTGTGTATCCGCATTCTTATATACCGCAGCAGCATAACCCGCAAGTTCGGCATTGGTCGTCTTCTTCGTGTCGAAGTTAATGGAGACAAACTGTTTCCGGAATATATCCGGATCACAAATATCCTCAAAAAAGAAGATGAAATCGAAAGGCTGATAAGCTGGATTTTTCATAGCCTCGGCTAATTCCAGGTCATGTCCCGCAGCACGTCCGTGACCGTCCATTCGACAATAATACCGGTCCAATAAATCTCCGGAAACCCTTTCCCATTCTCCTTTTTCCTTGTTGAATAGCGCAGGAGTATATCCAGCCTGTTTGACAATCCGGGCTCTGACATACTTGCCCGGTTGGGCCATACCTACTTCACGGCACTTATTCTGCCATTCTTCCGCACGTCCCAAAAAGTCACGGTTTTCCATGATGGAACATTCAGGCAAACCTATCATTTCATTGCGGTGATACAACTTTCCTTCAGACAAAGGCTCCCCGTCCCACATCTTAAGATAGGAATTCTGCAGAACTGTCCCACTTAGGAGTGTCCCACTTGATGCTGTCCCATTTGGCACAACAGCATTTATGCTACTGTTACTATCAGGCGTAGCACTACCCTGAGGTATCATACCATTATTAACATTCTCTACCGTTGCTTGAACGGCTCCCTGCTCTGATACTTCAGTCACAGGATTTTGATTGTTTTCTAGCATTGTTTAATTCATTTGTTAATAATTCAACGATACAAAGGTACAGCGACTAATAATTACTACAAAAGAGTTCTTTCTCAGTAAATATACAACAAAAAAAAGATGGGTAGTTTTAAAAGAAATTAACAATAATATTCTAATTGAATGTAAGTCACTAACGCCCCTAATAGTAGAAGTATTCAGCTCTGATTAAAGGTGTATTTCATAAATTGGAATCCGAAAGAAAGTTACGGCAAATATATAGCCAAACATAATATAAAACTAAAAGGGATAGGGTAGTCCGCGAGACAAAACAAAACTCGATAACTATCTGGAGACATCTAAAGTAAATCCGACAGGTATAAGATGAAAAGAATGTATTCTTAACTGAGAGTATCTCACAAGACGCACAGATGTTTTTTCAGAAGCACGGAGTAAAACTTGCTGTGAGAAGTCAACAGACGACATAGTACTCGAAAAAAGTCGTCTATCGGGGAAGATCCAAACTTTATTAAAACGAGTAGTCAATGAATGTTACCTAATAAAAGAGTAATGCAAAAAAATCGAGTGATAACTGCCGACAAAAGGACAGAACGGAATCCGGAGGCTATACTGATGTGCAAACTTTTATTGGGATAACTAAAAACCATCCCGTAGAAGTACAACTTGCCAAAGATGATTTATTAAAGCGCATAGTGTCATCAACTAACCTGAATCATGCTTACAAACAGGTTATGTCCAATGGTAGCAATGGAGGCGTTGATAAGATATAGACGGAAGAATTACTTCTTTTATATAAAATTCCATAAAGGCGAACTGATAAATTCTCTATTGAACAGCGGCTACTGTTTTAATCTCATACGTCAAGTTTAAATCTCCAAGAATGGAGTTAAGAAGCGTCAATTAAGTATTCATACAGTTGTCGACCGTCTTATTCAACAATCCAACAGATAGGTTCTTAGAGTGCTCTATGAACACCAATTCAGTAATAATGATTTTAATTTTCGTCCTAAAAGTACTTCTCACCAAGCTTTGGTGATGTATCCAAGCTTATATTAGTAATGATTATAAATACTGTGTTGACTTGGTCCTGAAAAAGTTCCTCGATACCGTTATTAAAATACTGTCTCGTACCATGAAGGATAATCGTGTTATCTCCCTCATCCATAAATACCTTTTCTGTAGGATTATGATGGATAGCCGCTATGAAAACTGTGAGCATAGAATTGATCAAAGTGAACTTTGTCTCCCTGTCAAACAATTCGATGTTTCATGAATTGACCACATCATTAGCATCCCGTAGTCACAAATTTATGCATTATGCCGATACCTGTTTGATCTTCAGTAAGAGTAAACAGTCCATCATGTGCATAAAAAAAGAGTATAACCACCTTTGTTGAAAAACATCCTTTCTGAGGTAAATTTTGATAAAATTAAGGTTGGTTATGTCCAAGAAATAAAATTCCTGGGTCACTCATTTTATCTACATAAAGATGAGCACCGTTTATCTGTCCATTCTAAAAATGAGCCAATTTTGAGAACCTAATCAAAAGAGTTGACAAGAATAAGCAATAATACGGAATATGATAAACACAAAGCAGAACACCATCTATTTATACATGGTTGGATAGAATACTTTCAGGTAGCAGATATGCAGAGCTATCAGAAACATACAGCCGAATAACTCCGTCGTAAAATACGAATGTGCATATGGAAACATTAGAAGAAGATTAAGACAAAGTTTATAATTTTACAAAAATGTGGTACCAGTAAATTTTATGCTTTGCAACACACCAATACTCAATTGGGGTATTGAAGTATATCCGGAAACAGAATACTGACTTCCGCTCTGAATAATGACAAACTGAAGTAAACAATCCCACTTTGATGGAGTATTACAGTAAATTACATCGTAGATAAAGAACCGTAACATACCAAATGGTATACGTAGTATGAAAGGTCTTTAATAACGAAAATAGGAAGAAAACAACTTTATTTTCTTCCTACTTGATTAGTTCATTTTTGTTCTAAGATTTCTTTTTCTATCTCATAAAATATAGGAGTTAGCTTCCCTAAATCGTATGTTTTAATCCATACTTTACTTCCTTTTTCTTTTTCTATATCATAAAAATTAAAAGTATATATATTGTTGCTCAATGATTTTCTATTCTGACTGAATAGTTGGCAATACTTGCTACAGGTGATGTTAATCGGACTAGCATTTTTGCCTCGCAAAAAGAATCCATTATGTTGCAATATCGTGTATACCATACCATAATACATTAGTTGTATTTTTTGGGTCCCCTTACCCATAATTGAGCATAATTTTGGGGAATACTCTCGATATTTATTTTTGATCCATGACCGGAGTTCCTCAGACAACTCACCTTTGCCTTTGGAATAATTTATATTCTGCAATACCCTTTGAAGGTTTGGGATATATATAGCATCACAGTCATCTTGCACAACGCCTTTATCGTCGGGAATATTGATTTCTGCTGCAATACGCTTCAATAAAATACTACTATCGGTCAACTGAAGTTATTAGTTATGCTAAATAAATGTATTTCTACGCATAGTCAACAACTCCATGTTTCCCTACTTCATAGGCATATAAATTTTATGTTAACAATCAGGTTCATACTCTCAATGCTGATTCATTTATAACCCTCAGCTAGCTTCTTTACTTTTTATGAAATAGAATATAATTTAGATTGTACAATGTTTATGCCTAATTATTGTTTTGAAAAGTTGTCATAAAAATCTGACAGATTGACATTTTTTGTATTTAAACAATTTCTTTAAATACTTTCAACTCTCCAAAGGTCATCTTCCCCATACTTCCTATGATATCGACCTTATATTGACTATTTTTCTACACATCTACATCTAGCTAAACTTTTTAAATCGCCAGAACTAAAATAGAATTCAAGACTTTAAAATCAAATTCATTTCCTCATCGGTTAAATTTTGCAATCTATTGTAGATAATATAACTACACAATGCAGATTTGTTATTTTTTACAAACACCCTAATGGGCTTACATTTTGTTGTTTCAATTCTGTTCTTTTAATTACATTAATTCATTATTCACTTTTTAAATCAATACATTATTCCTGTTTTTAGAATAAACCATCAATCTATTTTAGATAATAACAATAATTAATTATTATCATAACGTGCTCTTTTTTTATAAATATGCCAAATTGGCAGTTTTGTAATTCCCTTAGCTGTTATTTTACTTCCTCAAAATCTTTTTTCCTTTTTTTATAATCTCTATTGCCTAATGGAATATTCACTCACGCTTTTGCAAGCTATAATAATTTTATGATGAAAATAGCCAATAGATCAGATCTTACATTTCATCAACCTAATACTTCTTGCATTATTTTTTTGCAATCAAAGTCTTTTATTACAACTATTATTTAAATGTATCATTGAAAATAGCTATATTTGCGACTAGTTTATTAGGACAGATATGAACTAACTTTAAGAACAGTACGCATAAGTCTCTGATAATCAGACATACATACAAATTTACATGATTATTTCCAATTCTTAAAATATTCGTGTACTTTTGCACAAAACTTTAAGTATATGATACAGTCGATGACAGGATACGGCAAAGCTACGGCCGAACTTCCAGATAAAAAGATAAACGTAGAAATCAAGTCGCTCAACAGCAAAGCAATGGATCTTTCCACTCGCATCGCTCCGGCTTATCGTGAAAAAGAGATCGAAATCCGCAACGAAATCTCCAAAGTGCTGGAGCGTGGAAAGGTGGACTTCAGCCTCTGGATAGAGAAAAAAGAGAGTGCGGAAAGCGCGACTCCTATCAACCAAGTGTTGGTGGAAGGCTACTACAAACAGATTCAGGCGATCTCGGAAAATCTCGGCATCCCCGTCCCCACCGACTGGTTTCAGACGTTGCTCCGTATGCCGGATGTTATGTCTAAGACTGAAATCCAAGAGTTGACGGAAGAAGAATGGGAAATGGTACGTGCCACCGTTCTCGAAGCAATCGGTCATCTGGTAGACTTCCGCAAACAGGAAGGCGCCGCACTGGAAAAGAAGTTCCGCGAAAAGATAGCTAACATCGCACTGCTGCTCGAAAAGATAACTCCTTACGAAAAAGAACGGGTGGAGAAAGTCAAGGAACGTATCACCGACGCGCTCGAAAAGACGCTGAACACAGACTACGACAAGAACCGACTGGAACAAGAACTGATCTACTACATCGAAAAGCTGGATGTCAACGAGGAAAAACAACGCCTCACCAACCACCTGAAATATTTCATCAGCACGCTGGAAAGCGGCAACGGACAAGGCAAAAAACTCGGTTTCATCGCTCAGGAAATGGGACGGGAAATCAATACGCTTGGCAGCAAGTCCAACCATGCCGAAATGCAGAAAATCGTTGTGCAAATGAAAGATGAACTGGAACAGATCAAGGAACAGGTGCTGAACGTTATGTAATTATTTAATGGAAAATTAAACAAATGACTGGCAAGTTAATTATTTTTTCTGCCCCGTCCGGTTCGGGCAAATCGACTATTATCAACTATCTGCTGACGCAGAACTTAAATCTCGCGTTCTCCATTTCTGCAACCAGCCGCCCACCGCGCGGGACGGAGAAACACGGGGTTGAATATTTCTTCCTTACTCCCGAAGAGTTCCGTTGTCGCATTGAGAACAACGAGTTTTTGGAATACGAAGAAGTGTACAAGGATCGGTATTACGGAACGCTGAAAGAACAAGTGGAAAAGCAGTTGGAGAAGGGTCAGAACGTGGTATTCGACTTGGATGTAGTGGGCGGATGTAATATCAAAAAGTATTACGGTGAGCGTGCGTTGTCCATCTTTGTACAGCCGCCCTCCATCGAAGAACTCCGCTGTCGGCTGACGGGTCGGGGCACGGATGAGCCCGAAGTAATCGAATGCCGCATCGCAAAGGCGGAATACGAAATGACTTTTGCTCCCCAGTTTGATCGTGTCATCGTCAATGATGATCTGGAGGCGGCAAAGGCTGAGACACTGAAAGTTATCAAAGAATTTCTAAATAAGGAATGAAAGAGTCTCTGAAAAGACAAAAACTAAAAACCGGAATCTTCAGCGGGTCATTCAATCCGGTACACATCGGACATCTGGCCTTGGCCAACTATCTTTGCGAGTATGAAGGACTGGACGAAATTTGGTTTATGGTCAGCCCGCAAAACCCGCTGAAAGCGGGAACGGAGCTATGGCCGGACGACCTGCGTCTCCGGTTAGTAGAACTTGCCACAGAAGAATATCCCCGCTTCCGCTCTTCAGACTTCGAGTTTCATCTGCCCCGCCCTTCATACAGCGTACATACGTTGGAAAAGCTACATGAAACTTATCCGGAACGGGACTTCTACTTAATTATCGGCTCGGATAACTGGGCCCGCTTCGACCGCTGGTATCAATCGGAGCGCATCATCAAAGAAAACCGTATTCTTATCTATCCCCGCCCCGGATTCCCGGTAAATGAAAACGGGCTGCCCGAAACAGTCCGTCTGGTCCATTCACCTACCTTTGAAATAAGTTCTACGTTTATCCGTCAGGCACTTGATGAGAAGAAAGATGTAAGATACTTCTTGCATCCAAAGGTTTGGGAGTATATTAGAGAATATATCCGACAGAGTATAAGGGAGCACTGATCATCTACTCTTTGAGACGATGAAGCGTAATCATTATGATTTCCGCCGGAGCACCAATGCGTACAGGCATCTGAGAAGTACCGATCCCATTAGTAACAATCAATGGCATTTTAGTTGAATTGTACGCCAGTCCGGTCAGAAAGCGGGTGCCGTAGTGGGAGTTCTGTATCGGGGCGTAACCGAATACGCGTACCTGTCCACCATGAGTATGTCCTGCCAAAGCGATGTCCGTGTTGGCCACCGAAACATCCTCCACGTAGTCGGGAGTATGCACCAACAAGATAACGAAGTCGTTGGGAGAAAGCGCCAGTGTGGGCGACACCCCATTTTGTTTCAAGTCGAAAGGATTGCGTACTCCGGCAAGGATAATCTGCTGACCGTCTTTGCGTAATGTATCGACTTCGTGTTCCAGCGGACGCATTCCGTAATGCTTCATCGTGCGGATTATTTCGTCATGGCAGCGTTCATAGTCATTATTTCCCATAACTCCGAAAGTTCCCATCGGTGTTTTCACACGGGCCAATGCGGCAAATAACGGTTCTACGTATTCACAGCCTTCCTGATAGTCTCCTCCCATCAGCAAGACGTCCGGTTTCTGGGCGATCAAAAGATCGACAAGGTTGTTCAAGCCTTTCTCTTTCAGCAGACTCTTGTAATGCAAGTCGGAAATGAAGGCGATGCGGAAGCCTTCGAAGGCTTCGGGGACATCACGGTGGGTGAAGTCATATTCCACGACACGGTCTATGCCGCTATAAGTGGCAGGGACGTTCACGGTAGAAGACGTGATCTTCGTTCCGCGAAGTAGCAAATTACGTTCTTCCTGCTCGGTCGCAGCTTCTTTCTTCGCTGTTTTCTTCTGCTTTTTCGTCGAAACTTTCAAGTCGGCAAGCTGAGAATGATCCGGAGCAAACAGGCCGTCGATAGCGGCGGAACTGTCCGGACGGACGGAATCGACATTGAGCACAGGACGAGGCAGGATCGATACAACATTCTTCTTTGACTTACAAGATACGAACAGGAATAATACGAATATTATGAACAGGTAATTTATTTTTTTCATCTTCTTTGGTTTATTTTCTTCTACATATAACACATTCCCCCACTATTTGAGGCGCAAAGATAGGAAAAATCATGTATCTTTGTCCGTCAAAACTTATTATTATATATTAAAGCATGGAAGAAGTAAAGCGTAACTCGCTGCGTGCGTGGATATTAGCAGCACGTCCCAAAACTCTGACAGGAGCCATTACGCCGGTCATGATCGGTAGCGCACTTGCTTATATGGATGGACATTTTCAATGGTTGCCGGCCCTTATCTGCTGCCTGTTCGCCGGTCTGATGCAAATTGCCGCCAATTTTATCAACGACCTCTTCGACTACCTCAAAGGAACCGACCGCGAAGACCGGCTGGGACCGGAACGAGCCTGCGCACAAGGCTGGATTTCACCGAGAGCCATGCGAAACGGAATCATCGTCACCGTCCTGTTCGCCTGTCTGATCGGATCTGCGCTGCTGTTTTATGCCGGATGGGAGCTGATCATAGTAGGACTTCTCTGCGTACTCTTCGCTTTCCTCTATACCACAGGCCCTTATCCATTATCCTACAACGGCTGGGGCGATGTTCTGGTCATCGTATTTTTCGGATTCGTCCCCGTGGGCGGAACGTACTACGTGCAGGCGCTGACATGGACTTCGGACACAACGGTAGCTTCTCTGATCTGCGGACTGCTGATTGATACCTTGCTGGTAGTCAACAATTACCGAGACCGTGAAGCGGATGCACGGAGCGGAAAGCGGACGGTCATCGTTCGTTTTGGCGAGAAGTTCGGACGCTATCTTTATTTGATGCTGGGGGTGGCAGCAAGTCTTCTGTGTTTCTGGTTCTTCTTCGAAGGACACTTGTTTGCCGCACTTCTTCCGTTACTCTACCTGATTCCTCATGTCCTCACATGGAGACGGATGGTGCAGATTCACAGTGGTAAAAAATTAAACAGCATACTAGGTGAGACTTCACGTAATATGCTGTTAATGGGTATTTTGCTATCAATAGGATTCTTGATCCGACATTGATTTATTTTCCGTACATCTTTTCGTAATAACCTTGATAGTCTCCGCTGGTCACCTCTTCCACCCAGTCTTGATTTTCAAGATACCATACGATTGTCTTCACGATGCCATCTTCAAATTTCGTTTCGGGATACCAGCCCAAGGCGTTCGTGATCTTCGTGGGATCAATGGCATAACGCTGGTCGTGCCCCAGACGGTCTTTGACAAAAGTGATCAGATCGTTGTTGATCCAGTCAACGGAGATTTCTCCGTCTTCACCTTTCACTTTCTTTTTAAGGACCTGACGATATTCCGGTTTCTCGGTCATTAGTTTACGGATAGTGGCAATGGTCAGCTTCACAATTTCAAGATTGGTTTCTTCGTTGTGACCACCTACGTTGTACACCTCGCCCTCTTTGCCTTCGCGCACTACCAAGTCGATCGCTTTGCAGTGGTCTTCTACGTAAAGCCAGTCGCGCACGTTACTTCCGTCACCGTAGACAGGCAGATGTTTGCCTTCGAGTATATTCTTGATAATCAGCGGAATCAGTTTTTCGGGAAAATGATAGGGGCCGTAGTTGTTGGAACAGCGGGTGATCGTTACCGGCATTTTATAAGTGTCGTGATAAGCCATGACTACCATGTCGGCACTGGTTTTCGAAGCGCTGTACGGGCTGTGCGGACAAAGCGGGGTTTCTTCCGTGAAGTAGCCTTCCGCACCGAGTGAGCCGTACACCTCGTCGGTAGATACCTGATGGTAGCGCACTCCTTTTCTCCAGGTAGGATATCCCTGTTCGTCCTTACCCATCACCCAGGCACGGCGGGCACAATCCAGCAGATTCTGCGTACCGAGGATGTTGGTGATCAGAAACAGTTGCGGGTTTTCGATACTGCGGTCTACATGGCTTTCGGCGGCGAAGTTCACGACATAGTCGAAACGGTATTCGGCAAAAAGGCTGTCCACCACTTCGCGGCTGCAAATGTCTCCTTTGATAAAGAAACAACGTTCGTTATCGATATCTTTGGCAATAGTTCCCAGATTACCCGCATACGTCAGGGCGTCAAGAACCACCACTTTTATATCGCTGTGCTTGGCCAAGATATACTTAATATAATTGGCGCCAATAAATCCTGCGGCACCGGTCACCAGATAAGTTTTCATATATGATTATTTATGTTTATTTCAAGGGTTGTTTAGACAGTTCTATCAGGTATTTACCGTATTCGGTCTTTTCGAGTTTCTGTCCGAGCAGCAGCAATTGTCCGGACGAAATCCATCCTTGCCGCCAGGCTATCTCTTCGATACAGCTGACGTAGAAACCTTGCCGGTTCTGAATGGTAGCCACGAAGTTGGAGGCTTCGAGCAGGCTGTCGCAGTTTCCGGTATCCAGCCACGCGAATCCGCGACCGAACAGTTCCACGTTCAGTGTTCCTTCTTCGAGGTACAGGCGGTTCAGGTCCGTTATCTCATATTCTCCACGTGCCGAAGGGCGGAGAGAAGCCGCTTTTTCCGTCACGGTAGCGTCGTAGAAATAAAGTCCGGGAACGGCATAATTACTTTTCGGCACCAGTGGCTTTTCTTCCAGAGAAATCACTTTGCCTTGTTCGTCGAACTCCACTACACCGTAAGCCCGAGGATCTTTCACGTAATAGCCGAAGATGCAGGCTCCCTTCTCCACACCGGCAGCACGCCGGAGCATAGCGGAAAACCCTTGTCCATAAAACATATTGTCCCCAAGTATCAGACAACCTGCCTCACCGTTCAAGAAATCAGCTCCCAACACAAAGGCTTGTGCCAGTCCGTTAGGCTGCTCCTGTATTTTGTAAGAGAAAGACATCCCGAGCTCCTCACCTGAGCCCAACAAGTCCCGAAACATCGGCAAATCACGCGGAGTAGAGATGACCAAGACCTCCCGTATCCCTGCCAGCATAAGCGTAGACAGCGGATAATAGATCATCGGCTTGTCGTATACAGGCATGATTTGTTTGGAAATCGCTTTGGAAAGCGGATAAAGACGAGTGGCGCTTCCACCGGCCAGAATAATTCCTTTCATTGTCGTCTGAGTTATTCATTTTACTGTGTGCAAAGGTCGGAAAGAAATCTGACGTGACAAAATGAATTGTAAGAAATCTATCCTGCCAGTTCAATAACTTCGAGGTCTTTGAACGTTCCGTTGTCGATGACAAAGCGCACCATTGTCCGCACTTTATGGAAACCGGACATCCCTGCGGCTCCGGGATTGATGTGCAGCATGTCCAACGTTTTGTCGTATTTCACCTTTAATATATGGGAGTGTCCGCTGATGAAAAGTTTCGGCGGGCGTGCCATCAAACTGCCGATAACCGAAGGGTCGTACTTGCCCGGATACCCGCCGATATGCTTGATCAGCACTTCCGCTCCGTCCACCGTGAAGCGGTTCACCTGCGGGAACATCTTCCGTATTTCTTGCCCGTCTATGTTGCCGTAAACTGCCCGCAGGGGCCGGAAAGCCGCCAACTTCTCGGCTACTTCTACCGAACCGATATCTCCGGCATGCCAGATTTCGTCGCACGATTCAAAATATTCGAGATATTTTTCGTCCCAATAAGCGTGGGTATCGGACAATAATCCAATTCTTGTCATAATTTTCTTTGTTTAGTCCTGCAAAGATACTATATTTGGGAAAATCTTAAAGCACATGGAAAGCAAATATAATTATTTCAAACGTGATATCAGCTGGCTCTCATTCAACTATCGGGTGTTGCTCGAAGCGCTGGATGAGCACCTGCCGCTATACGAGCGCATCAATTTCATCTCCATCTACTCCTCCAATCTGGAAGAGTTTTACAAAATCCGGGTGGCGGACCACAAGGCCGTGGCATCCGGCGCAACGGAGAGCGATGAAGAAACCGTACAATCCGCCCGCGAACTCGTGGAAGAAATCAACCACGAAGTAAATCGCCAGCTGGACGACCGTGTACGCATTTACGAAGAAAAGATACTGCCCGCCCTGCGCAAAAACCACATCATCTTCTACCAGGACAGACACGTGGAACCGTTTCACCAGCAGTTTATCAAGGACTTTTTCCGGGAAGAAATCTTCCCCTACCTGCAACCCGTGCCCGTATCGAAAGACAAAATCGTCTCTTTTCTGCGAGACAACCGGCTCTACCTCGCCATCCGCCTCTATCCGAAGGAAAACAGGAACCCCGCCAACCGGCAGCCTTTCTATTTCGTCATGAAGCAGCCGTACGCCAAAGTGCCCCGTTTCATCGAACTTCCGCCCCGTGGAGACAACTATTACATCATGTTCACCGAGGACATCATCAAAGCGAACCTCAACCTTATTTTCCCCGGCTACGACGTCGATTCGAGCTACTGCATCAAAATATCCCGTGACGCCGACATTCTGATAGATGACACCGCCAGCAGCGCCGACCTCGTAGCCCAACTGAAAAAGAAGGTAAAAAAACGCAAGATAGGCGACGTCTGCCGCTTTGTCTACGACCGTGCCATGCCGCAAGACTTCCTCGACTCGCTGATCGACGCCTTCCACATCCACCGTGACGAACTCGTCCCCGGCGACAAGCACCTGAACCTCGAAGACCTGCGCCACCTGCCCAACCCGAACAAGTCTCTACGCCGCATCGAAAAGCCGCAACCGATGAAGCTGAACATCCTCGACGAAAAAGAATCGATCTTCAACTACGTCGCCCAAAAGGACCTGCTGCTGTATTACCCGTACCACTCTTTCGAGCATTTCACCCATTTCCTCTACGAAGCAGTGCACAATCCGGAGACGCGCGAAATCATGGTCACCCAATACCGTGTAGCCGAAAACTCAGCCGTCATCAACACCTTGATAGCCGCCGCGCAGAACGGCAAGAAAGTCACCGTATTTGTCGAGCTCAAAGCCCGTTTCGACGAAGAGAACAACCTCGCCACCGCCGAAATGATGCAAGCCGCCGGCATCAAAATCATTTACAGCATCCCCGGACTAAAAGTACACGCCAAAGTGGCCCTCGTCCGTCGCCGCGGACTGAATGGAGAGAAAATCCCCAGCTACGCCTACATCAGCACGGGCAACTTCAACGAAAAGACCGCCACCCTATACGCCGACTGTGGACTTTTCACCTGCCGCAAGGAAATAGTGAACGACCTTTACAACCTCTTCCGCACCCTGCAAGGCAAGGAAGATCCGAAATTCACCACTCTCCTCGTCGCCCGCTTCAACCTCATACCGGAACTGAACCGCCTCATCGACCGTGAAATATCCCTTGCCGACCAAGGCAAAGGCGGACGTATCATCCTCAAAATGAACGCCCTCCAAGACCCCGCAATGATCGACCGACTCTACGAGGCCTCCGAACACGGCGTGCAGATCGACCTCATCGTCCGCGGCATCTGCTGCCTCATACCGGAGCAGTCATACAGCCGTAACATCCGTGTCACCCGCATTGTCGACAGTTTTCTGGAGCACGCCCGCATCTGGTATTTCGGCAACGAAGGGCACCCCAAAGTATACATGGGCTCGCCCGACTGGATGCGCCGCAACCTCTACCGCCGTATCGAAGCCGTCACCCCCATCCTCGACCCCGACCTGCGCGCCAGTCTGATCGAAATGCTCCATATCCAGCTCGCTGACAACCAAAAAGCCTGTTGGGTAGACGACAAACTGCAAAACGTATTCAAAAAAAGAGCGTCCGGCACCCCTGCTGTCCGTGCCCAATACGATTTTTATGAATGGCTCAAAAAAGACATTGTAACAGAAATGTAACACGTATGACATTTTTCCGCAACGTTAAACTCCGTTCTTTGCCTCCATAAATAAACATACACAACTTTCTTTATGGAGACAATTTACTTATGCATTATCATTTTCCTGTTCGTGCTGGCCGTGTTCGATCTCATCGTCGGAGTCAGTAATGATGCAGTCAACTTTCTGAATTCGGCGGTAGGCGCCAAGGCCGCTTCGTTCAAAACCATTCTTTTCATAGCCGGGATCGGTATTTTCATTGGCGCATCCCTGTCCAATGGCATGATGGATATAGCCCGTCACGGAATCTATCAGCCCGAGCATTTCTACTTTGCCGAAATCATGTGTATACTGCTCGCCGTCATGCTGACCGACGTAGTCCTTCTGGACGTCTTCAACTCTATGGGCATGCCCACCTCCACGACCGTCTCACTGGTCTTCGAGCTGCTCGGAGGAACTTTCGCCCTCTCCCTGATCAAAGTAAACAATGACGCCACCCTTGCGTTGGGCGATCTGATCAACACCGACAAAGCACTTTCCGTGATCATGGCCATTTTCGTGTCCGTAGCCATCGCCTTCTTCTTCGGTATGTTAGTACAGTGGCTCGCCCGCATCGTTTTCACGTTCAATTACACGAAAAACATCAAATACAGCATCGGCCTTTTCGGTGGGATCGCCGCCACCTCCATCATCTACTTCATGCTGATCAAAGGGCTGAAAGACAGCTCCTTCATGACCCCCGAAAACAAACAGTGGATACAGGACAACACGCTGCTGCTCATCGCCAGCTTCTTCGTCTTCTTCACGGCACTGATGCAAGTGCTGCACTGGCTCAAAGTCAACGTTTTCAAAGTAGTGGTGCTGATGGGCACCTTTGCCCTCGCCCTCGCCTTCGCCGGCAACGACCTCGTCAACTTCATCGGAGTCCCCCTCGCAGGCTACTCCTCCTTCATAGACTACACCACCAACGGAGCCGGAGCAAGTCCGGACAGCTTCCTGATGACCTCGCTGCTAGGCCCCGCCAAGACACCGTGGTACTTCCTTATCGGTGCCGGCGCCATCATGGTCTACGCCCTCTGCACCTCCAAAAAGGCGCACGCCGTCATCAAGACCTCGGTAGACCTCTCCCGTCAGGATGAAGGAGAAGAGAACTTCGGAAGTACCCCGATGGCACGCACACTGGTACGTTTCAGCATGACACTTGCCAACGGCACCTCCCGCATCATGCCCGAAAGCACGAAGCAGTGGATCAACTCCCGTTTCCGCAAAAACGAAGCCATCATAGCCGACGGAGCCGCTTTCGACCTCGTCCGCGCCTCTGTCAACCTCGTCCTCGCCGGGCTGCTCATCGCCTTGGGAACGTCGCTGAAACTGCCGCTCTCTACCACCTACGTCACCTTCATGGTAGCAATGGGTACGTCGCTCGCCGACCGTGCATGGGGACGTGACTCCGCCGTTTACCGCATCACAGGCGTTCTGAGCGTCATCGGCGGCTGGTTCATCACTGCCGGAGCCGCCTTCACCATCTGCTTCTTCGTAGCCCTCGTGCTGCACTACGGCGGCAACATCTCCATCATCGCACTGATCGGAATAGCGATTTTCATCCTCATCCGCAGCCAGGTGATGTATAAGAAACGCAAGGCGAAAGAGAAAGGCAACGAAACGCTGAAACAACTCATGCAGACCGCCGACAGCGAAGAAGCGCTGCAACTGATGCGTAAACATACCCGCGAAGAACTCGCCAAAGTGCTGGAGTACGCCGAAACAAATTTCGAACTGACCGTCACCTCCTTTATACACGAAAACCTGCGCGGACTGCGTCGTGCCATGGGTTCCACGAAATTCGAAAAGCAGCTCATCAAGCAGATGAAACGCACCGGAACCGTTGCCATGTGCCGCCTCGACAACAACACCGTGCTCGAAAAAGGACTCTACTACTATCAAGGCAACGACTTCGCCAGCGAACTGGTGTACAGCATCTCGCGCCTCTGCGAACCGTGTCTTGAACACATCGACAATAACTTCAACCCGCTCGACGCCATTCAGAAAGGTGAATTCAGCGACGTGGCCGAGGACATCACTTATCTGATTCAGCAATGCCGCAAGAAGTTGGAAAACAACGATTATCAGAATATGGAAGAGGAAATCCGCCGTGCCAACGACCTCAACGGACAGCTATCGCAACTGAAACGCAAAGAGTTGCAGCGCATCCAAAGCCAGTCGGGCAGTATCCGGGTAAGTATGGTTTATCTGACCATGGTGCAGGAAGCTCAAAATGTAGTGACTTACATCATTAACCTGATGAAGGTAAGCCGGAAATTCCAAATGGAAACAGAAATGCCGTAAGGTGGCTCATCCCCCAAAAGCACACAACAAAAGGGTTTATCTTCAAAAAGTCTATCTGATTAAATAAAATGCATTAGAGATAAACCGGAAAAAGCAAGAAGGGCTGCTCCCAAGTAGAATTGGGGCAGCCCTTTTTATGGTTGGGCGGTTGACTGTTATCCAATCTGCCGGGATATTCTTTTATAGATGTCAAAATTCTCCAACTACCGCATTATCGGGCTCAAAAAACATAATGTAGCAAACAGGGGTATAGGTGACCCCATTTTTTGATACTACACTTTTCCATAAATCCTACATCTCAGAGCAGGTATGAATCATTTCGCACAAGAAATGAATTAAATTCCACTACCTATTACTATACAATTACCTATTACTTTCCCATACAAAAATCCCCTTTATTCAACCCCATATCATAGACAGATACGGTTTTAAATAAAGGGGGGATTCTCTAATTTTTAAGAGAGGAGGTCAGTTTATGAATCTCCCGTCTTTTTAGCTTTCCGACGACGGAAGCGCAAGAGCGCTTCCAAAATATCCAATAACTTTTCTAAAAATAATTTCATAGCTTCCTTCTTTAGAGTTAAAAAACAGAGTGAATGGAGCAATTTAATAAGGGAACCGATCATGCATTAGTGAGTCAGCGATTCAGCCTCATTAAACGGTTGGGTCCGGAGCCTCATCGTCGTCGCCTCCGGGAGTGCTTCCTCCGCCGGGGTTGTCTCCGCCTCCCGAATGATTTTTATCATCATCGTCCACAAAGCCGCCCGCTACGTCCTTGACGTGGACAAATTCTACTCCGGAAGTCAGTGCGCGGGTAGTGACGCCATCGGCAGAACGGGTATATTCGGGAGTAAACTGACAGCGCAGCGAAACGATCTGCGAACTGCTGACTTTACTTTCCAACACGACTCCCTTTCCTCCGGCTTTGGCGATCATCGTAAATGTGCCCAAGCCTTCGAGACGTACTGTGCGGCTGTTGAGCAACTGCTCACGCATCACGGACATCAAGTTTCGAATCACGTTGTGGACATCACCCGGTGTCAGAGAAGCCTTCTCGGCGATCAGCTCCGCCATCTTCTGCGTGTTGACCATTTTCGAGAATTTCACGAGGCGGGGGTAATACAGTTTCTGTCCCGCTTTGTTGGCGATATTCGCCTGGTAAGGTTTGTAAATTAATGGCATAAGGTCATTTTCCTTTCTTTTTTTAATGGTTGATGTAAGTTTTCTATGTGCAATCGATTACGGTGACAAAAGTAGGCGATGGCAAAAAAGTCCGGATACACGATGTAACGACTTGTAACGGAAGAGCACCAGTCGGCACGGCCTCGCACAAATACTGCCTCCAAGGACTTCTGTACAAAGCAACACCAAACGACTAAAAAAGGCGTACCTTTACATTGGCAACGAAAATGAAAGAAAGAAATATAGAAAAGATATAAAAGCAATATCAAAAGACAATGAAAGCAAAAATCATGAAACCAACTTCCGAAGAAAATGCAACCCTGCCCCGCATACAGGCATACAGCAAAAGCCAACTGGCCACTCTCTACCTGCCCCACATACAGCCCGCCTCCGCACGCCGCACTCTCCGCAGCTGGATCGCCAAGAACACGGCACTACAAAACGAACTCGCCCGCACGGGATATTCCGAGAAAGCCATCCTGCTCACTCCGGCGCAAGTAGGGCTCATCTTCCGTTTCTTGGGGGAGCCTTGATTCGAGCTGACTATCCGCATGGCTTCCCCTCCCTTCGGGAAGGGGCTGACTAAAAAGTCCCATTCTTCGGGAAGCAAGTATATTTCCGTCACACCACGTCCCTTTCAAACCTTCTCTTCGTTGGCCGTATAAGGCAGCGTGAACCAAAAAGTACTCCCCTGACCCAGCCGTGAGACAGCACCGATCTTTCCTCCCATCCTTTCGACGATTGCCCGGCAAATGGTGAGTCCGAGTCCCGTGCCCTGCACAAAGCTGTTGAGTTTGACAAAATTCCCGAAGATTTCTTCCAACCGTTCCTCCGGTATCCCGCAACCAGTGTCGGTGACATAGAAATGCAGGAAACCGTCTTCGCGCACATCAAACCCGAACTCAATGCTGCCTTCCCCGGTAAACTTCACGGCATTATTCATCAGATTCATCATCACCTGTACCAGACGGTTACGGTCCGCCTTTACGCCACATTCGGTCGTCCGGCGGTGATAGCAGATACAGATGCCGGACTTTTTATTCCTCAACCGGAACGTATCTTCGAGTTCGATAAACAGGCCGTGCACATCTACCGGGGCGTAGTCGAACTCCATCGTTCCGGCTTCGATCTTCGAAAGGTCGAGCACATCGCTGATAAGCTGCAACAGGAGTGTGTTGTTGTTTTCAATGATGTTGATATATTCCTGTTTCTCTTCCGAAATCCCCCTTTCCGCCGACACCAGCAGCGAGGAAAAGCCGACAATGGCGTTGAGGGGAGTGCGTATTTCGTGGCTGATGTTGGCGAGGAAAGAAGATTTGAGCGTGTTCGCCTCCTCGGCTTTCACCTTTGCCTGTACGAGCGCTTCCTCCATTTCCTTTCGTTGGGTGACGGTCATCGAAGTGCCGATAAGGCTCAGCGGTTTTCCGTTCGCGTCGCGCTCGTCCACGGCTGCGCGCACTTCTACCCATTCATTCTGTTGCGGGGAGGGAAGCCACTGTCTGCCTACCCGATATTCCTCGCGCATTTTCTGCGTTTCGCCATTGGCGAGGCGCTCGAAGGCGTCCCGCACGCGTTCGCGGTCTTCATCGCAGATTTTCGCGAAACAGGCGGAGGTGGGCACGATAATCAGGTTGCCGTCATGCGTCACCTCCTCTTCGGTGACGTACAAGTCGTGGCTGACGTTGCACGAGAGGAGGCCGGTCTGCAAATCCCATTTCCAAGGGGTCATGTCGGCAGCGTCGAGGGCGGCGGACAACTTATGGTTGGTGGATTTCAGCATTTGCTGCGTCAGCACCAGTTCGGTATTGTCCACACCAAAGACATCGACGCAGCCTTTCGTTTTGGAATGTATGGAGATGACGGTCAGATGAGTTTTCGTCTTCTCCAGATAATACTGAAAGGTTATTTGCCTGTTGTCATTCAGTTCGCTGTACCTGTCGGGCAGTTCCGGCGAATAATCCGGATTGAGTTCGCTGTATTTCTTTCCCAGTATTTTTTCTTTGGGCAGGATGTATTTCTCGAAAGTGGGATTCACTTCCCGGTAGACATAGTCGATAATCCGGGCACCGGGGTCGAATATGAGCTCGACACGGGCATAGAGAACGGGCATGTTTTCGACCAGACTGCTATAGCTCCTCATGATCTCCAGCCGCCTGCTCCTCTCATGCAGCGCCCTCCGGAGCCATATCACATAGATGACGGCCAGTGCCATCAAAGAGAAAAACAGGGCCAGATAATATTTGTTCCGCTCGAAAAAAGTGGGGGGCTTCATACCAAAAACAGTGTCGTCGGGACACAGGCCGAGCAACAGTCCGCTCTCTACGTAGTCGGCATAATTGATGACGGATGGGGGCGTCCCCATCGCTGTCGTTTCCACTCTGTGCGGATGCGACGCTCCGTCCAGGCGGCTTTTGATCACCGGGAGCAGATGTTTCTTTATTTCACTGTCTGTCCAGAAATAGCCGCCGATCAACAGGAAAGGCATCACTTCCTCCGCTTCTTTCCTGCATTGCGCACTGATCCAGCGCCTGTCGGACATGAAGACCTGTTTGCGCATATCCGGGACAACGGTCGCCATCAGTTCCATGTGCTCGGCACATATGTCAACCGGGCTGTTCTGGACGCGAAACTCTTTATAGACAGGGGCCATAAAGTCATCGCTCCACAGACAGTTTTCGGTATAAGAATTGATGATTAATAGTTGACAAGAAGAGGGGCGGCCGGCATAAATGTAAGTCTGAAATGCACTGATCAGAAAGATTGCAAGTGCCGCTGTTTTTCGAGTTATCCGCGCTTCCATAAATAGTGATTGTTTTGATTGTTTGCGGAACCGATCACTGAATATCTTAAAATATTGCTATTAAATCTTTAAATATTACTATACAAAAAGGTAAGTTCTGTAAGAACTTGGTAGAGCGACTTATCTGCCAGTTTATAATATATTACTAAAGAAATAAAAACAAACAGACTTATTAAAAGCCGTCATCTGCATTCTCAGCTCGGAAAACGGATTCGTTTTACCCGAACTGAGAATGCAATAATTAGAATTTGTAAATAATGACGAACGTGCAATACGGTAGAAACCGACAAAGGAAAACAAATAAATATCTAAAAGAGAAAACGTAGGATGTCAACATCGAATATGAAATCTGAGTGAACAATAAAACTTATTTTTCAGAATAAAAGCGTTTCTGCATGGTTTTCTCAATAATATGATTACATTTGTGGTGACATTATAACAAGGGAATAAAATGGAAGTCCATCGCTGATATCGAATCGTTTTTTTACGAATACAGACTACCAAGTTCTTACAGGACTTACCTCATTCCGTCAGTTGTTCTTTCCTTTGTCCCGATCATTGTCGTCGCTCAAAGGTGTTCGTCGTCTTTACCTTCTTTTCCTTTTTCGCTCTTTTCCTCGTCTTTCATGCGCAATAATTTATCTTTACCGAAATTTATTTCTATCACCACTTTCCTGGTCGAGTCGATATGGTAACTCACAATTCCGGCATCTCTAATCAAGAACATAATAATGACAACCAGCATCCCGACCAGATTTTCGGCAAAGACACAATTGACGGACACGCAGTGCGCTAAATTAAAAATCGTCGTCCAATTGGACATTCTCTTTCCCATCCAGGCCGAGTGGAAGCGCTTGATCGACGATGCCGAACAGTCCGAATGCTGCTGAAGATAAGCGTCGTCAAAGCCGTTATCCCGGCTGACTTTCATAATCGAATCGATGACTTTCTGTTTTTCTTCGTCATCACTGTGCTGCAAGCCATTACATTGCTTTTTCTTCCATTGCTTCTCTTCGACTCTTTCCTGAAGGGCATCCCTGTTCTCGTCATACACGGACTTTTCGCCACTCTGATTTGCTTTTTTCTGACTCATGCTTTTCTGATTTGCTTTTTCCTGACTCATGCTTTTCTGATTTACTTTTTTCTGACTTGTACTTTTCTGATTTACAGTCCTTTTTACTTCAATGTGTTGTTCTCTTTCACTACTGTTCTGGCAGTTTTCTTTTTTGTTCATTACTAATTATATTTAAATTAATCCGACAAAATTCGGGATTTACCTTTAACATTTTGGGTCACGCGTGACTCTTTCTACATATTTTTTCATTTTAGTCAAGCGTGAACGGTTTTTATTCTACCCACAGTCTACTTTTGCCCCGAAATCAATAAAAAACAATTGAATCATATGACTGAAATGAAAAAACAACATTCCCTCCCACGGGTACGGCTCATGAGGCGGGCCGCCGTCATCCGTCGCAACAATGACATGAACCGGCGTGATGCGCTCATCATCGCCCACCGAATCGGTGGACTGATAAGGAAGATGCACAGGGAGAACGTGAAATTCTGCTACACCAAGCAGGACGGAACCGTGCGCCACGCTGTCGGCACGCTCACCGGATATCAACACAGTTTTCACCGCCCCTATATGCCACGACCGGAAAATACGTTTGTAGTCTACTACGACCTCGAAGCCAAAGGGTGGCGCACGTTTCATGCCGAAAATTTCCTTTGCGTCGAATGAGTTTCGAAGAGCAGATGAGATTCGGAGAGCAAATGAGTTTCGGGCAGCAGATAAATTTTGAAATGAGTTTCGGACAGCAGATAAGTTTTGGACAGCAAATGAATTTCGGAGAACAAATGACTTCAGAAGAACGAAAAGAATGGGAAACGCTTTGCAGAATGTATCATGTGGACTCTTTGTACGAAGCCATTCAAGGGTGTCGGGAGGAACTGGAGTTTCTCGTTCGCTGTGCCGAACGGCTCGAACCCCGTGCAGAGGAGGAATGAGAAAGGTCAAAGACCGGAGTAAGCGGGCGGAACCGCCTCATGTCAGCGAGGAGGCTACGCCGTTTAACAGTCCTTGTTTATGCCGTTTTTACCTTGCAGGCTACGCCGTTTCTACCATGCAGGCTGCGCCGTTTATCCCCGGTGGTTTCGGAAAAGGGATTTCTTTTTAACGAAGTATAATTTTATTAACAATATAAAGAATAAAGTATGGAAAATTGGAGATTTATCGAAGCAAATTCCGATTATATGGTTTCAGACCACGGGCGGATATTGAGTTTCAAAGGCAAATCGAAGTTGATAATCAGCAGCAGCATTACCGCAAAAGGTTATGAGTACGTGGCCATCCGCCAAAAGGGGATATACGTCGGCTACTCTGTACACCGCTTAGTGGCAACAGCTTTTATCCCCAACCCGAAGCGTCTCCCCCAAGTGAACCACCTCGACGGAAACAAGCTCAACAACCACGTCGCCAACCTCGAATGGTGCGATGCCTACGACAATGTCATGCACGCCATCCGGACCGGTCTGCGTCCGTCGTCACCCGCCCTCTCCCCCGTCCCCTGTGCCACAACGGACGAGGCAGGAAATATCCTGCAAGCCTATCCATCCATGAACGCACTGGTAAAAGGGGAACAAATGAACCCTAAACAACGTAATTGGCTGGTGCTGCATTTATTACACCCCGAAAGACTGAAGCAATCGGCCATGAAGAAAAAGCCAAGAGCCGAAAGAAGCGGTTCGGAAGAATGCTTTCTGATAGCACCCGAAATACCTGTGCTGACCGTCAAAGCTGATTCAATCGGGGAGTTCGAAGCAGGCAATCCACTTGGGATAGGCAAATCGAGCAATTCAGTCGGGGAGTTCGAAGCAGGCAATCCGCTTGGGATAGGCAAATCGAGTAATTCAGTCGAGGAGTTCGAAGCAGGTAATCCGCTTGGGATAGGCAAATCGAGCAATTCAGTCGGGGAGTTCAAGGCAGGCAATGTATGTGTGCAGCCAGTTTCTTTTTCCTTTGTTTCATCGCCTTTTCCTCTTATTTCTCTCTTTGCCCCTATACATCATTCAGTGACGCAGCACTATTACCGCCGCCTGTCCCCCGAAGAATCCGCCATTTTTGGTTTCAACACTTATATATTGCCCAGAGAAAGAGGACAAAGAAAGGAGTTTCTGCAATGAAAGACACCATCATCATCCACTGTTCCGCCACCCGTGCGGGACAGGACATCACCGCTGCCGACATCGACTGCTGGCACCGTGCCCGTGGCTTCTGGTCCATCGGCTATCATTACGTCATCCGCCTCGACGGCACCATCGAACCGGGACGGGACGTCACCCTCGACGGGGCGCATTGTATGGGCTGGAACCAGCGTTCCATCGGCATCTGCTACGTCGGCGGACTGGACAAGGAAGGCCGCCCCGCCGACACACGGACAGATGCACAACGCACCGCCCTCATCCGACTGGTGAAATCTCTGCAACTGGCCTTCCCCAACGTGAAACAGGTCATCGGACACCGGGACACAAGCCCCGACCTCAACGGAGACGGCATCATCTCACCCAATGAATACATGAAAGCCTGTCCCTGCTTCGATGTGAAAAAGGAGTTCTAGGGAGTAGTTGTACGCAATAGTAACTCTATTCTCCTCCTTCGGGAAGGAGGAGTACCCGTAGGGGGAGGTGGTAGGTGAATGCATAATCCTATCATTTACAAAAAAATAGGTATAAACATTATTTCTCCTACCACCTCGGTCTGCGACCACTCCTCCTTCCTGAAGCTACCCTTTATACACAAGTATATATTATTTTTTTTATCTTTGCTTGATGTTATTAGAGACAGATCAAATTCGTGATCCTCGGCTTTTGCGGCGTTTAAACTTAATTTGCTCTCAGATGGTTGTCCATCAAAGTGCTATAGTGAATCAATTTAGTAAGGAACATAAAGAAAAGATGGGTGCTTATAGATTTTTGAACAATTCCTCAGTCAGCTCTGATGCTATCTTATCAGGTCTGATACACACTTGCTGTAAGAATGCTTCCGGTCGTCAGCATTTACTGTGTATTCAAGATACCTCGGAGATAAACTATGAGGCTCATGTTGAGCGAATGAAGAAAAAAACAGCCAGTCCCGGCATTGTCGGTCAAAAGCAATGTGGTACTTTTTTGCATCCTGTCTTGGTAGTGGATGCCTCCAGTCATATTCCTATAGGCTTTTCTTCGGTTAAGCAGTGGAATCGCTCACCGGCTGCTTTAAGTCGTGAAGAACGTAATTACAGATATCAGCCTATAGAAGAAAAAGAGTCATATCGTTGGATAGAAAGTGGAATGGCTGCCAGTGAGCAAATGCCCCGGGATGCAGTTAAAACGATCATCGGTGACCGTGAAGCGGACATTTTCGAGCTTTTCAGCCGTATCCCTACTGATAATGTTCACTTGCTGATACGTTCTGTTCATGAAAGGAATTGCCGGTTGGATGATCCAGACTGTTCTGTCCATCTGAATACATTAATGGAGCAGGCTGTTCTACGGGCAGAGTATAGCTTTGAAGTGCTCCCGGGAAGCGGACGTAAGAAACGGGTAGCGTGCATGGAACTTCGCTTTGAAAGAGTCACCTTGTGCGCTCCTGTTAACGGTCCGGCAAAGGGCAGTCCCCCTGTTAGTCTTTATTGCATACATGTTAAAGAAAAATCTTCCAGTACACCGGTAAATGAGAGCCCTATTGAATGGAGACTGCTAACTACACATGTGGTGGAGACTGTAGAACAAGCAATTGAATGTATCGGTTGGTATCGTTGTAGATGGCTGATTGAAGAGTTGTTCAGAGTGCTCAAAAGAAAGGGATTCATGATTGAGGACGCACAGTTGGAAACAGTTTCGGCATTACAAAAACTAATCTTAATTTCCTTGCAGGCAGCCCTGCAGGTGATGGTACTCAAACTTTCTTTTGATAAAGAAGATGAAAAACTCTCTTCAGAAATCTACTTTACAAGCAAAGAAATAGCATTATTACATATAGTAGGAAAAAAGAGTGAGGGAAATACAAAAATACAGCAAAATCCATATAAAAAAGAATCAATGGCATGGGCAGCATGGATTATTGCAAGGTTAGGAGCATGGAGTGCATACAAGAGCCAGTCCATTCCAGGATATATAACCTTTAAGAATGGACTGGATAGATTTAATACACAGTTTGAACTGTATGAGTTAATCAGCTAAGACTTGTGTATAAAGGGTAGCTTCCTGAAGGAGGGGAGTTTAGTTACTTTTGACTTTTGACACATTTACATTTGCAGTATTAAATATCACAACAAAATATAAGTGTATATTTGAAAAGTAGAGTTGCAGTGAACTAACTTTGACACTAGTCTTAAATGACTATAGGCTGAATCAGACTGCAACTCTCTTAATAGGAGAACCTAGCCAGTTAGAATTGTAGGCTCACGACCTAATAAATGTATTAGCTGTTTCTCCTTCATGTTTAATACTGTAAATACAAAGTTATGAATTATTCTCATTTTGTAGGTCTTGATGTAGGAAAAAAAACTTTCGATGCATCATTAATGTCCGCAGACGAAAAAGAGTTGTCTCACAAGTCTTTTGATAACACTCCAACTGGGATCCAATCTTTATTGGATTGGATAGCTGGTTATCATCTCTCTTTATCCAAACTCTTGTTCTGTGCTGAAAACATGGGAAGTTATGTCACAGAGTTATCTGTTTCCAGTGTCTCCATGGGATTTTCCCTGGCTTTGGTTTGCCCGTTGACCATCAAGAAGTCCATAGGCTTGCAACGAGGCAAAAATGACCGCATTGACGCCAAAAGAATAGCGAACTATGCGGTATTACACTATCGAAAACTGGAGTTATACAAATTGCCTGACAAAGACTTGGTGAGACTGCGGGGATGGATTATTATACGTGACAATTTGGTCAAGCAAAAAGTATCAAGCATAAAGTTATTGGAAACATTCTCCTGGATGGCTAAGTTGGCTGATGTGACAGAATCCATTTCTTTTTTGGAAGAGCAGCTCAAGTCGATAAAAGAAAGAATCCTGGAGGTGGAAGAGGATATGGAGCAACTAATAGCCGCCAGTACATCGCTTTACACAAACTACTTGCTATTAAGAAGTATAAAAGGAATAGGAATTATCAATGCCATTGTATTACTGTGTGTTACTGACAATTTTCAAAGATTTGACAACCCGAGGAAATTTGCCTGCTATTGTGGGGTCGCCCCATTTGAACATACTTCAGGTATTTCCATACGGGGAAAAACGCAGACTTCTTCATTGGCTAACAAAGAAGTAAAAGTATACCTTACCCGGGCAGCTATTACTGCCATCTCTTGGGATCCGCAGATGAAAGCATACTATAAAAGGAAAATAGCAGAGGGGAAACATAAAGCATCTGTAATCAATGCTGTAAGAGCCAAAATCATAGCAAGGTCTTTTGCTGTGATACGAAGGCAGACTCCATTTGTAACATTAGCCGTATAATAAAAAGGTCCTTAACTTCGAAAATATCTTAGGTTTAGGAAGTAGCTATACACTTCTGAAGAGTAGGTATGTCTATATACAAACTTACCCAAGGATACGTTAATGTTCGTAAACTTGGGTAAGATTTTATAGATATTGTTTGGAGAGGACTTAGAATTCACCCTCTTATTTATGAATCCCTACAGGGTCTCAACTTTGTTGCATCAGTTTTCTCAGCTTCTCTGCCACTTGTAGTAACTGCCCTTTATGGTCTACCATGGAGATGGCCGGAATAGCTCCGGGAGGCAAGTTCTTTTTGATCTCCTCATTCTTCTTTATCAATTCTTCGCAGGCTTTATCACACCACTGAGCAGCTTTCTCACGCAATGACATATCTGCACATTCCTTATTGAGCCAGTTCACCCATTGCAATAAATGCCCTTCGTCACCCAAAATGGTGTGCGAAGCAAGTATCTTATCGCCACGTTTCACAAATGAATCCCATTGCTTCATTATACCGTCTCTGCTGAGGCGCAGACTCTCGCCTATCATGTCAGCTTCCGCCACATTCATCTGTTTCATCTTCGCCACGTAGGCATCCAGTCCCTGTTCGTCAAACGTACAGTGACCGGACTCGTCCACTGTCAGATAGGCATATGAACCGGCTATCCAGTCTTCAAGTAGTCTGCGGTCGAGAGAAGCACCCTGACGGGGAAATTTGTCAGCAATTTCTTTCTGATGGTTTACCACATACTGAAATGCGGAAGAGTTAACATCATGCACATAGTAATAGAATACCAAAAAGTAATCTTCATCTTCCAGCATTTTCTGCTCTCTTCCCTGCAGGAAATCAGCTGCCACCTTTCCTGCCTCCTGTTCACGGTTGGCAGCAGAAAGCGCATTGATATATCCGCAGATAAAAGCCAAGTCACGGTCACCAGCTTCATAACGTTTCTTAAGTCCCGAAAGTCCACCGGACTCTACACCCAGTTTCACTTTCTTCAGCAATTCAGGAGCATCCTCAGCACCTACCAGTCGGTATACGACCTCACCGCTTGAATTAATGAAAAGAAGGGTAGGATATGCGTGTACCCCATATTTCTTTCTGAGTTCCACTCCTTCACCTTTCTCCATGTCCATCTTCAGATTCACAAAATGACGGTTAAAATAATCGGCAACCAGGGAATCTTTAAAAACTACTTTGGATAACCTCTTGCAAGGACCGCACCAAGTCGTGAAGCAGTCGACAAAAAGCAGTTTGTCTTCCACCTCCGCTCTTTTTAAAGCCTCAGAAAAAGAAAGTACACGAAAAGCAATCCCATCAGCTTGTGCAAGAGTCATTTGTGTGCCGGCAGCAGGTGTTGCGGAGATTTTCTGCGCAGGCACCATTTGCTGTCCACGTGTGTTCTGAACGGATAACAGGCATACTGCTGCCATGAATACTAGAAAATGTCGTTTCATTTCAAATTGTTTTAGGTTGGTTATTAGATTTATAATAATTGATAAACTCCTCCTGCCAATACCCGTACGGCTCCCTTCATTTCCAGTTCAAAGAGAATTGCACTCATTTTATGTACGGGAATATCTGTCTCTACCACTAAGGTATTAATCTGTAAGTTTCCTTGTTTTTCCAACGTATGAACTACCTTTTGCTCCTCTTCTGTCAGTTCCAGAAACAGGCTGCGCTGTACATTCTCTACCTTTGCCGGATGTGAATCCAACGTCCATCCCATCGCCTCCACCAAGTCTTCGGCAGACAACAGAAGGGATGCTTTACTGTCACGGATCAGTTGGTTACATCCTTTTGAATATTCATCGGTCACACGACCGGGGAAGGCGAAACAGTCGCGGTGATAGCTTTCCGCAAGCTCGGCTGTGATCAGAGAGCCGCCTTTGGCAGCCGATTCTACCACAATCGTAGCATCACACATACCGGCCACAATACGGTTGCGACTGATAAAATTGTGTTTATCCGGTGTTGTACCGACAGGAAATTCTGTCAGCAATCCGCCTTTATCAAGCATTTCAACGGCTGTCTTACGATGAAGAGAAGGGTAAATACGGTCCAGTCCGTGAGCTAACACGCCGACTGTAGGCAAGTCATTGTCCAATGCACTCCGGTGGGCATTGATATCAATGCCGTAAGCAAGGCCGCTGACAACTAATACGTCAGGACACAAAGCTTTTAAGTCACGGAGGAAAGTAGTACAGAGTTGTGTACCGTAATCAGTAGCGTGGCGGGTACCCACCATATTAATGATATGGAGAGCGTTCAAATCGGCATTTCCCTTATAGAACAGTACAACAGGAGCGTCTTCACACTCCCGCAAGCGGGAAGGATACGCCTCATCATGAAAAGTCAGGCACTGGATATGATTCTTTTGCAGGAATACAAGTTCCTGTTCGGCACGGGCAATAATTGACGGACAGTCCAGTGCACCCGACACCCGTTCATGTACTCCGGATAATCGCTGCGCCAGTTCTTTCCTGAAGCGGAACACATCGGTGGCACTCTTCATGCCCTCTACCAGACGTTTCGCTCCAATGTGCCCGATACCGGGCACCATTGTCAGAGCGATGCTATATATTTGTTCTTGTTCGTTATCGGTCATTTCAGGTATGGAGCAAAGACATTGTCGAACAATTCGCTGTTACTTAAACGTCCGTTTACCACACATACCGTCTCAACAGTGGATTTCACTACTACTTTCTGATCGCTTTTGCGGAAGATATCCTGATAGAATACGTATTTGATGCCTTCTTTCTTCATATACAGTTTGGAGACAAACTCATCCCCACTCTTCAACGGAGTCTTGAAAGCCATATTGATACGTGCCACTACCGGATCGACTCCCTGTTCATGCAACGCCGCAAAACTAACACCTACCGAGGTCAGAAACTCGTGGCGGGTATGCTCCAGATAATGCTGATAATTGGCATTGTTGACAATCCCCTGAAGGTCACATTCGTAATCACGCACCTTCATCTCCAATTCGTAGATATACTGGCTCATCGTTTATCCTCTTTTCTGTTCTACATCAAGTCCCTTGAATTTCTTCAATTCTTCGGTAGATACCAATTTATATAATTTGTCGCTGGGACGTATCTTCTCTGATTTCATTGAGAAACGCTGACCTTTCTTTACCGTCTCTACCGGCTTCAGATCGACACGCGCTTCGTCCAGTGTCATAAAGACTGCGCCGGTGGTAGGTCCCGTTATCAGCAGCTTGTCACCTACACTGACTTCGGCAGCTTCTACCAAGAACTCAGAGACACCGATATTGGAGAAGTATTTGATACCTTTGCCCACATAGATTTTACGTTCCGTAGCGGCCGAACCATAATTCCGTGTCCATTCGCCCAAGCGTTGTCCCAGATAGTAGCCATCCCAAAAGCCACGGTTAAAGACTGCCTTCAGACGTTCATCCCAAGCGGCAATCTTTTCGTCTGTAAACGTATCATCCAGATAGGCCTTTATCGCTTCTTTATAACATTCCACCACCGTACGCACATACTCAGGACCGCGGGCACGTCCCTCAATCTTGAATACACGCACACCCGCATCCATCATCTTATTCATAAAATGAATGGTCTTCAAGTCTTTCGGTGACATGATATATTCATTGTCGATATCCAGTTCCACATCCGTCTCCTTATCGCGAACCGTATAAGAACGACGGCATACCTGCATACAGGCACCCCGATTGGCCGAGTGATTCATTTCGTGCAGAGACAAATAGCACTTACCGGAGACTGCCATGCACAAGGCACCGTGACAGAACATTTCAATACGAATCTGCTCTCCGCTCGGACCGCAGATATTCTCTTCCCGAATCTGACGATAAATCTCGGCCACCTGTTCCAGATTCAACTCACGGGCCAGCACTACGACATCGGCAAACTGGGCGTAGAACTTCAAGGCTTCCGCATTCGATATATTCAATTGAGTAGACAGGTGTACTTCCTGACCGATCTGACGGGCATAGTTCATTACCGCTACATCGGCAGCGATCACCGCTGATATTCCTGCCGCTTTAGCCGCGTCCACAATGGTACGCATCAAAGGAATATCCTTATCATAGATAATGGTATTAACGGTCAGATAGCTTTTCATTCCATGTTCATCACACGTCTGAGCTATCTCACGCAAGTCATCAACGGTAAACGTATTGGCAGAACGGGCACGCATGTTAAGGTTTTCTATACCAAAATAGATAGAATCGGCTCCAGCCTGAATGGCTGCCGCAAGGGATTCACGCGAACCGACAGGCGCCATTATTTCAAAATCTTTTATATTCATTTTACTATCTGATAATCATTAAAATGTGATAGGAGAATGCAAAGGTACGAATTAATCCGTATCCGTGAAACTTACCTCAACAAATAGTTCTTTCAGTTTTTATCCGTACCTTTGCACCGCAAAAAGAAGTATCGATTATGAAAATAAGCCATATAGACCTGGGAGAACACCCTATACTACTCGCCCCGATGGAGGACGTGACAGATCCTGCTTTCCGCCTGATGTGCAAAAAGTTCGGAGCTGACATGGTATATACTGAATTTGTATCGAGCGATGCACTGATACGCGCTGTCAGCAAGACTGCACAGAAACTGAGTATCAGCGATGAAGAACGCCCTGTAGCCATTCAGATTTATGGTAAAGATACGGAAACGATGGTCGAAGCTGCGAAGATCGTAGAGCAGGCGCAGCCCGATATTCTCGACATAAACTTCGGCTGCCCCGTGAAGAGAGTAGCAGGAAAAGGAGCAGGAGCAGGAATGCTGCAGAATATTCCGAAGATGCTGGAAATTACCCGTGCCATAGTGGACGCAGTCAAAATACCTGTCACAGTAAAAACCCGTTTGGGATGGGACGCCAACAATAAAATCATTGTAGATCTGGCAGAACAACTACAGGATTGCGGCATTGCCGCACTGACCATTCACGGTAGAACCCGTGCGCAGATGTACACCGGAGAAGCAGACTGGACACTGATCGAAGAAGTAAAGAACAATCAAAGGATGCACATTCCTATCATTGGCAACGGAGATGTGACAACGCCCCAACGCTGCAAGGAGTGTTTTGACCGCTACGGAGTAGATGCCGTCATGATCGGTCGTGCCAGCTTCGGACGTCCCTGGATATTCAAGGAAGTAAAGCATTATCTGGAAACAGGGGAGGAATTGCCGCCACTCAGCTTTGAATGGTGTATGGAGGTACTTCGCCAGGAAGTGATTGACAGTGTGAATCTGCTTGATGAACGCAGGGGCATCTTGCACGTGCGCCGCCACTTGGCTGCCAGTCCGTTGTTCAAAGGGATTCCTAATTTTAAAGAGACTCGTATTGCCATGTTGCGGGCAGAAACGAAAGAAGAATTGTTCCGGATATTCGAAACAATTCCTGAAAAAGTAAATTCTCTTTTAGATTAGTTTTACTTAAACATCGGCTGCGCAAACCACTTCTTGAACATCCACGTCGCCACAACATACAACAAGAATGCAGAGAAGAAACCTACGATCGCATCGATAACGTAGTGTGCCTGAATATACACGGTAGCCCCGCAAAGCAGCATATAGAAAGGGATCAGACAGGCAAACAACTTCTTACTTCCACGCCATGCCATAATCATAAGAATGGTAGAAATACCGACATGCGAACTGGGGAAAGCTGCCGTAGGACGCTCTCCCACTTGCTGCGAACCTTCTACCAAACTGTAAAAGAAGCCATGTTGATAGCCCGGACCGGGAAGTAACTCCTGATTGTTATTGAAATAATCGCCGATAGCCGGGAAAATTCCTTTAGATACATTATCAAAACCTATAGCCGGGAAGTAGAACTGCGGCCCTGCTACCGGAACAAAGATATAAATCAAATAATAGATAAAGAAAGAAGTTACCAGTACAAACGACATCTTCTCAAACCATTCAAACTTATAGATAAAATAAAACACCGTCACAATGAGCATCATCGGATAATAAAAGAAATATCCCATATTGAATGCTTCACTGACCAAAAGATGCGGGAATGTATGACAGAACCAGATAGCAGGTTGCCCATTGAAGATAAACTGCTCGGTTATAGCAAACACATGGTCGAGATTCGGAAAGAACCGGTTAAACTCAAACGTATCCGGATACCAGTAGGAAAGCAGGCTCATCTGAATAGCAACACGTACAAACGCCGAAAACTTGCAAGGAGCCAGCCGATAAAGATACATCAGCAGAAAAGTCATTGCAGCGATCATCGCCCTATCCAGCAACATGTGCCATGGATGATCCATTCGCTGAAACAGGAACAGAATCAAAATGGAGGTCAACAGATTATAAATCAATGTTATCTTCTCCACAGCAAACAACCCCTTCCGGGTTTCCACTCGCTTAAATAAGTCTAAAGCCATCCTTCGTTTTTATACCAGTCAATGGTTTCACGGACTCCCTTCTCCAAGTCATATTCGGGAGCATACCCTAACTCATTAATGGCAGGGGTTATATCACATTGCCAGTTACGTTGTTTCATTATTTTATATTTATCAGAATTCAGCGTACTGCTCTTGCCGGAACGTGTTGCAATGAATTCAGCGAGCAAAGATATAACTTTTAGCACAATTAATGGACATTTCACATGAATAACAAACGGATTACCCAGTTCTTTTTGTATTAAGTCCGAAAATACACGACTATTATACACCTTCCCGTCAGTCAGAAAATAAGCTCTTCTAGTCACTTTTTTTTCTATTCCAAGGAAGATGGCCTGCACAATGTCTTTTACATAAACAAAAGTCAGGTCCTGCCGCCGGAAGCCGACAGAGAAGTCAACATGCTGCCGGATGGACTTCGCCATCAGGAAATAATCCAGTTCACGAGGACCGTAAACTCCTGTAGGGCGATAAATAACATAAGGGAAACCGGGAATACTTTGAATATAAAGTTCAGCCTTAAGCTTGCTAAGACCATAAGCAGTATTTGGCATCGGGACATCACCGGCTTCTATCGGCGAATAATCTTTTTCACGTACAGGTCCGAATACACTCAGCGTACTGATATAGATGAATTGCTTCGGAACCATATTCAGCGCTTTCAGTGTATCAATAAAGTATTTGGTCTGTAGATAATTCACATAATCAAAAGTTTTCTTATCCGGACATTTCGTGACTCCCGCACAATGGATGATATAGTCAAACTTATTATAGGTCCCTTTATGTCCGGAGAGTTGGGCACGCAATTCATTGGGATGGGCAAAGTCCAGTTCCAGAAAGTGGATCTTCCGATTCTTCAAGTACTTTTTGCTGCTGGTAGGACGAATCCCCGCCCACACACCAAACTTTCGTTTTAATGCCTCTTCGACAATAAAACTCCCTATAAATCCGCTTGCTCCTGTTATTAAGATACTCTCCATTAATTATAACCTCGATGTATAAGAAAAGAATGATGCCACAAAGATACAATAAAAATGAAACAAAAACCATTTTACATTTCTCAATCTTATAAGCATTCCTACCGAAGTGATTCAGGAGGGATGCTTTTTATTTTAATAAGGACGAAATTATCGAAGTCAGCGAAAGTTTTATCCAATTCATAACTATCAAATTCAAATATTTGTTTACTTTGTACTCCCATCAAAGAATTTTCAAATAAATCAATTCTATACATTATGGCGAAAAAGAAAGAAAAGAAAGAGAAAAAGGCCGGCAAAAGAATGAGTAAGAAAGAGCTGGCAGCGTTATTGATAGACTTTTTCCATGCCAAACCCAGCGAAACGCTTAGTATGAAGTATATTTTCTCGGAGTTGCATCTCACTACCCATCCGCAGAAAATGCTATGCGCTGATCTGTTACACGACCTTTCAGATGACGATTATATTTCCGAAATTGAAAAAGGAAAGTTCCGCCTCAACAATCACGGAACGGAGATGATCGGTACCTTCCAACGCAAGAGCAACGGAAAGAACTCCTTTATCCCCGAAGGTGGAGGCGATCCGATCTTTGTTGCCGAACGCAATTCGGCACATGCCATGAACAATGACAAAGTAAAGATCACTTTCTACGCCAAGCGGAAGAATAAAGACGCGGAAGGAGAAGTCATCGAGATTCTGGAACGTGCCAATGACACCTTTGTAGGTACACTGGAAGTAGCCAAGTCGTATGCCTTCTTAGTTACGGAAAACCGTACGCTTGCCAACGACATCTTCATCCCGAAAGAGAAGCTGAAAGGAGGAAAAACCGGCGACAAGGCAATCGTGAAAGTAACCGAATGGCCCGACAAGGCAAAGAATCCTATCGGACAAGTGATCGACATCCTCGGTGTAGCAGGAGACAATACAACAGAAATGCACGCCATCCTCGCTGAGTTCGGCCTGCCCTACGTATATCCGAAAGCGGTAGAAACAGCAGCCGATAAGATTCCCGCAGAAATTACTCCGGAAGAGATAGCCAGACGCGAAGACTTCCGTAAGGTAACGACTTTCACCATCGACCCGAAAGACGCCAAGGACTTCGACGACGCACTTTCGATCCGCCCCATCAAAGACGGATTGTGGGAAGTAGGCGTACATATCGCCGATGTGACTCACTATGTAAAAGAAGGCGGCATCATCGACAAAGAAGCAGAAAAGCGGGCGACTTCCGTTTATCTGGTGGACCGCACCATTCCGATGCTTCCCGAACGCCTGTGTAACTTCATCTGCTCCTTGCGTCCGAATGAAGAGAAACTCGCATTCTCCGTCATCTTCGACATCACCGAGAAAGGAGAAGTAAAAGACTCCCGCATCGTACATACCGTCATCAACTCCGACCGTCGCTTCACTTACGAAGAGGCGCAGCAGATCATCGAAACGAAAACGGGCGATTTTAAAGAAGAAGTTCTCATGCTGGACACCATCGCCAAAGCACTTCGTGAGAAACGTTTCGCAGCAGGAGCCATCAACTTCGACCGCTACGAGGTGAAGTTTGAAATCGACGAAAAGGGAAAACCTATCAGCGTATACTTCAAAGAGTCCAAGGATGCCAACAAGCTGGTGGAAGAATTCATGCTGCTCGCCAACAGGACAGTAGCAGAGAAAGTGGGACGTGTACCCAAGAACAAAAAAGCCAAAGTACTTCCTTATCGTATCCACGATCTGCCCGATCCGGAAAAACTGGAAAACCTGTCACAGTTCATCGCCCGCTTCGGCTATAAGGTACGTACAAGCGGAACGAAAACAGATATATCAAAGTCTATCAACCATTTGCTGGACGATATTCACGGCAAGAAAGAGGAAAACCTGATTGAAACCGTATCGATCCGTGCCATGCAGAAAGCGCGTTATTCTACGCACAATATCGGCCATTACGGACTGGCATTCGACTATTACACCCACTTCACTTCACCCATCCGCCGATTCCCGGATATGATGGTACACCGCTTGGTTACGAAGTATATGGACGGCGGTCGTAGCGTATCCGAAAGCAAGTACGAGGACCTCTGCGACCATAGTTCGAACATGGAACAGATTGCAGCCAATGCCGAACGTGCTTCTATCAAATACAAACAGGTAGAATTCATGAGCGAACGTCTCGGACAAATTTATGACGGTGTGATCTCCGGTGTTACGGAATGGGGCCTTTACGTTGAACTCAACGAGAACAAATGTGAAGGCATGGTTCCTATCCGTGATCTGGACGATGACTATTATGAATTCGACGAAAAGAATTATTGCCTCCGCGGACGCCGTAAGAACAAGATATACAGTTTGGGAGATGCCATCACCATTCGCGTGGCACGCGCCAATCTGGAGAAGAAGCAATTAGACTTTGCGCTGATTGAGAAATAGAAACAAGTACTGTAAAAACGGATTAATAGTATACTCTTCTGTGCCACTCTATTGGCACGCTTGTGCCAAGGGCTTGGCATAGTAGTGCCAATGCGGTGGCACAACTGTGCCAGAGGCTTGGCACAAACCTGTAAAAACCGACATTAGAATGAAAACAATCGTTATCGAAGACAAGCAACGAATCGAATCCATTATTCTTCAAGCTGATGCCTGCTTTGTAGGCATAACAGACTTAGAAGGCAATCCATACGTAGTTCCTATGAACTTCGGTTATGAAAACGATACTCTTTACCTCCATTCCGGTCCCGAAGGGGGAAAGATAGAAATGCTGCAACGTAATAACAACGTGTGTATCACGTTCAGCCTCGGACACAAACTTGTCTATCAGCACAAGCAGGTAGCTTGCAGCTACAGTATGCGCTCGGAGAGTGCCATGTGCCGTGGGAAAGTAGAATTCATAGAAGATATGGAGGAAAAACGTCATGCACTGGACATTATCATGCGCCATTACACAAAGGATCAGTTCAGCTATTCCGATCCTGCCGTACGGAATGTCAAAGTATGGAAAGTACCTGTAGATCAGATGACAGGAAAAGTTTTCGGTCTGCGGGCAGACGAAAAGCCATGAGATGTACAAATCTCATGGAATCACCTGCAAAATCATGTATTTTCATGATGTTATAAGTCAGTCTATCAGGCATTAATACTCAAGTTCTCAGGTGTTAATACCTGATACGACAAGTATTAACATCTGAGAAGTCAAGTGTTAATGACTGAGAAGTGAAATACTAATATATGAAACTCTATCAGTATTGATTTACTTCACCATCTATATACTCTGCCCTATTTTTCAACCAATTCTTCAGTTCTATCACTTTCGCATCAAAGGAACGGGTGTTTTCCCATAATTCACTATTTCTCGTTACAGATGGTTTAATAAGCTTGGCCTGATCATCTATATACTGCAACAACTCATTTAATTTATTTGACTTAAAGTCTTGCCAAAAGTTTTTATAAATAGTTCTCACCCGACTGTCTTGTAGGAAGCGTTGGAAAAAAGCGGTTCCCACTCCATTCATATCATCAGAAAAGAGCGGAGTTTCATAACTCCCGAAATGTGTCTCTTTACCTTCGTAATCATACGCCCAGTCAAAGTCCCAGATCGGTCCCATAACATACTTACCCTTCCCCTCTTTATGAATAAAGATACTTTTCGGATGGTTAATCTCCATATTGTGTACCAAATTAAAGGTAATCAGATATTTTGCAACTGATTCAATATCAATCATATCCACATACATATTTCCTTCTAACGGCTCCTTTGCAAACTGCACGGTAAATGCATTAAAATCTTTCTTCCAATACTCAAACTGCTCTGTAGTCAAATCAGGGTCTTTCACCATCACCGGAAGATTGAATGCTTCGGACTTGAATTTCGGATCTTCATCAAAATAGGAATCAAGCTCCCACATCACGCTGTTATTCTCATCCAAATCCACACGATTTTCTTTGATTTCTATCTGTTCCGTCAGTAGATAGGAACCTTTGTATTTGCCATTCAGAACCACATCCACCGGAATGGCATGATTGGTGAAAGGAATATTCAGCAATTGCCCGACTTTGAAGGCAACTGAGTTAAGCATCAAGGTAGGATCGATATGATTAGCCAGTAATATATAATTCTTCGCTTTTCCCAAACCACAAATCTCAGATTTCTTATCAAGCTTTAACCGGTAAGGTTTCTTCGGATATCCCCATGTGGAGTTTCCCCTTCCTTTCACCTCTGTCTTGCCTGTATAGTTCTCATAAATCCCCTTGCCATCCACGGTGAGAGTCGCATTCAAATAATAATCCTTACTTGGTATTTCCGTTATACTAGGGTCTTCTGTCGTGATCGTAAACTGAGGAATCAGGATAAAGTCCAGCGTCAGGATGTATCGGACTACTTCTCCATTCCGCATCACAAACTGATAAGTGACCGGAGAGGCGAAATCAATTTCCGTCACACCGCTGACCTGTTCTACATCATCTACCATTACTTTCACGGCATCAGTCATAAAGACAGGAATCAGTTTCGATTGTGGGAATGTGTAGGAAGATACAATAGTCTCATCTTCAATCGTACATGAGACATCAGCAGTCAGCAAAGCATTATCTTTTCTCAAAAAGCGAAATTCGGATAACACCTGCGCATCTTTCAAGACAACTTCGACTGTATATTGTTCCCTGCTGCCGTCTTCTGCTTCTACGAGAATCATCAGCGGCCGGGAAAAATCATTCGAAGTGATGCCGGATTCCTGCCCGACTCCATTCACGCTTACAGACGTTCCTTCATACTTGAATGTAGCAATCAATGACTTCAGGTCATCATATTGATCCATTGACAGCGTTATCACATTCCCTTTAATGGAACCTCTCACGTCATTCTTAATTTTACCTTGATTGTCACTCTTCTGAATCGAATAGCTGATTAATTGCTTCGTTGAAGAGAGAGAAGTTTCTTCATCTTTACAGGCAGAAAACAGCAGAAGAATAATCGTCAGAATCCCTAACGTCTTGTTTTGCATAGTATTAAATAAAAATGGTTACTTGGCAAATATACGGTTTTGCCAAGTAACCACAGGATTATTCTCTATATTTCTTTCAAAAAAAACGTTCCTTTACAAAGGATATTCTTCGAACGCGTACAGGATAGTAGATAAATAACGCTCTCCCGTATCGGGCAATAAGGCTACGATCATCTTCCCTTCGTTTTCGGGACGTTTCGCCAGTTCGGTAGCCGCATAGACGGCTGCTCCCGAAGATATGCCGACCAACAGCCCTTCTTTCTCCGCCAGCGCACGACTGGTACGGATAGCGTCGTCATTCTGCACCTGAATAATTTCATCTACGACAGAAGCATTATAAGTCTTCGGTACGAAACCGGCACCGATTCCCTGAATCTTGTGAGGTCCGGGCTTTCCACCGGACAGTACCGGAGAGTCGGCAGGTTCTACCGCCACCGCCTTCACACTGGGATCGCGCATCTTCAATGCTTCTCCTACTCCGCTAATTGTCCCGCCAGTACCTACACCGGCAACGAAGATATCGACTTTCCCCTCGGTATCTCTCCATATTTCCAGTCCGGTAGTGCGTAGATGCATAGCGGGATTAGCAGGATTTTCAAATTGCTGTAAGATAACGCTGCCCGGAGTGGCTGCTTTCAACTCTTCCGCTTTGGCAATCGCCCCTTTCATTCCGTCGGCACCGGGAGTGAGCACAAGTTCCGCTCCCAGAGCTTTCAAGAGGTTACGACGTTCAACGCTCATCGTATCGGGCATCGTCAAAATCAGTTTGTACCCCTTGGCGGCAGCAACGAATGCCAATCCTACTCCCGTATTTCCACTGGTAGGCTCGATGATTGTTGCGCCGGGAGTCAAGACTCCTTTCACTTCGGCATCTTCAATCATTGCCAATGCCACGCGGTCTTTTACACTGCCCGCGGGATTGAATGATTCGATTTTCACTATCAGTCGAGCCTTCAAGCCGTTACTCTTATTATAATTACTTAGTTCCAACAACGGAGTGTTACCTACCAAATCCGTCAATTTCCTTGCAATCTTTTCCATATATATCTGTTTTTAATTTCCTTTGTTTTAAGATATTACAAAGATAGTGCAGTTTTTGTTGACAGGAAATACCATATATGTGGTAAATTTATACCATCATTATCCGGTAACCTACCATTCATCAGGAACTATTCCAGAAAATCAGCCCGCATGGGACTGAATGTGTCTATCAATACTCCCGCTTCCAGACAGACGCATCCATGCGGTTCGTCGGGTGCTACATAGTAGCCATCGCCAGTCGACAGTATCTCTTTCCGATCGCCGATGGTCAGTTCAAACTTTCCACTTGCCACGTAGGTAGCCTGAGTGTGGTAATGTTCATGCAACGTACCGACCGCTCCTTTCTCAAATTCTACCTTGACCATCATCAACTGTCCGTCGTATCCCATTATCTGACGACGGATTCCCGGAGCGGGGTGCTCCCATTTCAACTCTTTCTCAAACTGAAAAACTTCACTACGCGTTTTCATATTCTCTTTCCTATTTAAATAACTGAAAACAAAGATAGCTTTTGATTTCCGTCTACCAAATGGATTCTACGGAAAAGACTTGCAGGTCTTTCACTTCGATACGGTTTCCCCAGAAGTGGAATCCTTCTTTGTTGTTAGTGTCAGGGCGGCGTTCCATGGAATAAGAATACAGTCCGCCGTCGATAAAGACTTCGATAGAGGTGCGGTCAATGTAAATATCGGCACTCAATTCCATGCTGGTCGGGTCTTGGGGAGAGTAGAAACGGCCGTTCAGGGTATTGGAGTTCATGTCGTAGCCGATCATGCGCTGGCCGAAAAGGTTGAATCCGGCATCCGTGGCATGAGAGAGTTTGATCGTTGTCTTAATGCGGAGACAGTCGGCATCATAAAACTCTTTCAGATGGCGGTTGGCCTCATCCGAAGAAAGAGATTTCCAGGAACGAAGAGGCTTACACAAGGATTCGACCTCCTTTACGGGAACGTTGACAAGGCGGATGCCGTCTTTGGTGGTACGCAAAGTCAGTTCGGTGGGGAGCATCATCATTCCGTTGAAAGGCATACCGGGGTGGGAGATTCTTCCCCAGCCTATCTGGATGCGTCTGCCGTCGCTTGCCGGAATATTGGTAAAGGTCTGGGCCGCATAGATACTTCCGGTGGTATAGCAGTATTTTCCGGCTTCGGGAGTAAATACTTTGCCGTCGAAAGAGCCTAGCATATACGTACCGGTAGCACCGTACATCACCCACTTCGTGTGGTTTTTGTCACCGTCAACCGGCAGTTCGAACAATTCGGGACATTCCCAGAAGCCTGTAACATGGCTCTCGTATTTCCAGTCTTTGAGATTGGAAGAGGTATAGATGGAGTGTCCGTCGCGCTCGTTCAGTACCAGTACCCAATGTTTGGAGGGCGCATACCAGAACACTTTCGGGTCGCGTGTGTCCTGAGAGTTCCATTTCTCCTTGGAGTTAATCACCGGATTCTTGTCGTACTTCGTGAAGGTACGTCCTTTGTCAAGGCTGTAGGCTATCCCCTGCACTTGTCTGTCACTGCTGGCGGCAGTGAAGGCGGCAACCATGGCTGGAGTCTTGCCTTTATTGAATCCGGCGGTATTATCATAGTCGATGACTGCCGAACCGGAGAACATCGTTCCTAAATGGTCGGGATACAGAGCGTCCGGTAATTCTGTCCAGTGTATCAGGTCCTTGCTGACCGCATGGCCCCAGTGCATATTCTCCCAGTCTCTTTCAAAAGGATTGTGCTGGTAGAACAGGTGGTATTCGCCCTCATAATAGATTAATCCGTTAGGGTCATTGATCCAGCCTCTCCGGGTAGTGAAGTGGAATTGCGGACGGTTCTTTTCCTTATACAGTTCAGCTTGTCCTTCGATTTCGTCGGACTGGTATATTTTACTCAATCCCTTCTCATTGCCGTCGTAGGTTATCTTGATCGTCTTTCCTTTGAAAGCCGACACATCTTTAAACACCCAGTATTCCGCTTCATCCGGCGCCAGACGGATAACGACGGATAAATCCGGCTTGCCGTTTACTTCAAAAGTCATCCTTCCTCTGTTCTCTTTATGGGAGATGGGGAAGTTCAGATATTGCTTGGTTATTTTAAAAGATACTTCTCCGGCTATCGCTGCCAAACAGGAGAAGGATAAAACAAAAAGAGTAAGTACAGTTCTGCTTAATGTCTTCATAGCTATTTTATTTATTAGTTTGTAAAATCGGAGTAAATGTAGCCAATACGACCGATTTCTGATATAATAAATGATTCACAGACTATGAGAAACGTTACATTTCACAGATATTTTCCTTAAATGACCTGTATTTTTCATCACTTGGCCGTTTCTCTCTATTCTTTATCCCACGTTATTATTCAGCAGCTCTTTCGTCTTATCCGCAAGAAATAAAGGAATATTAATCAGATTGCCGTCTTGTTTCAAATTCAGCATCGAATATCGAATCCGACAAGCAGGTTGATAAAGTTTCTCGTACTGAATCAGACTTTTACCTGTTATATTCTGGTCTGCTTTCACTTCTATCGGATAAATATGATTACCATGCTGAAGTAAAAAATCCACTTCTGCTTTATTACCGGAAGTCCAGTAACGGAACGAAGCCTGAAATTGTGCTGTAAGACTTTGCAATACATAATTCTCTGCCAATGCCCCTTTATATTCCGTATATCCGGGAGTGGACAATAACAAAACACTTGCACCCAGTTCGGACAATTGCCTCAACAACCCTATATCCAATGCATAGAGCTTAAAAGTGCTCAAATCATCGTAGGCTTTCAGTGGCAGCCTAGGCGACTTGCTCAGAACTACTTTGTTGACAAGACCAGCTTGTTCCAACCATAAAATAGCATCTTCGTATTCACGCGCACGTGCTCCGGGACGAACCAGTTGATAAACAAACTTACGATTTTCTTTCGCCAATTGAGAGGGCAGAGAGTTCCATACATAATTGATACGGGGCGCCAACGTAGGTGTAGCATGTTTCACAAAATCCAGAGCATAGTCATTCAATATATCCCGAAGCGATGAATCCACTTTTTGCATATCATTAAAGTCAACCATCAAAGAAGCAGGTTCGGGCATACCGCCACAAATAGAATAGGCAATGAAGGCTTCCCGCAGTTTGTCGAAGAAGATTTGGGGAAGAGGCGCTATTTCTTTGACAGAGCACATATATTGATACATCGCCGGATCTTTCGTATTCAGAAACTCCGTAAAAGTCAGCGGATACATAGACAGATGATTTACTTTTCCAACCGGAAAGGAATTGCCTATGTGATTCAGGTAAATTCCAAGTAAAGAACCAGCGCAAGCCACTGCATATTCGGGTGCTTCTTCGCAGAAATATTTCAAAGAGTTCAGCGCTTCATTGCACTCCTGAATCTCATCCAATATCAGCAAAGTAGTCTGAGGATTAATTTTTCGTCCATGCAAAAAGGACAATTGCTGTATAATGCGCTCGGGGTCTTTAGTCGTTTTAAAGATATCACAAAGTCCGCTTTCATCTTTATCCAGACTAAAATAGGCAACATCTTCAAAGTATTTCTGACCGAAATACTTCAAAGCCCACGTCTTACCCACTTGTCTCGCCCCATGAATAACCAAAGGCTTCCTGTTTACATCCGTTTTCCAAGCCACTAACAGCTGAATAATTCCTCTTTCAAACATACCGAGTCACATTTTTGATATCTGAAATGTGAGAACTTACACATTTTTGATATGAGTTTCGTGCAAATATACACATTATCCATATCAAATGAAAGAATATCACAGGTCTATTACTTGAACCTCTTCACATAATTAACGATCAGATAGCAGGCAGGACCGAGTACCTGTCCGTGGTCAAATCCTTGCAGTTCATATAAAGAGACTTTCCGATTGCCGATATTCTTCAATACCGATGCCAGCAGTGCATTCTCTTCGTACCGGTCAGCCATTTCCAGATTCTTATCCCCCGTAATCAGCACAACAGGAGCGGTATCCTTGCGGGCCTTATTTACCGGAGCAAATTCGTCAATGATGGGGATTCCGTTGGGCAGGCCACGTTCTTTGCGGATGGTAAAATGAGTGACTGTCTGCCCGCTGACCGGAAGATAGGCAGCTACACTATCCGCATCGGCTCCGTATGCAGCCATGTATTTCTTATCCATTGCCAGAATCAACGTAAGGTAACCTCCCGCCGAATGACCGGAAACAAAGATACGATCCTTGCGACCGCCATACTTTTCGATATTCCGGAATGTCCATGCCACAGCTTCGGCGGCATCTTCTATATAAGCCGGATTCTTTGCTTTCGGACTCAAACGATAATTAACTGCCACTACTGCAAAGCCTTGATCCGTCAGTTCCCTGGGAACAAATTTACTTCCTCCTTCCATACCACCGCCATGAAACCATACAATGGTGGAAAAATCTTTTTTATTCTCGGGATAATAAACATCCAGTTTACAACGTTCCAGACGATAAGCATCTGTTTCGGAGCCGGAAATGTAAGGTACATCCTTGTCGGTACGATACGTATCCTGTGCCTGAACGAGGCAGGCACAAAGCAAAAAGAGAAGGAGAAAACAATTCTTTTTCATGGTTTTATTCTTTTTCATTCTTAAACAAGGACAAATATAAAACCTTATTTTTAGAATCACGGTCAAAAAAAGAAGATATTAATATCTCCCGTCACAAACATTAATATATGTCGTGACAGGTCACTTTATCTGACTTCTCAGGTATTAATACTTGATACCGCATCTGTTTTATTCCTATATTTGCAATATTCTTTTATTGCATTTTAGTGGAAAATCGCATTTCAAAAGTCTATTTTAATATAACCATGATAAAATAAACTATAATGAGAAAACTATTACTCAACCTTTTTCTATCCACAGTAGGTCTCCTGTTTGCCGGGCAAGCATCCGCTCAAGAAGAAATTGCTCCGGGAATCATCAAGCTGCAAGCGGGAGAAATTGACACTTTTACCCCTTATTCCTTATTCGGCGGGAAACCTGCCGTAGAAGCAATGAAACAACTTCCGGCTGCAAAGCCGCCCTTCAGCCCCGACGAAGTGCAAATAAAGATAACCGACCGTGGCTGTCTGATCGAAGTCCCTCTGGAGGACAACGAACAAATATACGGTTTCGGACTTCAATTCGAAACTTTCGGTCAGCGTGGCCTGCGCAAGCGCCCGATAGTAAACGACAATCCGCTGAACGGACTCGGATATACACATGCTCCGCAGACATTCTACGTCTCTACCAAAGGGTACGGTATTCTGGTCAACACGGCACGGTATACCACTTTCCTATGCGGCTCCAATCAGAAAACCGAGCATAGTCGTCAACTGCAAGCGGAAGAAAGAAAACACATTGCTACCACCACGGAAGACTTGTATAAGAACAGAAGCAACGGAAATAAAGTCCATATCGACGTACCCGGCGCCAAAGGCATTGAGGTATTTATCATCACCGGACCGGAAGTGCTGGATGTAGTCAAGAGATACAACCTCCTCTCCGGCGGCGGATGTCTTCCTCCGATGTGGGGACTCGGATTCAAATACCGTGTCAAAGGAGATGCGACGCAAGACTCCGTCATGCGTTTTGCCAACTATTTCCGCGAGAAACAGATTCCGTGCGACGTACTGGGACTCGAACCGGGATGGCAGACGGCCACTTACTCCTGTTCTTATCGCTGGAGCGACGACCGTTTTCCAAGGCACAAAGAAATGCTGGACCAGTTGCAGCAGAAAGGATACAAAGTAAACCTGTGGGAACACGCGTATGTTCATCCTTCTTCCCCCATCCGGAAGGCGCTGGAGCCCTACTCAGGCGATTTCCTTGTATGGAACGGACTGGTACCGGACTTCATCCAGCCGGAAGCACACAAAATATTTACCGATTACCACCGCACACTGATAGAAGAAGGCATCTCCGGCTTCAAACTGGACGAATGTGACAACTCGAACATATCTTTTGCTTCCGCCACATGGTGCTTCCCGGATATGGCACAGTTCCCTTCGGGCATCGACGGAGAAAAGATGCACCAGGTATTCGGTTCCCTCTATGTGAATGCGATGGACAGTATCTATCGTGAAAAGAATACCCGCACCTATCAGGATTACCGGTCGTCCGGTATGTTCATGTCTTCACGCAACGCCGTACTTTATAGTGATACATACGATCCCAAAGAGTACATTCAGGCACTTTGCAACTCGGCATTCGGAGGACTGTTGTGGTGTCCCGAAGTGCGTGAGGCACATTCTGCCGAAGATTTCTTCCATCGTCTGCAAACGGTGATTCTTTCTCCGCAGGCTATGGTCAATGCATGGTATCTGCAATACGCTCCGTGGCTGCAATTCGACCGTGGAAAGAACGAACGTGGCGAGTTCCTGCCGGAAGCAAAGAGGTATGAAGAATATGCCCGTACACTGATTAATCTGCGTATGCAGCTGATTCCTTATCTGTACAGTGCTTTTTATACATATTATAAAGAAGGTGTACCTCCTTTCCGTCCGTTATTGATGGATTATCCCAAAGATGAACGTTTGCGCACTATCAGTGACCAGTATATGATGGGAGACGGATTGATGGCTGCCCCTTTATACCAGAACAAGAAAACGAGAACGGTCTACTTCCCCGAAGGAACATGGTACAACTTCAATACCAATGAGAAATATGAAGGCAACCGTGAATATGAGATTACGACGGAATTAGATCAGTTGCCACTCTACGTTCGCCAGGGAACGTTATTGCCATTGGCCGCACCTGTCCCCTATGTAGATGCTCAAACCGTATTCGATCTGCATTGCAAAGTATACGGCGCTCCTTCGGCAACGTTCCTCCTTCTCGAAGATGACGGTATAAGTTACGATTTCCAAAAAGGACAATTCAACGAAGTAACGCTGGAAGCCGCAAAAGGAAAGGTAAAACTTAAAAGAACAAAAGAATACAAGCAGAAAAGATATCAACTGACAGATTACGAGTTCATCAATTGATTTCTTAATTAGTTTCACTGCTTGAAACTAGAGTTTCATCAGTGAGAAACTGTAGTTCCAAAGGCTTGAAACCAAAAGTTCCAAGCGTATGAAACTATAGTTTCAAGTAATGGGAACCAAAGTTTCAAGCAATGGGAACTGTAGTTTCATACCTTAAAACAAACTCGGCTTATTAATAGCTGAAATGAATGACAGCGTGACGGCAAATCTTTCCGTCACGCTGCTGTCACAGGTTGCTGTCACGGTCTTATGATTTAATTATCAGACTATTGTCACAGGTTTAGTGACAGATGACAGCAATTCTTCAAATTTATATCTTTATGTAGGCGTTGAGTTCAAGTCATAAACGCAGGGAAATCCGACTTTCTTCCCCTCGGTCCGGCATACGAAGGCTGCAAATACCGGTCGCCTTATCCCAACTCCACACCATACTTTCAGTGTCATCGTCCGGATTCTCTTCCAGACGTTCCGGCTTCACCTTCTTTACTTTCTTGCCTTGCACGGTAACTCCTTTGGGAGCCGTCTTCAGATACATACGGAAAATAAAGTTTCGGGGAGCGGGCACTGCATACCCTTTTCCTTCACGGGCACCAACCGAAAGAAGATAACCACCCTCCTCCGTCCGGAAGCGAACGGGAGTTTTGGCAAACTCATCCCGTTGATAGCCGAGGTCTTCTCCCTCATCTTCGTACAAAGTGAACGAGGCCTCCTCTCCTTTTGGTGCCGGAAATACTTCAAAGATCAGCGGATAGACCGGTTTCTCATGCGTGTAGTTCATCACCGGCATGGTGGGGATGATGGAACCCTGCTTTACAAACATCGGGATGCACGACAAGGGAGCTTCCACGGTAGTCCACTGTTCTCCGGTATAGACTGTTTGTTTATTGTTGTAGTCAATCCAAGTGCCTTCGGGCAGATAGACATTCTTCGTACGTGCCCCCTTCTTCACCACCGGAGCTACCAGCAGCTCTTGTCCGAACAAGAACTGCCCATCGGTAGAGAACGTTTCCATATCCGCCGGATATTCCAAAAAGAGAGGACGCATGATGGGCAATCCCGTATCATGAGCTTCGCGGGCATACGTATAGATATAAGGCAATAAACGATATTTCAGTTCGATGGCCTCCTTCGCGTTCTTTTCCGCTTCCGGACCGAAGAGCCACGGTTCTACCGGATTATCCCCCTCATGATGAATACGGCTCAAAGGATTGAATGCACCGAACTGTATCCATCGGGTATAAAGTTCCGCCATGGATGGATAGTCTTCGATGTCTCCGCAATACCCCGTAATGTCACAGGTAGTAAACGGAATCACTCCCAGCCCTGCGGAAAGAATCACCGGAATCTGATTAGCCAGTTGCCCCCAGCCCTGCAATACATCGTCTCCATTTCCGCAATCTCCCGTCCAACCGAACGTATAACGCTGCAATCCCGCATAAGCGGCACGGGTCATCTGAAAGACGCGACGGTTCGGATTCCGTTTCTCGAACTGCTCTTTGACCACTTTATCCCAAGTCAGTCCGTAGACATTATGGATTTCGTCGTGCATACCCAGGTGATGTTTCATCACAAGGCGTTCGGTCTGCTCTTCGTTGCTCCATGCGGGTTCTCCCATATCCGTCCAGAAGCCGGAGATGCCATCGTCAATGGGTTTCTGCTGATAGGTTCCCCACCAGTCGGCTACGGCAGGTAAGGTAAAATCCACTACCCCACAATTTCCGCCCCAAGGCCACGGCATGTCATAACTCTTCCCGTTCGTGCTGTCCTTGACAAAATATCCCAGACGGTCCGCTTCCTCCCATTGCTTCTTGTTGGCTTGCGAGATGACCGGGTCTTGCGATACGACTACCTTGAATCCCATTTCTTTCAGATCGGCAAGCATCTTTTTCGGATGCCCGTAGTTGCCCTTCCGCCATTCGAAGTCCTGTAGATGTTCCGTCCAGCCGATGTCCTGATAGATAATATCACAGGGGATGCCGCGTGTCCGGTAGCCTTCGGCTATTTCGCGGCTCAGTTTCTCGCTTGTCAGCAGGCCACGGCATTGCGCAAAGCCCAATGCCCATTTCGGAGGCATGATAGGTTTGCCCGTCAGTCCTACATACTGACTCAGGATTTCCTTATAGTCCTTGCCGAAGATGAAGTAGTAAATCATCTCCCCGTCCGGCGCCTCGAAGCTGTAATAATCACGGCTTTCCGTTCCGAACTTAAATTCTGTCTTATACGTATTATCAAGGAAAATACCATACCGGTAACTGCTCATAAAGAAAGGGATGCTCTTGTAAAGAGGGTCTTCCACCACACTGTAACAAGGTTTATCGCTGTTCCACATCTTGTAAGATTCTCCTCTGCGGTCGATCTTGCCGGTCTTCTCCCCAAGCCCGAAGAAATGCTCGTCACGGCGAAGTGTTTTATATTCCACCTTCTTCGTGCCTTCGCTTACGTGTCCTTTATCGGCATAGTCACTGAAGAGGAGTTTCTGATATTTGTCGAATATCTGGATGCTCATCGGCGACTTGTTCACCCGTATGCGCAGCTTCGAGGTAAATATCTCATAGCAGGCGGCCTGTTCGTCCACATGAACCGTTCCCACATCTTCCAGTTCTTCATTGATCACGGCAAAGGAAGCGTTTCTCCGTTGCAGCTTCCCGTCCGGCGAGAACCAGATTCTTACCACGGAAGGGCTGCAAAGTTGCAGTTGCAGCGCGGCACTGTCCGCCAGGTGAAAAATCACCTGACGTCCCTGCTGCGTAAAAGAGGTACATATACTTTTTGCGTTTTCTGCCCAGACCAACGCCGGAAACATCAGACACAACATCCACACCCCAAACTTATATCTAATCTTCATACCTATCGTTTTTAGTTATTCCGTTGCAACTGCCTTATTCAGCTACAATCATTGTCCAGTATTTCAAGGCAGGCAGTGTGAAGGAGACTACCCCGTTCTCCTGCGTAAATGCCAGTTCCTGCAAGGCTCCTCCGTGTACATCCGGTGATGCCACCCACAATTTATTCACTTTGGCGGGCAGGTTCATCTGCAAGGTCGCTTTCGTGATCAGGGCAGGTTCGGGCATGGTGCCGTCCACGTCCCGCCAGCTAAGGCTGTTCGCCTGCGAGAAGTTAAGCAGATGCACTACTTGCTTGCCGTCTACCTGCTTGGCGTAAGTAGTGACCGACCCCAACTTTGGAGGCCATACGTTGAGTTTCATTTCTCCGTTGGTACAGTTCATAGCGATGCTGTTCTCCGTTCCGCCATCGCGGAGCAGGTTCTGATAAGACGTGAGGAAGTCGTAGTAGTGAACCATTGCCGTTTTCAGTTCCTCGCTCATCGTCAGGTTGTCGTTCGGGAAATATTCTTTGCACAGCATATGGTCACCACCCAGTTCGAGATGCGAGCCACCCAAAGCGAACATCACCGCATCCGTCAGCAGGATGCCCGCTGTATTGAACTCTCCCCGATGATCCGCCTTATTATAGTTCATATAGGCAGCGAAAACCGTATTCAGCTGATTATTGCCATACACTCCGTTTTCATACAGGACGGCTTTCAGATGGGTAAAGTCCGCCTCATCCGCCCACATCTCATTATAGAAGAAATCTACTTTACCGGTTTCTCCGATCTGACGGGCACCGTAGCGGCTTACGGCATTCATCACCAGACTCTTGTCGGGATGCGCCTGCTTCATGGCTTCGATAAAAGAAGCATATCCTTCGCGGAGGTTGACCGGTGTACCGTTGTAGTTGTAAAGCGTTCCCCGCTTGCCCAACTGGTCGATCTGATAGCCGTCGAAGGCGAAGTTCGCATACACGTCGTCATTCCGTTCCGCCATATATTGCTGCCATTCCTTGTCGGAAGGATCTACCAGATAGATATTGCTCTTCCATCCGCTTGGCAGGTCGTGACTGTCTTTCGTGGTATGCGAAGCGTCCTTAAACAGATACCATTCTTCTTTCACCCCGTCGGAAGCCGCATCCTTCAATGCCCCGAAACAAAGATTATAGAACATGGACTTCATTCCAAAATGTTGTTGTGCCTTGATATAATTCTTCACAGAGCTTGTATGGACAGGGCGGTTCGCAATGTCGAGATATTCCTCGTCCAACTGCGTGCGTGTGCCGCCCAGCGGCCAATGATGTTTATTGTGCCAGTCCTGAAACTGTACCCAGTTGATGTGATGGCGGTTCAGATAGGCCATCTCTTCCAGTGTTTTCTCTTCTGTCTTGACTCCGTCGAAATCTGCCACGAAGCCATATCGGGGGAAACGTGCCGGATGGCTGGATACATCTACCGCAATCGTACCGACGATGACATCCGTACCGTTTTCCTGCCGGTAAAGTTCTGCCATGTATCCTTTGAAATCGGTGGAAGGAGCCTTCCATGTCCAGTTCGTACCGCTGACCGGTTCTTCTCCGACTATTTCTCCCGAAAGGCGATAGCGTACCTTTGTTCCGGCAGGCAAGGCATCGGCGGCAGTGAAAGTCACTGTCTCGTTCGGTTTATAAAAAGCCTTGTCAGTTGTCAGTTCCACGCATAAGTCCGATGTCACCGGAGTTACTTCGGTCACACTGCCCGACGCTCCTCCGTTCTGTGGGTTCGATTCATGATCGTCGCTGCAAGACAGACACAGGAAGGCAGCCACCAAATATATTATCTTCTTCATCTTGAATACTTGTTTATTGTTTTACAATTGAAATCGTTTCTTTCAACTGGTCAATCGTAATCCGATACGAGCCAGCTTCCTGAATATTCCATTTATTGTCCAGACTGCCGAGGTCTGTATCCGGATACATATTCTTCAGTTCCGCATCCGTTTTACTGGTAAATAAGGCTGTCTCCACTTCACCGGTCGGTGCCTTTCCGCTCTTGTCCGCCATCAGCCAGTCTCCGTTCCAGTCGGACTGCTTGTCGCAGGAGATCTTCATCTCCCCTGTATTCAGTGTACCGCTCCAGGTAAAGATGTAAGGGCTGTCGGCACTTTTAGCCATCGGGGTGGCGTTGTCGATGCTCCATCCGTTCGGAGTGGCATCGCCTACCAGATACAGTCCTTCGTAGGGGGTAAACGGACGCATCAGCATCTTTTCCTTTCCCTTGGCTGTGAGGAACAGCACTTTATAGGCCTTGCCGCATTCGCTTTCCTTCATTTGCCATTTATTGTCTTCACCTCCCAGTACAACTGAAGTGGAAGTATACGGAGCATTCCCTTCGGTGGGATGGAAGAAAGCATCCGACTGACCGAAGTCCGTCACGGAAGTAAACTTAAAATCACCGTCCGCCTTCCACGGAATCACGGCACCATAATGGAACAGATTCATCTGAACGGCATCTTTAGACAGTGCCTCGAATCCCCAGCCATTGTCGCCGGTAAAGGAGCCGACAATATAGAATTCTTCAAAGCGCCATCCGATGTTTTCCGTTTCGGTCATGGTCATTGTCAGGTCGAGCAGGTCTACCTTGACTATATAGGTCGCTTCCTTGCTGACTGTAAACGGTTCGTCCGGTTCGTCGCCCGATGTGCGGTAGATAAGCCGTAGTTCTTCTCCGGCAGCGGCATCCCGGTTGTAGGATGGAAGAAATTCTCCCAATGTCGTTATAAACTTGAATACACCGGTATTCAGCTTTCCTGTCCACGTAAACTGTCCGTTGTCCGTGCGCTCCATAGGCGTCGCTTGATCGGCGCTCCATCCGTTAGGGGCAGCTTCTCCGATGAGGTAAAGCGTCGGAGTAACCGGTTGATAAGTAGTCACATCCAGCGCAACTGTGGCACGCTGCTCCTTTTCTTCCATTCCGGCAACAGTAGCGGTAATGCGTGCTTCCAGCGATACTTTTTCGGCATAGCCGACGCCTAGCTGCGTGTTCAGAAACTGATTGAGTTCTTCCGTTTTCTTCGTCCACTGATAAGTTCCCGTTCCTAAATCTACGGAATAGGCACGGGCGAAGTCGGTTCCCGCCTTGGCTATTTCCAGTGTATAAGAAATACGGTTTCCGCTTCCGTAGTTCGTTCCCGTAGTCCATGAAAGCGTTAACGCCTCCTGACTGTGATTCTTTTCGTTCAATACGATCTCCTGCTGATTCACCGTAAGAGTCAGCGTATCATGTCCCTTGTCCGTCTCCATATAATCCTCGGCGCAGGAAACCATCGCTCCGCCGATGAAAAGAGAGCACAACATCTGATATATATATTTCTTCATCATATGATCTGTCTAAATGAATGATTGTAAAAGCGATTAATAACCGGGATTCTGAGTCATCAGATTGTTAGAGTCCATCTCTGTCTGCGGGATGGGCAGCAGCAGACGTTCCTTCGTCACCTGATTCTTGCCGATGGATTTCAGGAACTCAATCGCATAGTTACCATTATTGATGCGAATCATGTCAAACCAACGATGTCCCTCAAAAGCAAGTTCCATCCGGCGTTCGTGAATAATCTTTTCCCGCATTGTTTCCTGATTCAAGGTAGTCGGTACATCCGCCAGTCCGGCACGATGACGGACGATATTCAGAGGTGCGGCAGCCTGATCGGGATGTCCCAGTTCGTTCAGGGCTTCCGCCTTCTTCAACAGGACATCCGCATAACGGTATACCACGAAGTTATTCGGGTTGGTATTATATTCCGGCGAAACGGTCTTCGACACAAGGAACTTCCGGACGTTGTAACCTGTACCCGACCATGAACGTCTGTATTCCATGCCGTCGAAAGCAGGACAGCCTTGATATAACACGGTCACATCTTTGCGCAAATCGCCCGCTTCGTACTCTTTGATAAATTCTTCCGTAGGCAGATTCCATCCGTAAGCGCCTGCCACCATACCGGAGTTGCGGGGTCCCATGAAGGTCGACAGCCAGGAAGACTGGTTGTCCCCTCCCCAGAAATCGTATTCCGTACTGCCGGAGTATTGTACTTCGAAAAGGGATTCCGCACCGTTATTGATCGTAGCGTCGAAATTATCGGCATACTTGCACTGAGACAAATCATATCCCATCGCAGTAATCTGGTCGCACAACGTAACAACTTCACTGTAATAGTCCCGATGGTTGGGCGCCAGCGTCAGGTAAATATCTGCCAGCATAGCCATCGCCGCCTCTTTGCAGGCACGTCCCTTGTCATTTTCTCCGTAACTGCTCTTTGGGGGAAGCATATCCACCGCATTCTTACAGTCCGATAGAATCTGCGCATATACCTCATCCACCGTATTGCGGGCAATATCCGTCGACTGTCCCGGCTCAAAGGGCTGTAGCCGCAAAGGTACGCCACCATAAAGGCGGACGAGGATATAGTAGTAATGAGCACGCAGGAAATATGCCTCACCCATGCAACGGTCTTTTATCTCATCGGAGATGGCAGCCGAAGGCAGATTGGAAAGCACGATATTACAACGTCCGATGCCTACCCACGGAGAACGCCATACGTACAGGGCAAAACCGTTGTCGCTCTGCGCTATAAAGTTAGCCGCCTGAACAGTTTCTAGTCCGTCGGTTCCTCCTCCGGCACCTACCTCGCTGTTGCCGGCAAGGATGTCGAGGCTCCACAGGCGCTGATTATACATATTGGACGACTGCAACGTCTTATAGCAGGCAGTAGTCAGTGCTACGGCAATCTCATTGGTCACTTCCGATTCGGGGTCCACACCGTATTTGGGGTACTTATCCAGAAAATCACTGCACGATGTCAAGGCAAGTACGACAAGTATCATTATAAAAGTCAGTTTCTTTTTCATTTTCTTCCTCCTGATTTAAAAGTTAAAGTTCAAGCCCATACTGAATGTACGCGAGATAGGGTAACGGCTGCTGTCTATACCGTTGACATCCACCTCGGGGTCGAAGCCCGAATATCCGGTGATAGTCGCCACATTCTCGCAAGAGAAGGAGATACGGGCGTTTTCCAGTTGAATCTTTTGCAACCACTTTTTAGGCAGTGTATACGAAAGGGTGATATTTTTCAGACGGAGATACGAGCCGTTTTCCACAAATCGGTCGGATACGCGGCAGTTCTGGTTCGGGTCGCCCCAGATGGCACGCGGCATGGAGTAGCTTGTGCCTTCTCCTGTCCAGCGGTTCAGTACGGCTGTAGTCTGGTTGTAGGCGGCAGCCATTCCTTCGTTGTCCACATTGTTGGCATTATAAATCTTGTTGCCTGCCACTCCTTGCAGGAAAACGGAGAGTTCCCATCCTTTGTAAGATAGGTTGTTGGAGAGTGAGAAGAACCAGTTCGGATTCGGATTGCCAAGAATCGTACGGTCTTCGTCGTTAATCACTCCGTCGTTGTTCAAGTCTCTGAAGCGGATGTCCCCCGGAGCTGTGCCCGGCTGGGTGGCGTGGCGGTTGACTTCTCCCCAGTTCTGGAAAAGACCGTCGGTAACGTATCCATAGAAAACGTTGATCGGGTAACCGGCTTTCAGCATGGTCACGTATGAATTGCCTATCTGGTTGATAAACATCGGAGTTTCGCTGTTCAGGTCCAGAATCTCATTTTTATTGTAGGTAGCCGTTAAAGCGGATTCCCAGGAGAAGATGCCTTTCAGGTTGATGGTACGCAATGTCATTTCCACTCCTTTGTTGCGCATCTTGCCGGCATTGGTGAAAGTCTCGGTAGTATCTTCAAAGCCCGAAGTGATGGGGATGGAAGCCTTCACCAGCATATCGTTCGTATTCTTGATATAAGCATCCAGTGAAAGGCTGACACGCGAATCGAACAGGCTCATGTCCACTCCGAAGTTGGCCTGGCGCACTTCTTCCCAATGGATGTTCGGATTGGAGAGAGTGGTAGATACCAAAGCAGTGGAGTTATTGTTTCCGAAAGGATAGACACCCGTGTTGTAGGATGCGACAAATCCATAGTTACCGATTTCCTGATTACCGGTCACACCGTATCCGACACGCAGTTTGAGATCGTTCATCAGGAAGTTATCTTTCGGGAACCAGTCTTCCTGAGAGACACGCCAAGCCAGAGATACGGAAGGGAATGTTCCCCATCGGTTGTTCTTACCAAAGCGGGAAGAGCCGTCGCGACGTACGGTAGCCGTCAGCAGGTATTTGTCTTCGTATGAGTAGTTGAGACGTGCCATCAGTGAAAGCAGTGCCCAGTCGCTCTGGCTGCCGCCAAGACTGTACATCTTTTCTCCGTTGTCCATCTCATGGATATTGTCGAACATGAAGATATTTTTCTGTGCGTTCAGATAATCGTAGTTATTCCACTGTGCGGAAGAACCTGCCATCACACCTACACGGTGTTTCTTTGCAAAAGTATGATCGAATACGAAGTAGTTGTCCCACAGGTAGGTGAATGATTTGTTGTCGCTTTTGTAGCGGGAAGATTCTTCTACCGGATTCGGTTTCCAGTCGTATGCCGGCGTGAAGTTGTCGGCAAACCAGAACTTGGCGTCATAGCCGAAGGTACTTTTCAGTTTCAGCCATTTAGTGAAGGTGATCTCTCCGGTGATGTTCGCGAGAAAGTTATATCCTTTCGTCTCGTTAGTCATCATGTGAAGCGTACCGATCGGATTGCGGATACTTCCGTACCATTGCGCCTCCTGTCCGGGACCGCTCCAACTGCCGTCGTCATTCTTCACCGGTTGGGTGGGAAGGGCTTTCATCGCATCACCAATACTGTATGTTCCTCCTTCTTTTACGTCTGTGCTGAATGTCAGGTTGGTGGTGAATTTCAGCCATTTGTTGACTTGGGCGTCACTGTTCGCCTGAAAATTGAAACGGCGATAATTGACACTCTTCACAATACCGGACTGATCGAGAAAACCGCCGGATACATAATAATGCGCCTTTTCCGTGCCGCCGGAATAGCTGACCGAATAACTCTGCTTCACTCCCGTGCGCAGCATCTCGTCGAGCCAGTTGGTTCCTTTTCCCAATGAAGAAGGGTCTGCCCAGTAAGGGTTGGTGTTATCGTCATTGTTTGAGAGCATATCATTGCTCAATGCTGCATATTGGGCGGCATTCAGCATATCAGGCACTTTGGTTGCATTCTGTATCGCCCAGTTCGCATTGACCGTTACCTTTCCGGCGCCTTCGGCACCGCGTTTGCTGGTAATCATCACTACACCGTTGGCACCGCGCGAACCGTAGATGGCAGTTGCCGAAGCATCTTTCAGCACGTCTACCCGTTCCACATCTGCCATATTCAAGGAAGATAAGCCTAAATCGGTGGGAATCCCGTCGATGACAATCAGCGGGTTGCTGTTGTTGATCGTGCCCAGACCACGGATTTTAATCGTCACATTATCCCCCGGTTTGCCGGCATCGATAATTTGCACGCCGGATACTTTGCCCTGCATTGCCTGACCGATATTGGCTACCGGAGAGTCTTTGATATCTTTGACTCCTACGGAAGATACGGCGCCGGTCAGGTCACTCTTTTTCATCGTTCCGTAACCTACTACAACAACTTCGTCCAATACTTCGGTATCTTCCTGCAAGGTTACTTTCAGTGCGGTTTTTCCGTTCACTGAAACAGTCTGCGTCTTATAGCCGACAAAAGAAATGGTCAATGTGCTGTTAGCAGAAACATTTAATGAGAAGTTACCGTCGATATCGGTAATCGTGCCGTTCGTGGACTTGCCTTCTATCACACTGGCACCGATCACCGGTTCGCCCGTGGCGTCCACTACATGTCCTTTTACTGTAATCTGCTGTGCGAATGCACTAAGAGATAGTAACAAGCCCCACATTATTAATAGGAGGCGATGTTCAAAGCCTTTCGACTTTATACTCTGTTCCATGTACATCAATTTAAAGTTAATATTAGGATTACTTTTTGTTTTCACTGAAACAAAAGTATCCACAATTAAATGCGCTTCTTTTGCCAGATAGCAAAAATATAGTGGTTTATACAGCACAATACAGTATAAAACACTAATAATAAGAATATTACAGAATAGCAACCGTGCTAAAAAAGTAGTGGATTTCTTACTCTTCCACCTTCCCTATTTTCATTACTTTAGCCTCAAACTCATCCCGTTCGCCGAGTGCTTTGTTGCGGACACGTGTCCGGTAATTATAAATAGTGGTCACAGAGTAGCGGAGGAACTGGGCGATCTTGGTACTATCCGTAATCCCCAGACGGATCAGGGCAAAGATACGAAGTTCGGTATTCAGCAGTTCACCCTGCTTGGGCTGCATCGGTTCGACAAGCAACGCATTAAATTCTTCCACAAAGTTGGGGAAGAGTTGCAGGAAGGTCATATCGAAGTTTGCGTAGAACTCTTTCAGCTCTTCTTCGAGGAATTGGGAAGATTTAATAGCTTTATACAACTCCTCTACCCTGCCGGTAGCCGCAATCTTATTCAGGGAACGACGGTATAAGTCCATCTTATCCAAGTAGGTGGAACACTGGTCCATATAGCGACCGATGTATTCCTCTTTAATATAGTTAGCTTCCGAAAGGGTATGGTTCATCTCTTTCAGTTGCGAATTGGAGTCATGAAGTTCACCGTTCAGTTCTTGCAGAAGCGTATTCGTGTCAATCACTTCCCGACGGGCAGCAGCCACTTTCTTCATCTGCTTGTAAACGAAGAATATAGCCACCAGCAGAAAGACGGAAAGCAGACTGATACAAATCAAAGATATCTTCATTTCCTGTTGCTGCCGCTTGGTTTTCAGTTGGTAAGCCTGATCGATGATGGGGAAGACTTGTGAGATTTCCAGGGTACGAAGGCGGGCATTGCAGAGCGTAGCATCTTCGAGCGAGCATTTCAGATAGTTGTATGCACGATCAATGTCTCCGTCTTCATATACAAGAGAGGCGAGTTTCCGTAAGGAAACATATTCTTTGACTGCCGATTTTAAATCAGCGATGGCCGAGAGAGCCAGAAAGTGTTTCTGCCCTTTCTTGTCTCCTTTGAGGCGATAGGCTTCTGACAAGGTATAAGTAATCATCGCCTTGGAATGATCGTCCAAAGAGGGTTTCCGGTAGAAGTCGGTCAGCATGGTTATTGCCTGGTCATATTGGGCGTGTACGGTGCATTTGTCGGCCATCACCAGCACATGGCCCAATGAGTCGGAGGCATTAGTCTGTAAAAGGGAATCCCGATACAGGTCCGTCATCCGGTAATACTCTTTCTTCTCTTTCTCAGTAACGGCATAATCTCCCATCAACCCGTAAATAGTACGATACAAGTGGTAATAATAGGGATAGAGATAATCAGACAGGGTTTTCTTGTCTATCTGTCCCAACTGCTCCAAAGCTTCCTTGTACATTCCGGTGGTTCCCATCACCTCTGCCATATTCATGGCGGCATCATCCAGATAATCCTGTTTGTTCAAATGAGAAGCCAGTTCCTGCTTCCGCTGTGCATATACATACGAAGAGTCCAGATTATAAGCCCGATATTCGTCGAAAAGCCTGCCGCAAAATCCATAACGCTGCTCATCGGAGGTAGCCTCGGACAGCAACTTCTTCAAATCGGAGATACGTGCTTCTTTTTCTGCACCGTAAGTCTGACGGTTCCTGATAATTCCGTCAATCTCACGAAGCAGCATATCTGTACTCTTATCATCATTTCTTGCGCAAAGCAAACAGGGAAGAACAATTGTCACGAAAATCAAAATAATCTTTCTCATAGCGCCATATGTATTATATCTGCAAAGATAAAAGTCTTTCAGAAACCGACAGCCTTCTTTGAGAAATTATTGCAAGTCTTGGGAATAAAAACGTGTCCGATCAGTAAGCCCTCAAACCGAAATCAAAGCTCATCTTTTTAGTTTCCCGTACTTCGATTTTCAACTCATTCTTTCCTTTTCGCAAATATCGGCAATAATTACTGATATTGTACTGATTATATTGCCTGGTTTGTTTCACCTCCTGCGAAAAGACCTCCACTCCATTCAACCATACCTTCACATCTCCGGTAGCACGCACCCACAAAGACAAATGGCTGAATTCATCATTGACATCAAATGAAGTTTCCGACACAATTTCCGAACGGGGAGGGCAATCGAAAGGCAAAGAGGTCATTTTCGACTCCTGCCCGTTAAGGCTGACTGCACGGCTGACCGCACTCCCATTCTGAGCGTCGGGCACCAAAGTAATGACTTTCGCCGGATTGACATGATATAAACGATCGTGCATGATATGCAACAAGCCTTCCGGAATTTTAATAACTTTCCGGTCATAAGTAATCAGACCATTTACTTCACCTTCGACATCAGTGGTTTGTGTATAAATCGCCGCACTCAGCCCCTGTGCTATCAATGTCTCCAAATCATAGACCAGACGACCATAGTTATCCATCAGCGCCATTGCTCCATCAATATTTTTATATCCCCAGTTCCGCATACCGGGATTCCACAGATGTTCTTTGATGGCCCATCCATACCCTCCGAATTCTCCTAAGACAGAAATCCGATTGCCATTACAAGCGGGCAAAATCATGGAAGCAGACGGATAATTGTGTACATCATACATATGGCCTACTCCTCTGTCTGTCCAGCCGGTTACTCCGTCAATGATACGGCTTTTATCGTATTCCATTACCTTTTCCACTATTTCTACCGTATTATGCTGTCCCCATCCTTCATTGAAGATTACCCACGTTGTGATACAGGAATAAAAACGCAGACGGTCAATCATCTCGAACATCTCCTGTTGCCATTGGTTAGTATGTGATGCGGGTGCATTCCAGTCCGTTTGCGCATTGGGCTTAATATGTTCTTCGTCTTTTCTTTCGGTAGAGAAGCCGGATACCATATCCTGCCACATCATCAAACCCAACGAATCGGCATAATAATAATATTGCTCCGGTTCTACTTTAATGTGTTTGCGTATGGTATTAAATCCCATATTTTTGAGCTGAACCATATCCCAAAGCATTGCTTCTTCGGAAGGAGGTGTCAGCAAACCATCCGGCCACCAGCCTTGATCCAGTGTTCCATACTGGAATATTGGATCACCATTCAGACAAATACGCTGGTAACCACATTCATCTTTGCGGATACTGACCTCACGCATCGCAAAATAGCTTTTTACCTGATCTATTACTTGTCCTTGACTTAACAACTCAATATTCAGATGGTAAAGTTTCGGAGAAGACGGACTCCAAAGAACAGCCTCCGGAACTTCCATTTCTATCTTTGAGGCTAATTTTTGCTCTGTCGTACCCACTACCTTACCTTCGTCCAGTAATTCCACTTTTACTTTTTCTCCTCCTTTGGCTTTAGCTACACTGATGTCCAGACTAACCGTCTTTTTATGAATATCAGCTGTAGGAAGAACCTGAAGAATATGGGTTGAATTTACAGCCTCCAACCACACAGTCTGCCAAATACCGGATACCGGAGAATACCAGATACCTTTCGGCTCCAACTGTTGCTTGCCACGGGAAATTGACTCCGTATCCGTAGGGTCGATAACAGCAACCTCAACAAGTTGCGAACCACCTTTTCTCAGCAATTTGGTTACATCGAAAGAGAAAGGATTATTCCCCCCTTTATGAATGCCCGCCAATTTGTTGTTTACCCATACCTGACATTCATAATCTACAGCTCCGAAATGCAAAATCACTGTTTTTCCTTTCCATGCGTCATCAAGGGTAAAGTTACGCTGATACCACAATTTCTCGGTAGGCAGAAAAGAACGCTGCACCCCCGAAAGGGAAGATTCGATAGCAAACGGAACGAGAATCTGTCCCTCGAACTTCACTTCTTTTTTAGGTGTATCCTGAGTAGTAACCGCATACTGCCATAACCCGTTCAGATTCATCCATTGCGAACGTTGTAACTGAGGACGCGGATAACTCTGCCATACATTTTCCGACGTAACTTTATCAGCCCAAACTGTTTTCATTCTATTTTCTTTCGGGCTTGCTGCGCAAGCGAACGTATGTGCCATAGCACTTACAAATACTGCAATTAGTAGTTTCTTGTTCATAAGTTCCTATCTTTTCTTTCCTACTGTGTTTTCCTACTTATCTCTATATTCTTTAAAGTCCTTCCGGCGTCCTTTATTATAAGTATTCCAAACCTTCGGGAAATAAAGCACATCACTATGGTCTGCCCACTCAAAATAAGCGTCTTCCAGTTCCTTTGCCATTTCAGGGTATTCCTTTATCAGATTATGTTGTTCTGTGCGGTCTTCTTTGATATTATAGAGTTCCCATTCATCACCTCTAAAATTCGCAGAGACCAGTTTCCAGTCACCTTTGCGTACCATACGATTACCTTCATGTTCCGCATAGATATAACGGTCCGGCATTTCTTCACCGCGTACAATAGGAAGGATTGACTTGCCCGGTGTAGGTACAATCTTTCTTCCTTCGTATTCTTCGGGATATTTAGTCCCTGCCAGTTCGATGCAAGTTGCCATGATATCCGAGAATTGTGCCGGTTGATGGTCAATACTGCCTTTGTGCTTAATCTGTTTACCCCACTGGATAATGCAAGGAGTGGATATTCCACCTTCATGCGCATAATGTTTATAAAGTGTAAATGGGGTACAACAAACGTTTGCCCAGCCGGTTCCGTAATGATGATAAGTTCCTGGTAGTCCCATCTGGTCTAATTCAGCACCAACATGAGTATGATATTCTGTTCCAGTTTGCTTGTCGAAACCAAATTCATGCCATTCGGCACAAGCTCCGTTGTCCGACATGAACATGATAAATGTATTATCCAGTTCACCGTTCTTCTGTAAAGTATCCAATACCCGACCAATATTGGTATCCATAATATCTATCATGGCAGCATAAATAGCCATACGGCGAGCCAGGTCAGTCTGCTGTTCCTTTGTTAAAGAATCCCAGGCAGGCAGCGGATGTGTCTCATCCTCAAACAAACTTTCGGGAACAACACCACGCGGGCTTAATGCTGGTTTTCCTTGCAAAAGCCCCATCTTTACTATTCGTTTCCAACGTTGATCTCGAATCTTATCCCAACCCTGCAGGTAAATCTTCATATATTTATCCGTTACTTCTTTCGGAGCGTGCAACGGAAAATGAGCAGCATTGTATGCCAAATACAGAAACAAAGGTTTTTCTTCCTGATGTGCCTGATTAATAAAGTCTATGGCATAATCGGTTATTACGTTAGTAGCATAAAATTCTCCCTCTTTATATTGACGTGGGTTACGATCCTTAGGCAATCGGGTATATACGTCCGGATTCCAAAAAGAATTGAATCCACCTAACAAACCATAATATTCCTGGAAACCTCGGTTTATCGGATTGGCGGTTTTGCCCAGATGCCATTTACCGGACATGGCTGTGAAATATCCGGCATCTTTTAATACTTCGGCAATGGTAACGTTGTCAGAATTGGAACGAAAGCCGGCATATCCTTTCGGCCATGCCGGACGGGTTGCATCCATGTGTCCTAACCCTGTCTGATGCGGATAAAGTCCGGTTAATAAATTGGCACGTGACGGACAACTCCGCGCACTGTTATACATTTGTGTCATACGGACACCCTGTTTGGCCATCTTATCCAATACCGGTGTCTGTACTTCTCCTCCGTAGCAACCTAAATCGGAGAAACCCAGATCGTCCGCCAATATAACAATGATATTAGGCTTTTCTTGTGCAAAAGTCATTGCTCCGAAAGCCAATCCCCCGGTTATCAATAGTGATGTTTTCATTTTGCCTGATAATTGTGATTAGGTTTAAATTTTCCGTTTTCATAAAGCATCGGAATCAATCCCGGCCGACATGTCACTTTATATTCGGCCGCCTGTGCGCCACGAGGGTTAAAAAACATGGTTGCCCACCAGTTGCCATCCTTATCCTGAAACAGATTGTTGTGTCCGCCGCCGGTAATTGCGTTATACCGTTTACCATAAGGACCATATACATTGTCGGCAGTGGCAATGATACAATCATAGCTATAACGAGTTTTCTTATTAGTTAACCCTTCCTTCTCGACATAAGTGTCCCCCTTCACCGTGCGGTGTGCCCAGATAGCTTGTACCAAATGATATTTTCCATCATATTTAAAGATGAATGCTCCTTCAACATACGGCTCCGGAGAGTATTTACTTTCTTTTAATGTCTTTATCTCTTCTGCCAAACCACTCATATCTGGTTTCATGCGTGCTATATAGTGGTTGTGACCGACAAAATATACGGTACCATCCGTATCTTCAAACAGGCTTCCGTCAATGTTTGGAAAAATGGCTTTATCCTCGTTACCTTCGATATTTTCATAAGGTCCCTCCGGCTTCCCGGTAGTACTCCGCAGAATAAAAGAGCCTCTTCCGCCTGCCGATTGATTCATGCAGGCTACAATAAACCAATTTTTCGCACTCTTTATATAGTGCATTTCCGGTGCCCATACAGCGTGGAAACGGTTATCCATCGGATCATTATTGATAGACTTCTTCGCATATTTCTCTCCCTCTTTATATACTTTGGGATCTTTCTGCCAGGTACCGTCTTTTTCCATTGACCAGATTCGTCCCATGGCTTCCCATATCTTCAGGTCTTTGGAGCGCCAAAGATACAAACCGTCATTCCAATCCCAGCAATGTCTCTGTCCCGGAAAGTGACGGTCGGGGGTAGAAGTGGTTCCAGTGATATAGTAGTAACCGTCGGGGCCTAGTGTTGCCCATGTGTCACGCATCCAGTAGTCAAATGCCGGTTGAACAGATTTTGGGACACGCAGCTCCGGAGCGTTTGTATCAGCAGTTCCATATGCTTGTGCCGATGCTGTGCTGACTGAGACAAATCCTGTCAGTAAAGCAAGTCCTAATCGCAATATAAATTTCATAGATTACAGTTTTATTATTTACGGATACAAAAGTAGGCTGTTACAGGATTGAGCTCATGGAACAATGTCTTTAATATCCGTCAATATGTACATTCTTTTGATTTATTATTGTTCGGGTTGGAGATAATTATAAGGATCCTGTTTAAAATGATAACGTTTCCGGGGAAGAGGGAGTGGATCCTGCAGACGTAATTCCCATGCGACTAACTTCGTCAGAAGCTCTGTCTGAACAGCAGTGTATTTCTTTTTACCAAACAGGTTATCTACTTCCGAAGGATCTTTCTTAAGATTATATAGTTCTCCGTTTCCATAGTTATCCATCACCAGTTTCCAGTCGTCTTTTCTGACCATACGAGAGGTACCGCTTTGAGTCCAGGTATTGAGTTCATCAAAGTATGCAATCTTACCCGGCGTCAATGCCCCTTCCTGTTCGAAAGTAAGAGAAGAATCCAGTCCGACATGTGCTCCTCCAAAACCTTGTTGTACGACAATGCTGGAAAACTCTTCTTTGGGGTATTCTTTTCCGGTCAACATCGGCCATAAGCTACGACCTTGAACACCAGCCGGAATCTTGGCACCGATTGCAGAACAAAGAGTAGGAAAAATATCAGCAATTGACACATGGCTATCCATAGGGGCTGATTGATTCTTGACATGATATCCTGCCCATACCATCGGGATACGTGCGAGACTTTCAGAAAGTCCGGCTCCTTTGCGGATCAACCCGTATTCTCCCCAATAATCGCCATGATCTGAAAGAACAACAAAGATTGTATTTTCAAACTGCCCGCTGGCTTTTAACGATTCGATCAGTCTCTTTATCTGGTCATCTATTAAACGGATCATGCCGATATAATTAGCACGGATTCTGGGTAGGTCCTGTTCCAGATTAGGACAAGACGCATCTTCCAGTTCTGCTAAAATGCGATATTTCTCTCCTTTCTTTTCCAAGTCTTTACGTGACGTCTTCAATACGGGAAGCTTATCCGGCGAAAACATAGAATAATAGGGTTCGCAAACCTGATAAGGATTATGAGGTTCCGGGAAAGATACCCACACAAAGAAAGGATTCTCTTTTTGACTCTCTATCCATGACAATGTCTCATTAACGATTTTAGCAGGGTGTTGCTCCTCTACAGGAATTGGCGAAGGTTCCAGCCATTGTCCCCTGGCTTTCTGGTTTAAGAAACGAGCCGTCTCTTTTTCTTCGGGAGTCGTTTTCTTATTTTTACCCCAATGCCCGTATTCTGACCAAAAGTCCAAGTCAGCAGGTTTCAGATAAGCATGGTTTTTACCTACAAGTGCTGTTTTATATCCGTTTTCTTTTAATACGCCCACCAAGTCCTGTTCAAAAAAGATATCCGGAATGTTGTGGTTGGTACGTACATGGGTTGCCGAAGGAAAACGTCCGGTGAACATGGAGCAGCGGGCAGGAGAACTGGCCGGTGCTACAGTATATGCTTTGTTAAACCATACATTTTCCTGAGCTAATTGATCTACATAAGGAGTAACTGCCAGAGGAAAACCTTCTCTGCCACATAGGTCAGCACGCTGCTGATCGGTCATAATGATTACAATATTCGGCTTGTCGGTTTGTGCCATCAATGACATAGACAAACCCTGTAATGCCAATCCCGTAATACAAAACGCTGCATTTCTCATATTTATCTTATTTAAAACGGTATACAATCATTGAAGAAGCCTCAAGCTGCAAATCTTTATTTAAGTCCAGTGTTACGGTCGACTGAACTGGCTTTACTGCATCCGGCATTTCCGGAGTGTTATTCTTGCCGGGTTCCAGACTCAATGTTATTTTTTGTGCCTGTATCTTTTTCCCAAATCCTTTCACTGCTGTTTGAAGTACCACCTCCTGTTTTCTCAAATTGATCAGTTTCAGGATATATTCTTTACTTTCACTATCATATCCCATCGTAACAAAGACATTCTGCAAACCCTTCATCCCCTGAATCCCAGCATCCAGGCATACATCGAAAGTGTGGTCTCTGAACATTTTTGATAAATAATAGAAAGATGTCCTGATGCTGCAATCTACCCCATTGATTAGCATAGAGTGCAACTGACGATGCTCTGAAAAATCCCAATGGCGCATCACCGGACGTTCTGCCAATAATGGATTCAAGTCTCCATTACGTTCAAGAGACATTCGCACCGCTCCGCTGGCTAACAGATTATAGGGATACTTCCCGTCAATGCCCAATTCTCCAACAAACAAATCCGCTATTCCCCGTTCATAGTTGTCAAAACGGTAATGCTGCTTGCAAGCCCATTCGACAGGTTGATAATGGTGTTCATCGAATACCTTCACATTCTTCGGGTTCACAAACTTCGCAATATCAATCCGTTTGTCGTCATTTTCTTTGCCTATGATACTGTTGGCTATGTATATCAAGTCGGGGTACTGTCTGTGTAACGCTTGATAAATCTTCTCGTAACGTTCCCAATAAACAGGTCCGAAGTCTTCGTTTCCAATTTCAATGTACTTTAGAGGGAAAGGCTTCGGATGTCCGTTCTTTACACGTAAAGCCCCCCATTTGCTGGTTTCCGGACCGATTGCGTATTCTATGGCATCCAGTGCATCCTGAATATAAGCATCCAGATCAACGTCCGGTTGAATGAAATTCCAGGGAGAACTTTGCTTTACCCAACCTGTACAGATCATCCCTGTAGGGATTACGTACATAGCATCTGCTCCCAAATATTCGCACAATTCGTAAAACTCATGATAACCAATTCCATCTGTACGGTAGTAAGGCGCCCATTTACTCCATTGTCCCGGTCGATTTTCAATGGGACCTATTGTCTTTTTCCAGTGGTACATGGTAGCTTCATTCACCCCATGCACAATACATCCGCCGGGAAAACGAATGAAATCCGGTGCATATTCTTTCAAGTTCTGCATAATATCCGCCCGAAAAACTGATTTTCCATTGTCCCATGTATCAGAAGGGAATAAAGAGACGACATCCAGTTGGAATTGCCCTTTACCTAACGGCTGAATGGCAAGCATCCCCCGTTTGACATCTTTATCAGGTTTTAATGTTCCGGTAAGTTTCGTCCACTCTTTACCCTTTACATCCAAAACAAGCTGAGTACTGACCGGTTTACCTTGTTCGTCTACCAGCATAACTTGAAGAAGAGCTGTATAATTTTTGCTTTTTATATACATGGAAAGATGATAAGATACCTCCTTTCGTAGATTCATACCGTAATATCCCCGATTTAGAATCATTGCCTCCGGATTGTTTGCAATATCTTCAGTCACGTTGACCAGCATTGAATACTTATTCTCCTTATTCAGAGGATTTTCTTCTGTACGGCTAATGAAAATGGGAGTATAAGACAGAGGATAAGTGTTCCATCCGATCAGAGGGTCTACATGAAATACATCTTTGTTTTTTCCACGCGGATTCGGTACATTCTGATAAAGCCCATTTTTGACCGCCAGATCTGCGGGTGGAGTTGCTTCTTCGAATGAACGGTTGCGTACCAGTTCGGCATGCAAGGCACCTTCTCCTATCATACCAATCTCTTCATAATGGAACCCATATTGGACACGGCTTACTTTGCGTGTTTTCTGTTTGTCGATATGCAAAACACCCTCATGAGTATCATTTACCTGGCTTCCTGTTATCGGCTGGATAAACATAAAACAGCACAGGCAATACACTGCCGTTCTGCAAAATTTTGTTTTCATGGTCTTTTCATTTGGTTTACGATACAAATGTAGAGAATTCAAAGAATAAACATTCGTAACATCATGTTCAATATAAGGAAGCATGTATTGTTTGAGCCCATAAAGCTTCGATTGTGCACATAATTTCTAATGGAATATACATTTGTACTAGAAAAACCGATAGAAAAAAGACTATCTTTGAGCGTTAAACAAGGAGTAGAATCAGATATGAAAAGGAGTACACTCAAAAATCTTATATCGGTAGCAGTTTGTTTATTATTCCTGCTTCATCCGACATTTGCGGAAGGAAAAATCCAATATAATAATGTCCGCTTCAAACAGCTAAGCATTACAGAAGGGCTTTCTCATAATACTGTCAATGCCATATCTCAGGACAGTAAGGGATTTATGTGGTTTGGCACCAGGAATGGATTATGCAGATATGATGGGTATAATATTACCCGGTACTTTCACGAAGAAGGGGATTCCACTACAATCAGCCATGATTTTATCACCAAACTATATAATGACCCCTGCCGGAATGTCCTCTGGATTTCTACGGAGCAAGGAATCTGCAAATACAATCCCCAGAATGAACAATTCACACGCTATCACATAGAGGGAAACAATAAGAACAGTGTCTTATTTCTGAACACGTCTGACAGCAGATTGCTGACCGGATGCAGTAACGGCATCTATCAATACGATAATGAAAAAAACAGCTTCACTCCTTTTATATTAAATGAAGGAAAAGGAGAAAATATTCGTGGACTGGTAGAAGACTCAAACAATGTTCTATGGATAAACAGTAACAAAGGGGTGAAACGCTATAATCTAAAGAAGGAACAATTTGAACCACTGCCTCTGAACATCCGTCCATTTTTGGAAACGTGCATTCAATTAGTTATGTTGCCTGGCAATCAGTTGTTATTCAATACACCTCAAGAGGTATTTGTGTACAATATCAATAATGATTCGCTGTATCCTCTGGCCGCGATCAAGGATATCAGACAATTCAGATGTGCAACAACTGATACTATGAACAACATCTGGCTGGGAACCGAAAATGGAATTTTCATTTATGACCAGACCTTTCGGTTAGTGACTCACTATCAGCAGTCGGAAAGTGACTTGAGTAATCTGAACGATTCTCCTATTTATAGCCTTTTTGAAGATTACAATCATAACATGTGGGTTGGAACCTATTTCGGTGGTGTGAATTATTTTATATATGCTTCGGATCAGTTCCGGATTTATCCTTATGGAAACTCTCCCAATCATCTGAGTGGTAAAGCTGTACGCCAGATCATCAATACTCCGGACAACGGGCTCTATATTGCTACCGAAGACGGAGGGCTTAACTACCTGAACAGCAATCGGGAAATAACGCGTTCCGAACGACTCCATGAACGGATGAATATAAAAGCCCGGAATATACATTCCTTGCTGATTGACAGTAAACAGAACCTATGGATCGGTCTGTTTCTTCGGGGAATGAACTATTATATGCCCAAAGAGAACAAAACGCTTTCTTTTAATGACGGAATGGGGAAAAACTCATCCGGGTTCTGCATCATAGAAGACGAAACCGGCAAAATCTGGTATGGAGGGCCGTCGGGACTATTTACCTTGAAGAAACAGAACGGCAGTTTCCAGTTGAAAAAAGTTTCTGCACTTCCTGTCTTTTGCATGCTTAACCTCAATGACAGCATTATCTGGACTGGAAACCGTCAAAATGGAATATACCAGATAAACAAACGAACAGAAGAACAGACACCTCTTCCACAATTCTCATCCAGTAAGTTGTATATGACTTATTTATATATGGACTCGCAGGGGAATATTTGGGCAGGAACGAACAATGACGGGCTTTTTGTTCTGAATAAAAAAGGCGAAAAATTGAAAAGTTATTCGAAGAAAGAATTGGGATCGAACGCTATAAAAGGTATAATAGAAGATGATCAGAACACTATATGGATAGGAACAGACAACGGATTATGTAATATTCAGCCGAAATCCGGATTAATCAGCCGGTATACCATAGCCGACGGACTGCCGACCAATCAGTTCAATTATTCCTCTGTCTGCAAGAAACCCGACGGCGAACTGTTCTTCGGAACAATTAATGGCATGATTTCTTTCTATCCTGAACAGGTGCGCCCTGTAGAACCTCATTTTAATATCGCTTTGACAGGAGTATGGAGCAATAACGATGTCGTATCTTCCAGCAATCCGGATGCGCTACTGCCCGCCTCTATCTCTGAAAGTGATGTGATGACGCTTACCCACGAACAGGCACAATCCATACGTATCGAATACTCAGGGCTTAATTATCAATACAAAGATAAAACGCAATATGCCATGAAGCTGGAAGGCATCGATAAAGAATGGCAGTTTGTAGGCAATCAGCATCAGGTACGTTTCTCTAATCTCCCGACCGGAGATTATACATTGAAGATTAAAGCAAGCAATGACGGAGTAAACTGGGATGAAAAAGGACAGAAAGAGTTGACTATCCATGTACTACCTCCGTGGTGGCTTTCTATATGGGCCTATCTGACCTACGTATGTATGGTTCTCTGCATCATCTATTTGGCATATAAATATACCAAAGCCAGGTTGATTCTTCTTATGAGACTGAAAACGGAACATGAGCAACGGGTTAATATGGAGAAGATGAATCAATCGAAAATAAACTTCTTTACGTACGTATCTCATGATCTGAAAACACCGTTGACTTTGATCCTGTCACCACTTCAGCGGCTCATCAAACAGAAACAAATCGATAATAATGATCGCGAGAAACTGGAAGTCATCTACCGCAATGCCAACAGAATGCATTATCTTATTGACGAACTGCTCACTTTCAGTAAAATCGAAATGCAGCAAATGGAAATTAACGTCAGAAAAGGAAACATCATGCATTTCCTGGAAGAGATTTCTCATATCTTCGATATTGTATCTAAGGAAAAGGAGATTGATTTCATTGTCAGTCTGGAAGAAACGGATGAAGAAGTCTGGTTCTCTCCATCCAAGCTGGAACGCATCATGTATAATCTGCTGTCGAATGCTTTCAAATACACCCAGCCGGGAGATTATGTGAAACTCAGTGCCAAGCTTCTCAAAAAAGATTCGGAAAATTTCATCGAAATATCAGTAAAAGACAGCGGCAGAGGGATTCCTAAAGAGATGAAAGATAAAATCTTTGACAGCTACTTCCAAGTAGAAAAAAAGGATCATAGAGAAGGCTTCGGATTGGGGTTATCTCTCACGAAGTCACTGATTCATATGCATAAGGGGGAGATTAAGGTTGAAAGCGAAGTCGGAAAGGGATCGGAATTTATCGTCAGCCTGAATGTTTCAGAATCTGCCTATAGCTCTTCGGAGAAATCTTTGGAAAGTATCACGTCCGAAGAAATACAGAAATATAATCTGCGGATGAAAGAAACGATCGAACTGATTCCCGACCAGTTGATTTCTACCGAGCAAGATAACACCGACGTCAAAGAAAGTATCCTTATTGTAGAAGATAATAAAGAGATGAATGATTATCTGGCAGAGATATTTAGCAAAGATTATCAGGTATTTCGTGCTTACAATGGTGCTGAGGCTTGTAAGTTACTGAAGAAGCAACTGCCCGATCTGATAGTCAGCGATGTAATGATGCCCGTGATGGATGGTCTGGAATTAACGGCATACGTCAAACAGGATTTGAATAGCAGTCATATCCCGGTAATTCTGCTAACTGCTAAAACGGATGAATTGGATCATACTCAAGGGTACTTGAAAGGGGCGGATGCGTATATAACCAAGCCTTTTAATGCACAGAATCTGGAACTATTGGTTCAGAATATGCGTACTAACAGAAAGCAGAACATTGAGTATTTCAAGCGGATCGAGAAGCTGAACATTACACAAATAACGAACAATCCACGTGATGAAGTATTTATGAAAGAGTTAGTTGACCTGATTATGGCCAATATCAAAGACGAAGAGTTCGGAGTTACTGAAATTATTACTCATATGAAAGTGAGCCGAAGCCTGTTGCATACCAAGCTTAAATCATTGACCGGATGTTCTATCACCCAGTTCATGCGGACTATAAAGATGAAAGAAGCAAAGATTCATTTACAGAATGGCATGAATGTCTCGGAAGCTTCGTACGCCGTAGGAATGTCCGACCCTAACTATTTTACAAAATGTTTTAAGAAAGAGTTTAATATCACTCCTACTGAATTTATCAAACAACTGAATCTGTAAATTAAAAAACAAACTTATATCTAATGCTTATTAATATTTAATACATGAAAGTACATGTAAAATGAAAACATTTAGAATTATTGTATTGCTATTAGTTCTAGGAATTAATGCTACAGCACAAGAAAATCAAAATTTTGCTAAGATACTAGATACTTATGTAGGTACTTGGGTTTATCAGAAAAATGATACCGTATTTAAAATTAAATTTCAAAAAGGTCAACAGCTATGGACAAAAAAAACCGCAAATGGACTTTATGGAGGATATTATCTATCAGTCAATGGAAGAGTATTGGAAGATTATATGGGAGAACTTCCTACGTGTTGGGATGTATTAAAAGAGTGTCAGCCTAATAATTTGTTTATATGGGCTTACAGTCCTTATACTGATGAATTAGGAAGTTTAGGTATAATATTTTATGACCAACGTAAAAGACACTTTGGTGGTAAGGGGATTACAGGTGGATACATACAGTTATTGTCGCCTACTAAGATTCGCTGGAAACTGGATGAGGAAAAAGGAATTTGGAATGAGACAGAAGGTGATGAATCTATTAGTGACGCAGGAAGGAGACCAATTGGCTTTTCTGTCCCAGATGACGTTATTATGACGAAAGAATAAGTATTGCGTGGAATGTGTATTGCAGGAATTATATGCCCGACAATAATTTTTCACTAATAGTCATAGGTTATAATTAGATGTAACTAAAAATGCAAGTACATATAAAATGAAAACATTCAAATTTATCTTATTAGCATTAGTTGTTAGTAATACTATTACAGCACAGAAGAATGTACGTCCTACTAAGAATTTGGATTCTTATGAAGGTACTTGGATTTATCAAAAGAACGATATTATTTTCAAAATAAAGCTACAAAAAGGGCAAGAGGCATGGAGAAACGATCTAATTAACGGACTTTATGGAGGATATTATCTTTCTGTTAGAGGAGAGGTATTAGAGAACTATATGAGTGGATTCCCTGTATATTGGGATTTTTCAAAAGACCCTCGTCCTAATAACATGTATATTTGGGTTTCTAATCACTCACTTCGTTTAGATGATATCAATCCCAATTATGTTAGCGTTTGGTTTTATGACCAACGTAAAAGACATTTTGGTGGTAAGGGAATTACAGGTGGATACATACAGTTATTGTCACCTACTAAGATTCGCTGGAAACTGGATGAATTAACAGGTATTTGGAATGAGACAGAAGGTGATGAATCTATTAGTGATGCAGAAAGGAGACCAATTGGCTTTTCTGTCCCGGATGACGTTATTATGACGAAAGAATAGATGCTATTCACATATGCAGTTGGGCATAAGTAATGCTGGAGAAAGGGTGTTTCATTATGAAGTAATGTCATCATATACTTTGGTATTACTACTTCCATTATTATTAGGCTATATACAGCAGCAAACGTATATGTTTGCTGTCCCTTTCCATTGCTTCCATATGGTGTCTTTATCGTCTTATTATTTTCTGCAGCATAGGCTTTTCATCAAGGATTTTTTTTAGAAGGAAGCTTCCCGACAATTATCCAGGTTATCTTGGGAGAAGAATACTTCTACTTTGAAATTTATTGATTCTCATTTTCTGACCTAACTATAAATGATACAGAGAGATAAATGATAGTATAAATGCCACCAAAATAGCTCGACAACTTTTTTCTCAAAAGTTGAAAGTAGATAATTTATTGGATAAAGAGTTCCTATGCTAAATTTAGCTCCGGCTTGTGCAATAAATAATCCTTTGCAGTGCATAAATTAATTCGTCCGCCTATAGCCGGACGCAAGTTTGCCTATAGCCGACGTTGCGTTTGCCTATAGCCGGACGAAACGTTGTCTATAGGCGGACGAATTAATTTATGCACCTGCGGATATTATTTTTTATAAAGAAAATGTTTATTGTATTCGACAGCAATGATTGTAGTGGTTGGGAAGCAGATTCAGAAGCGAATCAGAAATGAACCATAATAAAGAGGAAATATCCAAATTCTAAGTGTTTTTTAATATGCAAACAGCTTAAATGGAAAAATCCCCGATAAAAAACGACTGGCAAATCAAAAGCCTCTATTTAATATATCCTAAAGATTTCAAGAAGACCACAGTAGCTGACATCGTTTTTTCAAAAAATTCTTCAAACTTAGCATTAAAGAAACCGTGCTTTTGTCCCGGATATAGCAATAAATCGCAACGTGACCCTACATGTTCCATTTTCTTCTTAAACTTTAGAGCCGTTTCAAGCAAAACAATATTATCCTCACTCCCTAAAAAAAATATAGCAGGAGGAGCATCTTTTTTTATATTATGTATAGGAGAAAAATCTCTATAATAATCTTTTACTCTGTCGAATCCGTACCCATGAGGTCCATTATCTATAACCGGATTAAAAAGGATCAAAGCTTTAGGAATTGATGACACATTAAGATCATCCTCCGGATTATTAATTTGATGACAAAAAGCTGTTGCAGCAGCCAAATGTCCACCTGCAGAGCCACCGCCTGCCAATATTTTATCAGGATCAACATGTATGGACATTGCATGCTGCTTTAAATAACGCATAGCTGATTTTGCATCCATTAAAGCTTCTTTAGGAGTAGTACCTGCATTCTTTTGGGTTCGATAATCAGCTAATACAACTGTTACTCCATACTTATTCAAATAACTGGCTTGTGATTCAAATTGTTTAGGAGAACCGGAATTCCAACCTCCACCAAAAAAGAAAATAACAGCCGGAGAACTCTGATTCGTTTGGTCCTTGGAATAATAAACATAGAGTTTACCTGTAGGATAGTGATTATATCTCAAAATCGTATCTGCACTTAAATCATTGTTATCTCTAATAAACAGGTTGCTACCTATTAATAGGTTTCCACTATTAATAAGAACTAAAGATAATGTTACAATAGCCTTTAATTCTATACACCGTATTAGTTTAATTCGCATTATTATACTTTTTATCATTTCATTCAAATTAACAGGTTTATTTATATCTGTCATTGGATAGCGAGATAACTTACCTCATCAATATCAAAGATAAAACATTTATCCTCCTGAATCCATTGTCCCATAGGATGAAGACCATTAGAAGTATCTACTTCAATCTGCACACTGTTTACAAATCACTTTTGTTTGGAAGGCATATGATCAAACGCCCGCATTTCGGTAGCTTGCCCTTCGTCTCCACACGCTTTCATCCATTTCTTTAGTTCTGCATCCAGCCGAATAATAATATTGGAGTATTTCGTATCTCCTGCCAAATTGTTCATGCAAAATGGATCATTCCGTACGTCGTACAATTCAATGGCAGGACGATGCTGATACTTGAATGTCATCGCCTTTGCATGGGCATCTGTCTCTGCAAGCTGTTTCCATTCTTTAAATAAAGGCGTAGCAGTCATCGCATTCTGAAAGGTTGCCTCCGGAGTAAGGTTAACAATATATCGATATCTTCCATCATAGGCTGAGCGTATCCCGTAGTACTCCGGACCTTTATTTATTCCCCTGCTAGTCTGAAGAGAGAAAGAATATTTCTTATGCTCCTTCTTCTTCCCTGTCAAAACAGATTTAAAGCTTTCACCATCTACTCTCGTCTGCGGTTTTCCTCCTGCTATATCGACAAAAGTAGGAACTATATCCACATATTCTACTAATGCATCACTGACACTCCCCGGTTTGACTACTCCCGGCCAGCGGACAATGCATGCCGAATGTACGCCTGCATCATAACAAGTCCATTTGGCAAAAGGCAGACTGTTTCCTTGTTCACTCAAATATACTACAACAGATTGATCAGCGACCTTTTCCTGTTCCAAAATAGAGAGTACGTTACCAAACTCCTGATCCATAAAGTTGACTTCTGCAAGATACTTAGTAAACTCCTGACGTGTTTGTGGAACATCTACATACATAGGTGCCAAAGTTAATTTATCCGGATCGAACTGTGAGACATCACCTTTATTCCAAGGGGTATGTGGCTGATTGGAAGCAACAAACAGGCAAAACGGCTGGCCTTTCCTTTTGCAATCAGCGATAAATTTCTGAATAGCTTCAAAATGTAATTCCCCCTTTTCACTAGGCACGTAGAGATCAAAGGGAAATACTGACTTTGGAGCAACATGCTTCTTTCCAATCAAAGCTACTTTATACCCCAATGGATGCAAATGATGCACAACGCTTAAAGTACCCTGATCAGCACAAGTATGGTTTGGATAAGCTCCGCTACCCACAGGCCATAAACCTGTATACAGATTATGGCGGGTAGGCGATGACATAGGAGCAGCTTGATAGGCTTGGGTGAAACGCACTCCCTGTGTGGCAAAATTATCTATATTAGGTGTTTTCGAATCCACACTTCCATAGCAACCTAAATCGTAATATGAACAATCATCGGCTATGAACAACACCAAATTAGGCTGCGTGATTTGCTGTGCAAAAGAGCAAGTTGTCGCACTTAATGCAACAGAAACACTCAAAAATAGTCTATTCATAATTTATTTCTCCTTTCATGGGAGTGCTTAATTTAAATATATATCTTTAGTATCCGGGATTTTGTTGTACTCCATCATTGCGAGAAACCTCTGCAAATGGTATCGGAAAATATTTCTTTCTTGCAGCCATAACTCCTTGCTTTTGTACATCCGCAGCCGGTCGTGATGGGATGAATGTATCCTTTATGTAGTCATACATCTGCGTGTTTTCATCATACTTCATACGAATAAGGTCGAACCAGCGTTTCTGTTCACCGGCAAATTCCAATCCCCGTTCCATGAATACCAGCCAGCGGAATTCTTGTTTGGTCAAGGTACGTCCGATATTATCGGGTCTGTCCGAACCTATATACTTCGGATAAGCACGTTCGGTTCCGTTCGCTTTGCGCGCACGTTCACGCACCATATCGATAGCCTGACAGGCTTCTGTGTACTTTCCAAGTTCGTTCAATGCTTCTGCTCTTATAAGATACATATCGGACAGACGCAGACGTGGCATATCGTTTTCATTGGTACGGTTATTGATACCTTGCGGATCAATAAATTTGCGGATATATCCCCAGTTCTCCTGTGAGTTTCCTCCGGCAGCAGGATATACGGTTACGATATTGCCCAATACTCCTGTATTATTGTTCTTTTGTTGAAAACGTCTCCAGAATGTAACCTCAATCCGGTAATCTTTAGAAATGAGTTTGGATTCATCAATGGATGCATCAACAGAGGGGTCACTGTATCCTAGATTACCCTGATCGTCCTGAAAATATTTGATAAACCATTTTTGTACCCTATGAGCTCCTGCTCCTTTTCCATAGGGATTTCCAGAAACCAATTTACCACCAACCTGCACACCTGCCGGATTAAATAAATGAGCAATATTAGAACCCAATGACTGATCTGCTAAAGCATCTTTGTCACGAAAGAAAGGTACTGAGAAGATATGTTCGGTTTGAGCTAATGACTCTTGCTCAATGTCCCATAAATTCTGATAATCATTGACAAACGTATATTGTTCGGAAGAAATCACCTCTTGGGCTTCTCTGGCTGCATCCTCCCATCTTCCGAGAGTCAAGTAGACTTCCGCCAAAAATGCATGAGCAGCTCCGTTAGTTACACGTCCGCTTGTGTACGCCGGATCTAAACGTTTCGGCAAACGGGGAGTATCATCATCGTTCAATCCGGCGGCATATTCAAAATCACTTATTATCTGTTCGTAAACTTTAGACGCGGGAGATTGTGGTACATATGCGTTTTCAATTCCGGTTACAGGCTCAATAACAATAGGAATACCATTAACACCACCATACAAGCGCATTAAGTCATAATGATAAAGTGCTCTCAGAAAGTAGGCTTCTGCAATGATCCGATTCTTATCATTTTCACTTTTGAAGGAAATAGAAGGAACACGTGCTATTACTTCATTAGCATTTTTAATGCCATTATATAGCTCTCCCCAAAAATTAACAACTGGAGCGGAACCAGCACTGTGTGTATTGTTGGAAACAGTGGCAGGTACAGCGTTTCCGGTAGAGAACATAGCGTCTTCATAGGTCGGAAGTATGATAGCCCAGTTTGTTTTATGATAAGCGAAAGCGTAAAGAGTGGAGTATACCCCGTTAATAGCCGCCAAGGCATGATCTTCCGTTTTGAAGAATCCGTCCTCTTTTTCTACACGGTCTACAATATCTACATCCAAACAGCTTGAAAGCAGCGCTGTTCCTATCAGTAAGGATAATATATATTTCTTCATATTTTCAGTATTTTGATGTTAAAAAGCTAGATTTATACCCATAGAATACGTACGGCTAGAAGGATAAGCAGCATAGTCAACATTAGGTGACATAGCGCCCGAAGTAATGTTGACTTCCGGATCGTAACCGCTATAATTAGTGATTGTAAAGACATTGGTAACGGTACCGAATACACGTACACTACGTAACCATCGTAGTTTTTTCAAGCTAAACTGGTAGGCGAGTGTCAGATTCTTCAGACGGAAAAATGAACCATCTTCAAGCAAGAAGGTAGAGAAACGCTTGTTAAAGTAAGAACTGCCTTGCGAACCGTTTACTGCCGGATAAAAGTTACTGGTTCCTTCGCCCTGCCATCTTCCTTCCCAAGCCTCAGCACGAATATTGTCGTTGGTATCTGTAAAAGAATCCAAGAAATAACGGTTCAAATTGGCGATATCACCTCCTACACGGCCCGTGAAAATCATGGATAATGTCAGGCCCTTCCAAGATAGCTCAGAATTAATACCATAATTGAATTTCGGTTCTGCCGTACCGATGATAGTCATATCGTCAGAAGTTATTTTTCCATCCGGCAGCCCGTCGGGTCCACTAATATCTTTGAATCTCAAAGAACCCGGAGTAGCTTGTGGAGTATCAAATGGAGCCAGTTTTGCTTCTGCTTCATTCTGATAAACACCATCCACTACGTAGCCATAGAAGCTGCCTACCGGATAACCGGCTTTAGTGATATGTATGCTTTGGCTGAATACACCGCCACCTGCAAGATAGGAGGTTCCCAGTAACTCATTGCCGCTGATATCGTCTACTTTATTACGGTTCAGGTATATGTTTCCTCCAAGAGTCCATTTTACGCGACCTGTCAGAATATCCGCACTGGCTTCCAGCTCAAATCCTTTATTGGTCATTTTTCCCATATTGTAAGGTATAGAACCGTATCCGGATGATAAAGGCAGTCCAAAATTCATCAGCATATCTTTGGTAGTACGTTGATATACATTCATGGTTACTCTAAAACGGTTGTCTATAAAACCTAAATCCAGTCCGGCATTGTAGGTAGCAGTACTTTCCCAACCTAAATTAGGATTAGCCAGCTTCCCGTTGACCATACCGTGAGTCACTGCACCTCCGGAATAAGAGCGGACATGGTTCATAATGGCGAGCGGAGCAGCATAAGCAATGCTTTGGTTACCTGTAACACCATAGCTCAAACGTAGCTTAATATTAGAGATAGCAGGTATGTCTTTCATGAACTTCTCTTGATTAATGCGCCAGGCTACTGCAAATGATGGAAAGAAACTCCACCTGTTTCCACTTGCCAACAAAGAAGAACCGTCGTAGCGTCCGGTTGCCGTGAAAATATAACGGTCATACAGGGTGTAGTTCATACGTCCTAAGAAAGAGGAAAGTTTAGTTTGAATGACTGAACTGGATTTGTCCATCGTATTCGTTCCTTCTCCGATAGCGTAGTACAACAAGTCATTGCCTGCAAAATCACCTACCTGAATTGCCAGTGTCTTTCTCTGACGGTCTTCATGCGTATATCCCAAGACAGCATTGATGTGATGATGCTTCTTAAATTTACGATCATAATTAACCGTCGTTTCCAATACAATATTCTGGCGATTGTCTTCTCCACGAAATGCCATACCATGGGCACTGTTTCCAGCATTGGTACCTATTGGATAATAAGTAGAACGCGAACCGTCTGTGCGGTTGAAGCTACCGGCACCTTTCCAGGAAAGCCCTTTACCAAAGTTATATGTCAAAGATGCATTCAGTATGAAGAACCGTTGTTGAAGAATGTCTTTTAGTTCGGTCGCCATAATATAAGGATTGTCTGCCGGAACATATTCCACATTTTCATCTTCATAAATTTGATCTCCAGGCATTAATGTCGGTTTGGTAGTCAAAATACGCCGTACCATTTGGTTCATACTTGAAGATTGAGAGTGCGACGTTTGCTTCTGCTCAGTCTGTGAATAACTTGTGTTCAGTTGCAAAACTAAACGCTTGGCAAGCTCAGATTTAAGATTCAGACGGAAAGAATAACGTTCGAGTCCAGTATTCATAATAATACCTTCTTGATCGGTGTAGCCGGCAGTAATATTATATTGAGTCATCTTGTTACCACCATTGACAGCCAACTGGTGGTCCTGAGATACTGCCGTCTGGTACATTAAGTCCTGCCAGTCAGTTGAATAAATCTTATATCTTTCCAAGGCATCATCTGTATGTCTGGGGACTTTTGTACTTGGAATGACGTTTCCTTGCATATCGTAGCCGTTAGAGGTTCGATCCAATTCATTCTCAAAAAGCGCATAGTCATGAGCATTCAGTAAATTATAGCGTTTGGAAATGTTGGAAATATCTACACGGGCATTGTAATTCACATTGACTTTTCCTTCTTTTCCCTGTTTGGTTGTGATCAGAATAACTCCGTTCGTAGCACGTGAACCATAAATAGCCGTTGCGGAAGCATCTTTCAGAACCTGGATAGATTCAATATCATTGGGATTGATGGAAGCTAGCGGATTCATCGCCGGCTGTTGGCTCAACTCACTGGTGCCACCATTTACACTTGCTGTTGCAGCCTCTATCGGGAAACCGTCGACTACATAAAGCGGGTCTGTATTGCCTGACAGTGTAGAGACACCACGTATTTGAATATTCATGCCCGCTCCGGGTGCACCACTGTTAGCTGCGATACTGACGCCCGCTATACGTCCCTGCAAAAACTGGTCGGCACTTGTGATAGGCATAATCTCAGCTTCATTCTTCATACTGACAGCACTTACCGAACCGGAAAGGTCGGATTTACGAACAGTTCCATAGCCGATGACCACCACCTCGTCCAAATTGCGTGATGCTTCCTGCATTGTAATCGTCATCTTCCCTTTTAACTGTACCGGAACAGTTATAGTAGTAAATCCGATATACGATATCTGTAACTGGGCCTTGGGATTTTTTACTTCCAGCGAGAAGTTACCGTCAATGTCTGTAATGGTTCCGTTGTTAGCACCCTTCACTTGGATTGTAGCTCCAATGATAGGAGACTTTCCTTCATCAACTACCACACCGGAAATTTTATGAGACTGTGCTGATACGGTTGATATATATCCTAAAAAGCATATTAGTAGGACTAAGTATCTATCCGTCAACTTAAATCGAATCTTCTGTTTCATAATATTATATTCGTTATTCATTGATTGTTAAACCTTATTTTAATAAGCCCTGTAATGTCGGGTATTCACTTCCCATTTCCCAAACCGTACTGAAATTCCAGTTTGTGAATGAAGATGTGTTCTTCATTTCACTTGCAGACAGGTTCTTATAACTGGAAGAACCACCTGATATGTATGAGTCACTTCCGCTACTCTGTGACTTTCCGTCTTCGTTCAAAGAGAAACAGCTTTTCATTGTTATTTGAGAAATCTTGCCATCAGTACGATGGAACAGTCCGTTTCCGAAAGAAGCCCCGTTCGCAGTTGTCATGTCTCCTACGTTATGACAGTTTTCGATTGTCATGCCACCTCCTGCTGCTATAGTACATGTCGCTACAATTCCTGCGGCATTGCTGTTGCCATTGGTAGCTGTACCTGTGCTCTTTATCGCACCTGTATTGTAGCAATCTCTGACTATAGCATTGGTTCCACCCATACGTGCGATGATACCACTTGCCGAGCCCATCGCAGTGATAGAACCAGTATTGTAAGACTGGGATATTTCGGTATCAATAGTTGCACGACCGACAATTCCTCCTACTTGATTGTTAGCCTGAGTTCCAGAAATTTCTCCTGAATTTGCACAACCAGTCACTTTGATCAGGTCATTTCCTGCTGCTCCCGCTATTGAACCGACCACACCTCCAACCGGTGATTTGCTGCTGCAAACTACATTCGCTTTATTGGTACAATATGCAACGGCAGGAGCATTGTTAGCATCACGCATTATGATTCCTACAACCCCACCGACACAACCGGCTGTCCCTTCAATAGCCGCTGTATTAGAGCAATAGGAAACTTCGCCTTTCTCGGTGAGATAACCGACAATTCCTCCGAGATAGATTTCAGCATCCGTAGTTGCAGCCGTACTGATGCTTCCCTCATTACCTGTTGTGTGGCAAGAGATAATTTTACCAGAACAGTTACCGGCAATCGCACCAACTTTGGCTTTGGCCTTGATAACAACATTCTCGATACATACATTACGTACGATACCTTCTGCACCGATAGAAGCGAACAAACCGCAATTAGTATTGGAACTTTTATTCAGCGTCCAGTTCTTTATCTTATATTGTTCGGAAGAACGTCCTGTACCGGTATCGATAATATCTCCCTTAGTTGCTTCGTATACTCCGGTGAAATTACCGTTATAAGTGTTATTGACCAGTTCTGTACTGATAGGTGCCATATCTATGCCTGTAAGGTCAATATCTACAGTCTGTTTGTAGTTCTTATCAAGATACTTGCTGACGTTCCTCAAATGACGGGGCTTCGTGATAATATATTCAGATCCTTTTTCTCCGTCTCCACTGGTCTCGTCAAACAGATTGTGTGCCTCTATAATTTCACTTCCCATCTGAGCTACAGTTCCTCCGCCAATGTTTGCGTAAGAGAATAACTGAATAGAAACCATTCCTACATATCCTTTCCAGTCAATAACATCCAGATTGTAAGATGCCGTTCCCGAAGGAATATCGATTGTGTTTTCGTTCTGGTCTGCAATGACTTTCAGCTTATAGCCGTCCACACCGGTAATTTCATTCCATGAAAGCAGGAAATCGTTGTGATCATCCAAAGTAATGACAGGAGCTTCCAGTTTGTCGGCCTGAATGACAGGAATACTCAGACTCTTGTCGGCAGCTGTAAAAACCAAACTGGCTTTACGTACCACTTCTGTCGTATTACTCTCGGTAGTGACTTTCAAAGTGGCTGTTCCTTTTCCTGTAACAGGAGTTACTGTACACCATTTAACCGGAGTATGGGTCGGTTCATCCACTACTTCGACATTCCATTCTACCGCATTGGTTTGTAGAGTAATATCCTTTTCACCTCCTCCAATGTTATATTGCAGTTCTTTAGAGTCCGCAGCCAAAGAAGTTTCGCTGGCTTCTTGCTCCACAGTTACTATCTTTATCTCCTGCGATTCATTGATAAGAAAAGTCAGTTCTGCCGTACGAGGTTCATTCCATGGATTCTCAGAATACGAAACAGGCACTTGGGAATATTTGAACCCTTCTGTTTCTGATACGCTGCACCATGCTTGTGAACTACTTAACGTCCATTTATCATCAGATATCACTTTCAATATATAGGTTCCCTCTGGTCCCGGTACTTGTAGAGGGGACTGAGTGAGCTCGTTTAAGGTCAAATAAGTTTCAGCGACCTTTGCATCCGGTTCGGGATATACAATATCTTCTTGTTGACACCCCGCGAAACATACAGCAGTCAGCATGATGACGGCTAGTTTACGATACTTATTTTTCATATGTTATAAATTAAAGATTATAATTCCGATACTTCTTATTTGAGATATTCTTCTACAGGAGTATACCATTTGCCAACCTTGAATTCGATCTCACTTTCTACTCCGATATGATCTGCCATTTTTTGGTAATCATGAATCATTCGGTTCAGTATTTCAGGCTCCCTATCTGCGAGATTCCGCATTTCAGTAGGATCATTCTTCAAGTTGTATAGCCTCCATTTCGGCTCTTTATATTCCTGCACTATTTTCCATTCTCCGTCACGCAGCATTTTGTTGCCTTCGTGTTCCACAATGGTCGGTTTGGTTTGCTTTACCAGTTCTCCCTTTAATAAAGGCAGTAAGGATATACCTTCCATTGGAGGTACTTTATGGCCGCCACGCGAAGAGGGATAAGTAGCGCCTGTAAGTTTCACCAAAGTAGGCATGATATCTACTATATGTCCGTAATTGTCTTTTTGAATAGTGCCGTTCAGACTTTTATCAATTCCATTCGGATAGGAAACAATAAACGGTGTGTTGCAACCTCCTTCATGACCGTGATGTTTGTACAAGAAGAATGGTGCATTAGCAACGTCTGCCCAGGCAGCACCCAGAAAAACTGTACTCCCCGCTGAACCGGGATTCTTTCCAGCAAAGCGTCCTTCTATGCCCGGTTCTCCATTTCCACCATTGTCCGAAAGGAGGATAATCAGGGTATTATCCAGCACACCTTTTTCTTTTAAATGTTCTACCACACGCCCGATACTCCGATCTACTTCCTCAATAACAGCTGCATAAATAGCCATCTGCATGTCATAGCGCTCCTTTTCTTCCTGAGTCAGTGAATCCCATTCCGGAACCTTGGGATTACGAGGTGTTAACTGGTCAGGACGCTCGAATAACCCTAATTCTAATTGCTTTTTGAATCGTGCATTACGCACATCTTCCCATCCCTTCATATATTTTCCCTTATATTTATTGATGGTTTCTACAGGAGCCTGCAAGGGAAAATGTGCAGCATTATGTGCCAGATACCAAAAGAAGGGCTGTTTTTCTTCAATAGCTTCATCAATAAACTTTAATCCAAAATCTGTCCACAAATGAGTAGAATACCAATTTTCAGGTAAACGATCATCATCGAATCCAATTTCTTCATCATTCAAATAAAGATTTCGTTGGTTGGTTCTTTCTTTTTTATTCTTCTTCAATGATTTGTCAGAAGAAAAATAATAGCCGCCAAACGGAGCGTTCAGTGAACGGTCAAATCCTCTGCTTATTGGAGTAACACCTTGAAAATATCCTAAATGCCATTTACCTGTCATGACATTAAAATATCCAGCTGTTTTCAATGCTTCAGGCAAGAAAACATTATTCTCATTTGGATATCCCTGATATGCCGGATAACCCGGAACTTTCCCTAAAGCACCATTCCCAACTTGATGAGGATATAAACCAGTAATCAACGAAGCCCTGGTTGGCGCACTCCGAGCCTGGTTATAAAAATGACGTAGTCTAATACCATTTTCAGCAAGCCGATCTATATTAGGAGTATTTATTTCCGAACCATAACATCCGAAATCGGAATATCCGACATCATCCAATAATATAAGGACAATATTAGGTTTTGATACATTCTGCTGGGCCAATACAGGACAAGCACCTATTGACGCACCAAGGGTCAACATAAAAGTATAATCTATTCTTTTCATGGCTATATATTATTTTTTATTATTAGGAAATGGAATTAAAACTTTTGTCTCAGCTGCCCATACGGCCCATTTGTCCGATAACTGTTTAAGGATATCCGGATGAACGGCTGACAAATCACAAGCCTCCACGCGGTCTTTCCCGATATCATATAATTCCCAAACTTTTCCTTCCTGATCCCATACCGCTTTCCAGTTTTTCCAACGGACAGCTCTATTACCCTGATGTTCCCAATACATATATTCATGAATGGAAGAAACTTTTCCTTTTATAGCCGGCATAAGATCAGTGCCCACTAAAGGATGTATCTTATTACCATTGTGAAAGGTAGAAGGATATGTGGCACCAGTTACATTCAGTATGGTCGGCATGATATCCGGAAGATATCCGGGAACGTGGCACCATGTATTTTCAAAACCTTTCAAACGATTTTTCCATGTAATTATCAACGGAGTAGATATTCCCCCTTCGTATGCACGTTGTTTGTACTTTCTGAATGGAGTATTTGAGGTCTGAGCCCAAGCTTTGCCATACGAAGGATGGCCGCTTACCGCCGGATTATTGATATCTTTTTGCTTGCCACCACCAAGTTCATTATGCGGTTCGGCACATGCCCCGTTATCAGACATGAAAAAGATCAAAGTATTATCCAACTTTCCACTCTTTTTCAGGCTCTCAATCAGTTTTCCTATGTTATAATCCATACAATGCACTTGTGCAGCATAAACAGCCATTCTATAAGCTGTATGATCTTTTTCTGCTTCAGAGAGCTCTTCCCACTGACGATTCTCCCATTCAGCAAAACCGATCTCTGAGTCGATTATTCCTAAATCGGCCATACGTTTATGGCGTTCTTTACGAATCTGGTCCCAGCCTTTCGTACGATACAGTTCATAATATTTCTCTATATCTGCTTCTTTAGCTTGTAAAGGCCAATGCGGAGCATTATATGCTAAATATAAGAAAAAGGGAGTATTATCTTTTTGTTCATTTATAAAATTAACGGCATAGTCTGTAAACGCATCGGTAGTATAATAAGGTGCCTCGGGTGCAGGTAACTTTTCGTTGTCTAGGACCAATCCTCTTTCACCTTCTGGCCTCAGATAACTGCAAGCCCCTGCCAATATACCATAAAAACGTTCAAAACCACGCTGCAAAGGCCATTTTTCCATGCCATGCATCCCTAAATGCCATTTGCCCGTCATATAGGTATGGTAACCTGAACTTTTAAGAACTTCGGCAATAGTCACACAATTACGGTTCAAAGCCCCCCTATATTCAGCAACACCCCAGTCTTTCGGATCTTTATCGACATTTTTAAAAGGATCTTCTGACATCCATCCTATCCCAGCTTGATGTTGATACAAACCAGTCATAAGACTTGCCCGGGTTGGGCAGGAACGAGAAGTATTATAAAATTGAGTCAGCCGGATTCCCTGTAACGCCAAACTATCAATATGCGGGGTTTCTATCTCGCTACCATAACATCCGATATCGGAATAACCCATATCATCTGCCAATATCATAACTATGTTCGGACGCTCTTGTCCCGAGAGATTTCCAAACTGTAAAAAGGATAAAGCAACTATGCCTCCTATTCTTTTTCGAGATATAAAATTACCATCCATCATAATACATATTGTTTTATATACTTCTATTATTTCCACATTGGCTTGATAACATTTTCTTTATCAATCGTTATACTATATACGTCATTTTCCTTTTTTAAGATTAACGGAACAATGCGTGTCTTACGCGGCTGCACAATTGAATCTGAATGATGAACATGATATACATAGTAATATCTTCCGTCCAAACCTTTAAACAAATCCCCATGTCCGGAGCCGTTTTCGTGGACGATGCTTCGGTGAATAATAGGATTGTTTGCATGCTTCTTCCACGGACCGTAAGGAGACGTAGACGTAGCATATCCCACAGCATAATCTATATTCTTGAAATGATTGGCAGAATAGAACAAATAATATAAATCATCGAGTTTGACAACAGTAGGACCTTCCATTACTGGTGCCGATTTATAATTAGGCGTTCTTTCCCATGCCTCCGTATTATCGAAACACTTTTTCAGAGTTTCGGGCTTAATACAGCCTTTCTGCAAGTCAAATTCAGCTACCCACAGATAATTTCCTTTGTTGAAACGTACATGATACAAGTAGTACTTTCCATCTGAATCTTTGAATAAAAATGAATCGATATTTTTGGCCGTCTCGTCAATAGGACGTATGGAGTCTTGTCTGAATGGACCATATACAGAGTTGGAGGATGCCAGTGCAGTATGTTCATTAGCCGTATATGTCAGATAATACCTATTTCCTTCCTTAAATAATTGCGGAGCCCAGAATCCTCTTTCACCATAAGCGGAATCTCCCTTGCGTAGTATCAACTGAAGAGTATCTCCATTAGCAGTCTTCCATTCCTTCAAATCTGTAGATTCGAATATAGCAAATCCATTAGGTTCTCTATTGCGCGTACCTGTGAGATAATACTTGCCATTTTCTACAAATATAGTCGGATCTGCAAAGGTAATTTCATTCAATTTATCGTCTGTTTTTTCTTCTTTTGCAGTCTTGCAACATACACAAGCTAAAATGGTGAATGTCGCCAATAAAAATTGGATGAGTGTTTTCATATGATTCTAAAAAGTTAAACGTTATTTATGTATGATTGTGATGCAGCAAAAGTAAAAGAAAAAAGGTGTAGACGATAGAAAATATGTTTTATTATGAGCACACATGTTCAGAAACTATCCTTCTACACCAATTCCTGCAAAACAATCTAATACCTAATCAATCAAATGCTTTCCAGAAGGGGTTATCGGGCTTATTTTAATGGTTCTTCTTCCACCTCACTACGATAAAATCCATCTGTTTGCACAAAAAATTCCTGCTTTAACCGCTCAAGCAGTTCCGGATGTCTGCCAGCTACATTAGATTTCTGTCCCTTGTCTGATTTTACATCAAACAGACTGAATTCATCCAAGTTCCCCAATTCATTTCCGGTCAGGTTTCTTTGCGAACCTTTATAAGGTGGCATCATAATCCAGTCACCACTGCGGTAACCCAGTCTGCCTTGAGCTTCAATAATCAAATTTTCACGAGCTTTCAGTTCTGTTCCCATGAATGCATTTAAATAGTTGCGACTATCCAGTCCATCCGGCAGAGTGGCTCCCACCATGCTTCCTAAAGACGCCAACAAGTCCATCTGGCAGACTAGTGCATCCGATTTTACAGGCTGAATCTTTCCTTTCCAATAAACGAATAAAGGAATATGTGTACCTCCATCGAACAAACTATATTTACCACCACGTAATCCTCCGGCAGGAGCGTGCTTGCCAGCCAGTTCGGGAGCACCATCTTTATATCCATCATTCAAAACCGGACCATTGTCACTTGAAAAAATAATCAGAGTCTTTTCCAGAAGTCCTTCTTTCTTCAAATAAGTTAGTAATTCACCCACACACCAGTCTGCTTCCACAATTGCATCTCCACGAGGTCCCATAGTCGTTTTCCCAACAAAACGTTGATGAGGCGCGCGTGGCACATGAGGTTCATGCAAACCATAATAAAGAAAGAATGAAGAGTCTCTGTGTTCAGTAATAAAGTTCTTTACCTTGTCTACAAAATAATCAGCCATATCTTCGTCTTTCCAACGGGCTTTCTTCCCACCTTTCATATAACCGATACGGGGTATTCCATTTACAATCGAATTATTATGTCCGTGCGCCCATTGCATTTTCAGCATTTCGGGATTGGATATAGCAGTCGGCTCCCCCTCAAAGTTCTGTTCATAACTCACCTCAATAGGATCTGACGGATCACGACCTACCACATCCCCATTTTCTACATAAACAGTCGGAACGCGGTCATTTGTTGCCGCAATCAGACAAGAGTAATCAAAGCCAATCTCTTTTGCTCCCGGCTTGACTGTCTCATTCCAATTGACATTTCCATTTCCCATGCCCAAATGCCATTTTCCGATAGCTCCGGTCACATAACCACACTCTCGCATCATCTTTGGTAAAGTGTATTGGCTCTCGTTGATAATAAGAGGAGCATCACCCGGAAGGATTTTTGCATCTTTATTCTTCCATGGATACATTCCGGTCATTAGGGCATAACGACTGGGGGTAGAAGTAGCCGAAGTAGCATATCCATTTGTGAAACAAACTCCCCCACGGGCAAGACTGTCAATATTCGGTGTATGAATAGTAGTTGAACCATAAGCACTGACATCACCGAACCCCAGATCATCAGCAAGAATGACAATCACATTCGGCTTTTCTTCTACCTGCTGTGAAGTGCAACCTGCTAAAGATAACGCAGGAACAAGATAGATTATTTTTTTCATAATATTATATAGTTTATAATGATGCAAATTTAGTCAGTGCTTATTTATTTAAATAGAACATATGTTTAATAATAGGGAGTAATGTCCATCCATATCTATAAATGCACTATCTTAATATACAAACCTAACTTCACATCACCCCAATTTAACTCCCTTACGCTATTTGAAGTACCCCATATATCAAAGACCAAATTAAAAAATTGGAGGGTGACTGTTTTACAACCACCATCCTTTGCTGGTTATTGTTCTAAGTTAGTAATTTTATTCACTTTTACTTTTGCGTTTCAATTGTAAAAGCATCTTTTTTTCATAACTTTGTCCTCTGTATCCTTATTGTCTTTTTCTGTCGGAATATAACTTAATGATCCGGGATACTTCATAACATATGCAGATTCGACTACTACAACTAGCTGTTTTACTCATTTGCCTGTCCGGATGCATCGATAGACATACGAATACTCCCGCATTTTATGTCTGGAAAAGCAAATTGAGTGCAGAAGACGCGGATACTGCTTATCTGAATACACTCGGAGTCCAAAAGATATATGCCCGTATGTTCGATGTAGACAATAAAGGAAATGGGGCATTCCCTACGGCAGACTATTCGCCTTCTTCCGGCAATCCCGACTTTCAGCAAGAGGTAGTCCCCGTTATATTTATCACCAACCAAACCATCCTGCAATGTCCTGCCGCAGATATAGAAAAGCTTGCCCGCAATTGCGCCGACCGGATAGATACCGTTTACCGTTCGCATTTCAACAAGCTCCCAAATGAATATCAGTTCGACTGCGACTGGACGGTAAAGACAAAAGAAAACTACTTCAACTTCCTGAAACACATCCGGAAACTAAGGAAAGGAGCCCTGGTAAGTTGCACCATCCGCCTTCATCAAATCAAGTTCAAGGACAAAACCGGAATACCTCCTGTGGACAAGGGAACGCTGATGTATTACGCTTCATCGGAACCTACGGACTTCGAAAACAAAAACACCATATTAAACAATAAAGACGCTGCTTCATATATCAAAGACGTCGGCTCCTATCCGCTGCATCTGGACATCGCCCTGCCGCTCTACAGTTGGGGAATAGTGAGAAATCCGTTCGGACAGATTAAACTGATTAACGGAATCCGCCAAGCTACTATCGGCGCACATCCCGAATATTATAAACAAACGAAAGAAGGTGTCTACAACATACTCCAATCGCACTATCTGGGCGGAGTATGGGTGAACAAAGACTACGAACTCAAAGTAGAAGAGGTCAGCCCGGAAACCTTGCTCGAAGCGGCCCAACTCCTACAAAGGAAACTACGAAAAGAGAACAGGGAAATCATCTTCTACCATCTGGACAAAGAGATTCTCAAACAATATTCCACACAACAATTAACTAACATCATAAACGCTTTCTCATGAAATACCTGAAACGTTCTATCCTCACACTCGCCATAGCGGTGATTCCCTTCCACTCCTACGTCAACGGATGCGGAGGCGATTACTACGATTATATGAACTACTATAATCTTTTCGACCAACTTCTTTTAGAGAACAAAGGTCTGCAACCTTTCCTCCTGACCACAGACTACGCATTCTATGGAGAAGACACGAATCCGGACGCCGAACAGCAGCCCGACGAGAACCTGAATGCGTGGATGACATTCTTCAAGAAAAACAACACCCTGCAAGAGATGGATACAGCACAGTTCAAAACATTGCTCTATTCCGCTTCTTACCAGTCGTTAAAGCAACCTTCTTCCCCATACGTCATCGCCCTGAACAAGACAGACGCAGGAAAGCAGACCCTCACTTACCTACAATATGCAAAGGAACTGGAACCCTACGCGCAACTATCAGAAAACGATGGCTGGTGGGACATGAAACGTGCCGCCTCCCCTTCGGAAGAGACGTACGCCCACTACAAAAACAAAGGGCTGGAACTCTACCAGCACTGCCCATATCATGAACTAAAATTAAGATACGGCTACCAGCTCGTACGCTTGGCGCACTATATGCGCAACAAGAACAATGAAGCCATCCGAATGTATAACCTATACGTGAAACCTCTCAAACAGGAACATTATATCTACTACGCCGCCCTTGAACAAACAGCCGGCGCCCTCTACAACATAGGCAAACTGGCAAATGCCAACTACCTCTACTCCCGTGTGTTCGACCATTCGGACAACAGAAAGAAAATAGCCTATTCCAGTTTCAGAATCCAAAGCGAAGTAGACTGGAACGAAGCGATGACCTGGTGTAAAGACAATCGGGAGAAAGCGGCCATGTACGCGCTCCGAGGGTATAATACCTTCTCCAACGAACTGGAAGAGGTGGAAAATATTCTCGAAATATATCCCGAATCCCCCTATATCAAGCTGCTCGCCATCCGTTATATCAACAAGATGGAAAGGAATGTGCTGACCCGCTACAATCATTCGAATGCCACAGATGACACAAGCTCATTCATGCAGCCTTCCGGAAAAGTACTTGCAGAGTATGAACGCGGACAGAAGGTTATCAAAGCAGTGATGAATCACCCCAAAGTGAGCGACAAAGACTTTTGGGCTCTCTACCTGGCACACCTGTCGTTCCTCTGCAAAGACTACCAACAAGCATCCGCACTCATCGACTCCGTCTGAACCACGAAACCCGAATTGCTGAAACAAAAAAGCCGTACACAATTCAGCCTCTATCTGGCACAACTGAAGTTTATCGGTACAGACGAAGAAAAAACGATCCGCCAATACCTGCAAACGAGTAATGCCGATGAAGATTTCATCAACGAAATTGTCGGTCATCTCTATAAGATGCAGAAGGACTACGGCAAAGCATTCCTTACTCACAACCGTATAGAGGACTTACGCCAGAATCCGGATCCGAATATTATCAACTCACTCATGAGTAATGCTGAGAAAGAAAATGACCAAGCACTGTTAACCCAGCTTTACGAATTGGAAGGAACTTACTTCCTGCGCATGAATAACTTTGAAGAAGCTGCGAAATGGTTTGCCAAAGTTCCGCCATCTTACAGTATCACTCACTATGATTACGATTATGAAACAGAGAAATATATTCCTGTAGAAATCCTGCCGAACGAGTTCAACGGCTATTCAAAAATCTCCCCATTGATATTCAGTAATGGATTCAAGAGACTGTTTAGTGTACCTGCCGATTCGCAGCTGACAGATACGATGTACGAACAGTATCCCTACCTGAACCAAGAACACGATAAGGCTACATTGACCGCTGCCCTGATGCAACTGGAAAAAGAAAGCCAGATGATGACGGAAGAAAGCGCACGAGCTGCCTATATGCTGGCCAACTATTATTATAACATATCCCCTACCGGTTACTACAGGAATATTCCCACGTACTTCAGAGATAATTCCTACTGTTGGTCTGCGTATGGATCATACGGCTCGGCAGTTTCAAACCGTATTCCCGATTACAGCAAAGAGTACAATTACAGGGACTTCACCCAAGAATACATGACTATCAACAACATGGAGAACGCCCTTGCCCTCTACGAACAGGCTGCCACTTACTTTACCGATCGTGAATGGAAAGCACGCGCATTGTTTATGGCATCCTCCTGTACAATGGACCTTTATGCCCAAAACTGGTGGGATAACTGGAACAACATCCTCGACCCTGATTTTAAACGGTCGGATGAAGAAAAGAAGGTGGACAGCTATTTCTACCAACTGGCAAAATCCTATTCCGACACGCAGTTCTTCAAGCAAGCTGTGCACGAATGCAAATATTTTGACTACTACGTAAAGAATGAATTCTAATTCTCCCAACCATTATTTATAATATGAGAACAACAACATTTAAAACTAAGATTGCAGCTGTCGCTATGTTACTGACAGGACTGACATTATCTTCTTCCTTGCTTGCACAAGACATTTCGGGCACTTGGCATGGTAAACTCTCCCTTCCTGCCGGCTCGTTAACCATTGTATTCCATATCAAGCATACGGAACAGGGAACTTATGTGGCAACTCTTGACAGCCCCGATCAGGGAACCAAAGATATAAAAACAGAAACAACTTCTTTTCAAGACTCTACACTGACTGTTCAGATACCGATTATCCATGCCTCTTATAAAGGGAAACTGAATGCGGACCAAACCATTACCGGCACATTCACACAAGGAATGCCCCTCCCATTGAATCTGACGAAAGGAGAGTTTAGCGGACCTAAACGCCCGCAGGAGCCTCAGCCACCTTTTCCTTATAAGGTCGAGGAAGTCAGCGTAAAGAATACGCAGGACGGAATCACTCTGGCAGGCACATTAACCCTTCCGGAGAAAGGGAGTAAATTTCCGGCTGTAGTATTGGTTACAGGAAGTGGTGCTCAAAACAGAGATGAAGAAATCATGGGGCATAAACCTTTTCTTGTTATCGCCGATTATCTGACACGTAACGGAATTGCCGTACTAAGATGCGATGACCGTGGCACAGCTGCTTCACAAGGAGATTATGCAAGTGCTACCAATGAAGATTTTGCAAAAGCTACGGAAGCAGCGCTGAACTATCTACGCAGCAGAAAAGAAATTAATACCCGGAAAATCGGCATTATCGGACATAGCTGCGGTGGAACAATCGCATTTGATATTGCCGCCAAAGACCCCAACATCTCATTTATCATATCATTGGCAGGAGCTGCCGTGCGAGGTGACAGCTTGATGCTTAAACAAGTGGAATTGATTTCCAAGTCGCAAGGGATGCCCGATCCGGTGTGGCAGACAATGAAACCATCCGTTCGCCACAGATACTCTTTATTACAGCAAACGGCCAAGTCGTCGGATGAAATCAGAAAAGAGGTGTACGCTGATGTTACCAGAACCATGTCTGCCGAACAGTTGAAAAACCTGAATACCGTACAACAACTATCTGCCCAAATAAACTCCATGACCTCGCCGTGGTATCTCCACTTTATGAGATACGATCCGACTGCAAGTCTGAAAAAAATAAAGTGTCCGGTCCTCGCATTAAACGGAGAAAAAGACATTCAAGTAGATGCCGATATGAATCTGACTGCTATCAAGCAGCACATCAGCGAGAACGGAAACAAGAATGTAACAATCAAAGCCTATCCAAAACTGAACCACCTGTTTCAGACTTGTGAGAAAGGAACTTTAGCCGAATACGGACAATTGGAAGAGACGATAAATCCGGAAGTCCTGAAAGACATGACTGAGTGGATAAAAAAGCAATAAATTGATTTAAATCAAAATCATTCCTGACGAACTCATTCTGAGAGATTTTGTTTTACCTTTGCACCCCGTAAAAAATACGCTAAATAAAGAAGGTAAAAAGTAACAGGTATCAGGTTGAGTTTCGTATGAAGAAGAGTCTTATTGCATTGGCATTCGGTACCCTCGGACTGGGTATCGCCGAGTTCGTGATGATGGGTATACTGCCCGATGTAGCCAGAGATTTAAAGATTAGCATCCCTGCTGCCGGACATTTCATTTCCGCCTACGCACTAGGCGTTTGTGTCGGCGCTCCTGTATTGACATTAGCACGTAAATATCCATTAAAACATATACTGCTGGTATTAGTCACGCTGATTATGGTAGGCAATATCTGTGCGGCATTATCACCTAACTACTGGATGCTGCTTATCTCCCGCTTCATCTCCGGACTCCCTCACGGAGCCTATTTCGGGGTCGGTTCTATCGTTGCGGAAAGGCTTGCCGATAAAGGCAAGAGTTCAGAAGCTGTCTCCATCATGATAGCCGGAATGACCATCGCCAACCTATTCGGCGTACCGCTGGGAACTTCTTTAAGCACCATGCTTTCGTGGCGGGCTACCTTCCTGCTGGTAGGTCTTTGGGGAATCGTCATTCTGTATTACATCTGGCGTTGGGTTCCTCAGGTAGAAGGGTTGAAAGATACCGGTTTCAAAGGACAGTTCCGCTTTCTCAAAACTCCGGCTCCCTGGCTCATTCTGGGTGCTACGGCATTAGGTAATGGCGGCGTATTCTGCTGGTATAGCTATATCAACCCAATGCTCACTCATATCTCCGGTTTCTCTGCCGAAAGTATCACCCCGCTGATGATTCTTGCCGGATTCGGTATGGTCATGGGAAATCTGATCAGCGGGCGGCTCTCCGACCGCTACACTCCCGGAAAGGTAGGAACTGCCGCACAAGCACTGATCTGCCTGATGCTATTACTTATCTTCTTCCTCTCTCCCTACAAATGGGCGGCTGCGCTATTGATGTGCCTCTGCACCGCAGGACTGTTCGCCGTATCCAGTCCGGAACAGATATTGATTATCCGTGTAGCCAAAGGAGGCGAAATGCTCGGTGCTGCCTGTGTACAGGTAGCGTTCAATCTGGGAAATGCCATCGGAGCTTATGCAGGAGGACTGGCAGTCAGCGGCGGATACCGTTATCCCGCCCTGACGGGTGTTCCGTTTGCACTGATCGGCTTCATCCTATTCCTGATCTTTTATAAGAAGTATCAAGCCAAATACTAAAGTAACTCCTATAAGAACGAATAACGCAATAAACAAAGCAAACAGGGAACTGCCTTTCAGTATGAAAGCATATTGACGTTTCTGCTGACAGATACATTTTCAGAAGAATGCCAGCCAGCTCTCAGAGCAATAAAACAATGTATCAATATGCAGACTATCTGCATATCCTTTCGATTATATTGGAAGATTATGCAAAAGAGTCGCTACTTAACATACAGAACATTAATACCCAACCTGCAGAACATTAATGTCTGACATATTGGGTAAGGTTACCTGACAAGTCAGACATTAATATCCAACGTGTCAGTCAGCCTTATCCAACGCATCAAGCCTTCATATTTGACAAGATGGACATTACTTTCTAATTATTAGCCTTGTAAAGATTCAGATACCGCCCTATTTATGAACGAAATACAGATTTTCATTCGCATATTTTCCCCCACTCCCGCCGTCGGGCAGGAAAACGGCATTCTAAGGAGACTAAAAATTCATTTTGTCAATTTGCTCAAAACCTTTTTCCAGCCTGCACAATTATCAGAAAAAGACAGAAAGTGCACCAAGTTTCCCTCATTAGCTCAAAAAATGATTATCTTTGCAAACTAAAATGAGCAGGCTGGCAATCAAAACTGTTTTTATCGGGAGATTAGCGCCAAGTCGCTGCTCACATGAGATGATTCATTGATAATAAAAGAAATAATAGATTAATATGGCATTGCAATGTGGTATTGTCGGACTTCCGAACGTAGGTAAATCGACACTTTTCAACTGTTTGTCAAACGCAAAAGCGCAAGCGGCAAACTTCCCCTTCTGTACAATCGAACCGAATGTAGGCGTAATCACCGTTCCCGACGAACGTCTGAACGCACTGGCAGAACTGGTACATCCCCAACGGATTGTCCCTACGACTGTAGAAATCGTAGACATCGCCGGACTGGTGAAAGGTGCAAGCAAAGGCGAAGGGCTGGGAAACAAATTCCTCGCCAATATCCGCGAAACAGACGCAATCATCCATGTACTCCGCTGCTTCGACGATGACAACGTGACTCATGTAGACGGAAGCGTAAACCCCGTCCGAGACAAAGAGATCATCGACTACGAACTTCAGCTGAAAGACCTGGAAACCATCGAAAGCCGCATCCAGAAAGTACAGAAACAAGCTCAGACCGGTGGCGACAAGGCTGCAAAACAGGCTTATGACGTACTCGTTCAATACAAGGATGCACTGGAACAAGGCAAATCCGCCCGCACCGTCACTTTCGAAACGAAAGACGAACAAAAGATTGCTCACGAACTCTTCCTATTGACCAGCAAACCCGTGATGTACGTCTGCAACGTAGACGAAGCAAGTGCGGTAAACGGCAACAAATACGTAGACATGGTGCGCGACGCCGTGAAAGATGAAAATGCACAGATACTCATTGTCGCTGCAAAGACCGAAGCAGACATCGCCGAACTGGAAACATACGAAGACCGTCAGATGTTCCTTGCCGAAGTAGGGCTGGAAGAATCGGGCGTCGCACGTCTTATCAAGTCAGCTTACAAACTACTGAACCTCGAAACCTACTTCACAGCCGGCGTACAGGAAGTACGTGCATGGACTTACGAGAAAGGATGGAAAGCTCCGCAATGCGCAGGCGTCATCCATACTGATTTTGAGAAAGGATTTATCCGCGCGGAAGTAATCAAATACGATGATTATATCCAGTACGGCTCCGAAGCGGCTGTCAAGGAAGCCGGAAAACTCGGTGTGGAAGGAAAGGAATATGTGGTGCAGGACGGCGACATCATGCACTTCCGCTTCAATGTGTGATTATCGGTAATCACTAACGACTTATTAATTATCACATAAGCATCAATGACATGAAATATCTCATAGCAGGAACCGGTGGAGTAGGCGGCAGTATAGCAGGCTTTCTGTCGCTTGCAGGAAAAGATGTAACTTGTATTGCCCGTGGAGCTCATTTGCAGTCAATACAAACCAATGGTCTGAAATTGAAATCGGATCTGAAGGGTGAACATACGCTTCAGATTAAGGCTACGACGGCCGAAGAGTTCAAAGGAAAAGCGGATGTGATCTTCGTCTGCGTGAAAGGATATTCCGTCGATTCGATTACCGAACTCATCAAAAGGGCATCGCATGAGAAGACAGTTGTCATCCCCATCCTGAATGTTTACGGGACAGGACCACGCATTCAGCGTCTCGTTCCGGGTGTAACGGTGCTCGATGGTTGCATCTACATCGTAGGCTTTGTTTCCGGCACGGGAGAGATCACTCAGATGGGGAAAATCTTCCGTCTGGTGTATGGCGCCCACAAAGGGACACAGGTGGCTTCGGGCATTATGGAAGCCATTCAGAAAGACCTTCAGGAAAGTGGCATTAAGGCTGAAATATCTCCGGATATCAATCGGGATACATTCGTCAAATGGTCGTTCATCTCGGCAATGGCTGTCACCGGCGCTTACTATGACGTGCCGATGGGTGAAGTTCAGAAGCCGGGGAAAGTACGTGATACGTTCATCGGCCTTTCTACTGAGAGTGCCGCACTGGGACGTAAGCTGGGAGTCGAATTTCCCGAAGACCCTGTCAGCTACAATTTGAAAGTCATTGATAAACTCGATCCCGACAGTACCGCATCCATGCAAAAGGACTTGGCACGGGGACATGAATCGGAAATACAAGGTTTGCTGTTTGACATGATCGCAGCAGCCGAGGAGCAAGGTATCGACATACCAACTTACCGGATGGTTGCCGAAAAATTCACAAAACACTAATTACAAACCGTAAACCGTTATCCAACATGAATACCCTTTTATTATCAATCAACTGGAATCCGAATCCCGAACTATTCAACCTTTTCGGCATTTCTATCCGTTACTACGGATTATTGTGGGCAGTAGGAATCTTCTTTGCTTACATCATTGTCCATTACCAGTTTCGCGACAAAAAAATAGACGAGAAGAAATTCGACCCCCTCTTCTTTTATTGTTTCTTCGGTATTCTGATTGGAGCACGTCTGGGGCACTGCCTGTTCTACGATCCGGGACAGTACCTGACCAGCGGAAAGGGATTTGTGGAAATGCTTCTGCCGATCAAGTTCCTGGCAGGCGGCGGATGGAAATTCACCGGTTATGAAGGACTTGCCAGTCACGGAGGTACACTCGGATTGATGATCGCCCTTTGGCTGTATTGCCGCAAGACGAAACTTCATTATATGGATGTGGTGGACATGATTGCCGTCGCTACTCCGATCACCGCCTGCTTCATCCGTCTGGCGAATCTGATGAACTCCGAAATTATCGGTAACCCGACCGATGTACCCTGGGCATTCGTATTCGAACGGGTAGATATGCTTCCCCGTCATCCGGGACAGCTCTATGAAGCGATAGCTTATCTGATCCTGTTCTTCATCATGATCTATCTTTATAAGAATTACAGCAAGAAACTGCATCGCGGATTCTTCTTCGGCCTCTGTCTGGCTTATATCTTTACCTTCCGTTTCTTTATCGAATTCGTGAAGCAGAACCAGGAAGCATTCGAAGACAACATGATGTTCAACATGGGACAATGGCTGAGCGTTCCTTTCATCATCATCGGTTTCTATTTCATGTTCTTCTATGACCGGAAGAAGGTAGCAAAGAAATGAAACAAATCATAGATATAGAAAACTGGGAGCGGAAGGAGAATTTCAATTTCTTCCGCCACTTCCAGAATCCCCAATTATCCATTACCTCCGAAGTAGAGTGCGGAGGAGCCAGGCAACGTGCCAAAGCCGCCGGACAGTCTTTCTTTCTCCATTATCTTTATGCTGTGCTGCGTGCAGCCAACGAAATACCGGAGTTTCGTTACCGCATCGATCCGGACGGACGTGTAGTGCTCTATGACACCATAGATATGTTGTCTCCCATCAAGATAAAAGAGAACGGCAAGTTCTTCACCACCCGTTTCCCCTACCACAACGATTTCGACACTTTCTATCAGGAAGCAAGGCTAATTATCGACGCCATCCCCGAAGACGGCGATCCGTATGCGGCAGAAAACGAAGAAGTAGCCGACGGAGATTACGGACTGATTCTGTTAAGTGCGACTCCCGACCTGTACTTTACTTCCATCACCGGCACACAAGAGAAGAGAAGCGGCAATAACTATCCGTTGCTGAATGCCGGAAAAGCCATCATAAGGGAAGGCAGACTGGTGATGCCTATCGCGATGACGATTCATCACGGATTTATTGACGGGCATCATCTTTCCTTGTTTTATAAAAAGGTGGAAGACTTTCTGAAATAATAGTGCTGTTCAAGTCGTATTTCTCATTCCTTTTATCTACCTTTAGCGCGACTAAATGATAAAAATATGAGCACAAAAACACTATTCAAACTACTATGGGTACCTTTCGTCACATCCGTATTCGCAAGTTGCAGTGACAAAGAAGAATTACCTTACACTCCTCCGGAGGAAACGAATGACAGTTACATAAGCCCTGCCGTACCACAAGGTAATAGCTGGCCTGAAGCCGCCATGTCACTTACACAGCCTTTTCTGGGTGCCGGATATGATATTATGGGCAGCTACATAGACAATAATTCGGTAAAAGAACCAGTGCTTGATCTGAGCAAAATAGATAATGAAAGGATTAGCAATCTGGTAGGTTCGAGCGGAGTAGGAGACAGCTTCATTGGTCGTGATATGAAAGAGTTTCTTCGGTCAATCACAAAATATAAGAAATTTGTGGTGCCGGCGGAAAACAAAGATGATTTGCTGTTTACCGCTACCATTACCGGTCATAAATATTTTCAGAAACCTTATGATTATTCATCCCAATACACATTTGCCTTTGGCAGTTCAGGAGCTAACGGAGTGATTCAAAGATTACTCACTCTGAATGCGGATTGGTCCAACTGGCTGGCCGATGATTTCCGGCAAGAGCTGGAAGATGCGTCACCTGAAACAATCATAGAACTATTTGGTACTCATATATTGGTGAACACTCATTTAGGGTATATAAGCAAAACCCTCTATCGCAGCATCGTAGCGGATGATGAAGAGAACTTATTGAGAACCGCAAACACAGGGATGGGCGCACATCAGAGCAGCATTATTAAGCATCCCAATGTTTCCATCACTTATCCCGAAGAAACAGTAAAAAAGAACTATGGGGGAACAATTGTAGTGTCATTGCAAGGAGCTGATTCCAAAGTCTTTAATCAGCTGACAGGTAATCCGATGGACATCAGCCCCTGGATACAATCTGCCAATGAAAAGAATCGCGCCTTAACTACTCTGACCGGTGAAGACCTTATTCCCATCTATGAGGTAATAGCCGACCCCATAAAGAAACAGCAAATAAAAGAAGCGGTAATAGCCCATATCAAAAGGCACCAACTGTCCTTACAACAAACGGCTCCCATCTTTCAGGCGAGTGACGGGTACTATCACCGCTACTATACCTCTTATAAGGAGTTAACTGCAAAGGCGGATATCTGTCAAGGCGTGATAGGAAGCGTATTTATCAGACACGAACCGGGTACAGTACCGCTTTACCTGTCTTCCAACGGAAAGAATCACCGTTTGACATTAGAACCGGCACCGAACGGAGACGGAACAATCATAGGGTATGTTTATGAAAAGGAGAGCGATGACTTAAACTGTATCTACGAAATATCGGATGGAAAAAACTTTGCCTATACCACGGAAGAAAAGGATGCCTACGGAGACAAAGGCACATGGAAGCCAACCGGCCTCTCTTTCTATACAAAGAAGGTATAAGCATAAGGCCATACCATTGGCACGGCAAGTAACCCTATAACTTACAACATAAGAAGTCTATAGTATCTTCGTTGGGGCTGACTAAAAGTCGTTAGTATCTCCATTCTCCTCCTTCCGGAAGGAGGAGTGGTCGAAGACCGAGGTGGTAGGAAGAATAATGCATATTCCTATTTTATTGTAAATGATAGAGTGATGTATTCACCTACCACCTCCCCCTACGGGTACTCCTCCTTCCGGAAGGAGGAGAGTTTAAAGTTACTAACGACTTTTTAGTCAGCCCCCGCATAAGTTATATCAGTTTTTATTTGCCTCTGACTATCTTCTTTATATCGTTCAGCTTATTCAACGCCTCAATCGGAGTAAGGTTATTCACATCCAGATTCAGTATCTCATCCCGAATCTGGCAAAGGATCGGGTCGTCCAACTGGAAGAAGCTGAGCTGCATACCGCTTCTGTTTTCACTGACTTCCGTCAATGGTTTGCCGGAAATACCTTGCTGGCGGTTGTCTGATTCCAGTTGCTTCAATATAGTATTTGCACGCTTCACAATACTCTTCGGCATACCTGCCATCTTTGCTACATGGATACCGAAGGAGTGTTCGCTTCCCCCGCGCTCCAGCTTACGGAGGAAAATCACTTTATTGTCCACTTCCTTCACAGACACGTTATAGTTCTTGATGCGTTTGAAGGATTTCTCCATCTCATTCAGTTCATGGTAGTGCGTAGCAAACAGTGTGCGGGCTTTCGCTTTCGGATGTTCGTGGATATACTCGACGATTGCCCAGGCTATGGAAATACCGTCATAGGTAGACGTACCACGTCCCAACTCATCAAATAACACCAGACTTCTGGAAGAGACATTATTCAGAATATCCGCAGCCTCATTCATTTCCACCATAAAAGTAGATTCGCCCACCGAGATATTATCGCTGGCACCTACACGGGTGAAAATCTTATCCACCAGACCGATGTGGGCACTCTCCGCAGGAACAAACGAACCGATCTGCGCCAACAGCGTAATCAGTGCCGTCTGACGCAAGAGCGCAGACTTACCCGCCATGTTCGGACCGGTGATAATGATAATCTGCTGCGTAGTACTGTCCAGCATCACGTCATTGGCAATATACTTCTCACCAATCGGAAGCTGCTTTTCAATCACAGGATGACGTCCCTGACGGATATCCAGTACATCATTGTCCTCAATAACCGGACGGATATAATTATTCTCACGTGCCACATTAGCGAAAGACAACAGACAGTCCAGACGGGCAATCTGATTCGCATTAATCTGTATCTGCGGAATAAACTCCGTCAATGCCTGCACCAAATCGGTATATAACTGAGTCTCCAACACGAGAATCTTATCTTCGGCTCCCAGAATCTTTTCTTCGTAAACCTTCAGTTCCTGCGTAATATAACGTTCCGCATTGACCAGTGTCTGCTTACGAATCCATTCCTGCGGAACTTTATCCTTATGTATATTGCGGACTTCAATATAATAACCGAATACATTATTGTAAGCTACCTTCAGACTCGGAATGCCTGTCTGCTCACTTTCACGCTGCTGTATCTGCAACAGATAGTCTTTGCCGGAGTATGAAATACGGCGTAATTCGTCCAGTTCCTCATTCACACCATCTTTAATCACGCCCCCTTTGTTGATCAATAAAGGAGGATCATTATTGATCTCTTTGGCAATCCGGTCGCGAATAGAAATACAAAGATTCAGCTGTTCGCCTATCCGGTTCAAACTTGCGTTATCCGCTTCAAGACAAGCCTGCTTGATCGGCTCAATGGCCTGCAAGGCAACTTTCAGCTGCACCACCTCACGTGGCGACACACGTCCTACGGCTACTTTGGAAATGATACGTTCCAAGTCTCCTATCAGATGCAACTGCTCCTCGATCAGCTCTTTAAAATCCGGCTGGCGGAAGAAGTATTCCACCACATTCAGTCGGTCGTTGATCGGCTTCTCATCTTTCAACGGGAAAACCATCCAGCGTTTCAGCAAGCGGGCTCCCATCGGACTGATGGTACGGTCGATCACATTCAGCAAACTGCTGCCGCCGTCATTCATGCTGCCGATCAGCTCCAGACTGCGGACCGTAAACTTATCCAGACGCACATACTTATCCTCCTCGATACGGGCAAGGGAAGTAATGTGACCGATCTGCGTATGCTGTGTCATCGTCAGGTATTGCAGGATAGCACCGGAAGCAATGATACCATTCTTCAGGTGCTCTACCCCGAATCCTTTCAGATTCTTTGTCTCAAAGTGTTTCAGTAGTTTCTCACGGGCAGTGGATTCGGTAAATACCCAGTCGTCCAGTTCGAATGTGAAGAACTTGCTGCCGAAGTTACCTTCAAACATCAGGCGTTTGCCCCGTTCGAAAAGAATCTCTTTCGGTCCGAAGTTATTCAGCAATTTGTCTACATAGTCAAAGGGACCTTCGGCGGTGAGGAACTCACCGGTAGATATATCAAGAAAGGCAACTCCACAGGAAGCCTTTCCGAAATGGACGGCAGCCAGGAAGTTATTCTCCTTATAATTCAGAACGTTATCATTGATAGATACACCGGGGGTAACCAACTCGGTAATACCTCTTTTCACCAGTTTCTTCGTCAGTTTCGGGTCTTCCAGCTGGTCACAGATAGCTACACGCTTTCCGGCACGAATCAGTTTCGGAAGATATGTATCAAGCGCATGATGGGGAAATCCTGCCATCTCGATAGTCTTTCCTTTTCCATTGGCGCGTTTTGTCAGTGTGATTCCTAAGATTTCGGATGCAACAATGGCATCGGTAGAATATGTTTCATAAAAGTCACCGCAACGAAACAGCATCACTGCATCCGGATGTTTGGCTTTCAAATCCAGAAACTGTTTCATCATGGGGGTAAGCACGATTTCTTCCTCGTTCACGGTTCGCTCCTTTTCTTTTTTGTTGAGTGAATAATGAGATTAACCTTGCAAAGATAACAGTTTTCCGGCAGAGAATCAACGGAATTTCCCGTTTCAATTTTCACAATTAGTGTTGCATCCTTTTAAAAAAGAAGGGTATATTTCTTAACAAGTAAAGGAAAACTATTAAAACGTGTTATAAAACATACTATTTTACTTGGATAATTTGCTAATTTCCCAATAGTCCGTATCTTTGCAATGTGTTTTTCATAGTATTAGATTTAAGGTTAACAAAGGTTGGGTCAAGGCGTTGACCCTTTTTTTATGTCCATACGTCCCGTTTGCCTCTTTCTTTCATTCATTTCTATTCAGCCAGCATCATCCTTTTATAGTAAGACGGAGTGAATCCGGTATGCTTCTTGAACGACTTATTAAAATGAGAAATCGTATCAAATCCGCACTCCACACTGATCTGCGAAATATTCATATCGCCCATGAGCAAGAGTTTACACGCATATCCTATCCGCATCTCCAATATGTAATTCTTGAATGATTTCCCCGTTTTGCTCTTGAAGAAGCGGCAGAATGCAGCAGGATTCATAGCTGCCAGAGAAGATATTTCATTCAGGTCAATCTGCCGTGTATAGTTCTTATTCAGGTAAACTATGATTTTGTCTATTCTCGATCCGTCGTAGATAATATCATTTTCAAAATCGGAAGTCGATAGCACAGACCGTGAAGCGACGTTTGCCATTTCTTTCAGAAGTTGCAGGAAAGAAGTAATCTGATCGACTCCTGTCTCCACCGGAATCGATTCAAGCAAATCAACCAGCCGCGGGGAGCATCCTGCGGGAAAGTAAATCCCCCGTTGCGCCTCTTCAAGCAGGTTCTTTATCTTCATAAAATGGGGATAATAATTGAAAGCGTGGTGCATGAAGTCCTTTTCAAACTGAATGATGGTCCCTGTTGTCCGAAGCGTACTGCCTTCTTGCCGATACACCTCATCGCTCTTCATATAATGAGGCAAATCGGAGCCTAGCAGAAGAATATCACCATCAGCGTATTTCTCCGCGTTATTTCCTACAAAACGCATTCCTGTGCCCTCCTTGACATAGATAATCTCATACTCCGTATGAAAATGCCACGGGTAAGTAAAATAAGGATAATCATAAAAACGAGCTTTCAGAGGAGATGACTTCGATATAGGAAGCTGCTCATTCATCATTTTTCTCATAATCTACTCTATTTCTTATCTACTCTATTTCTTTTCAGCCCAATATACCCCGCAGACAATACAAGCTGCGCCGCCTAAAGCGACTAACGTAATCTTCTCATCCAGAATAAGGAACGATGCAATCATCGTGACCAGAGGATTGAGATAAATATAATTGGATGCCCGTACCGTTCCCAACTGTTTTAACACCACATTCCAGAGTACATAGCAGATCAGCGAAGCCAATACGGCCAGAAACAGAAGGTTGAACAGAACGGCAGGTTGAAGAAGTACAGCGGTATCGGGATGCAGGGGATGCAGGAGGAAGGCAGGCAGAATCGTCAGTACTCCGTAAAAGAAAATCTTGCGGGTGATAAATATGGTAGGATAACGCCCGGCCATCTTTTTAATAATCAGACTATAGAATGCCCATGATAATGCGGCAAGCAAGGTCAGCAGATCGCCTATCGGAGATATTTTGAGCACAAAACTGCCGTTAAAGACAATCAGCCCTACCCCCATCAATGCCAGCAGGGAACCGTATATCAGTCCTTTCGATGCCTTTTCACTTTTATAGAAAAGTAGGGAAAGGATAGTAGTCAGCAAGGGAGCCGTGCAGATGATAAACGATACATTCGACGCCTGGGTGATGCCTAAAGCGGTATTCTCTGTAAAGAAATAAAGGGAGCCACCGAATATACCGCCTGCTACCAGCCACAGTTCATCTTGCCAGTTATTGGTGAACAGACGTTTGGGAGAAATTACCCAGATGCCAAGGTATGCAATCAGAAAACGGTAAAAGAAGATTTCCTGAGGTGTCAGCCCGTGGTTTATCAATACTTTAGTCGAAATGAATGTCAGTCCCCAGATAGCTACTGTTAGTATGGCAATCAGATGATAGTACCCATGCTTTAGTTCCATAATTATGGTTTTAATGAGAATGCAAAGATACAGGGATTCATGGATATACCCACTGACTTTGATAGATATATTTTCAACAAAATTTCGCCGAAAGAGAACCGGTTATACATCCGGATATAACAAGAAAGCGAATATCCGGATGTCTGATAAAATAGCTGTATCTATTCAGGTAATCGTCTGCTTTTACCAGTTATCCGTCCGGAAGGGTGCCGCGGGGATGCCATGAATACTGAAAATACTTGCTTCCACATAATTCTTATACGCATACCGCACGGCAACGGGATGAGAGACTTTGTCACTCGAAACCGCCAGTCGGGCAGTCGTGGTTTCTATTTCGGCAAAAGCCGGATAGAATACTTTATCCTCGCCCGCAATCTCAAATCCTTTAAGAGATGTCCACATCGGACTTAGGCCGCGTTGGGCATTGTAGAAGTTTATATAGATTTTATTCTCCTGTATCTCCATCGATTTATAAACAGGGGGAGCGTATCCGAATCCTTTCATGCCGTAGGTCTGCGCCAATGCCCAATACGCCAGTCGGTTCCCTACCGTCTCCTTGTCTACGGGATGGATGAAAACAGGGTGGCCGACATCCATCGTCGTAACCATGCCGCTATTTGGTATATCCTTCATATTCTGCAACTGGACCTCACGCAGGCGGGCAGCCGATGTACCGTCGGCTCCTTCGTAATCGAAAGGCGCTATCTGCACAAAGTAGAAAGGAAGTTCGCCCCTGCCCCATTTCGCACGCAAGTCAGCCACAAAGGCAGGCATAAGGCTCTGGTAAAGATCGGCATTGTCACGGTTGCTTTCGCCCTGATACCACAAGAAGCCTCTCACTGCAAAATTAGTCAAAGGAGCTATCTTGCCATTGTAGAGTACACACGGAGTGGCGGTAGGATTCTTCACTTCAGCATCGTTATCGAGGATGGAAAGATCAATGCTACTAAAAGGCTTTATGGATTCTCTGCTCATCCATGCCTCTATTCTTGATCCTCCCCACGTAGAAACGACGATGCCGACCGGAACTTCCAGCACTTCCTGTATATAACGCGCAAAATAATAAGACACGGCGCTGATATGGGAAACGTTTACCGGCGTATTTTCCAGCCATTCGCCCTGGCAGTCCTCCGCAGGCGTTTTACTAAACTGGCGTACCCATCTCCCATCCTTTGAATCTGTAGTATACATTCGGATAGGCGTGGATGGTTTGGCTTTGGCAATAATGTCGTTCGCCCCTCTGACCGGTTGCCGGTCGAAACAGCCCATCGGCATCTCCATATTCGATTGCCCCGAACAGAACCAGACTTCACCGATCAGTACATTCTGCAACGTCAGTAATTCGCCGTCATTGAAGATGATCTTGTAAGGGCCTCCCGCAACAGGGGTAGATACTGTTAACGACCAGCCTCCCTTGCCATCCGATGAGAATTTATATGTCTGCCCGTTCCACGAAGTCTTCACCGTTACAGTAGCATTGGGACGGGCTTTTCCCCATAGTTTGACTTCTGCTTGCTGCTGTAATACCATATTATCTCCGAGTATGGAAGGTAATGTCACTTTAGCCTCACTTTTCATTGAAAATGCAAGAGCTAAGAATAAAAAGCTGATAAGATATTTCATATATATTTAATTTATTTATTCGGTTAGTTACAACAGGATTGACCAATCTTCGGAATATATCCTACTGGAGGAGGTAGTCGGAATGAGATAAACTTTAGCTTGTTATTCCAATAGTCTCTGCTTTTTTGCGCTTCAGCAAAGAAGGATGTAAGAAGCATTGTTAATAGTACCAGCAACTTTTTCATTTATTAGAATTTTATGATAACTGGCACAAATGTAAGTCCCGCTAGTTAATTTAGTAATTAATTTGCAATTAATTCGAGGAGAAAATAAAGGATATAGGTTGGAAAAAATACTTTTTAGTCGGTATCCAGGCTAGTTTAACGTTTATTTAAAGGCTTTTTCAGCTAACACTCTAAAAAGATTATCCCGACAGGACTTCAACTATAACCAGTATACACTCACATTTTATCCATATTCTTTGTATTATAAAACGATCAAACAATCCTCCCAAAATATACTCACATTAATACGTATATAATAATACCAAATGAAAGAAACATATTATCCAAAAGTCTAACGAAAAAGAGATTCTTACAGATAGAAGCGCTCGTTTGTAAACAAATCACCACTATCAAAACAGTCCTATTAATATATCATATTTTTACCACATAAAGAAAGGAAGAGAACTTTACTCAAAAAAAGTTTTCTCCCTTTCTTACACTACACCCCCGGAATCGAATAAACTCCTTCATCGTTTTTAATAAATAACGAGAGAGTTTATTATAAACGGTCCCCAAGTTTATTATAAACTATTTTTAGGCGTTTCCAGCGGCCTCAATAGAATTATTATAACAAAAACGGGCAAGAACCTTCGCAGTTTCTTGCCCATTCGTTATCCTGGCTATGCAATTCTGCACATCCACCTATCGAACTTATGTTATAATTTTTATATATCCTATCATTACTATTCCGTTTTATATTCCTCCAAATATACGAAATAAAAACAAGAAAGTCAATAGCCGGACGGTATTTGCCGTGATATTTCTTCATTTATCAGGTATTACCTTGTTATTCGGGCAATACCTTATTATAAAAGAAAGGTTTTTTTCACTCACTACGTGGTTATCTGAAAATAAACACGTAAATTTGCTGGCTCAAATTGAAATAACAGTATAAATCACTATAAATAAAAACTTTATCACTATGGAGTACAATTTCAGGGAGATTGAAAAGAAGTGGCAGCAAAGGTGGGTGGAAGAGAAAACCTACCAGGTTACGGAAGACGAATCGAAGCAGAAATTCTATGTATTGAATATGTTCCCTTACCCGTCAGGGGCCGGACTGCACGTAGGGCATCCGCTGGGATACATCGCTTCGGATATTTACGCCCGTTACAAACGACTGCGTGGCTTCAATGTACTCAATCCGATGGGATATGACGCATATGGTTTGCCAGCGGAACAATACGCTATTCAGACCGGACAGCATCCCGCAATTACTACTAAAGCTAATATCGACCGCTATCGCGAGCAACTCGACAAAATAGGCTTCTCTTTCGACTGGAGCCGTGAAATCCGTACGTGCGAACCCGAATATTATCACTGGACCCAATGGGCTTTCCAAAAGATGTTCAACAGCTACTACTGCAACGACGAACAGCAGGCACGCCCTATCCAGGAACTGATCGACGCATTCGCAATCTACGGAAACCAAGGACTCAACGCCGCTTGCAGCGAAGAAATCAGCTTTACCGCCGAAGAATGGAAAGCCAAAAGCGAAAAGGAACAGCAGGAAATCCTGATGAACTACCGCATCGCCTACCTCGGCGAAACGATGGTGAACTGGTGCCAGGCACTGGGAACCGTATTGGCAAATGACGAAGTCATAGACGGCGTTAGCGAACGCGGCGGCTTCCCCGTAGTCCAGAAGAAGATGCGCCAGTGGTGTCTGCGTGTATCCGCTTACGCTCAGCGTCTGCTCGACGGACTGGATACCATCGACTGGACCGAATCACTGAAAGAAACTCAAAAGAACTGGATCGGACGCTCCGAAGGTGCCGAAGTACAGTTCAAGGTAAAAGACAGCGATCTCGAATTTACCATCTTTACTACCCGTGCAGATACCATGTTCGGTGTGACCTTCATGGTTCTGGCTCCGGAAAGTGATCTGGTAGCCCAGCTGACCACTCCCGCCCAGAAAGCAGAAGTAGACGCCTACCTTGACCGCACCAAGAAACGTACGGAACGCGAACGCATCGCCGACCGCAGCGTGACCGGTGTTTTCAGCGGTTCGTATGCTATCAATCCGTTTACAGGTGAAGCAGTGCCCATCTGGATCAGCGATTACGTATTGGCAGGATACGGAACAGGAGCCATCATGGCCGTACCCGCCCACGATAGCCGCGACTATGCTTTCGCCAAGCATTTCGGACTCGAAATCCGCCCGTTGGTAGAAGGTTGTGACGTAAGCGAAGAAAGCTTCGATGCCAAGGAAGGTATCGTCTGCAACTCTCCGCGTCCGGATGTAACTCCGTACTGTGACCTGTCTCTGAACGGACTGACCATCAAGGAAGCCATCGAAAAGACCAAGCAATATGTGAAAGAACATAATCTGGGACGTGTGAAAGTGAACTACCGTCTTCGCGACGCCATTTTCTCACGCCAGCGCTACTGGGGGGAACCGTTCCCTGTATACTACAAAGACGGAATGCCGTACATGATCGACGAAGACTGTCTGCCGCTGGAACTTCCGGAAGTAGACAAGTTCCTCCCCACCGAAACAGGCGAACCTCCATTGGGACACGCCAAGGAATGGGCGTGGGACACGGTAAACAAGTGCACGGTAGAAAACGAAAAGATCGACAACGTTACCATCTTCCCGCTGGAACTGAACACCATGCCGGGATTCGCCGGTTCTTCCGCATACTATCTGCGCTACATGGACCCGCACAACAACAAAGCATTGGTGGACCCGAAAGTGGACGAATACTGGAAAAACGTAGACCTTTATGTAGGAGGAACGGAACACGCTACCGGACACTTGATCTACTCCCGTTTCTGGAATAAGTTCCTGCACGATGTAGGTGCATCGGTAGTAGAAGAACCGTTCCAGAAGTTAGTAAACCAAGGCATGATTCAAGGCCGCAGCAACTTTGTATATCGCATCAAAGATACTCACACCTTCGTTTCACTGAACCTGAAAGACCAATACGAAGTGACTCCACTTCATGTGGATGTAAACATCGTATCCAATGATATCCTCGACCTGGAAGCATTCAAGGCATGGCGTCCCGAATATGCGGAAGCAGAGTTTATCCTCGAAGACGGAAAATACATCTGCGGATGGGCGGTTGAGAAGATGAGTAAATCAATGTTCAACGTAGTCAATCCGGATATGATTGTGGAAAAATACGGTGCAGACACCCTTCGTATGTACGAAATGTTCCTCGGTCCGGTTGAGCAGTCCAAGCCTTGGGATACGAACGGTATCGACGGTGTACACCGCTTTATCCGTAAGTTTTGGTCATTGTTTTACAGCCGTACCGACGAATATCTGGTGAAAGACGAGCCTGCAACGAAGGAAGAGTTGAAGAGCCTGCACAAACTGATCAAGAAAGTAACGGGAGATATCGAACAGTTCTCTTACAATACGTCTGTCAGCGCATTCATGATCTGTGTCAACGAACTCTCCAACTTGAAATGCAACAAGAAAGAGATACTGGAACAGCTCGTTATCACCCTCGCTCCTTTCGCTCCGCACGTTTGCGAAGAACTGTGGGATACACTGGGACACGAAACTTCCGTATGTGACGCCGCATGGCCCGCATACAACGAAGAATATCTGAAAGAAGATACGATCAACTATACCATCTCCTTCAACGGAAAAGCACGCTTCAACATGGAGTTTGACGCTGATGCCGCTTCGGATGCCATCCAGGCTGCCGTATTAGCCGACGAACGTTCGCAGAAGTGGATCGAAGGCAAAACACCGAAGAAGATCATCGTGGTGCCGAAGAAGATTGTAAATGTGGTAGTTTAAAATAAGTAACAGGTAATAAGTAATAGGTAATAACCGTAGCTGCTTTCCGAGCATATCCGCAAGGTTAATACCTAATACTTAATACTTATTACCTGTACCTATCGACTACGACTTATTACCTATTACTTAATACTTATTACCTATTAATTAAATGCGCAAACCAGCAAAAGCGGAAATAATGAGAGAAGTGAAGGATTATATCTACATCACTCTCGGATTGATCAGTTATGCTTTGGGATGGGCGGCATTTCTGCTGCCTTACCAGATAACGACAGGGGGTACTACCGGTATCGGGGCTATCATTTATTACGCAACGGGATTTCCTATCCAGTGGTCGTACTTCATCATCAATGCGGTTCTGATGACATTTGCCATCAAGATATTAGGTCCGCGATTCAGCATAAAGACTACTTATGCAATTTTCATGCTGACTTTCCTGCTATGGATATTCCAGGTGTTGGTAAACAACTACATACAAACGCCCGATATGTCGGCCGACGGAAAGCCTCTGCTGCTCGGCAGCGGACAGGACTTTATGGCTTGTATCATCGGTGCGGCTATGTGTGGTGTAGGTCTGGGCATTACTTTCAATTATAACGGCAGTACCGGAGGAACGGACATCATCGCTGCTATTGTCAACAAATACAAAGACGTATCACTTGGAAGGATGATCATGATTTGTGATGTGTTCATCATCAGTTCCTGTTACTTTGTGTTTCACGACTGGCGTCGGGTAATCTTCGGTTTCGTCACTCTGTTCATCATTGGTGTCGTGCTCGACTGGATTATCAACAGTGCCCGTCAGTCCGTACAGTTCTTCATCTTCTCCAAGAAGTATGATGAGATAGCCGATCGCATCATTAAAGATACAGACCGTGGGGTGACCGTGCTCAACGGTACCGGATGGTACAGCAAAAACGATGTAAAAGTATTGGTCGTACTGGCCAAAAGGCGTCAGTCGCTGGATATCTTCCGACTGGTAAAACGTATCGATCCGAACGCTTTCATCTCGCAAAGTTCCGTCATCGGGGTGTATGGCGAAGGGTTCGATCAGTTGAAAGTGAAATAAACAGGTGAATGAATCCGGATAATTCCGCTAAAAAACAAGAATAAGACAATGAAACGCAAACTTGTATTTGCCACCAACAATGCTCATAAACTCGAAGAAGTAGCTGCCATCCTCGGGGATAAGGTAGAACTGCTCAGTCTGAATGACATTGACTGCCACACGGACATCCCCGAAACAGCCGAAACGCTGGAAGGAAATGCCTTGCTGAAATCTTCTTTTATCTACCGGAACTATCAGCTGGACTGCTTTGCCGATGACACCGGACTGGAAGTGGAAGCTCTGAACGGAGCGCCCGGAGTGTACTCCGCCCGCTATGCCGAAGGCGAAGGACACGACGCTCAGGCGAATATGCGCAAGCTGCTCCACGAACTGGAAGGAAAAGAGAACCGGAAAGCGCAATTCCGCACTGCCATTTCGCTGATTCTCGACGGAAAGGAATATCTCTTTGAAGGTGTGATCAAAGGGGAAATCATCAAAGAGAAGCGCGGAGATTCCGGCTTCGGTTATGACCCGATATTCAAGCCCGAAGGGTACGAACAGACTTTTGCCGAACTGGGAAACGAAACAAAGAACAAGATCAGTCACCGTGCACTGGCTGTACAGAAACTTTGCGAGTTTCTGCAACGCTGATTCTTTGGCATATTCCGCACAACAGCCTGTCTTGACATCAACGAAGTGCCAGCAGTAAAATTCTCTCAGGCCATTTCTTAACTATATGACACAGAGTTTAATAAAAGAATTTTTGTAATCTTCAGAAGAAAATTATTTCTTTGCAAAAAAAATAAAGCGTAATGAAGAAAATTGCATTATTTACTTTCCTTACATTGTTATTATGTACTTCATGTGTAACGAAAAAGAAGTTCATGATGACAGAAGCCGCACGTATTGCAAGTATCGACAGCTTGCAAAGTTTATTGACTGATTGCCGCAACACGGGCGACCAGCTGTCAGCACAAATCAAGAAGCTCCTGCGTGATACCACCCAGATGGGAAACAGTATCCGTCAGTATCAGAGCATGCTTAGTACTAACATGACGGAACAGGAAAAACTGAATGCCTTGTTGAGTCAGAAGAAAAACGAACTTAGCGAAAGAGAACGCACCATCAACGAGTTGCAGGACATGATCAACGCTCAGAACGAGAAAGTGAAACAACTGCTGAACAGTGTGAAAGACGCGTTACTGGGCTTTAGCACAGACGAACTGACGGTTCGTGAAAAGGATGGAAAGGTGTATGTGGCAATGTCGGACAAATTGCTGTTCCAGTCAGGAAGCGCCCGTCTGGATAAACGCGGAGAGGAAGCTCTCGGCAAATTGGCGGAAGTCCTGAACAAGCAGACCGACATCGACGTATTTATCGAAGGTCACACCGACAATAAACCGATCAACACCGTACAGTTCAAAGACAACTGGGATTTGAGCGTGATTCGTGCTACCTCCGTCGTACGTATCCTGATCAAGAATTACGGTGTAAATCCTTTGCAGATACAGCCCAGCGGTCGCGGCGAATATATGCCTGTTGACGACAATGAAACTGCGGAAGGCAGAAGCAAGAACCGCCGTACGGAGATTATCATGGCTCCAAAGCTGGACAAGTTGTTCCAGATGTTACAGACTTCCGAAGAGGTTAAATAAGAAAATAATAATAAGAGACTGTCAGAAGGTAGACAGTCTCTTATTATATAGAAACAAGGCTATAATATTTATTGCCCTATATGATATAACTCATCCATGTTTCTATTAGATACAATATCTGAATTCATACTGTTTACTTTCCCCATCCGGATGGTTTCTTACCCATCTTGAACACCATCGTACCACCGTTCATGATGTCCTGATGAGTGATGAAGAAATCTTTGTGTTTCTTCCCGTTCAAAGTCACCGACTGAATGTAGATATCTTCGGGAGACTTACGGATGGTCCGGATACGGAATTCCTTATTACCTGCCAGTTTCAAAGTACACTCATCCAAAAGCGGGGAACCAATGATATACCGGCCGTCGGCAGGATTGACCGGATAGAATCCCATCGCACTGAATACATACCAGGCAGACATCTGACCGCAGTCATCATTTCCGGCATATCCCGAAGAAGTGTTGTTATACAGCGTGTTCAGAATATGGCTGACATACTTTTGCGTCTTCCACGGCTGACCTGCAAAATTATAGAGATAAGCTACGTGATGGCTGGGCTCATTACCATGTGCATACTGTCCCACAAATCCCGAAGCGTTATGATTCATCTGCTCACTCTTATAGGTAGAGGTAAAAAAGGTATCCAGCTTTTGTTCAAAGGCTTTCGTTCCTCCTGTCAGTTCCATCAAGGCCTGGATGTTATGCGGAACATACCAAAAGTATTGCCATGCATTTCCTTCGGTAAACGGATGCCCGCCGTTTCCACCGTATTGATACGGGTCGAAAGGTTCGATCCATTCTCCCTTGTCATTCTTGGACTGAAAGAACTTCGTTTTCGGATGGAAAAGGTTCCGGTAATATTCGGAGCGTTTGTGGAATCGCTGATAATCGGCATCCTTGTTCAATTTTGCAGCCAGTTGGGCAACACACCAGTCATCAAAAGCCTGCTCCAGAGTGATGGAGACAGATTGAGTCTGAATGTTTTCGGGCATAAAGCCGTATTTCTCCCATACCTCAAAAGGAGAGTTGGGGTGTGAGGTTACCGAACTGTTATAGACTGCTTCATAGGCCTTCTCCATATCAATTCCAGGAATACCTTTCAGGATGGCATCAGTGATCACAGGGATGGAGTGGTTACCGATCATACAGTAATTGTCCTGTCCCCATAATTGCCAGATAGGCAGGTAGCCGTAATATTCATACTGGCGTATCATGCTCTTCACGAAGTCAGTCACCCGTTCGGGTTCCAGTAATGTGTAGAGAGGATGAGAAGCGCGGAAAGTATCCCACAGGGAGAATGTGGTGTAATGAGTTTCATTGTTCGCTACTTTGCGGGTCGTATAGTCGGCAGCCATGTATTCGCCGTTCACGTCGGACATGGTGTTAGGCTGTATCATGGTGTGGTAAAGAGCCGTATAGAATATCTCTTTCTGCACTTCCGTACCTTTCACTTCGATCTTTCCTAGTTGTTTTTCCCAATCAGCGTCCGCAGCAGCCACATAGCGGTCGAAATCCCAGTGCGGTGCTTCCTGTTCCATGTTCTGACGGGCATTCTCCATAGAGACGGATGAAAGGGCTACCTTACACGTCAGTGGTTTGCCATTCAGTTGGCCGAAACGGAAACAGCCATGAAGATTCGTACCGTTGATCACGGCTGTGTTTTCATGAACACGCCCGCCGTCTCTCAGCGTAGAAGTAAGGATAGGACTGGAAAACTCCATGTAGAAATAAATCTTGCGCAGTTTCGCCCATCCGGTGATGATACGGTAACCTTCCACTGCATGATCATTCAGAATGCGGATCTGAGAGTTAATGATCCGGCGTCCCCAACTGCCCTTATCTGCCGAGTGGTCCATATCCAGTATAATCTCCGCATCTTTGCCGGCGGGATATTGATAGCGGTGGATACCGTTTCTCTGAGTAGTGGTAAGCTCTGCATTAATATTCTCATCTTTCAGCATTACCTGATAATAGCCGGGACGGGCCTTCTCTGCGTCATGCGTGAATGCGGAAGAAGTGCGTCCGCTACTGGTCGGCATCAATGTAATGTCGATCAGGTCCGAGGCTCCTGTCCCACTCAGGCGGGTATGGCTGAAACCGAAGATCGTATTCCGGTTATAGTCGTAGCCGGAAGCGTCCCCCCAATTGGGAGCTTCGCTGGTGTCCGGAGAAAGCTGTATCATACCGAACGGCGAGGTCGCCCCCGGGTAATTATTACCCGAAAGTCCCCCATCGATGGCCCCCGTTCCAATAAACGGATTTACATATTTAGTGATTTCCCCTGCCTGCAACGTAGCGAGAGTCAATGAAAATGCACATACACTTAAAAGTAATTTCTTCATGGTTCATGGTGTTTTTATAAGATATGTTTCTTATGTCTATGGCTTTTTATTCTTCTGTTATTTCAATGAGACGGCTGTTGAGCTGCTGTGTTGTGAAAAGATCCAGTCCGACGTTCATTAGATATTCTCCGGAGAAAACCTGGTTGTTACCCTTCAATGAGGAACCGCTACCGGGCATCATATTGATTTCCTTCACACGGTACTTCTTGTCGGCATTCAACCCTTGCAGGCGGACAGGCAGTGTCTTTTCCGCATAGCGCGGATGGATATCGAAGGCGAATACCGCAGCCGTTTTCTTGTCCTTGCCTACAAACATGGAAGAAGTATGGTTGCTTCCGTAAGGAGAAACGAGGCGATACAAATCACCTTCAAGGATGACAGGTTTCAGACGGTTGTAGTTCTTGACTGCCTGATCACAGTAAAGGTGCTCATTCTGATTCATGTCTTCCAGTTTGATGTCGAATCCTAATTTGCACATCATGGCTACATCGGTACGGAACTTGATACTGGTTCCACGATTCCAAGTAGTGACGTGGGCACACAGTGTCTTACTTGGGAAGATCTGCGAATAGCCCCATTGGATAAACAGGCGTTCGATAGGATCGGTATTGTCGCTTGGCCAAAATTCTGTGAAGTACTTCAATGCTTCATAGTCGGAGCGTCCGCCGCCACCGGCACACAGCATCATCGGAAGATCAGGATATTTAGCCTTGATTCTGTCCAGCACCTTGTAAAGTCCGCGCACATAATCAACGTACAAATGAGACTGTTTATCTTTCAGATACACCGAATAGATATTCGTAATCGGGCTGTTGCAGTCCCATTTGAAGAAAGCGATGCCGGGATATTTGGTCATCAGGTTGTCCACCACGCCGAATACATGATCCTGTACTTTCGGATTGCTAAGGTCGAGCACCATCTGGTTGCGGAAGTAGTATTCATCACGGTTAGGCAGATGAATCACCCAGTCCTTATGCTTTTCGTAAAGCTCGCTTTTGGGATTCACCATTTCCGGCTCTATCCATATACCGAACTTGATACCTTTCTTTTGTGCTTCTTCAACAAGACGCCCTACTCCGTTCGGAAGTTTGTCGGCAGTCTCTTCCCAGTCGCCCAACCCCTGATGGTCACTGCTACGAGGATATTTGTTGGCAAACCAACCATCGTCCAGCAGGAACATATCTACGCCCAGCTTGGTAGCCTCATCCATCAAGCCGATCAGTTTATTTTCATCAAAGTCAAAATAGGTAGATTCCCAGTTGTTGAGCAAAGTCATGCGGGTATCATTACCGTTTTTCACCTGATGATTGCGCGCCCAGTCATGGAAGTTACGGCTGGCCTCACCTTTCCCCTGCGTGCTGTAAGTGAAATAGAAGTCCGGAGTACGGAACACTTCTTTGGCGGGCAGGCTGTATTCAGAGTCGTACGGGTTGATACCGCTGATAATGCGCAGTTCGTTTTTATTGTCCACTTCGAAAGTAAAACGGAAGTTACCCGTCCACCCGATAGTTCCTACCAGCACTTCGCCTGCATTCTCCTGCGAAGGATTGTCAAGAGCCAGCTGGAAGAAAGGAGATACAAACATATTGGCACGTGCGCCCAACTTCGTATCGATCACCTTTTTGCCGAAAGCCAGTTCTCTTTCGGTCACGTTGGCTTCGTGTGCCCAGTCACCGGAAAATTCAGTCAGGAAATACTTGCTGCTGTTCAGGTGAAGCATTGATGAAGCATACTTGCAAAGTATCACAGGTTTCTTCTCTTCATGGCTGATTTCAGTAAACGTACGGATAATGTTCTCTTTGCCGTAAGCCACATAATGCAACTTCACGGTCACAGGGTATTTATCATCCTTAAGGGTAATTACGGTTTCGTTGACCCCGTTATCGATGGCATTGCTCGAATGATCTACGTATTTCAGCAGCAATGAAGAGTTATTATCGTTATGACGTATGTGAATAGCCGGTTCAAAGTAGTCCTCCATACCGTGAGTCAGATAAGCTTCAGTCCCTTGTGGCAGATACTGGATATCGGAATCATGGTTAAGCTTTTTGCCCAAGTATTTCTGATACAGACGTCCGTTGTCAGCTACTTGATAGATAAGGCTGGTCCGTTCGGTTTCTATTTTGATCAGAGGCTTGTCGGCAGCCTGCAAAAGAGAAAAAGAACTCAATAGAAAAAAAAGTAAGAATGCTTTTAATTTCATGGTTTACATTGTTATGGTTGATATTTATTCTCTGGTGCGGAACGGGGGTACGGGAAGCCCGCTCTTGCCATATAGATTACAAACAGGATTGTCTGCCCACGCATAGCAAGCCGCCGTCGGTATTTCTATCCGGTCGGATTGCAGAATGACTTCTTTTCCCCGGATGGTAGCCTGTGCCGGAACGTATTTCCCGTCCGGTCCTGCCAGTATAAAGCCTTTCGGAGCCCCTTCTTTGGCTACTACTTCCTGATCGAAAGTAAGAATCAGCGTACGTCCCGAAATGCGGTATCCAAGGAATGCGGGCACTTCGTATGTACCTTTGTTATAGGTCTTCGTCAATGCCGCTTGCGCCAGCCGCTTTCCTACTTCCTGTTTGTTTTTCGGGTGGATATCATAAGCTTCGCCGAGGTCGATGGCACATGCCATACCTGTATTAGGCAGATGCAGCGCATGTGCCTGTGCATCACGGAGAGCCGCCCATTTGGAGTCCGGCTGCACTTCTTCGGGCTTCAGATAATTGGCCAACTGCACAAAGTAGAAAGGAAAATCCTGTTTCCATGCCCTTCTCCAATCTGTAATCATTGATTGGAAAAGTACTCTGTACTGCTCGTCGAATCCTACATTATTTTCTCCCTGATACCAGATAGCGCCCTTGATAGGGAAGACGGTAAAAGGATGTATCATTGCATTGTAAAGTACGGTCGGATAGCAGGATGTCGGCCAGCCGGTTCCTTCGGGAGACAATGGTCTAGAAGGTGCACCGGTCATCGATACTCCGGTGTGATAGTTCCAGTTGCCCGCCAAGGAAATCTTCTTGTCGTTCGCTTCCATATACATCTGCTGAGGTTCTCCGTGGATACCGCCTTCGCCGCCATAATCTATGGCACGGATGGTGATAACCCCTTTGCCTGCCTTTGCCAAGGCTGCGGGAATCTTATAAGTACGCATCGTATTGCATCCCGAAGTTCTTCCTATCTCCTTCCCGTTAAAGTAAGTAACATCGTCGTCGTCGATCATAGCCAGATGGAAGGAGATTTCCTTGCCGTTCCAGTCAGCAGGTATTTCCACTTCTTTCTGGAACCAGACAGTGCCGTCAAAATTCAGTCCGCGAGTTTCCCAATAAGCGGGCAGTTCCATCGGTTTCCATTCATTCCCTGTCTGAAGAGCTGATATCCATTGGGGAACTCCGTCTTTGAATCCGGCATCCTTGGCATCAAACTGCTGAAGCCACTCGTCCATTTCCCGATGGTAAAGTTCGACAAGTTTCTCTCTTTGGAAGCCTGCGCTTTCCATTTCGGCCATCTTTTTCTGAAATCCCACGACTTGCTTCAATGTCTGATGGCTTGTCCATGATTCGGCAGGTGTGCCGCCCCAAGTGCAGTCAATCACCCCAACGGGCACATTCAGTTCTTTCCACAACTTACGGGCATAGAAATAAGCAACGGAAGAAAACTCCGGTACAGTAGCGGAACTACATTCCTGCCAGCCGTTCATATTCATTTCTACGTTATCCTGCGGAGAGAAAGCGACGGTCTTCTTTACCTGCAACAGACGGATGGAAGGATAATCGGCATCGGCAACCTCCTGTTCGTAATTCATCACTTTTCCCCATCCGGCAACGGGCATTTCCATATTCGACTGACCGGAACATATCCAGACTTCGCCCGATAAGACGTTGTTCAACACTAGTTTCTCACCATCCGAAACAATGATCTGATAAGGTCCTCCGGCAGGCGGAGTCGGGACTTCTATGCTAAAATGACCATCAGCTGACGCTTTAGCCGTATATTTCTCATGATTCCAGCTCACCTTCACAGTCACTTGTTTACCGGCTTTTGCTTTTCCCGGCAACGTCAGCTGACTGTTTTGCTGAATAACCATATTATCGGTAAAGAATGACGGCAATGTGACCTTCGCTTGCGCAAAGGCTGCCACACATAACGATAAGAGTGTTAATTGATATTTTTTCATTTCTTCGGTTATTTAAATTCAAGTAATTGCACGTCTTTGGAGGGTACGGTCACTTCAAGCTGTCCTGTGGCAAAAGTCTCATTGCCGCTCCACAACTCTTTCACCTGATAGCCGCGTGCCTTGTCCAATCCTATTCTTTCTAACGAAAGCACAGTTGTCTGTTCCTGGTCCGAGTAGTTGAATACCGCACAATGGAAACGACCATCGGGTGTCTTCCTTACAAAGATATGTTCCGGCTTCTCTCCGTTTCCTTCCACGGGACGGAACACTTCTCCTGTCGCTACTGCATTCACTGCCGCATTGGTCAGATATTTCTGTGACTTTTCTTTGGCGTCTTTTCCTCCTCCCGCACTGAAATCGTCTCCTGTAATGTAAATACCCGTAATGACACCCGAAGTAATACGGGCACGGTTTTCTCCGTCGGTAGCATCTCTCAGTACAATATGATCGGCATCGTTATATTGATAGATATACTTCTGCCACCAGCCGTATGAAAGAGCGTTCAATGTATATTCGGTATCCTTGATCTGATTCCACGCATCACAGGCTATTCTGCGTGACTGCGCATACTGGGCAGGGAAGACAGGAGAAATGGAGAGATTGATATACATATCTCCAAAATATTGATTGAGCAGTTTCATGCCATAATTATATCCCTGTATACCTGTGGTAATCTCAGGATTATACCATTTGTCCGCTTCCATCGCACCGTGTGTCATGAAGTCCATCTTCACATACTCGAATCCTGCACGGTGGAACAAACCGGAAGTCTTCTTCATCATAGCTTCCACTGCCGGATGCGTTGGATCGACTGCATAAGCGCCGTCCAGTTCCTGCGGCTTTCCGTTGGCATAGAGATAGATATCTTTGTATTTATATTCCGGTGCGGCATCTACCGTCCGTTCCGGATCGCGTGCCCAGTCGGTGAACGGAGTCCAGTAGATACCACCGATCTGTCCGTTCGACTTACATTTTTCGATAAATGACTTCAGTTGCTCCTCATTCATACAGTCCCAACCGGAATCCAGACCGATATAGACAGTCTGATCAGGGTTTACAAAATGATTATTCTGCAGATTCTCCTTGAAATAATCGGAGACTTCCATCGCTTTCTCATAAGTCAGATTGAATTGTAATGCCCCCCAGCTGTTCCAACCAAATGGAACAGCTTTCTCCCATGCTTTGGGAGGGGCAATTACAGCGTTGGCTTTTGCATACGCTTCAAGTCCATCGCACCAATCTTCAAAGAAACCCAAAAAGACTTTAGGGGATTTAATCTTTTTACCTGCTAATGCACCGTGAGCCTTTACGTCACGAGTCTGCTCATCTGCTATGCCCCCATAACATACCAGCGAACCAATGTTATCACGATCCCCCTTACCTATTGAAATACCTGTTTTCCAGTTATCATGTTCTACGGAGCCGATCACCAGACCGTTCCGGCTTTCATTATTGAATATGGCTGTCACTTCATAACTCACCAATGTATCGAAACCAAGCGGGTGAGACTGATATCTGATCCATTTGTCATTGTCGAACGGAACAAAAAGAGCACGGTTATCACCTGCCTGCAAGAATCCGGATATAGAATCGACATTGACAGGAGCCATTCTGCCGGAACGGATTTCCTCTTTCGCTTCGACCGTAAAATCGGTCAGTATATATTCCTTACCCGGATAAAGATAGAAATACTGAGTCAGCTTCGGAAGCTCCTTATCCGTATACTCCACCTTATATATATGTCCTTTCCCGAAAGAATCGGAAACTTTGCCCGTACTGATTTTATGGCGGGCATAGTCACTTGTCTTGATCTCCTTCCCTTCCCATTGATAGGAAGCATACATTCCGTTACAAATATTTTTTGACTTATAAGTGAGTGCTATTCCCCCTTGCTGATCATCGTAAGTTATATTCCATACATCGGTAGAGAAAATCTTGTCTCCACTGGCACAGTTGGAAATGAAAAGAAACAGAAGAAGCATCAGGGATACTCCCGACATTTTTTTTAGTAGTAGCTTTTGGTTTTTCATATGGTACAATGTTCTTATGTAAAAAAATAAAGCATACCCGAATAAGAAACCTTTTTCTCTTATTGAGGTATGCCACAAAGGTAAGGATTGGCATCTCCTTTACTATATACAAACGATTCAAAAAATGATAAAAATACGGCAAATAAGCTCCAATGCGGGCTAAGAGAGGTATTTTATCTATTTTGTGCCCTCTCCTGCCTCGACATTCTTTATCTCCTGCGTGATAATGATCTGCTTGCCGGATTGATATTGTTTCTCAAAATCTTTGGGTGTCATGCCGAATTGTTTCAGGAATAACTTGCTGAAATAAGACGGCGAATTGATGCCGACCATATAGCAGATATCTCCGATCCGGTATTTACCTTCCTGGATAAACTCGGCTGCCTTTTTCAACTTGATCAACCGGATAAAATCGAGCGGAGACAAGTTGAACAGTGTCTTGATTTTCCTTAACAAACTAGAACGACTCATGCAGAGTATATCCGCCATCCGTTCTACACCGAAATTATCATCGGTTATGTTATCTTCAATGACCTTGATCACTTTATTCATAAATTCCTCGTCCGCCTTGTTCATCTGCATATTGTTGACAGAGAAGAAGGGGCGTTTCGCAAAGGCTTCTCTTTCCCTGCGCCTGTTGTCAAGCAAGGACAGGACTTGTTCTTTCAGATAATTGAAAGAGAAAGGTTTCTCAACGTATGCTTCCGCACCATATTTCAGACCGTTGATTTTGCTGTCGATGTCATTCTTGGCTGTCAGGAAGATAATAGGAATATGAGAAAGCTCCATATCCGATTTTACTTCCTTGCAGAGTTGGTATCCGTCCATTACAGGCATCATGATATCACTGATGATCAAGTCGATATGGCCGCTTCTCAATATTTCCAGTGCTTCTATCCCGTTCATCGCTGTCTCTACGGTGAAGTTTTCCTGCAAGCGTTCGAGAATAAAGGTCAGCATACTTTCGTTGTCTTCTACCAACAGAAGGGTATATCCATACATATCAGCCGTGACGGGCGTATGTTCGTCCAGCTCGACAATGTCTTTCTGTATGGCTTTGTTGTTCTCCTGTTTAATGCCCTCCATATTCAAAGGAATGGTCAGTACAAACATATTGTTTTCCTGACGGGTATCCAGATAGATCGTGCCTTTATGCAGGGATGCCAGCGAACGTGCCAGAGACAAGCCGATGCCTACTCCATTACGGGGCTTCTCCTTTCTGTCCACCTGATAGAACGGTTCGAATATATATTGGCTGACTTCCGCCGGAATCTTGTTTCCGTCACTGGTAACACGAATCGTAAAGCTGTCTTCTCCCTTTTCCAGTTCTACCAGTACATTCTGGCTGGCGTACTTCAGCGCATTATTGAGCAGGTTGCTCAGTATCTTGGTGATTGCTTCTTTATCTACAGCTGCCCACACCTGCTCTTCTGTCGATTTTAACTGCAATTCTTTCCGGTTCAGGCTGAACGTCACTTCAAAGCGTGCCACGATTCCGGCAAGAAGTTCGGTAATGTCCACGCTCTCAAATTTCATGGTCAGCTTGTTGGCACCGATCTTCTGGAAGTCCAGCAGTTGTCCGGTAAGTTCCAGCAGGCGTTTGGTGTTCTGGACCATCACACTGATATACTTCTTCATCTTGGGCTCCTGTATCTCCATTTCCTCAATGGCTTCGAGAGGACCGTTGATCAGTGTCAAAGGGGTACGCACTTCGTGCGCTATCTCTGTGAAGAAGTCTACTTTGGATTCGTACAGTTCCTTCTCTTTTTCGATCTCGAACAGTTTTTGCCGTTCTTCCAGTTGCTTCTCCTTGCGGCGTTTGTACCATAAGATGGTACCAACCACGATCAGGATAATGCATACGGTATATACAATATAAGCGATGATAGACTGCCACCACGGAGGAAGAATGATAATAGACAGAGAACGTGTGGACGACTCGGACTTGCTGCCGTGAGTAGCCTGCACACGGAAGGTGTATTTTCCCGGCGGAAGTTTGGCATACGAGATGTTCTGGTTGCTGGCTGCCCGTACCCAATCCCTGTCCAGCGGTTCCATACGATAATAGTATTGGTTGGACTCGGCAGTAGAGTAACTGAGCAATGCCACATCAAAGCTGATATTGGCCTGGTCGTAAGGCAGGACGATTTCATCCGTATGTACGATACATTGTTTCAGGGGTGATTCGGGAGTATGCACCGTCACCTCCTTATTATATATACTGAACTTGGAAATGTAAACAGGCGGAAGCGGCTTTTCCTCCTCCTGAACAGTAGGATCGAACGCGATCAATCCGTCCACCCCGCCGAAATAGAACCTTCCATCCTGAGCTTTCAATGCCGATTGATAATTGAACTGATTACCCAGCAATCCGTCCTTATTGGTAAAGACACGTACATCTCCACTCTCGGGATTGAACTTGACCAATCCTTTATTGGTGCCAAACCACAGATTTCCGGCATCATCTTCCAATATGTTGTAAGCTACGTCATCCGGTAGTCCGTCTTCAATACTGAAAGTGGTAAAGTTGTCCTGCGCTTCATTATATCTGCATATACCGCCACGGTCGGTAGAGAACCATATATTCCCTTTACTGTCCTGCATGATGGAGCTGACGGAGTTGGAGCTTAGAGAGTTGTCAACTCCTTCCTTATAAGAATAATTCTTATAAGAATTATTCTTAGGATCACATTTCCAAACACCATTTCCCATAGTAGCAAGCCAAATTGTACCATCTCTAGCCTCCATTATATCGAAAACCCAGTTATATCCTACTTCTTCCACACGGTGAAATTTCCTTTCCTTAGGTTGTGATACATATAATCCCCACCCAGGTCCTATCCAAGTACGACCTTTACTATCTTTTAAAAAACTATATACACTTCCTTCTTCAATACCCAAATCCTTATCACTGACGTATTTAAGATGTTCACCAGGTATACTAATATCATTCATTCCTTGTTTAAATAATCCAACATATATATGATTTTCATAATGTTTTACTGATAGTGTAATGAGACGACCTGGAACATTATCATATATCTGATGTACTTTACCTGTTCGAGGATCCAATACATTAACACCATTATCTTCAGTACCTATCCAAATACACCCATTATTATCTTCTGCCAATCCACGGATACGTTTGGTATTTAAAGAATATGGATCGCTTCCCGGTACATATTTAGCAAAAGTCAAGATACGATTAGGCAGATAGTTGACACCTCCAAACATTGTTCCAATCCAAATTCCTCCTTCATAATCTTTATAAATAGAATAAATACTATTATCCGATAAACTAAATGAACGCATCAGGTCTTCTTTCAAATGAATAACATTATTTTCTTTCTCATTAATAATGAAAATTCCATGAAGAGAACCTACCCAAATTTCATCTCCAAAACACATTACATCTCGCAAAAATGTTTTTTTCTCACCAAGGAACGAAACTTCACTCAACTCATCTGTTCGAGTATTATATTTCAGCAAATCTCCTTCATGTATTCCCAAAATAGCATTTTCTTTCTGAAAACAAATACTTATAATTGTTTTGTCAATTAACGAACGTCCCATTCGGTCTGTCAAATATTGTTCAAAATTATCATCCCGATAATTGTACTTGAATAAACCTATTCCTGATGTACCTACCCATACTTCGCCCTGCTCATTGATACAAATACATTCCGGATTATTATTTTTTAAATTGTCTTTATCTATCAATGAATAATGATGTACCTTTCCGTCTTTATAACGAAAAAGTCCCTGATCAGGAATCAACACCCAAATATTATCTAGTGAATCAGACAGAATTTCCGCTACCCAGTTATCAAGAGTTATTCCTTCTGATGAAGCTATTTTGAAACGTTTAAATACATCAACCGCCGGATTATATATATAAACACCCCTGTCTGTTCCAACCCATAAATTCCTTTCTTTATCCTCAAAAAGAGCACCAATATTATGATTACCTGTACCCTCCTCCAAATCATCGCAATCGAATTGGAGAATAGAAGTTCCATCATAGCGGTTGAGCCCATTTTTTGTCCCAAACCACATAAATCCATAGCTATCCTGCAAGATTGCTTTTACATTACTCTCTGATAAACCATTTTCTCCATTAACACGGGTGAAATAAAAATCAGAATATTCCTGAGCAAAAATACAAATAGATAAGAATAGCAATCCATTTATGAAAGCTAATCGTAGTAGGTGTTTCTTCATAAATTATATAGTGGTTATATTTGGCTGTGCGCGCAAATATACACTAAAAAACAGTATATAAAAAGGAGTTGACGCATTTGTTTCAGTAATAGCCGCATTTGTTCATTTTTACTTTTCCCTTCTCCTATACCTTTGCAATATCATTTTGAAATAAACTATTTTATAACATGAGAAACGTAACATTAGGCCTGATAATAGGGGCCGCACTTCTAGTTAGTGGTAGTCTGTCACTGAAGGCAACCGAGAATAAAATGAAATTATGGTATGATAAACCTGCAGATGAATGGATGAAGTCTCTTCCTTTGGGGAACGGTCGTCTTGGTGTAATAATCTATGGTGGCATAGAAACAGAAACACTCGCTCTAAACGAATCAACAATGTGGTCAGGGGAATATGATGAACATCAGCAACGTCCATTCGGAAGAGAAAAACTCAATCAAGTAAGAAAGCTATTTTTTGAAAATAACTTGTCAGAAGGTAATCATGTCGCAGGAAATATGATGGCAGGTAGCCCACATTCAGTAGGAACACATCTTCCCATAGGTGACTTGAAAATAAATTTTTCATATCCTCAAGGAGAAATATCAGATTATCGCCATGAACTGGATTTACATACTGCTATAAATACAGTTAGCTATAAAGTAGGTAATACTGAATATATACGCCAATGTATCGCTTCTAATCCAGATGACGTAGTTGCTATGCATATAAAAGCTAGTCGTCCAAAAGCAATAACGATGGAACTTGAATTGAAATTACTCAGACAGGCAAATGTAGTAGCATCCGGTAACCAACTTATTTATACCGGTAATGCAGAATTTGAAAAACATGGTAAAGGAGGAGTACATTTTGAAGGACGTATTGCTGTACAAATAAAAGGAGGAACAATAAAGGCTGAAGGGAAAAAACTTTATATTGAGAAAGCTACTGAAGTCACTTTATTATCTGATGTACGTACCAATTTTAAAAACAATACGTTCTCTGGTTACAACTACAAAATAAAATGTGAGAAAACAATTGAATTAGCATCAAAGAAAGATTTTAAGACTCTGAAGAAAAAACATATAGAAGACTATTCTCCACTTTTCTCCCGGGTAGGACTTTCGTTTGAGCATCACGCAAAGTTTGATCACCTACCAAACGATGAACGTTGGGCACGGGTAAAGAAAGGAGAATCTGATCCTGGATTAGATGCATTATTTTTCCAATATGCCCGCTATCTGTTGATCGCTTCTTCACGTCCTAATTCTCCTCTACCTGTAGCTTTACAAGGTTTTTTTAACGATAACCTCGCTTGCCATATGGGATGGACTAACGATTATCATTTGGATATCAATACTGAACAAAATTATTGGATTGCTAATGTAGGTAATTTAGCAGAATGTCATCTCCCTCTTTTTGACTATATTAAAGATTTATCAATTCATGGTGCAAAAACAGCAAAAGATTTATATGGTTGTAAAGGATGGACTGCACATACTACAGCCAATCCATGGGGATATACAGCTGTATCAGGTAGTATTCTTTGGGGATTATTCCCGACTGCATCTTCTTGGCTTGCCTCTCATTTATGGACACAATATGATTACACACAAGATAAAGATTTTTTAAAGAATACCGCATATCCATTATTAAAAAGTAATGCTGAATTTCTATTAGATTATATGGTAATAGACCCACGAAATAACTATTTGGTAACAGGTCCTAGTATCTCGCCGGAAAACAGTTTTCGCCATCAAGGACAAGAATTTTGCGCATCTATGATGCCGACTTGCGACCGTGTACTGGCTTATGAGATATTCTCGGCATGCCTGCAATCTACGGAAATATTAAATGTCGATGCCTCATTTGCCGACAGCCTCCGTACCGCTATCAGCCAACTCCCTCCTTTCCGTATCAGCACAAACGGAGGAGTACAGGAATGGTTTGAAGATTACGAAGAGGCACATCCCAATCATCGTCATACTACACATTTATTATCCCTTTATCCCTATTCCCAAATTACATTGGACAAGACACCCGAGCTGGCACAAGCTGCCGCCAAAACAATCGAAAAACGTCTGGCCGCCAAAGACTGGGAAGACACAGAATGGAGCCGTGCCAATATGATTTGCTTCTATGCCCGATTGAAAGATTCTGAAAAAGCTTATAGCAGTGTGAAACAATTACTTGGGAAACTATCACGTGAAAATATGTTCACTGTTTCCCCGGCCGGAATCGCCGGAGCAGGTGAAGATATTTTCGCCTTCGACGGAAATACAGCCGGAGCAGCAGGTATGGCAGAAATGTTATTGCAAAGTCATGATAATTGCATCGAATTATTGTCTTGTCTGCCGGAAGAATGGAAAAACGGAAGTTTCAAAGGACTTTGTGCGCGTGGAGGTATCGAAATAGACGCAAGCTGGAAAAACGCCCGGATAGAAAATACGGTATTCAAGGCTACCGCTGCAACAGAATTCATTCTTCGTCTTCCAAACGCTGAAGCATATCGTTGGAAATTGAACAAAAAAACATTCATTCCGAAGAAGAATGCGGATGGTTCGATACAAATTAAAATGAATGTAGATGATTGCATAACTATTATTCTTATATAAAATATTACAGTATCAACATTTTTATGAAAATATTTATTTTATTATTCAACTTAAAAAATTATTTAACATGAAAAACTTTTTACTTATTTTAATTACTTGTATAACAATATTATTTACATCATGTAATACAAATTATTTCGATGATTATGAAAAAGAAGAAACTACTACTATAATGACTAGAGTCGTACAAGATCCTCTCCATCCTATCATAAATGGTGAGAATGTTTATGGAAATTGGATTCAGCTATTTTACATTCATCCCACTCAATATATTGGAAAATGGAATATTTATCTTCAATATCAAAGTGGTGCAGAATGGAAATATTATAATCCAAATGGTGGTAATACTCCATATATTGTATTATCAGGTGAAGCTTTAAATTCATATATAATACCTTTTAGTGGAAATTATTTGCCAAAAGGAAATCCTGTTATAAGAATATGTGTAGACGAATATGCACCAAATGGCTCTAGAAGCACTTGGTCAGAACCTTACCAACTAAAAGGCTATAATCAATGTGGATTAATTCCAGCACCCAATTTTGATGGATTCGGAAGTTCTGTATTAGAACTTTATGGAACTCTGCGACCTCTTATATCAGGTGTTCATTCAGCAAAAATAATTTTTGCTATAAATGGTATTTTTGAGAATTCTCCAATTACAAAACAATATAAAATAGAATGGATTCCGGGAACATACTATTTTAGCACTAAACTAGGGATAGAACCAAATCAAAACTATACATTAAGTTATACTGTCACATATTATGATTATACAGGAAAAGCATTGTTTCCGATTGATAAAGGTTCTTATTCTATAAATGTAGGCTATTCTAATTATTCTTCTTTGAAAATTTTCGATTAAGCAATAAAAAGATACAAAATTTCTACTTTGAATAGTTCGATACAAATTAATATAAATACAGGAAATATTATTTATAATACTCCTAATCAAAAGTATTTTGCAGTAAATACGTTATTTTTTGCAGCGTTTATACATCATTTAAACAATGCAAACACCTAATTTTGACTCATTGAATTTATGAGAATAATCACATTTAAATCTAATAATATATGAAACGAATTCGAGAATTTCCACCGTTAACAAGACAACAGTCTAGTTGTCAGAAGTGTATTAACCTAGTATTAATTTAAAATTATCCATGAAAAACATGAAAGAAAGAACTTATTCATTCTTTAAAATGAATCGGCTGATTCTGGTTCTACTCTGTCTTTTCTTTGCGACGAATATATACGCGCAAAACAGAGAAATAAGAGGTATGGTAACCGGTGATGATAATGAGCCTTTGGCAGGAGCCACTATTACAATTAAAAACAGACAAGGTGGTATAATTGTAGACATCGATGGAAAATTCACTATAAAAGCGAAAACCGGAGAGATACTAGTCGTTTCATTCCTTGGTATGAAAAAGCAGGAAGTAAAAATAGACAATAAAGATTTTTATGCTATCAAACTGCTTCCTGAAACCAACGAGTTCGACGAAGTGACAGTAGTCGCTTTTGCCAAGCAAAAGAAAGAGAGTGTCATCAGTGCTGTCTCTACAGTAAATCCACAGGAATTGAAAGTGCCAAGCAGTAACTTGACAACCGCCCTTGCCGGAAGAATGTCCGGTCTGATCGCTTTTCAGACATCAGGCGAACCCGGTAAAGATAATGCCCAATTCTTTGTACGTGGCGCTACAACATTCGGATACAAGAAAGATCCGTTGATTCTGATCGATAACATTGAATTGAGTACGGACGACCTCGCCCGCCTAAATGTGGATGATATTGCACAGTTCTCCATTATGAAAGATGCTACAGCCACTGCTTTGTATGGTGCACGCGGAGCAAACGGAGTAATCCTTGTGACTACTAAACAGGGAACAGCTGGAAGACCTAAAGTGTCTGTTCGCGTAGAACAGTCGGTATCTACTCCCCGAAAAAAGGTGAAGTTGACAGACCCTGTCAATTTTATGAAACTGAACAATGAAGCGGTTAACTCACGACGTGATCCCAACAATCCTGCTGCCAGTGCCAACTACACTGTATATAGCCAAGAAAAAATAGAAAATACCATTGCCGGTACTAATCCATATTATTATCCGGCAGTAGACTGGTATGATGAGTTATTCAATGACTATGCTCTCTCCACAAGAGTAAACGCCAACCTGAGTGGTGGTGGTAGTGCAGTACGCTATTATGTAGCAGCTTCTTACACCAAAGACGGAGGAGTAATCAAAAATGATAAGCTTAACAATTACAACAGTAACATCAACTGGCAACGTTATTCTGTCCGGTCAAATATCAATATGGACTTAAGTAAAACTACGGAATTTGCCATTCGTGTCAACGGAAACTTCGATGATTATACCGGCCCGCTCGACAGCGGTGAAGGACTCTATAAAAAGGTAATGAAAACCAGTCCTGTCTTATATCCTAAAAGTTATCCGGCAACAGACGAGTATGCCAATAACACGCATGTACTGTTTGGTAATGCCAATAAAGGAGCTTACATCAATCCTTATGCAGATATGGTAAGAGGATATAAAGAATCCAATAACTTATTGGTGGCCGCACAAGCCGAACTGAAACAAAAACTGGATTTTATTACCCAAGGATTGGATGCCAGAGTTCTGGTCAGCACCACCCGTTCTTCTTATTCCGACCTCACCCGTGCCATTAATCCTTATTACTATCAGGCCAACTATGATAAAACGAACAATAGTTATACGCTGACCAATATTGTAGAAGGAGAAGAGTATTTATCCTATAACCAAGGTGCTAAGAACATCAACACCACCAATTATATAGAAGCAGCCGTCAGCTATGGCCGGACATTCGGTGCACACGCTACTAGCGGAATGTTGGTATATACCCGCCGAGAAGAAAAAAGGTCAAGCGAAAAGACCTTGCAACAATCATTACCACGTAGAAACCAGGGAATTGCCGGACGTTTCACTTATGCTTATGATTCAAGGTATTTTGCAGAATTCAACTTCGGATACAATGGTTCCGAACGTTTTGCCGCCCATGAGCGTTACGGCTTTTTCCCTTCTTTCGGTCTTGGTTATATCATTTCTAATGAAGACTTCTGGATACCGCTACGAAATACAGTGGACAAACTAAAATTCAAATTGACTTATGGACTGGTAGGTAATGATGCTATCGGAAGCTCGGAAGACCGTTTCTACTATTTGTCGGAAGTGAACCCCAACGATGGAAATCGCGATCAATTCTTCGGAACAGATTATGATAATCATATGAACGGCGTATCTGTTTCCCGTTATCCCAACATCTATATCACTTGGGAAAAATCGAAGAAAGTAAATTTAGGTTTTGAACTGGGTATGTTCAACAGTGCTTTGGAAATCCAGACGGACTTCTTCTATGAACGCCGTACCCAGATTTACCAACCTCGTGCTCATATTCCATCTAGTATGGGACTTTCTGCCGGAGTAAGCGCAAACATAGGTGAAGCATCCTCCCGAGGAATTGATTTGTCTGCCAACTATTCTTATATTGCCAACAAAGATTTCTGGATAAAAGGAATGGGAAACTTCACACTCGCCAAAGGTAGGTATGAAGTTTATGAAGAACTGGATTATGCCAGTTACGGACAAGGATACCGCTCCAGAATCGGGCAGGCTATCAATCACAATTACGGATATATTGCCGAACGCTTGTTTATTGATGTAAACGATGTTGCCAACTCTCCCTCACAGACAAGTTTCAATGGTGGAGCTATGCCGGGAGACATCAAATATAAAGATTTGAATGGCGACGGAAAGATTACAGATGAAGACCAGACTTTCCTCGGCTATCCTAATCAGCCGGAGATTACCTATGGCTTCGGATTTTCTGCCGGTTACAAAGGGTTTGACCTTTCTATGTTCTTCCAGGGAAATGCAAGAGTATCTTTCTTCATCGATCCCAGAAATACATCCCCTTTTGTAAATTATGATGCCGGTGATCGTATAGGCGTACAGCAATGTTTAGATGTCATTGCTAACGACCATTGGTCTGAAAACAACCGCGACATATATGCATTCTGGCCTCGCCTGTCTCCCACACTTGTTGATAATAATATGGTAACAAGCACCTGGTGGATGCACGACGGTTCATTCCTCCGTTTGAAAACAGTAGAATTGGGATATACATTCTCACAGAAAGCCTTGAAAAAAATAGGCGTGCAATCCTTACGCTTATATTTGACAGGAAGCAACCTGCTGACCTTCAGTAAATTTAAGTTATGGGATGCAGAAATGGGAAATAATGGTCTGGGATACCCCATCCAGCGAGTATATAATCTTGGCATTAACATTAACTTCTAATAAGCAACGATATGAAAAAATTTACGAAATATATTCTATTCATCAGCTTGGGCTTGCTTTGTTCCTGTTCGGATTATTTGGACATCGTTCCCGATAACGTGACAACATTGGACATTGTATTTAACAACAAGAATACAGCCCAGCGTTACTTGGCAAATTGCTATCATTTCGTCCCCGATCATGGTTCCGTTAAACGCATACCCGGTATGGGAGCCGGACACGAATGTTGGTTTTATACCGACAAAGATTCTTATTTTGATAATGAAGTCAGCTTTTACATAGCCCGCGGATTGCAGAATACAAATGCGCCATATGCCAACTATTGGGATGGAGAAGGAGGAAGTAAGCTTCCTATGTTCCGTGCCATCCGGGAATGTAATATTTTCCTAAGTTATGTGAGAGATCAGCATAAAGTAAACGACCTGACGGATTCGGAACGAAAGAGATGGATAGCCGAAGTAAATGTACTGAAAGCCTACTATCATTTCTTCTTGTTTGAGCACTACGGCCCTATCCCTATTGTAGACGAAGCTCTCCCCGTATCAACTTCGTCTGAAGGAGTAAAAGTAACCCGTATGCCGGTAGACCAGGTAGTAGACTTTATGGTAAAATTAATAGATGACTCTTACAAAGACCTTCCGCCGGTCATCACTATGGAAGCTACTGAAATGGGACGTCTGACGCAGCCTGCCGCACTCGCCCTAAAAGCCAAAATCCTATTATGGGCAGCCAGTCCTCTCTTCAATGGCAACAAGGAGTATGCAAACTTTAGAAATAAAGAAGGAAAACCGCTCATCAATCAAGAATTCAGCCGTGAAAAATGGGTAAAAACCGCGGAAGCCTGCAAAGCGGCAATCGAATCAGCAGAAGCCAACGGATGCAAGCTTTACGATTGTAGCATGGATATGTCTTATAGTCAGGATTTACCCGAAGAAATATTTTACAGTATGAATATCCGTCAGACGGTAACAGAACGTTTTAACCCCGAATTGGTATGGAGTGTAGGCAAACAAGGTACTAACGAATTGCAGAACCTCTCTATGGCTTGTATTCTTCCTTCCTTAAAACAAGGTAGTGGAAACGGTGAAGTGACAGGAGGTATTTTGCAAAGCAGGGCAGCAGGTGTATATGCTCCTACACTGGAAACAGCAGAACAATTTTACAGTAAAAATGGAGTGCCCATTGACGAAGACAAAGAATGGTTAACAAACGGAAACTATGATAATCGTTACACAACCCGACAAGTGACTAGTGCTGATAAATATAACATGCGAACAGGCTGGACCACTGCCGTACTTCACTTCAACAGAGAACCCCGCTTCTACGGGTCTCTCGGTTTCGATGGTTCCACTTGGTATGGTAACGGACGTACAGATGTCAATGACTTGAATTATGTAGATGGTAAATATGGAAGAAACTCTGGAAACAAATGGGGATTTAACTACTCCATTACAGGTTATTTCGCTAAAAAAGTAGTATATTATCAAAATGCTATAACTCAATCTTCACAAGTAGTCTACGAATACCCATTCCCTATTATCAGATTAGGCGACTTGTATCTAATGTATGCAGAATCACTTAATGAAGCTACAGAAGGTGATAATAATGTACCGGAAGAAGTTTATACATACCTACGGAAGGTACGCGAACGTTCTGGATTGAAAAAAGGTGTACTTGGACAGACCGAAGATATAGGAGATGTCAGAGTAGCATGGGAAAAGTACAGCAATGATCCTACCAAACCTAAAACTAAAGATGGGATGAGAAGTATCATCAAACAGGAACGTAAAATTGAACTTGCGTTGGAAGGACATCAATACAATGATCTCAGACGATGGAAAGACGCTTCAAAAGAACTGAGTAAATCCATTAAAGGATGGAACGTACAAGGAGAAATAGAGGAAGACTTTTATAAAGTCACAACTCTCTTTGTTCCTCGCGCATTTACAACTAAAGACTATTTGTGGCCTATAAAAAAACAAGACTTACAAGTAGACGACAAATTAATTCAAACGTATGGATGGTAATTATAAACATCGAAAAACAATGAAAAAAAGAATCTTATATTATATATGTATTGCTACACAGTTGCGAAGATGTAGAAACTCATAAACCTTATGGGGATGGCAGTGGACATGCTCCTGGTACAGTACAAGTGACTTCCTATGAACAAATTCCTGGTGGAGTGACATTGAAATTCATTGCTCCAACAGACGAAGATCTATTGTATATCAAAATAAAATATACACTTGACAATGGAAAAGAAATGGAAGCACGTGCTTCTCTCTATACTGATGAAACGACAATAGAAGGTTTCGGAAATACGAATCCGAAAAAACTAGTAATCTCAGCCGTTAACAAAATGGAGAAAGAAGGAGAAGCTATCATCACCGAAATAGTACCTGGAAAACCGGCATACCTTACTGCCATTGAAGAAATAGAGGTAAATCCTACATTCGGAGGTATTTATATACATACTACAAATGGAGGCAGAAACTATCTCATCTTTGATGTATCTACAAAAGATTCAAAAGGTAATTGGAATATAGAACATACAGAATATACTTCTGTAAAAAACATCGGCTTTACACTCCGAGGGTTCTCTGCCGAACCACATGATTTTAAAGTTCGTGTCCGCGATCTATATGATAACCAGTCAGAAGAATACTTAACAACCTTGACACCACTATATGAAGAAAAATTGGATTTGACCAAATTCAAAACTTTCTATCTAGCCAATGATATAAAGATGGACAACGCAGGTCATACTTTGGAGTCTTTATTCAATGGAGATCATGGATTAAACAGTTGGAATTATGCTCACGGTTATGACTTTAATCCTTCCGAGTTTCCTGTATGGTTTACATTCGATATGGGTCAAACCGCTCAATTAAGCCGCTTCACCTCATGGCAACGCTCCATGGGAGGTAGTTATTACTATCGTGCAGGTGCTATCAAAGAATGGGAAGTATGGGGACGTTCTGATTTACCATCTTCGGACGGAAGTTGGGACGGATGGACCAAACTGGCAGATTGTGAAAGCATAAAACCTTCCGGATGGCCCGCCGGTTCAAATTCAGAAGAAGATATAACATATGCTAGTAAAGGAGAAGAATTTGAATTTCCGGCAGATATTCCTCCAGTAAGATACATTCGATTTAAAATACTTTCTACTCATGACGGTGCCGGATTGGTAGTTATGCAGCAACTTTGGTTCTACGGAACCCCGATACAATAACCTTTTAACAAAGCAAAAGTATGAAAAAAATAAATATATTGATTCTCTGTAGTATCCTGTGCTTTTTCTATTCATGTAATGGCATGCTGGATGGCATTCAGCCTTATCTAGACGAGGGAGAAAAAATCTATGTAGGAAAACTTGATTCACTCAAAGCTTTTACTGGAAAAAACAGAATCAAAATAGAAGGAAAAATGATGTACGGTGTAAATCAGGTAAAATGTGTTATCAGTTACAAAGATCCTATTACATTGGAAGAAAAGTTTAAAGAGTTTCCAATAGAACGTACGGAACCACGAGAAACCTTCGAATTTATGTTAGAGAATTTAACAGAAGGACAATATGACTTCTCGATAGTCACCTATGATCCCAAAAACAACACATCTATCCCGACAGAGGTATCTGCTTATGCATATGGCGAACTATACCAACAAGCATTAACCAACCGGATTTTACATAGTATCTCTCCTGAACAAAAAGAAATTGTAAATGAAAGTGGACAATCAGAAAGAATATGGGCAGCCAAACTGAATTGGAATATATCAAGAGGAGACGGTTTAGTAGGCTGTAACCTTGAATATGAACGTCAGGACGGAACTTTAGGCTCGAAATATATTTCAGTTGACGAGACTACAACAGAACTCGACAATTTTAAAGCTGATGGAATACTCCGGTACAATAGTATATATAAACCGACAACAACTTCCTTGGACGAATTTGTTACAGAATATAAAGAAGTTACATTGCCTTCCCAAAGTTACATTGGCATTACAAAAGACCTAACCAGTCTTTATATTAAGAATGCCGGATATCCATTTAGAGGATATGATGTAAACAATAAATGGGGAAAACCTTACGATTGGAAATGGAATGAAGTTATGGAAACTAAAAATGCCAATGGAGGTGCCGGCTTCACAGAATATAACGATGGAACAATTCAGTTCGAAACAACACAATGGAGTCAGGGATATTATGACAACGGAAAGATCTGGCAAACATTTACTTTACCAGAAGGAAAGTATGAAATGCGTATCGAAGTAAAAAACGCCGCAAATATAGGTTCTGGCAGTACCAATATCCATTTTGCTGTAGCTCAAGGCGAATCACTACCTGACAATGAAGAATTGGAAAAGTCAGACATTATCCTCTCTTACCTCAAATTTGAGTCAGAACATACTAATAAAACATCTGCCTTACCTATATTTGAACTAACAGAAGAAAAAACTATTACCGTAGGCTGGGTAGTATCTTTCTCAGATATCTGTAGAAATATAGAATTTAAGTCAGTAAGATTGTGGAGTGTAGCTGAATAAAGTTCTCCATTTTATTAAACTATTGTAAGCCCCCGATAAAGTACCCGTATAAAAAAGAATCGCTATAGCAAATCGAACAAAGCTATAGTGATTCTGTATTTATATTCTTGTTTTTCGTTAGAGTATTATTAGAGTTCTTTGGAGTTTCCCGATTCCCAGCAATGGGGTAGCAGCTCTTTTAGGTCTTTCTCCTTGTTGGCTGCATAATACGGCAATAGTGCAATCACCTCCGTGAGCCATTCCCGGGGGTTAATGTTGGAGGCTTTGCATGATGCCAAGAGCGAACAGATTATGGCAGTGTTCTGCGCGGCTTCATGGTTTCCACAAAATAAGAAGTTTTTTCTTGATAAGGCTATCGGACGAATCGCATTTTCGGCCAGATTATTATCTATTTTAAGCCTGCCGTCTTTCAGATAATTCCTCATACGTGGCCAAAGTTGATACGCGTAAGCGATAGCTTGCCCCATCCGGCTTTTAGGAAGCACTTTCGGATAGGCTGTTTCCATCCATTTTTCCAGTTGCTCAAGTATGGGAAGTGCCTGTTCCTGTCTTCTAAGCATGCGTTGCTCATAAGTGAGTTCCTCCTGGTCGGCAATCTGTTCGATCCGATAGAGTTGCTGTATTTGAGCCAGAACATATCCGGCCAGGGATTCATTCTCTTCTTTGGCAACCTCGTAATGTCGCCTTATGTGGGCAAGGCATCCGACAAGGCACACCTCTTTCTTACCCTCAAAGATGTTGTAGGCCGCATAGCCGTCACTTTGAAGATATCCTTTGAAGGTTTGTAATAATTTCCAGGCTGTTTCCTGTGAGCGGGAACCGTCATCATAATGAAAGAAGACCAATCCATCCATAACCGCCCTGACTATCCACAAGTATTCCTTAACCGCTTTATGATTCTGTTTGTTGATAACCGGTAATGTCGTTTCGTCCACCTGGATATAGTCGGCCTTCAATACCTGTTTCTTCAACTCTTCATAGAGAGGTTTAAGTAATTCACAGGCAGGTTTGAACCACCCCTGAAGCGTGTTTTCCGAGATCTTCAGGCCTAAATGGTGAAACTCACGCACCTGACGATAGAATGGTACATGATATTCATATTTTTGCAAGAGGATTTCAGTGAGCAGGCTGGCACCGGGAAGTCCCTTGTAGATAGGCAATAGCGGAAGAGGGGCTATAATAACACTGCCCTGATGCCCCTGAGGCAAACTTATATTGTCTTTCAGGCCATACTTGGGACGTATGATCTCTTTTACGTATAATTTGCCCGGTTCAAATTCAAGTGTACGTGTGCGTTCCTCGCCTATGCGCTTGTATTTATCCGGATCGACTCCTTCGGGTTCTATGACAATCTCCACTACAGGAAGGCCATCCAACATGTTGCGGTTCTGACGCACTTTCTTTTTGGGAGTCGTCGAGCAGACAGGTTCTTGGGCTGCGGCTTCTTCCGGTATTTCGTGTTCCAACGGCTGAACAGGTGGATCGAACAGTGATAGCTGGTTCGGATCCAGATGGGCTAATTTCTCGCTCTTACGGCCGAATAACTGACGATTTAACCAGGCTACCTGAGCCAGCAGTTCCTGAAGCTTATTTTGCAGCTGTTCGTTCTGCCGGGTCAGACGCTCGATTGACTCAGACTGGGAGCTATTAGCCTGCTGGAGTGTGGCCACCAAAAGTTCTAATGTTTCTGTCTGAGTCATTCGTCATACCTGTTTTGAACAATACAAAAATACAGAAAAGCAACCGTATAATCAAGGTTTCACCTGCTGTTTTTCAGTACTGCATGTCACTTTTTCGTAACGCTTTCAGACGTTTGAGCCTTTTGGAAGGTTCGTCGTTGATTCCCTCTACCATCAGAACCAGGTCACGCCACTGCATAGGGTACGACTTGCTTTCTTTGTCATAAGAGGGAAGGCGGAAAGTGCCTTCTTCAAGTCGTTTTATGTACAAAACCAGTCCGCCATCTTCCGCGTGTAGCAGTTTCATTGTAGTGCGCTGGCGGTTGATAAAGATAAACACATCACCTAAACGGACATCATATCCCATTTTATCATGAACAACCCCGCATAATGAGTTCATACCTTTACGCATATCTGTCTTACCCGGACAGAGAAAGTAGCGCATCGTGTCATTCAGGCAAAACATGGCGATTGCAGAGTTGAGTGAGCAATTGCATGGCCGCCTGGGATTCAGCCATACCACTGAAGTGGGCGATAATACCACCGGGGAACTCTATCCGGATCTCACCCGTTTGTATAGCGCCACTATCACAGGCAGAGTGGGAAGCAGGTGAAGAGGTGAGGCTAACCGGTGCAAACTCCTCTAAAGAGGAAGAATGCCTATCCATATGATAACGCCTCGATAGGCCAAACTTTCCTTTCCAATAGTAAAAGCTTGATTCGGTATAGGCTTCATTTATACAGAAGTCTTTTATCGTCAAACCGCTACGCTGTTGACGAGACAGGATTTCAATGAATTCTTCTTTACTCATTTTTTGCATAGTCTTTTTTCTGGCAAAGATCGAGACTTAAAGATACAAAGACAACGGGTACTTTATCGGGGGCTTACGATTTATCATTCCAAGGAGCAATATATGATAGTAGCAGGATATGACAGCAAAGCGTGACGGCATTGTGACAACAAAATGTGCTGTCACAATGCTGTTACGCCCTGCTGTCACCTCTTTATTAGCTTATAATCAATGTGTTATTTAGCTTTTGGTGACAGATGACAGCAATTTTAGATATTTAAATTCTCATGTAGATGTGAATTTGTTAAAGGTTAAAAAAGGACATAATTTCCGATTTATGGGACACTATATTTATCTTTGCTACCAGTTTTTAAAATCGGAAAAATGAAGATTACGAAGAAGAAAATAGCTTGGGGCATCGTTCTCCTGATATTGATTGCCGGTGGTGTCATTTGTAAGATACGCTGGAAAGTCTGGTTCCACAATATCCCTGAAATACGCTATGTGCTGACGGAAGACCCGCAACGGGTATTTCTGACATTCGGAAATGACGGCGAACTATCCCGTAATGTGAGCTGGGTGTGCGGAGGCGTTTCCAAGCAGGCAAAGTTGGAATATACAAAGATCGGTTCCGGAGATACTCTTCTCGTTGACGGCTCTTCCAAATTTCTCCGTACACTGGGCGGGTTCGGTTATGCCAACTGGGCAAAGTTTAAAGAACTCTCTTATGGCGATTCCTACTCTTATCGGGTATGGAATGACGATCGCTCATCCGATTGGTATTCGTTCACGATGCAACCCGATTCGACTGATCATTTCTCCTTTGTATTTATAGGTGACGTGCAGGATACTTTGCGTGGAAAGACACGTGGCTTTATGGAAAATGTGCGCCATCGTTATCCGCAGGCGGACTTCTATATGTTTGCCGGTGACTTTGCAGAGCGTCCGATGAACTGTTATTGGGATGAAGCCTATCAGAGCGTGGATTCCATAGCTCCCACCAAACCGGTATTGGTTTCTCCGGGAAATCATGAATATGTAAAAGGACTGGTACGTGTTTTGGAGAAACGATTTGCTTATGTCTTTTCTTATCTGCTCGAATCGAGGTATAAGAATAATAATGTGTATTCTATTGATTACAACGATGCCACTATCATCACGCTGGATAGTAACCGTGATCCTTGGTTCCTCTTCTCTCAACGGGAATGGCTGGAGAAAACGCTGAAGGCTTCGAAAAAGAAATGGAAGATCGTCATGCTTCATCATCCTGTATATTCTATAAAAGGTAAAACGAACAACCTTGCTGTGCGCTGGATGTTCGACGGACTGTTCCGTGAATATGGAGTAGACTTGGTGCTTCAGGGACATGAGCATAACTATGCCCGTATGACTAATAAGAACGATGAGGGCGAAATGACCACCCCGTTGTATCTGGTAAGCCACGCTTCCCCGAAGAGTTATCGTTTGTCTTTCAATGATAAGTATGATCGTTTCGGGACGAATCGCCGTTTCTACCAGCATATCGACGTGACGGGAGACACCCTCCGGATGCAAGCTTATCTGGAGAATGACTCACTGTACGATGATGTCCGTATTGTGAAGAACGCTTCCGGCACTCAAATCATTGACAATGCAAAAGACATTCCGGAGATACTTGAAATGCCTGCAAGGTTGAGTGGAAAGAAAGCCGAAGAGTTCGAACGGAATGCTGAGAAGTGGAGGAACCGTTCCTTAGTAAAGTAAATACTTCTGTCTCATATCACGGTAGGTCTGCAACTCCTTTTGCCAGCTGTCACGGATTTCCTCTTCCGATTCTCCTTTAAGGATCGCTTTGCGTACTGAGTCCGTTCCCATCAGTAAGTCAAACCATCGGGGGCGGGAGAAGAATGCTGCGCCTTCGCCGCATAAACGGTAGAAACGCAGAAAGTAACGGAGCGTGAAACCGTTTACGTCTGTTACGTTCCGTAAATCTTCACCATAACAAGTGACTCCTTTGTGCATCGGATTTTTGTCGAATCCCGGCAAGGAGCGCGGAGTGAAGGCAAAATCGCCATACTTTTTGTTAGGTGCGCCTAACACCTGAAAAGGAAAGGTCGTTCCGCGTCCCACACTGACACGTGTTGCCTCAAAAGGGCAAAGTGAGGCATAAAGGCGGATGGACTGCGCATTGGGCAAGTTGGGAGACGGTTTCACGGGAAGTACATAGGGCTGTCCGTGTTTCCACCCTTTTACAGGAATCACAGTCAGCGGACAAGTCTTTGCCTGAGTAGTCATCCATCCTTCTCCATTGATCATCTGCGCCAGCTCTCCGATAGTACAACCGTGAAGAACCGGCAAAGGCAGCATTCCGACAAAACTTTTATATCCGGCTTTTAATACAGGTCCCTCTACGTAATCACATGGATTGGGGCGGTCCAGTATAATCATCTCTTTTTTGTTTTCCGCACAGGCTTCCATTACATAATACATCGTACTGATATATGTATAGAAACGTGCGCCCACATCCTGAATGTCGAACAAGATGACATCGATATCTTTCAGTTGGGCGGCAGTCGGCTTTTTATTATCTCCGTAGAGCGAGACGATGGTTACTCCCGTACGGCTGTCTTTTCCGTCTTTTACTGTTTCACCGGCATCCGCGTTGCCGCGGAAACCGTGTTCCGGTGCAAAAACTTTCACTACATGAATCTTTTGTTTTAATAAAGTATCCAGCAGATGAATTTGCTCTGTGCCGACGATAGAAGTGTGGTTGACCACCATTCCTACCCGCTTTCCTTTGATTAACGGCAGGTATTGATCCATACGCTCGGCGCCCGTAATTACTTTTCCACTGGCGTATGTAGAGCAAAGTATTATGAACAGAGAGAAAAGAATGAGGGAACTTCTGGCTTGCATATCAGTAAATTTTTGTAATATTGCACAAAAATATCATTTATCAGTAAGGGAACAAGTAATAACTAGTGAAAAAGTATGAATCCAATTGAAATCATCGACAAATTTTATCCGCAAGAGACGGAACAACGACACATTCTACTAATACATAGCCTTTCTGTAGCTCAAAAAGCTTTGAAGATTGTAGATGCACATCCTAATTTACCTATCAACCGCAGCTTTGTCAGAGAAGCCGCGCTTCTGCACGATATAGGAATCTTTCTGACTGACGCTCCCACCATCCAATGTTTCGGAGAACATCCCTACATTGCGCACGGCTATCTGGGTGCAGACCTTTTACGGAAAGAAGGTTTTGAACGCCATGCGCTGGTTTGCGAACGTCACACCGGAGCCGGACTGACACTGGAAGAAATCATAGAACGCCAGCTTCCTGTTCCCCATCGTGAGATGGTGCCCGTCACTCTGGAAGAGCAAATAATCTGTTTTGCCGATAAATTCTTTTCTAAAACTCATCTTGACGAAGAAAAGACAGTAGAAAAAGCCCGGAAAAGTATTGCAAAATATGGTGAAGAAGGTCTAAACCGCTTTGATGGATGGTGTTCTTTGTTTTTATAGCACTAAAAAATAATTAAATAACGGAGATTCTCACGCATTATTGATGAAGATTGTGTACTTTTGCCACTTCAAGCGTAAAACTATTAGTTAATGGCGCCATTGAGAGCAAAAATAATTATATCATTCATATTGCTGATTGTCTTGCTGATGCTTCCTGATGAGGCTACGTCTCAGCGTCGAAGAAGAGGGATGATTGCCTCCAACACTGCACAAACGGATTCCCTTAACAGGAAAGATTCGTTAGGGGCGGATACAGTTGTGGTACGCGTCGACTCTGTAGCACCGACAAAGAAACAACCGCTCGATGCACCGGTTATTTATGAATCTAACGACTCCACCACTTTTACATTGGGAGGTGCCGCTACGCTTTATGGTAGCGGCAAAGTCAACTACCAGAACATCGAGCTGGCAGCGGAAGTGATTTCCATGAATCTGGACAGTAGTACGGTACACGCCTACGGTATTAAAGACACGACGGGAACGATCAAAGGTAAACCTGTCTTTAAAGAAGGTGAAACTGCATACGATACAGAAACAATCAGTTATAACTTCAAGAGCAAGAAAGCGGGAATCACCGATATCATCACTCAGCAGGGTGAAGGTTATGTGACCGGTAGCAGAGCCAAGAAAGGAGCAAATGATGAAATCTTTATGGAGCACGGTCGCTACACGACTTGTGATCATCATGACCATCCTCACTTCTACATGCAGCTGACAAGGGCCAAAGTGCGCCCTAAGAAGAATGTAGTGACAGGACCTGCCTATCTTGTGGTGGAAGATGTTCCCCTGCCGCTGGCTGTGCCGTTTTTCTTCTTCCCTTTCTCCAGCAGCTATTCTTCGGGTTTCATAATGCCGACGTATATGGATGATTCAAGCCGTGGCTTCGGTCTGGCGGAAGGCGGATATTACTTCGCTATGAGTGACATCATGGACTTGAAGCTGACAGGAGATATATTCACGAAAGGTTCATGGCGACTTTCCGGATTGACCAATTATAATAAGAGGTACAAATACTCCGGTACATTGCAGGCGGATTATCAGGTGACCAAGACCGGAGACAAAGGAATGCCGGATTATACGGTTGCCAAAGACTTCAAGGTAGTGTGGAACCATCGTCAGGATGCCAAGGCAAGTCCGAACAGTACTTTCTCCGCCAGTGTGAACTTCTCGACCAGTAGTTACGAACGATCTAACATCAACAACCTTTATAACTCTCAGTTGTTGACTCAGAATACAAAGACATCAAGTATCAGTTACTCCCGCAGTTTCCCCGATATCGGTCTGACCTTGTCGGGAACGACCAATATTGCGCAGACTATGCGTGACTCATCCATTGCAGTGACGCTTCCTGACCTTAATATTACATTGAGCCGTCTGTTCCCCTTCAAGCGGAAGAAGGCTGCCGGAGCCGAGCGTTGGTATGAGAAGATTTCTGTCAGCTATACAGGACGTCTGACGAACAGTATCCGTACTAAGGACGACCGTCTGTTCAAGACCGGTATCAGCGGATGGGAAAATGCAATGAATCATAATATTCCTATCAGTGCTACTTTTACATTGTTCAAGTATTTGCAGGTTTCTCCTTCGGTCAACTATACAGAACGCTGGTATACCCGTAAAATGAATCAGACGTATAATATGGAAGAACATAAGTTGGACCCTAACCTGAATGATACCGTTAATGGTTTCTATCGGGTATCCAACTATTCTGCCAGCATTAGTTTGAGTACGAAACTGTATGGTATGTATAAACCTCTTTTTATGAAGAAGAAGGAGATACAGATTCGTCACGTTGTTACTCCGCAGGTAAGTCTGAGCGGGGCTCCCGGATTCAGTAAGTATTGGGAGGAATATACCGATTATAATGGCAATACTCAATATTATTCTCCTTTTACGGGACAACCTTTTGGAGTTCCATCACGCGAAGGTTCGGGAACGGTTAGTTTCTCGTTGTCCAACAATCTGGAAATGAAATATTATGATGCTAAAAAGGACACGCTTAAAAAGGTCAGTCTGATTGATGATTTGAGTGCGAATATGTCTTATAATATGGCGGCAAAGGAAAGACCTTGGAGTGATTTGAGTTTGAATATCCGTATGAAGCTGACCAAGAATTATACTTTCAATATGAACGCTTCATTTGCAACTTATGCCTACGCTTTCGATAAGAACGGTAATGTAGTGACCAGCAATCGTACGGAATGGTCTTATGGACGTTTCGGACGTTTCCAGGGGTATGGTTCTTCTTTTAACTATACCTTTAATAACGACACTTGGAAAAAGTGGTTCGGTCCGAAGGAAGATGCTGAACAGGATAAGAATAAGAAGGATTCTGAAGATGGAGACGGAGAAGATTCTGAAGGAACGGAAGATGGAACTACGACCAAGAAGGTAGAGAAGGCGCAAGCCGACCCGGACGGTTATCAGGTATTCAAGATGCCTTGGTCTTTAAGTTTCAGTTATTCATTCAATATTCGTGAGGACAGGACTAAGCCTATCAACCGTTATTCAATGCGTTATCCGTTTACTTATACCCACAATATTAATATGAACGGAAATATAAAGATTTCCAATAACTGGTCGCTTTCATTCAATTCGGGTTATGACTTTCAGGCAAAAGAGATTACGCAGACTTCTTGTACGATCTCACGTGACCTGCACTGCTTTAACCTTTCTGCCAGCCTTTCACCATTCGGACGCTGGAAATACTACAATGTAACCATTCGTGCTAATGCAAGTATTCTTCAAGACTTGAAATATGAGCAGAGAAGCCAGACGCAAAGTAATATTCAGTGGTATTAATGAAGGAAATAAAGAATAGAGAATAAGTCCGGAAGGATAAGATATAAAAACGGCTGCATGATCTTTTGTGATGACGCAGCCGTTTTTCTTTATGTCTCAATCCGGTCTATCGGATTTGGTATTACCATATTATTTCCGTTTCTCCGTTTGCTTTCAGATAATCGTTTGCACGGCTGAAGTGTTTGTTGCCGAAGAAACCATTGTAGGCAGAAAGGGGAGAGGGATGAGCAGAGCTAAGTACCAGATGCTTGTTGCGGTCGATGAAAGCTCCTTTTCGTTGAGCATAAGCTCCCCACAGGATAAATACAAGATGTTCCCGTTCTTCTGCCAGTGCGCGGATAGCGGCATCTGTAAAAGCTTCCCATCCACGATTCTGATGAGAGCCTGCCTGATGAGCGCGTACAGTCAGAGTGGCGTTGAGCAATAATACTCCTTGCTCAGCCCAGCGAGTCAGGTTACCGGTAGTAGGAGCGTCTGTACCTATGTCTGCCTTTATCTCTTTAAAGATATTGACCAAAGAAGGAGGGAAGGGTACTCCGTCGTTTACAGAGAAACAGAGTCCATGTGCTTGCCCCGGTCCGTGGTACGGGTCTTGTCCGATGATTACTACCTTCACTTTGTCGAAAGGACAGAGGTTGAAGGCGTTGAAAATAAGTTTTCCCGGAGGGAAAATCTGATACTGGCTATATTCACTTTTTACGAATTCTGTCAGTGTGCGAAAGTAATCTTTTTCAAATTCAGGCTGTAAGTGTGTTTTCCAGCTTTCTTCTATTTGTACGTTCATAGCTATTATATAAGGTGTATATCAAGTTCTTCACATTCTTTACGCATATCTTCGGGCCAGATACTGGCTTGTATTTCTCCGATATGAGCTTTGCGAAGGTAAAACATACACAAACGGGATTGACCGATACCGCCACCGATAGATAGTGGAAGTGTGTCATCCATTAATCGTTTGTGGAAATAAAGTTTCAGTCTCTCTTCTTCGTTTTCTTCTTTGAGCTGGCGTTGTAGTGCTTCTTTGTCTACACGAACACCCATAGAGGACAGTTCGATGGAGCGTTGCAGTACATCATCCCAAAGTAAAAGGTCACCGTTCAGTCCCGGCAGGTTGTTCAGGCCGGTGGATGTGTAGTCATCATAGTCCGGTGCACGTCCGTCATGTTTTTTGCCGTCGCTTAGTTTGCAGCCGATACCGATGATAAATACGGCACCGTATTTTTGGCAGATGGCATGCTCACGGCATTTGGGTTCCAGGTTCGGATAGAGTTGGCGTAGTTCTTCCGAATGGATAAAATGTAATTTCTGAGGCAGACAAGGTTTGATCTGCGGATACATTTCATATACCATGTATTCTGTACGGATCATGGCAGCGTAGATACGATTTACGATCTCTTTCAGGAAATCTACGTTTCTGTCCTCGTTGGTGATGACACGTTCCCAGTCCCATTGGTCTACATAGAGCGAATGGAGGTTTCCGAGTTCTTCATCAGAACGGATGGCGTTCATGTCGGTATAGATACCGTATCCCGGTTCGATATTGTAATCGGCGAGAGTTAATCTTTTCCATTTGGCTAATGAATGAACGACTTCTGCTTGTGCGTCACCTAAATCCTTGATAGGGAATGAAACAGGACGTTCTATACCATTCAAGTCGTCATTGATACCCATTCCTTTCAGTACGAAAAGAGGGGCTGTCACGCGTCTGAGGCGTAATTCGGATGACAAGTTTAACTGGAAGAACTCTTTTATTTGTTTGATTCCCAACTCTGTTTGTTTTAAGTCGAGTAACGGTTTATAGTTCTTTGGTTTTATCAAGTAACTCATAGGATTGTTGATTGTTAATTGTCGGCAAAGATAGGAATAATATTAATATCTGTATTGGATATTCTCTAAAAGATTGTCAAATTGATAAAGTATATGCTCTAAAGCATTTCAAAATAACAGAATGTTAAGGGGCAATACTGACTTAAGAACTATAAAAAAAGATGAATCATTAGGAAGATGAGAAGATTTTTTATACTTTTGTCATCGCATTTAGGAAATGGCCCCGTAGCTTAGTGAATAGAGCGTCAGATTCCGGTTCTGAAGGTCGTGCGTTTGAATCGCACCGGGGTCACATGAAAATCCCTTGATAATCAGCAGTTATCAAGGGATTATTGTTTTTATATGACTTTTATCCTAGCTTCTCGATACCTGCAATCCTTTATCGGAAAGCGTCATTTCAACAAAGCGTGCACGCGGATTAGGAGCCTGTTCGGTCAATATCCGACGGATGCATCCGGCCGCTTGCGGATCTTTAGCCACCATATATAAGTAACCGCCACCTCCTGCACCGGGCAATTTATATCCCAGCGTATAATCTTTGATTTGTTCGATAATGGCTGCTACTGCCGGTGGATTCGTGCCACTGTCCAATGCTTGGTTTTGTATCCAGCTTTTGCCGACAAGATTGCCGAAAGTTTCGAAATTACCTCGCAGGATAGCTTCGCTCATATCCATTGCATGGGCTTTCATTTCTGCCAATAAACTCAGATGCACTCCGGAGTTAAGGAACATGGAACTGACAATTTCAGCTAAAATTCCTTTTGCTGTACGGGTGATTCCGGTATAATAAAGCAGATGGCAGTCCCGATATTCCGGCTGCACAAAGAGCTGGTCGGGTAACCACCGTACTAACGGATGTTGTTCAAAGCCGGATTCGGATTGCAACAATTTTACGCCGGGGAATACGCCACCGTATTGATCCTGCCATCCGCCGCCGGTGGTGAGCAATTGTTCCAATACCAGTGTATAGTTGCAGATGTCGTTCCTATCCCATGCCAGTCCGCAAAAATCATTGATAGCTCCGAGTACGGTAGATGCAAGAATAGAACTGGTACCTAGTCCCGAACCTGCCGGAATGGCGGCCAGTAAAGTGATTTCCAGTCCTGAACCGAACGCTTTCAGATGCTTTTCCAATGACGCATGAGATTCTGCCGCAAATAATGGGGAAAATCCTGCCAAGGTAAGTGCTGCCTTCGGTATGGAGAAAGGCGAACCGACTTTCTTGTAATCCTGCAATTCCTCATAACTTCGGATAACCTCCACAGCTCCCATATCAATGGAACGAAGTACGATATGGAACTCGTGACATGGTTTGACGTATACCTGTAGCGGCGGCTGCCCATTCAACTCAATCGCCAGATTGACTACACTTCCTCCCGAATAGAGAGAGTAGGGAGGTGTATCTGTCCATCCTCCTGCAACGTCAATGCGCACCGGACTACGCCCCCATACGATCTGATCCGAATAAACATTGAGTTTAGGATAGTTCTTTTTTCCGGCAACGGCTTCCAGTAATCCGTCACGGAGTAGCTGGAACGCGGCTTGTTCTTCTTTGCAGCCTTCATTGCCTTGCAGCTTCAGGATACGTGCCCGAAGCATACGGTTATGTATACGCACCATGGGTGCGGCATCCTCTTTCAAGACAGCGGGAACCTCCAGATTGAGCCGGACAAATTCATTGGCTGCGTCTTGCAAGTCAAGCTGATAGAATACACTCTTCTCATAATTGGCGGACAATCCTTTCCAGTTATCCCTGCGGAAAGCGCTGCGCTGTGCGTAAAGACGTTCCAGGTTCGCTTGTGCCGATATCTCGTCAGCGGATAGTTTTTCAGCTCTCAGCCATAACTCTTTTCCTTGTTTTAGTTGTGGCTCAGCTGTCATCCAGCGTATTAAAATACCCAGTTCTTCGATGGAAGTCGTTACGGGGAAAACAGGAGCAGCTTGCAGATCATCTGTACGTCCTTTTATGTCTTCCAGCCCAATCTCTCTTTCCTTCATCCACTGTGTGAAAGAGTTCCCCAAGTAGGTGGTCGAGTCATTTCTTAAATCACCTTTGAAAACATCATCCAGCCCATAAGGCCGTGCGACAAAGGCTGCGTCTCCCATAGGAACGATGTCGATGCAGACTCCGTCCGGCAGGTTTATATTCCAATGGTTTTCGGGAACTCCTGTAATAATCTGTCGTGAACCTAATTTCCATCCTTCTCCTACGTGGCTGTTCTCAATCCATAAATTGGCGTTCTCTGCAGATAACTTCACTTGGGTAAACGAGTTTTGTATAAAGATGGCAGGATTCGGTTTTACTTTCCGGTGCATGATACGCCTTTGGTCACGCACTTTATCCTGTATGGCGAGTGTGGAAGAAATCAGTTCCCGACTCGTTCCGAAATGATAAAACTCTCCGCTGGGTAAAGACAGGATTGCTACCGAAAGTTTGTTTACTTCGTCGTCTGTCGTTTGGGGATGCTCTCCCAGTGCCAGGCCATAATCCGAATATAAATCGTAGTAGCTGATATCATTCGTGCCTTCTTTCAATGACCGTTTCATCAATACCTCAACGGCACGGTCACTTAATATCCATATACCGATATCCATCAGGAAAAGATGGGTCTTTGATAATCCTTCCAATTCCTCTAAAGAAGGTTTCTGCAACATGAAGTCGAGCACTTCCGGCTTCTTGCGGTCCGATACGAATACTCCGTGGTGAGTAGCCAGTGAAGGATTCACCCATAAACCATAACATACGACATCTACTTCCGGGATGTCTTGCAGCGGTTTTTCCGAACGGATATATACGTCTCCGCTGGCTATCAGCGTGTTCAAGCCTTTCGGAGCCTGCTTCATGATTCTTTCGTATAGCGGAAGTTGCAGCGACAGCAGATTCTGTCCCAGCTTTTGTCCTCTCTCCCAACTGAAAACCGGTATGGGAGTCAGTATTTTGCCCGAAGGAGCATAGCCGGGCAAGCGGCGGCTTTGTCCTCCCGCATGCAGCAAAATCTTTTTTTCGTTTCCAATCCATTTGCTGAAAGTCTCTTCCGGTGCAAAAGCCTGATGGCAGGCCTGCAACAGCCAGGTCGTTCCTCCTCCGGAGCCTAACTTGCTGCCTACAGGGTCTGATGTACAAAACCAGTCAGTATGATTCACTTCTTCCAGTTGATGAAAACTGTCAATTAAGTTGGGAGGTAAGGATAATAACTTTTGCATAGTAGAATCGGTATTTATAGGTTTATAACATGATTGTATCCCAGCTATCGCAGAGTGCCTGCATAGAAGGAAACAGCAGATCGGCTCCGGCATCCAGCAACACCTGTCCGTCCAACGGACCGGTATTGACCGCGATTGTGAAAATTCCGGCTTTATGTCCTGCTTCCACGCCCAAAGGTGCGTTTTCAATCACAACAGCTTCATCCGCTTTCAAGCCTCCTTTCTTAAGAGCCATCAGATAAGGTTCTGGATTAGGTTTGCCATATTTCACGTCAAAAGCGGTCACCATTAGCTCTTTATGAAACATTCCCGGAAAATTGTGTTCCAGACGTTCCAACAAAGAAAGCTGTCCCGAACCGGTGACTACCATAGGAGTCAGCCCTTCACTCTTTACTTTCTGCAAAAGTTCCCATGCACCGGGCATACGTTCTGCTTCCGGATAAGAATTGAACAGGATACTTTTTTCGTGATATATACTTTCTATTTCCTCTTGCGTGGCCTCTTTTCCTAATTCACGTTGAAATACGATATTGATAGTCGATGCCCCCGTGCGTCCTTCGTGCATATATGCTTCTTCCCGGCTCAGATCAAGGCCGTGAGTTTTCATGACTTGATGCCATGCTTCGGAGTGGTAGGGCATGGAGTTAAAGAGCACGCCGTCCATATCGAACAGGACGGCTTTCAGTTTCTTTCTCATAATTGGGTTAGATGGAATCTGTTTGATATTTATTCTTTTTTCAGCATATCTTTCAGTTCAGGCACGGTGATCACTACATCATGCTGAGCTTCCGATTGTTTGCCGATATATCTGTAGACTATATTTCTGTCACAATTCACACAACTTTTGATAAACAGTTGGGTAGCAAGATCGGTCTGATTGCCTAATGTTTCGATAATACCTTGTTTCACCTCTGCGGCATTTGCTTTAATCTGGTTCATATCACACAGATCTTCGTCAACACGACAGATATAAATCACTGCTTCATCGCTGAGTTCGATTTTCTCGATCAGAACGTCCTCACTTGCCTGTATCGGGAACTGTAAGTTTGCCATCTGTACCTGCGTTTCCAGTTTAGCCAGGTCGCTTTCGGTGGTGTCGACATCCTTATTGAGAATTTCCTTAATTTCATCTGTTGTCAGTTCGCAGACTACCTGCTCTCCCGAATCTTTACCTATATATATCATTTGCAGGCCCGCTTTACATTTTACAACAAGGTCCAGCAATGACTTTACTTCTTTATTCGGATTCTGGAACATGATTTTCAGGGAAGTCTTCATGCTTTCCGGATTTTTCTGTAGAGTCTTGATGTTGGCAGCCTCTTCGTTCAGATAAAAGGTATACACTACGTTCTCTCCATCATAGACGATGCTGGTGATTTTTCCGGTCTCTCCCATGTCTATCGGACATTGTTTGTTGGCAGCCTCGATGCCTGCTTTGAGTTTGATTTCCTGACAACCGGTGGTTAACATCATCAGTAGTGACAAGCTGATAAACAATATCACTGCATTCGGTCTTCTTACTAATTTTTCCATTGTTCTTTTATTTAGAATTCATTTATTCTTGGGATAAAAAGAGATATACGAAGCAAAGATAGTCATAAAAAATGAGAGATATAACAGAATGGAGGAGATAGTTGCTGGTTGTGTTTTGGATGATAAATCGTATGATAATTTGTCGTTTAGAAGATAATATGTATTTTTGTAGCATGATAAAACTAGTCAATAGCATGAAAAAGAAAGTATTGTTTCTGCTGCCATTGTTTCTGGGTGCTTGTTCGGATAGCGGAGAAAGCCCTGTTATCACGATAGAAAAGCTATATGTGAAAGTAGATCAAGGCGATGGAGAAACCATCCGCGAAGACTATGCAAACCGGATGAGTGAAATGCCTGCTTTGAAAGTGGGAGATAAGGTGGATGCGTTTTTGATCTTGGACGGCAATGGAGCCGAACTGAAATCTTTCCAGCTTCAGAATGGGGAAGAGATGAAGACTGAGCTCCGTTATGAAAAGACAGAAGTCACTACCGAAGGAAATCTGACAGACGAAGAAAAAGGGCAGTTGCGCTTCAAAGATGGCGTGACAAAGACTAAGGTGCTGGTTCATGCCACTATTGAGCATGTAGATAAAAATGGTGATGTACAATTATCTTTTTATCTCTCTTCAAAAGCGGAGTGTGAAGGAGCGCAGGAAGTGATTGACTTGAAAACAGAAGTCGTTGAGAATGAATGAATCCTGAAAGGGAGTGAGTCACTTTAACGTAACGAAGGAAATATAATAAAAAGAAGCGGTCTCCGGAGAGGCCGCTTCTTTTTATTGTCAGTTATTGGATATTACAGTTTAGCCTGAATAGCCTTTGATTCTTCTTCATATCCCGGTTTGTTCAGCAAAGCAAACATATTTTTCTTGTATGCTTCCACGCCCGGTTGGTTGAAAGGATTCACGCCCAACAGATAGCCGCTGATGCCGCAAGCTTTTTCGAAGAAGTACAGCAGACCGCCGATGTTGTATTCGCTCAGTTCCGGAAGAACGATGCGCATGTTGGGTACACCGCCGTCTACGTGAGCCAGCTGAGTTCCCAGTTCGGCCATTTTGTTCACTTCGTCCACCCGTTTGCCGGCAAGGAAGTTCAGGCCGTCCAGATTAGCTTCATCGAAAGGAACTTCCAGTTTATGGTCTACTTTATCCAGTGAGATCACAGTTTCGAAGATCGAACGTTCGCCTTCCTGAATCCATTGTCCCATAGAGTGCAGGTCGGTAGAAAAGTCAACAGATGCGGGGAAAATACCCTTGTTGTCTTTACCTTCGGATTCTCCGTAAAGCTGTTTCCACCATTCACTTACGTAGTGCAGTTTCGGGCAGAAGTTGACAAGGATTTCAATCTTCTTGCCTTGTCTGTACAGTTCGTTGCGGGTAGCAGCGTAGATAGCCGCAGGGTTTTCTGCAAACGGAACGTCAGAACCGCATGCCTTTTCCATATCGGCAGCACCGGCAACCAGTTTGTCGATGTCGAATCCGGCAACTGCGATCGGCAGCAAACCAACCGGAGTGAGCACAGAGAAACGTCCGCCTACGTTGTCCGGAATGATAAATGTCTTGTATCCTTCTTTGTCGGCAGTCACACGTGCAGCACCTTTCTTGGCGTCTGTCACGGCAACGATGACTTTCTTGGCGGTTTCTTTGCCGCGTTGGTCTTCACATTGCTTTTTCAGCAGACGGAAAGCAAGAGCGGTTTCGGTAGTCGTTCCCGATTTGGAGATATTGATAACGCCGAATTTCTTGTCTTTCAGATATTCGGTCAGTTCATACAGATAGTCTTCGCTGATGTTATGTCCGGCATAGATCATGACAGGAGCAGTTTTCTTGTCCTGCAACCATGTGAAACTGTTAGACAGCGCTTCGATTACGGCACGTGCGCCCAGATAGCTGCCACCGATACCTGCTACGATCACTACTTCGCAGTTGTCTCTTAATACTTTTGCAGTAGCGTTCAGGTCAGCCAGATGCTCTTTGCTGATGGACGAAGGCAGGTGTAACCATCCCAGGAAGTCGTTACCTTCTCCTGTTCCTTTTTCCAGCATTTCCTGTGCAGCTTTTACCTCGGCTTCATAAGCAGAAACCTTTTCTTTGGAGATGAATCCAAATGTTTTTTCAATGTTCAAGCTAATCATATCTATCAATTTTAAGTAATATGTAATAGGTAATAAGTAATAGGTATTAAGTAATAAGTATTATGCATGAGACGTAAAGCTTAGGTGGCTACGGTTAATACCTAATACTTATTACTTATTACCTATTTTTCTCATCTAAAAGAATCAGTCAGCAATTTGATCTCTATCATGGGTGAGATGCGTTCATACAAGATATTGTATACGGCATCCAGTATCGGCATGTTGACGTGGTGATGCTTATTGATCTCTTTGATGCACTTCGTGCCGTAGTATCCTTCCGCGATCATTTCCATTTCAATCTGCGCACTTTTAACGGAATATCCCTTGCCTATCATCGAACCGAACGTGCGGTTACGGCTGAAGTTGGAGTATCCTGTCACCAATAAGTCTCCTAAATAAACAGAATCATCTACATTTCTGTTCAGGGGATGTACTGTATTCAGGAAGCGGTTCATTTCCTGAATCGCATTGGATATCAGTACTGCCTGGAAGTTATCGCCGTATTTCAGTCCGCTGCAGATGCCGGCGGCAATGGCGTATACATTTTTAAGCACCGAACTGTATTCGATGCCGGCTACGTCATCGCTGACGGAAGTCTTGATGAAGCTGCTTCCCAGACGGCGGGCGAAGATGCGCGCTTTGTCCTTGTCCGGGCAGGCGATGGTCAGATAAGAGAGGCGTTCCAGCGCTACTTCTTCTGCGTGGCAGGGACCTGCCAGTACTGCGATGTTTTCGGGTGGTACGCCATATTCTTTTGTGAAATATTCCGATACAATCACGTTGTCATCGGGTACGATTCCTTTGATAGCAGTGATAATAAACTTATCCTTAATCTTTGTTTTCAGCTTTTTCAGATGAGCTTTCAGATAAGGAGAGGGGGTGACGAAAATCAGTGTATCCGATTCCTTCACGACATCGTTGATGTTAGAACTGAAAGTGATACGCTTCGTGTCGAATTTCACCCCTGTCAGATAGGCGGGATTATGTCCAAGTCTCTTAAAATCAGCGATGCGGTCATCTCGTCGCATGTACCAATTAATAGAGTCTTCCTGAGCCAGACACATCTTTGCGATGGCTGTAGCCCAACTTCCTCCGCCCATTATCGCTATCTTACCGGGTAGTTTCATATTTAGTTGAAAGTTGAAAGTTGAAAGTTGAGAGTTGGTCATTAAAAAGGTTGTTCAAGTAACAACTTTCAATTCTCAACTCTCAACTCTCAACTTATTTAAGTTTATTTATCCACTCGGTCACGTCGTTCACGCTTGGATTGGTCAGTTCTAATTTGTATTTCTTATTGATTCCGCAGATGTCCTGGTGCAACTTTTGCGGATTAACATCCTGCATATCAGCTACTGTGTTGTAGCCGGCTTTCTGGATGACCGGCACCCAGTCTTCTGCAATACCCAGTTCCATGTATTTGGCGGCAGGGTCTTTCTTGATTACTTTCTCCGGACGCATTTGCGGGAAGAACAGTACTTCCTGAATGGTGGTCTGTCCTGTCATCAGCATCACCAGACGGTCGATACCGATACCGATGCCGGATGTAGGAGGCATGCCATATTGCAAAGCACGCAGGAAATCCTGGTCGATAATCATTGCTTCGTCGTCACCCTTGTCGGCAAGACGCATCTGTTCTTTGAAGCGTTCTTCCTGATCCAGCGGATCGTTCAATTCCGAGTAGGCATTGGCCAGTTCCTTGCCGTTTACCATCAGCTCGAAACGTTCGGTCAGTCCAGGTTTGGAACGGTGCATCTTTGTCAGAGGCGACATTTCCACCGGATAATCGGTGATGAAAGTCGGCTGGATGTAGCTGCCTTCACAGAATTCACCGAAGATTTCATCAATCAGTTTGCCTTTGCCCATGGTGTCGTCGATTTCTTCCATCTTCAGTTCTTTGCAGATCTGACGGATTTCTTCTTCGCTCTTGCCGTTGAGGTCATATCCTGTCTTTTCTTTGATGGCGTCGAGGATAGGCAGACGGCGGTAAGGAGCTTTAAAGCTGATTGTCTTTCCGTCTACAACGGTTTCGGTGCTTCCGTTTACGGCGATACAGATGCGTTCCAGCAACTTTTCGGTGAAGCTCATCATCCAGTTGTAATCCTTGTACTGTACATAAAGTTCCATACAAGTGAATTCGGGGTTGTGGGTTCTGTCCATTCCCTCGTTACGGAAGTTCTTTCCTATTTCGTATACACCTTCAAAACCACCTACGATGAGTCGTTTCAGATAAAGTTCCGTTGCGATGCGCAGGTAGAGGTCTATATCCAGTGAGTTGTGGTGAGTGATGAACGGACGTGCGCTTGCTCCGCCTGCGATGGATTGCAGGATCGGTGTTTCTACTTCCGTATATCCGGCTTCGTCGAGGGCGTTGCGCAGTGTTCTCACTACGGTGGCACGCTTTTCGAATGTCTCTTTGATGCCTTCGTTTACTACCAGGTCCACATAACGTTGGCGATAACGGAGTTCGGGATCTTCAAAAGAGTCGTAAGCTACGCCGTCTTTATATTTTACGATAGGCAGCGGTTTGATAGACTTGGCAAGTACGGTCAGTTTCTTGGCATGGATACTGATTTCGCCCATTTGTGTACGGAACACGAAACCTTCGATACCTACGAAGTCACCTAAGTCGAGCAGGCGTTTGAATACAGAGTTGTACAATTCCTTGTCTTCTCCCGGACAGATGTCATCACGTGTGATGTATACCTGTATACGACCTTTAGAGTCCTGCAGTTCGATGAACGAAGCCTTGCCCATCACGCGGCGGCTCATAATACGGCCCGCTACAGAAACTTGACGCGGTTCGTCTTCATCTTTGAATTCTGCTTTTATATCAGTAGAGAAAGCATTGGTTACATACTCTGCAGCGGGGTACGGATCGATACCCATTGCACGAAGCTCATTCAGACTATTGCGCCGAATAATTTCCTGTTCACTTAGTTCTAATATATTCATTTCGTTATGTATTAACTCAATTTTGGAGGCAAAAATACGAAACTTTTCTCATATATCCTGTAATCCGTCTCTTTTTTGTATCTTTGCGCCCTCAAAACAATAGGTATGACAGGACAAAAGACACCCACTGCGCTGGGTACGGAAAAGATCGGGAAGCTTTTAATGCAGTACGCCATTCCGGCAATTATCGCCATGACGGCATCTTCTCTTTATAATATGGTAGATAGTATTTTCATCGGTCACGGGGTGGGGGCAATGGCTATTTCGGGGCTGGCACTTACGTTTCCGCTGATGAACCTTGCAGCGGCTTTCGGTTCGCTGGTAGGTGTGGGAGCGGCTACACTGGTATCGGTGAAGCTGGGACAGAAAGATTATGATACGGCACAACGGGTACTTGGCAATGTGCTGGTATTAAATATTATCATCGGACTGGCTTTTACGGTTCTTACCCTGATCTTCCTCGATCCGATTCTTTACTTCTTCGGGGGAAGTGAGGCGACTGTCGGCTATGCCCGCGACTATATGGTGGTTATCCTCTGGGGAAATGTCATCACCCATCTTTACCTGGGCCTGAATGCGGTACTTCGTTCCGCAGGGCATCCACAGAAGGCGATGTATGCTACGATTGCTACCGTGGTCATTAATACGATACTCGATCCTATTTTTATTTACGGCTTTGGCTGGGGAATACAGGGTGCGGCTATCGCTACGATTACCGCACAGGTCATCGCACTTCTCTGGCAGTTCAAGCTGTTTAGTAATAAGGACGAACTCCTGCATTTTCATAAAGGCATTTTCCGACTGAAAAAGAAGATTGTTTTTGATTCTCTGGCCATTGGTATGGCTCCCTTTCTGATGAATCTTGCCGCCTGCTTTATCGTCATCCTTATTAATAAGGGGCTGAAACAGCACGGAGGGGATCTGGCTATCGGAGCTTTCGGCATTGTCAACCGTCTGGTATTCCTCTTCGTTATGATTGTGATGGGTTTGAATCAGGGAATGCAGCCCATTGCCGGCTATAACTTCGGCGCCAAACAGTATCCGCGCGTGACGCAAGTGCTGAAAATAACGATTTATGCCGCGACCATTGTTACAACCATCGGTTTTCTGATGGGAATGTTTATTCCGCAACTGGCTGTTTCTATCTTTACGACGCACGAAGAATTGGTGAATATCTCGGCAAAGGGCTTACGGATTGTTGTGATGTTTTTCCCGATTGTCGGTTTTCAGATGGTGACTTCCAACTTCTTCCAGAGTATCGGTATGGCGAGCAAGGCTATCTTTCTCTCTATTTCCCGTCAGGTGCTTGTACTGATTCCTTGCCTGTTGATTCTTCCCCGGTTTTACGGGCAGCTCGGCGTGTGGATCAGTATGCCTATCTCTGATTTGATAGCCAGTCTGATTGCAGGAGGGATGCTTTGGTGGCAGTTCCGTCAGTTCAGAAAGGCAACTGCCTGATCTGTTTATTCCGATACTCTTTCGGAGAGACACCTACGTATTGCTTGAAATACTTACCGAAGAAAGACTGAGTCGGGAAATTCAGCTTTGTTGCAATTTCCTTGATGGTGAGATCGGAGTTTTCGAGCAGTTGTTTGGCTTCGGTAATTACCATTTGTACAATCCATTGCAGGGCGGTACTACCGGATTTTTCTTTAATGACAGCAGAAAAGTACCGGGAAGAAAGGTACTGTTTACTGGCATAGAAGGTAACGTCCCGTTCCTGCTGATAATAGCGGAAGAGGGTAATGACGAAGTTCTGAAAGATTTTATCCTTTTTGTCTTGCGATAAAGGTTTGAGAGGCTGGTTGGTAAAATAAACGTTCAGCAATTCATAGCATAAGGTTTGCCCCCATGATTTGATGAGCTCGGATATCAGGTGCTGTCTTTGCAGCGGGATGTCATGTGCTTTTATATCCATTCGCTGTTGTAGGGCTTTGATTAATTGTTCCAGATAGTTGTATTGATATTCTGTAATTGAGAAACAGGGATTTTCCCGTAGATAGAGCAGGTTTTCTGAATTGACTATCTTATTAACGATCGGAATAATATAATTCAAATCCACCTCCAGCATAATCCCTTTTATATCCTTGCTGATACGCTGGATGCGCAAGAGACTGCCTGTCATATAAATGCAGACACTTCCTTTACTTATTAAATACGACTTGTCATTCAGGGCAACTTCCACTTCTCCTTTCTGGCAAAAAAAGAAACCACACTTGTCTATGGTAGATATCATATAGCCTTCTTTTTCCGTAGCATTCTCCGGAGATATTATAACATAACTAAAAGGTATCTGTTGTTCCATTTCCTCTTTTCTTTTGGGGTGGTTTCTGTTGCAAAGAAACGTATAAATAAATACAAATAGCAAAGTATTTGAGGATTTTAAGTTGAAAAAACTGCAAATCGGACAATTTATAGCTTAAATCAACCTTTTTACTTTTATCTGCTTGGGATACTTTTGCATGAACTAAATAACAAATGAAAATATGAAACGATTCAACTTTTTATTAACAGGAATTTTAGTCGTTTTGTTGGCATCTTGCAGCCAACGTACACAGATTACAGATAGCAAACCTACAGTGAAGATTGATACTGTACTTTCTGCCGGTGGACAGACGGCTTTGCAATTTCCCGGACGGGTGAAGGCGGCGCAGGATATAAGTTTATCATTCCGTGTAAGCGGAACTATATTGCGTATGTACGTCAACGACGGAACGTATGTGCGCAAAGGACAGCTGCTTGCCGAACTGGACCCTGCTGATTATCAGATTCAGCTGGATGCTGCGGAAGCGGAGTATCAAAGTGTGAAGGCGGAGGCGGAGCGTGTGATGGCACTTTATAAGGAGAATGTAACGACTCCCGACGCCAATGATAAAGCGATGTACGGGTTGAAACAGATAACCGCCAAGTACAATCATGCGAAAGATCAGCTGGAATATACCCGTTTGTATGCTCCTTTCAGCGGATATGTACAGAAACGTCTTTTTGATTCCCATGAGACTATTGCGGCCGGTATGCCCGTTGTCTCCATTATCAGCGAGGGGACACCGGAGGTGGAAATTAATCTTCCGGCAGTAGAATATATCCGTCGCCAACAGTTCACCGGTTACACTTGTACGTTCGACATTTATCCCGGTCAGGAGTATGCGCTCGATCTGATAAATGTCACCCCTAAAGCGAATGCCAATCAACTGTATACGATGCGTTTGCAGTTGAAGAAAGGTGAAGCGCAGGCGCTTCCTTCCCCCGGAATGAATACAATGGTCACTATAGAATGTACCGAAGGGGAAGTGCGTCATCTGTCCGTTCCTACGGGTGCGGTTCTTCGTGATAAGGGGATGGCGAGTGTTTTCCTTTATGATGCTTCCAGCCGGACCATCCGTCGTTGTGATGTGACAGTCACCCGTCTGCTGGGCAGCGGCAGGTGCCTGGTGACTGCGGAGGGCTTGAAGCCCGGTGACTTGATTGTTGCTTCGGGAGTACATCATGTGAAAGACGGGGAACAGGTAGAACCCCTTTTGCCTGCTTCTAAAACCAATGTGGGAGGATTGCTATGATCGATATAAGTAAATGGGCATTTGAAAATAAGAAGTTAATTTACTTCTTGATTGCGGTGCTGATAGTCGGAGGAGCTTATTCCAGCTATGAAATGAGTAAGTTGGAAGACCCGGAAGTAACGGTGAAAGTCGCCATGGTAGTGACTACCTATCCCGGAGCGTCCGCACATCAGGTGGAACTGGAAGTGACGGATGTACTTGAAAAGAATATCCGTACAATGGGGAATATAGATAATGTAGAAAGTTATTCTTACAATGATCTCTCCCTGATTCAGGTGGAACTGAAAACGACCGTCAAGGAGGCAGATGTGGAACAATGCTGGGATTTGTTGCGGCGTAAGGTAGCGAATGCACAGGCGGAACTTCCCGAAGGCGCTGCTACTCCCCTTGTGAAAGATGATTTCGGAAATGTGTACGGTATGTTTTATGCGCTGACAGGAGACGGATTGCAGGACAGGGAACTGTCTGATTATGCCGAACTGATAAAGCGGGAAGTCAGCGAACTGGACGGAGTGGAACGGGTTGACTTGTATGGAAAGCGTGAGGAATGCATCAACATCTCTTTACTGCAGGACCGGATGGCGAATCTGGGCGTGAAACCTGCCGAAGTTCTCGCTACCTTGAACGGACAGAATAAAACCACTTATACCGGATACTACGATAATGGCGATAATCGTATTCGGGTAACGGTGAGTGACAAGTTCAAGACGGTAGAAGATATCGGACGTATGCTGATTCAGGGGCACGATGATGACCAGTTACGTTTGAGTGACATCGCCCGAATTGAGAAAGATTATGAGAATCCTACCCGCAATGAACTCTTTTATGACCGGCAGCGTGCCATGGGAATACTGATTGCGGCTTCTTCCGGTTCGGATATCATCAAGATTGGCAAACGGGTAGAACAGAAACTGGACGAATTGAAAGCGGAGCGGCTTCCGACAGGAGTGGAGTGTCATAAAGTATTCTACCAGCCGGAACGTGTATCCGGTTCGTTGGGAACATTCATTCTTAATCTGATCGAATCGGTCATTATCGTAGTTGTCATTCTGATGATAACGATGGGATTCAAGAGTGGAGTTATTATCGGAATCAGTCTGGTGGTAACGGTGTTCGGCTCCTTTCTGTTCCTGTATTTTGTGGATGGCACGATGCAACGGGTTTCGCTGGCGTCATTTGTGCTTGCTATGGGGATGCTGGTTGATAATGCGATTGTTATTATTGACGGTATACTGGTCGATCTGAAAGCCGGCAAGAGCCGTATGGAGGCAATGACCGCTATCGGGCGGCAGACTGCGATGCCTTTGCTCGGAGCCACTTTGATTGCTATCATTGCTTTCCTGCCTATCTTCATGTCTCCCGATACTGCAGGGGTGTATACGCGCGACTTATTTATCGTGCTGGCGGTTTCGTTACTGCTTAGCTGGGTACTGGCTCTGGTGCACGTACCGTTGATGGCCAACCGAATTTTGCATCCCGAAGTTTCGAAAGAAGCGTCAACTACCGGAAAACGGGTGTATGAAGGAAAGATTTATGCCGTCCTACGTTCCTTGCTGCGGTTTAGTCTGGCTCATCGCTGGAGTTTTGTCTTTGCGATGGTAGCGTTGGTTGCTCTTTCAGCTTTCAGCTATCGGTTCATGAAACAGGGTTTCTTTCCGGATATGGTGTACGATCAGCTTTATATGGAATATAAATTGCCGGAAGGAACAAATTATACCCGTGTCACACGTGACTTGGAAGAGATTGAAGCCTATCTGAAAACTCGTCCGGAAGTGACCCATGTCACAGCTTCCGTCGGTGGTACCCCCGGTCGTTATAATTTGGTGCGTAACATAGCCAATCCTTCTTTGGCATACGGTGAATTGATTATAGACTTTACTTCTCCCGATGCATTGGTGGATAATATGCCCGAGATTCAGCAATATCTTTCGTCTCGTTACCCCGATGCCTACGTGAAACTGAACCGCTATAACCTGATGTTCAAGAAATATCCGATCGAGGCACAGTTTACGGGGCCGGACCCGGTTGTTTTGCATCAATTGGCAGACAGTGCCCGCAGCATTATGGAAAGCTGTCCGGATGTATATCTGATAACTACGGACTGGGAGCCGCAGATTCCCGTGCTGACCATTGAATATGACCAGCCGACTGCCCGCGCTATCGGACTGAGCCGTAATGATGTAAGCCTCTCGTTGCTTTCGGCCACCAGTGGCATTCCCATCGGTTCTTTCCACGAAGGAATCCATCGGGACAATATCTATCTGCGCTGCCTTGACGAACAGGGAAGACCGATTGAGGATTTGGATAACACACAAATATTTTCTTCTCTTCCTTCTTTGAATGGCTTGTTGACGCAGGAGATGATGATGAAACTGAAAACGGGAACGCTTTCGAAAGACGAACTGGTAGAAACCTTGATGGGAACTACTCCGTTGAAACAGATCAGCAAGCGGATCGATGTACAGTGGGAAGATCCCGTCGTCCCCCGCTATAACGGGCAGCGTAGCCAGCGTGTACAGTGTTCGCCTGTTCCGGGAATAGAAACAGAGAAGGCACGCCAGTCCATTGCCGCACAGATAGAGCAGATCCCATTGCCCGACGGTTATAAACTGCAATGGCAGGGTGAAAGGAATGCCAGTACGAAATCTATGCAGTATTTGTTCAAGAACTTCCCGTTTGCCATTATTCTGATGATCTCGATACTGATTATGCTGTTTAAAGACTATCGTAAGCCGATTATCATTTTCTGCTGCATACCGTTGGTTTTTGTCGGTGTAGTCGCCGTGATGTTGCTGACCGGGAAGACATTCAATTTTGTGGCGATTGTCGGCACATTGGGATTGATCGGTATGATTATAAAGAACGGAATTGTGCTGATGGATGAAATTACGTTGCAGATCAGCCAGGGAGTAGAACCGGTCACTGCGTTGATCGATAGCTCCCAGAGTCGTCTCCGTCCGGTGATGATGGCTTCGCTGACCACTATTCTTGGAATGATTCCGCTGTTGCCCGATGCTATGTTCGGTTCGTTGGCAGCTTCTATCATGGGAGGATTGCTGTTTGGCACGCTCATCACGTTGCTCTTTATCCCGATTCTGTATGCATTATTCTTTCATATCAAAAAGACAGACAAATGAAAAAAGAATTTCTCGTAGCTGTTAGTGTTTTGTTTGGAATGGCGGCTTCTCTTTCTGTTTCGGCACAAGAGAAGCTCAGCCTGAAACAATGCCGTGAAATGGCTCTAAAATATAACAAGGAAATGGCTGCTGCCGATAAACAGACGGAGGCAGCCCGGCTGCTGTCTCTCAGCTATAAAGCTAACTTCTTCCCCAATTTTACAGCAAGCGGAACCGGACTGTATAGTACGGCAGACGGCAGCTTGGGCATTCGGGGAGGAAATCTGCCGGTATTCCTGCCCGATCCCGTTACTGGAGAGTTGGCAACAAGCGGTTACGCTTATTTCCCCGGATTGAATCTGGACTATAAAGTCGGGACCGTCTATACAGGCGGAGTACAAGTGGAACAACCGCTTTATATGGGCGGAAAGATTCGCGCCGCCTATAAAATGTCATTGCTCGGCAAGGAAATGGCACATCTGAATGAGGAACTGACTGCATCCGGAGTGATTCTGAATACAGACAAGGCTTATGTGCAACTAGTGAAAGCCAAAGAAATGAAGAAAGTAGCGGAGAAATATCATGTGTTGCTCAATGAGCTGTTTCGGAATGTGAAGAGTGCCCACCAGCATGGCATGAAACCTCAGAATGATGTGTTGAAGGTACAAGTGAAACTTAATGAGAGTGAGCTGGCATTGCGCAAGGCGGATAATGCGCTCCGTCTTGCCGGCATGAATCTTTGCCATTATATCGGTCGGCCTCTGACAGCGGGGATTGATATCTCGGATGAATTTCCGGAAGTGGAGCAAGAGTGGAAGACACAGGTTGCCGATATCAGTGCCCGTCCCGAATATGGTATTTTGAATAAACAGATCGCCATGGCCGAGCAGCAGGTAAAGCTGAATCGGAGTGAACTGCTGCCACGTGTGGGAGTGAAGGGAAGTTATGACTATTTCCATGGATTGGAAATCAATGACGAAACTTTGATGAAAAAAGGATCATTCTCCGTCTTTCTGAATGTTTCAGTACCTCTGTTTCATTTTGGCGAACGTATGAATAAGGTGCGCTCTGCCAAGGTAAAACTGGAACAGACTCGTCTTGAACAGGAAAATGCCAATGAAAAGATGTTGCTTGAATTGACGCAGGCCACTAATAATTTGGATGAGGCCCGACTGGAATGCGAGCTTTCAGAACGTTCGCTGGAACAGGCGGAAGAGAATATGAAAGTCAGCGGCAAACAGTATGAGGTGGGATTGGAAACTCTTTCGGATTATCTGGAAGCGCAAGTTATGTGGCAACAGGCGTATCAGACGAAAGTGGATGCCCATTTTCAGTTGTATGTAAACTATGTGGCTTACTTGAAAGCGGCGGGGCAACTGCAATAAAGTTCTCAAACTATTCTCATCGCCTTGAGAAAAAATTCTCACCACAGTGAGAAAAAATACTCATGCCTATGAGAATATTTTCTCAAAGGGGTGAGAATAATTCTGCTTCTACCAATCGTATTTCTCGATGTATATATCGAAGGTCGGTTCGTATTTTATTCCGTGTTTTATGAAGATAGCGGCAATCTCTTTTTGATATAAAGAAATATAGAGAAGATATAGTGAGTGTATTTGAGACATATATGTCTCGAAGATAAATTCCTGGTTACTTGCACTTCCCGATTTATTAGGTTACTTTTGTAGCGTATTAAATGAAGAAAGGAGATAGGTGAGTATGGCAAGACCGATTAAAGAAACTCCGATACTTTTCGGAGAAGATGCACGGCGGTTTGAAGAGCGGATGAAAGAAAAACGCAGGGAGACCTCCGAGCAGCGGGCAAAAAGATTGAAAGACTACGAACTGGCAATGAAAATATTTAAAAAATAGATATGGATCGTCAGTTAATAGAGACAACGTATGAGATGCGTAAACTAGATACCTCAGAAAAAATAGAATCGTTCGATTGCGGAGATACCGACTTGAACGATTTTATTTTGAATGAATCTTTCCTGTATCGGGAAGCTTTGCTGGCTGTCAGTTATGTACTTGAGAATAAAGTTAATCAGCGATCGGTTGCTTATTTCAGTCTTGCCAATGACAGGATCTCTTTGTCTGATTTTGAAAATAAAACTGAATTCAATCGTTTCCGCAAACATCGGTTTGTGAATGAGAAGCGTTTAAAAAGCTATCCTGCTGCAAAGATTTGTCGTTTGGGTGTTGACTTGTCTGTAAAAGGTCAATCAATAGGCTCATTCCTATTGAATTTTATTAAAAGTTATTTTATTATTGAGAATAAAACAGGTTGCCGTTTTTTAACTGTTGATGCGTATGCGGCTGCTGTGCCTTTTTATATGAAAAACGGTTTTGTCCCATTGAATGATGAAGATGTGGATTCTGCTACACGTTTGCTCTACTTTGATCTGAATGATATTGTGAAATAATTCAGATTCTGTTCTACTTTTATATAATATAAAATGATGGATTGGTAATGTTAATTGTTACAACATAGTCTTTTGAATTTATATAATAGTGACGATTGCTTTGTTTCTAATTTTCCCCAAACATTTATTAGCCTCTTTTGTTATTTTCCGAAAACTATTTGTAACTTTGTCATCGGAACGTAGCATACCGTTTAAAGGTGTGCGATTGCGCGTTTCCTCGGCTAATAGGAAATTGTAACGGATTTTTTTGATGTATGCCGGGAAGACGCCTGTACTTCTATGACTTCTCATAGGGTACGGGCTGTCTGCCCGTATACATCAGGTAGCCGTTACTACCTCCTATTAGCGGGATGTGACAGCTCCGTACTCTTTTATAATATAAAAGGTACGGAACTAGGTAAGAGTATTAACTTAGTTCCGTTTTTTTATGTCCTATTGGCTCACAACAAAACAAATGTCTGAAAGACATGGCGTTCAGGAAGCAACTCTGCGAAACTGGGCGAATCTCGGTTACATTACCAGTTGCCGGATGGGCAACCAACTGTTCTTGGATGACGAAAGTCTGACTGCCTATCTCGAAGCTCACAAAAGGCTTGGATTGCAAGCGGATTATCTGGCAAAGATTGTGGAAGAGAAAAAGCTGGAACGCGACTTTATTATTTCCAGATATGATGATCTGCTATATGTATTGCGAACACAGAAAACGTGTAAACCTCTATATGAAATTATTATTCGTGAACTTTCCCAATTGATTGTTCATCCCGGAGCCCGTGATATTTTCTACTCCATCTCTATGGGGGAGTCAATAGAGAAAGTTGCCGGTCGGCATCGAATTACTTATGACAGGGCGTTACAGATTTATAATTCTCATCTCAGAGGACTGAAAGTGAGAAAGAATGTGTTGGCTACTTATCGGAAACATATCATAGATGCCCGTTTTCAGTCTTTGGCGGATAAAAGCAAGAATATAAATTTGAATCAGGAAGAAAGGGTACTCCAATTGTCTGTCGGCAAAGTGGCCGATACGAGGCTGACTAATGTCTTGTATAAAGAAGAAATCCGGACGGTAGGGCAACTGCTGGAATTAGTATCGGGAAAGGGATGGAGATGGCTGCTGAAAATGGAAGGAGTAGGGAGGATTTCTTATGACCGCTTGCTGTCCAATCTTTAGTTGGCGGGAGTGGTCGATGAAAGTTTGGAGCAGATACTTTCCGGTCGTTCTGACAGATGATGAGGGGCAAAAGTCAATAGTATTAGGAGAGTTGCTACTGACTTTTGACATCTCCTCGTCTCTTTGTGGTGATGATTCTTCCGTTTTTTAGGGTAGACTACGCATTTGATTCTTTTGATTAAAAACGTTTTATCTTTATAAATTTATTCTGGTACCCCTCAAATATATGCTCTGACGTTTCATTTTCCAATTTCTCTTCAATAGCGTTTACTATTGTGAAGGGGATGGTTTGCCCGTCTTCATTTAAAATCCTGAGGTTGGTTCTCTTTCCATCTATCTCTCTAATGTTCAGTAGTATATAACCTTCTTCTTTAGAGGGGGTACATGAAGTCATCAGGAAATTGTCTTTCTCAAAATGGAAGGCTGAGTACTCTGTGGGTTTATGATTCTCTGTTCCTGTCGGCATTACCCGGGCATATAGAGGAATACGTGAGCTCCAGCCAAACTTGGTAGCAAGGTTGTTAGATGGGTCAACGGAAGAGGTCAGATGGTAACTCCAACGGAACTCTCCTTCTTGGGAAGCTTTGAAGTTGGTATTCCAGTAATTATTCATCACCCACGAGTAGACATGAGGCCTTTCGTATTGTTTCTGATATTGAAATTTACCGAGATTTATGTCTCCTAGTTGATAGAGGGGGATGAGGCTGCTTCCTATAATAATTTGCGCCTGATTATTTTGTACCGATACAAAGTTTTGAACAGTATTCCAGTCTGTAGATGTCCCTTCCAGTTGATTCTTGCCAGATATAACTGTTCCGCCCTGAACGTCGAATGCCAGTTTTCCTTCGGGCAGTTGGAAGGGAAAAGCAACGTATATCCCTGAGGGATCCGTTTCCGGCAGACGCTTGATTGCGTACTCCAGTTCTATTCGTTTGGTATCATGATATAATTTAATTTCCAGATTGACCCCGAATGCTTCGTCTGTTCCCGGAGATTTTCCCTGCAACAGGATACGTTGATAAATAGGTCCATTCGAACTGTCGATGATCCGGCACTCACTCAATCCTGTTCTGTTGTAATCATCCAGGCGATATTGGGCCAATTGGTCACGATTACCTAATTTCTCATAGATAAAAGCACCCAGTTCCCATGGAGACGAACTATCGACCAGTTCACAATTCAATTCTTTATCATACAAACTTTGGATCGTTCCTTTGTCCGGGTTGAGTTGTAGTTTGTAGAAATGATTTTCGATACTGGCATTGTTTATTGTAATAGTTCCTGTATCAGTAGACGGTTGTTTGAAGACAATTTCAAACGTCTTGTATCCCATAGGCGGAATATCCTCTGCGAAAATTGCATAGTAGCACCCTTCTCTGCGATAACGGATCGGTTGAACTTTCAACGAATGTCCTTGAAAGTCTGTTATTTCGAAGAATTGGTTTCGGGGGATCACTTCAAAATCAATATATACAGTCAGCATCTCCGAACGTTTCCAGTTCAACGTATTGAAAATCGTAAGGGTCGGGTTCTTGCCTCTGCGGAGGTCTCCTTGAAGTAAACCGACGGAGGTTTCATACAGCATTTGTGTTCTTTTGACTGCTTCCCATGCATAGGCTGACTTTTCTCCCCATTGCACCTGACTGTTTTCGCACAACGGATCACTGACGCTTTCGGATGCTCCGAACGTGTGTTCATCATAGAATAGCAGGCTTTCATGTATGTGCTCTATTTGTTGATGAGTGGCCTGTGGCAGGCATTTGTCTTTTAATACAGCCATAGACAGTAGCCCTTCTACCGCTGTCATATCCGAATGAGTTTTGCGTGAAGCTGCTGTTTCTCTTGCGGCAGAACCGAAACCGTCTGTCCACCAGTCTGGATATGCGGCTCTGTATGCGGGAATTTTATCCCCGTATCGCTCCGTTACATAATCCATAAATTCGGATGCAGTGGCACTTCGTAGCTTAGGATATGCGTACTTTTCATTCCATTCTCTGATGAGTTTGCATTCAATGATGGAGGGCGGTGAATTATCCGTGAAATAACCGGAGTATTGTACGCCTACTGCATCAAACGGATAATGCTTACGCTCCAGTTCTGATAAATAATGTAGTAACTTCGGTTCTGTCTTTTGAATGTCTCCCTGCTCTATTCCCCAGAAATTGCCAGTATTATAATGGTCGGCACGGTAAGTCAGGATCGGTTTACCTGACGGAGATTCCCATTGGAAGACAGTCGGCATATTAAACGGAACCTGCGATTTGTAATGGTGTTCTCCCATCCACAGGTATTTTATCCCGAGGTCCGGCAGATAATCTGCCAGACACCATGCAATTCCGTTGACGTCATTCTGCATGGCCAGCGCAGAGGGAATTCCATGTTTTCTGAATTCTTTGACAGGCTGAAGGAAAGTCTTGAAAGAGTTTTCGTCTACAATCTCCGACATATTGAAATACATGGAAGCAACTTCTATTTGTCCTTCGGCAATGTATTTTTTTAGTTTGTTCACTTGTTCTTCCGGTCTGTTTTTCAAATACTCGTCTACAGCCCATGCCGATTCGCAGGTCCATCTGAACTTCGCATCATTTGTGTAGTCTTTTGTTTGTTCGCAGTATTCAATGGCATAATCTATATACCGGAGATGTTCCGACAGGATTTCGGTTTGAGGTTTGGTGTAGCCTATATCTGTGTGAGTATGCTGAACGAGATATACCGTCCATTTCTTGACAGGAGTTGCCTTTTCATTGATTTTGCTGACGGTTTTTCCTTGTTCTTTCAGTATGATCGGTAACTCACATGGAGCGGTGACTTCCGGAATGGATGTCTCAATGTTATTTATTCCGGGGGACAATACGTATCTTTCCGGTGGGAAATTACCGACTTGCAGTTCCACCGGTCTCTTTTTATGATGCCAGTTGACTGCTTTTATTTTGACCGGCTGTCTCAGTTCTTTTTTCTTTCCGACCACCAATACAGGAGAGAAGGCGGAAGATACGAGACTGGCTTTGGTCGTAAGATTGTTTGTTTGCAGAGGAGAGTCAGATGTCAGCTTTATCTGGTCGAATGCTACCCAACTGCCTGATATATTTCGGATCGTGAGTGTGTTGTTTCCTGCTCTGAACTCATCAGCCGGAATGTCAAGCGTGACGGATAACTCTTTTGAAGTTGTTTCTTTTGTGTCCAGATATTCAGGGTTTGTGCCTTTGGGTGTTTGGATGGATTTCTCGAAGCTGTTGAGCCTCACCTCCAGTCGGGGAGGTGAGGAAGGATGAGTTTCTGCAAATAGAAGTCGTAGTTGTATTTGGGTTGTCGGAGAAGGAGCTTCGGCCAATGAAAAGCCAATAACAGCCTGCCCTGATATGCCACCTGCCCAGGCATCACTAGGCCCCGGCAGAAAGTAAGGAAAATCAGCAGAATGATTTCTCCCTACTTCGTATAGATAAACATCATTGATGTAGTTCCGATAATCGTTTTTATAGAACTTGAACTCTTTGGCGGATTTATCTTTGTTTCCTATTTGCCAGACTGTATTTTGAGAATGAGCTGTGAGAGTTCCCAACAATCCGATGATACAAACGATTTCTTTAATTTTTATCTTTCTCATGTGAGTTCCTTTTAGAAAATGATATGCCGTTGCTATATCTTAATTAGAATTCGTATGTATCAGGTGACCAGCTATCCAGCCATTGAATAGCCATGCTTCCGTCTTCACGGAACTGTATAGGCAACCAGATATAGGTTGAGTGAATTAGGTCTGTTTTATTCCATTTGTCAAACATGGCTATGTATGCGTCTTTCTTTCCTTGAATCGGCAGTACATGGGTACTTTGTCCATAGAAGGTTTTGTCGGCATCTTTTCCTACACAAGGATTTCCTTTTACGGTCCATGGTCCTAAAATTTGGGTAGCCACTGCATATTCCGCTTCATTGGGACTCCAGCCGGTACATCCCGAACTGATGACGTAGTATAGTCCGTTGTGTTTGAACACAGCAGGGGCTTCCCGGAATTTACCTGCGAAATTGCGTGTGAAAGTGCCGGAAGGTTTCAGGTAATCGTCGGACAGCAAACTGATATATAATGTAGAATTCTGTTCGGAAGAGTAGATATGATAAGCTTTGCCGTCGTCATCTTTGAATAGGGTCATGTCCCGGCTGATTTGCCCGTTCGGGTGCATCGAACCCAGATAGGTGAAAACACCAGTCGGTGAATCGGAAACAGCGACTCCGGCAGCAGCTTTATTGTAGTCGTCACTGTCCACGTGCAGCCACATTACAAATTTCTTGGTTTTGTCATTGTATATAACTTTAGGTCTCTCCAGCACTTTGGAAGGATGGAGATCGGATTGTGTGTCAGATATTTCCGGTTGGAGAACGAGTCCTTCATATTTCCAGTTGAGAAGGTCCTTGGAAGAGTAACAATTTACTCCACCGGCTTCCGTACGATAACATTCCCAACCGGGAACATTGGGATTCCAGTAAGTGGAATCACTTTTACATTCGCCATACCAGTAGTAAATTCCCTCGTGATATAATATACCGCCTCCGTGAGCATTTATTTTCTCGTTGTTGGTGTCGAGCCATTCTACTCCCGGAGTGATGGCTGTATACTTGTGTGATGTGTCACGTGATGACTGACATGATAATAAAACGGCTGCTGTGATAAGACTGAGTAAGATCTTTTTCATTTGTTACTATTTTTTTTATGATGTTATTTGATTCCCCAATTTTTATTCGGACGATCTCCCATTTCAAGTTCCAATGTGCCGCCTTTGAGCAGTTCTTTTGCCGGAAACTTGAAAGAGTTCAACTTCTTGCCGTTTAGTTTGGCGGACTGGATGTACTTATTTTCCCGCGAAGTATTGCTAGCTTTGATGATAAATTGCTTTCCTCTACCGAAATGTTTTCCCAAATCTATTTTTATTTTTTCAAACAGAGGACTCCCCAGTTCATAAACAGGTTCTGCGTTACAACCTCCGTCCGTCTGGAATAATCCCAATGCAGCCATGACAAACCAAGCGCTCATTTGTCCTTGGTCTTCGTCTCCCAAATAGGCATTTGATGTGTCAAAGCCATAATAGCGGTCGATAATGGAACGGCTCCACCGTTGCGTTTGCCACGGTTGGCCTGCCCAGTTGAATAGAAAGGCGAAGTGCATGGATTGCTGGTTACCTTGTACTACTGGAAAGTCCCAATACTGGTCTCCCGGGGCATTATACCTCCATGGCTCACTGGCTTTGAATCCCCATGACAGCCGGTCGATGAAGAGCTCTTTACCGATAATTTCGGTGAGTGCGGGAACGTTCTGAGGTACAAAAAAAGTAAGTTGCCAGGCGTTTCCCTCTACATAATGATGGTTAGCTCCTGATTTGAACGGATCAAAGTTCTTTTCCCATTCTCCATTGCTGTAGCGCATTTGGGCATAACCTGTCGCCGGGTTGATTGCGTTTTTCCACCAGTTGCCTCTGTTGGAGAATGTTCGGTAATATTCCTCTTTTCCCAGTGCTTTTGCTAGTTGAGAGACTGTCCAGTCGTCATAAGAGTATTCTAATGTGTTAGAAAAACGTCCTTTGTCGGCAGGTACATATTGATGTTGCAGATAAGTTTCCAGATCTCTGTTGCCGGCAAAACCATTGGCTACACGTTGGGCTGGGGTAGTTTGCATCTTTACGATTGCCCGGAACATTTTTTCCGCATCGTAATTCCGTATTCCCATTTGGTAAGTACTTACTAAAAGGGGAATCTCATGTTCGCCCACCATGACAGGTATGTATTTCATTCCGCTGGGACCTTTTGCCAGCCATCCGTTGGCGTCATACATAGCCAACTGCGATTTTACCCATCTGGATGACCACTCGGGAGCAATCAGATTCCATACCTGATTCAGATTCCAAAAAGTATTCCAGAAGGCATCGCATCCCAAAGCGACAGCATCCGGGTCGTCCAGCTTTTGAATGTTGCCTGCTGCATCCACCCATCTGCGGTCTGCATCACTGAAAGTATTCCGGCAGAACGCACGGTATAAATTGGTGTAGAATCTTACTTTTTCCCGATAATCGTTGCTGTATATCCGAACCCTGTTTAAAATATTATTCCAACTATCCGACTGATGTTTGTGTACAGCTTCAAAATTCCACCCGAATGGTTCCGTTATCTCATTGGAAAGATTGTTGGAAGCCCCTGCCATATCTACATAAGATATTCCGGAACGTACCATAACTTCCGGATGATCGGTAGTATCAAATTCGGCATAACAGCCGAATCGTTGAGGGTAGTGGGCTGTCATAGTGTCTGTTTCCCATAAAGTATGATCGTGCCATCCTCCAAATTTCTTGATATCTTTATTGAACTCAATCACGAAATAGATTGTATAGTTCTGATCCGCATCCGCCGACCATACGTTTTTGGATAGCTGCTTACTGAATCCTTCGATCCGTCGTGCTCCTGTTTGCTTTACACTTCCTTCAACAATCTGGTAATCGTATTCACTAGGGATTTTCAGGTCGATCATGACACGGGCATCCTTATCTTGCGGATATGTATAACGCTGAAAACCACACCGGGAGGTGGCAGTCAGTTCCGCCTTGATTTGATAATCGGTCAAGTCTACTTTATAATATCCGACTTTCGTTTCTTCACTTGTTTTGTCGATGGCTGAACGATACGAATTGGCATCTTTGACTAAGGAAGACTGGCTGCCTATCTCCGTTTTTAAAGGACCGTTGGCAGGCATGATGCCCAGACCCGCCATGGTCCATTCGTGTATGTGGCTAAACGTACCTATGCTCTCGAATGAAGGATCATATCCCGATTGCCAACCGCTATCCTGATTGTCCGGACTTAATTTGACCATGCTGAATGGCATCCACGGACCTGGTGCTATCATCCAACGGGAGTGCGCAGTTCCCATTCGTGTATCGATGTAATCGGCCAGTGTGATTGTATTGTGAGGTGCGCGCCTGATCATTCCTTTATCTAAGATTGCACCATCGGCGGATATGATGTAATGGCTTGTCTTGGGAGACTTGACAACTGGCATCGGAGCTTCTAGTATGTATCTTCCTTTTTCCAAACGTTGTTCCAGTATCTTTTTTCCATCTACTTTCACTTCAAGGAGAGGATGCCCGGAAAGATGTTCTATGTCTACTAATAGTGGTTGGGCTACAGGACTGGTGGTTTGAAAGTCCGCAGCTTTAACATCCCGAAGATAAACGGATTTGTTGACTTCATTTAGTTCGGCATTATCCGGCCCCATAAGTCTGATATCATCGAAGAGAATCCATGAACCTTCGAGACTTGTAAGCGCGATGGAGTTGCTTCCTTTTCTGATCACTCCGGAGTTCAGAGGAATTTCGATCGTATGCGGTTTGATTTGTGAATAGTCACCGTCTATTGATTTTCCACTTCCTTTGGGAAGGGCATATTTCCATGATTTTCCGTTGATCGTTATTTTAAATAGTGCCGGAAGTTCGTGGTGAGTATCTAATAGGTCTATGATTAATTTCCATGAGTCCGTTTCGGGGACTTCCTTCATACCAAAGAGTATGTTTAAAACATGAGTCCGTATACCGGCAGTATAACTTGTTCCTCCCCAATGATCGGCAGGTCCCGGCAGAACATAAGGAAAATCTTTTTGAGGGGAAGACAATCCAATGATATAAAACCTGTCCTCCCAACCAAAATCATTTGCCAGAAACTCTTTGTATTTGTCAGGGGACAATGCCAACTCACTGGCACTATGATTTTTCTCCCCGATTTGCCAGACAGTCTTGGTAGGTGCTGCACATAATCCGGATAGGAGGAATAAAAACGTGAATAAACTCAATGGTATTCTTTTCATATTAACTTTCGGTCTTTTGGATTCAAGATACAAATTTGTTTTTTACATAGGAATGTATCATTCTTTTTTTGTATACACTCCTATGCAAAAACAAATTCAACTGTTATCACTGTAACAAACTAACCTTTTTACCCCAGAACTTGATTTCGCTGGCGGAACCATAGGCCCCCATTCCTACGTGTGGAGCTGAGAGTGATTCTACAATACGGTATCTGATGTATCTTATATTTTCGTGTTCTTTATCGCAGGCGAACTTAATACTGGGTTGCCAACCGGAAACAGAAATGTTTTTTGTAGTCAGCTGTTTCCATCCTTTTGCTTTCGCACTTTCTTCCCAAGCCGGGTTTATAGATGGAACATCCGGTTCATGGCTTTCCAGGTCTTCTACATCTTCAATTCCCCATATTTGGAATAATCGAGGCATCCAGTCTGTTCTTTCATATCCGGTAAAGAACAGTTCGCATTCGGTAATCGTTGCTGTAAGTCCCATGTCAATGGTCAGATGATGAGGAACTCCTTGATTATCGCCGGCATGATAACCGCTGTCATAATTCCATGTATCATTGTTCCATAACTTTTCTACTGAACCGCCATAACCGTTTACAACATCTGAAGGCATATTTGCGTTGGCAAAGTTAGTTCTGGGGATTTCTACAATCGGATCGTCGGGCAAAGTGTATTCTGAAATGGGCAGGGATACGATATCCAATGCAGTTTCGCTGGGTAGGATTCGTGTTTCTACTGTTAATATAGAAGTAGCTTTCCAATTAGGTAAATTGGTTGAAGCAGCATCTCCTTTCACTGTTAAAGTTAGTAGTTGCTCATTTGAATCATAGTACTTAACTATTGCTTCCACCACATTGTCTGCCTGATTCCAAATTAAGTTGAGCGAGTTGTCGGCAATGACGAATTGTATATCGGTAATTCGCTTGGGATAATAAGTCGCTATGTGCTCCGTTCCGTATACATCTACATTGTAGGTTTCGGATAGTGAGGTATTACCTTCTTTATCCTTTGTGGTTATTTTAACGTAATAGTTGCCTTCTTCCACATCTTTGATTTCATAACTGAATTCAGGTTGCGTTCTGTCAATGTCTGTTGTGAAAACCTTGTCGTAACCTACAAGTTCTATTATGCAAGTCTTTGCTGTGGCCAGATATTTCATAGACCCCTTTATCATCATGCGCTGAAATCCCGGCTGTATATTTACATCCGCCAGCTTTCCTACATAAATTTGTTCTCCGTCTTTGATATATTCAGAATAGGTATCATGAATATCTGTGCAGGAGGTCATACACAGGAGAATAGTAGTTATTATATATATTACTTTTTTCATTTCTGTCTATTTTATAAGGTTATTCTTCGCCTTGGATATCTCCCCAAAGAGTGATTTCTGACATAACTGACGTTTCCATTCCCGACCATGACATCAAACTCTGGAACCGGAAGTAGCGAATGAATGGTACATCCTGGTTAAGGGTAAATACATGGCCTCTTTGGGCTTCCTCAATATCTTCCTGAGTAAGCGCATCACCAAATGCCCCGCCGGATGGTTTCTTCATTTCTCCATCAAATAATACCACCCAGTTATCCGGATTCTGCAAATCTTTACCCTCTTCGCAGCCATATAATTTGAAGTACTTGGGAGCTCCATGGGCATATAATAAGTCTTGGCTGTCCAGACGTTGCCAGAATTGGAATTGGCTGAGACGTACATTGACATTCAAATCAATACTGAAGGCATGCGGGAAAGGTATCGGGTATTCGGTATGTCCCCAGTTCCATCCACCTATTTGTCCGTCCCATAGACGGGAATGATAGCCTTCGTGGTAATCCCAGCTGACATCATCCATAACTTTAACAAGTTGGAATTTTGTTTTATCTAATAAGCTTTCTTTCCAAGGAGTAATTTCGGCATACAATGTGTCGGAAGTGTTTTCCCATTTATCCCTAACGAAGATGGCTAATTTCAATAATTTATGTTCTAAGCCTTTTATAGTCAGGCGACCTTCTTCCTGTTGTGAGGAGTATACGTCATGAATCTCGTATTCATTGTGTTCATCTACCCATTTGTAAATGTAGAAAGATAATGCACTTCTTGCTGCATTATTGAAATCGAGGAAGAAACCTCCAAAACTTTCAGTCACTTTTAATGATTCTTGTGTCTGAACGACTGCAGGAGTCAGAGGCTCAATAGTCACGATAGCCGGTGTGGAATAGTTTTCGTGGCGGTCTACAGAGTAAAGTTTGACCTCTCTCTTTTGTGTATCCCCCAGCCCTTCTATTACCAAAGAATCTACATACATGGAAGATTTTACTTCCTGCTGTTCTCCGCGGGTATTAGTGAAGATAGCTTTGACGTATAATAAATCGACATCATCGGAAGGAGTATATTTAATAATAGCTCCTCCGTTTACATTCTTCACCGATATATTAGTAATCGGTGCCGGAGCTTTTCCATCATTCGTACCGCGTGGTTCGGCCTCGTAATCACCGGCGCAGTTTGCAAAACAAACTGCTGCAAGTATTAAAAGTATAAAAGCTATATTTTTCATCTTTGTCATTTTTATGTTAAAAGTTACCATTGAGGATTCTGAACAAGTTTCGGATTTCTGTTGATAGAATTGGTCTTAATAGGCCATAAATAATCTCTTGGCATGAATTTTCTCGTGAAGAGAACTCGTACATTATAAAAGTACTCCGGGTCCTGCTCTAACACCGACCAGCCTTTTATCTGAGTATTCAGATATGTAGAGCCTAACTTCCATCTGCGTACATCATGGTAACGATGGCCTTCGAATGCAAGCTCTATCATTCGCTCTTTCTGTATAATTTCACGCATTCCTCTTTGGGTGGTTGGCTTATCCGGGCGGTTGGAATGATTACGCCATGTATTTACCAAAGAACCTCCTTCATCCAGACCGGCTTTATTCCTGACCTGTTGTACATAGTAGTATACATCTGTAGTCGGAGTTTCATTAAGCTCGTTGAGAGCTTCTGCATATAACAGGTATAGATCGGACAGGCGAATAATCGGGAAAGAATATACGTAATTGATATTGGTCGCACTGGTGTTTACGTTTTGATAACTAACCAATTTCTTTGTGAAATAACCTGTCGGTGAATATAGTTCGTCTGAAACGCCGGCAATATCTCCTTTCTTTGATTTGATAGGATAGGAGCTCGTTTCATTGTCGTTACAGCATTCGATGGAGAACCATTTTCCACCATCAAAACCAATATAGGCATAAAAACGAGGCTCTCTGTTTAAATGCATCTTGATAGTTGTGTAGTTTGGTGTAAAATGAATAGGATCATCTTCCGGAGTTGTTGTCAGTTTATATCTGTTTTCATATTCATAATCTTTATCCTCATCCATCGGGACTCCGTTCGCTGTATAGAATTGTTCTACAATTTCTAATGACGGCACAAGTTGTGAGCAACTACGAATCATTCTGTTCCCCAATGAATAGCTGGTTAAATGCGCTTGGCATAGATTCTGTATTCCATCTGTTGCATTGGAACCTAATGCCCATATTATTTCAGAATTAAAACGACCGGTAATTGTGTTGCGTAGTGTCAACTCTTGTTGTAAAGTTGATGAAGGAGTATAATTTAGCTTCTCATCAAATTTGTATAAAGAAGCTCCGGCTTCGTGGGCAGTGTTGATGGCATCCAGGCACGCTGCGGCTGCCGCCTCCCATTTTTCCTTTTTATACTCTTGGTCGAAGAAAGGTATCCCTTCTGAATTGACAAATTCAGCATACATTGTATTGCCGTTGAATAAAGGACTGGCAGCCAGTATTAGTAATTTAGCCTTGATTGCTTTCGCAATAGGTAATGTGATACGCCCTAATTCCGTGCGTGGAGAAGTCACATTGAATGTTAATCCGGAAGGGATGTTCATGGCTTCATCCAATAAATCAGTTGTATAAGTGACGATATCATTTATCGTTTCTCTCTCCAGTTGCATCATATCTAAGTCTGCTTCTACGCTGATGTTCTCTTTAAGTAAAGGAATGGGCCCATAGTGCAACATGAGATAATAAATATAATATGCTTTCAGAGTCATCACTTCGGCTTTCCATTTATTTTTCTCTTCCATACGCATGTCAGGTACGCGATCGATGTTGTCTATAAAAATATTGCATTCATGGATTCCTCTGAATATGTTGTAGCCTCCCTGACCTCCATCCCAGTAATTTAGTAAGGGGTCGTTAGAGTTTTGCATACCACGTGCAATGTTGAATGAGGTTATATTTTTATAGTAGTGGGACTCTGGTTTCAGATACCACATTTCTCCACCGCAGATGAGGCCGGAGTTGTGATCAAGATTGGCTGCTGCAGGTACGAAGTTATAGCAGGTGGCTAAATATTTTTCAGCATTAGCCCGAGTGTTGAATGCCATTTCAAGCGTTGCGATATTATCCGGCACGATATCAAGATAGTTGCAGGATGTGATTAATATCGCCAATAATGTACTAGTGAATAAATGTTTGTATTTCATAATGTAATCAGAAGCTTAAGTTAATACCAAAATTGTAAACTGCCTGAATAGGATATTGCATTCCGTCGTTTCCTTGTTCTACATCCCATAATTTAAAACGATTCCATGCGAAAAGATTTAGTCCGCTGGCATAGATTCTCAAATTGGACATACCTAGATGGCTGGTCAGCCTTTTAGGTAATGTATATCCGATTTCGACTGATTTTAAACGCAAGTAAGAACCGTCGCGTAACCACCATGTACTGTTTCTGTTATTGTTTGCAATGTCAGTAGTTGACAATCTTGGGAAAGTAGCGTATATATTACGATTCGATTCAGACCAGTAATCATCCGCATATGCTTGCATCATACCATTGAGGTTGTTTCCTCCGAGATCCATTTGCATGAAAGGATTCGTTGCTTTGGAATTAATAAAGAAAGAAGATCTGGCTGCTCCTTGAAAGAAACAAGAAATATCAAAATTCTTGTATCCCATCGACACTCCGAAGCCGTATACAATTTCTGGAGATTTGGCAAATCCAATTGGAACTATATCTTCGTCATTAATTATTCCATCATTATTTATGTCCTTATATTTTATGTCACCAGGCATATATTCTCCGTATGTCTGAACAGGTGAATTTGCAATATCTTCTTCATCAATAAACAGTCTTTCCGCTACCAGTCCATAAGATTGTTCGATACGTTTTCCAATGTGGCTGAGCCAAGGATAAGGACGGTATGGCTCTTCTACATACTCGTATTTGCCTGTTGCATAAGTGAAATTACCACGTACTCCCAGCCAGAAGTTTTTGTTAAATGCGTGGTTGGCATCTACTTGTACTTCGAATCCATGTGAAGAAGCTTCTCCTTTATTAGCAAAAAGAGGTGCACTGAATCCCATTTCATACGGGATGGTTTGGCGTTCGCCAAAGATGTTTTTTCGATATTCGGTGAAGTAATCGAATTGTATGTCAAATATATTAAATAGCCCAACTTCGAGACCTAAATTCATTTTTTGAGCAATTTCCCATTTGATTTTGTCATTTCGATAGCGTATCATGTCGATAGTACCGACATTCCGTTCAAAATCTTGTCCCCAACTGAAATTTGCACCACTACCGTTTAGATTTACCTCGGACATATAAAAGAATCTGTCATTCCATGCACCAATATTGTCGTTACCTACCAAACCGTAAGTTCCTTTTAGTTTCAGTTTATTGATAATATTCTTAAGGTCTTGATTCCAAAACTTTTCTTCGGAGATCATCCAGCCTGCTCCTATCGAAGGAAAGAGTCCGAATCGTTCATTTTTGGCAAATCTTTCGGAACCATTGTAACCAAAGTTTGCTTCAGCAAAATATCGTCCGTCGTATGCGTATGTAAAACGACCTGATAATCCAATGTTACGGGCTGGTAAAGATGTCTGTATCGAACTTGCGCCTCCGCTCTTATTCTCTCTCAGAACTCCTACTAATAATCCGGTGATATTATGCTTTTCCCGGAACGTACGGTTGTAGTTGAGAGATGCTTCATAATAATACGAACTGCTGACTTGATTCCCTTCTGCTGTATAATCCAAATCTTCCCGTCCACCATTAGGGTTCAGCTCCCTTAAAGTATATGTGTCGGTTAGTTTATCATAATAGCTGATTGAATAATAAAAGGGTGAAGTAGAACGTTGTTGTCCGCTGTATGAATTTCGGGTAGTACTTGCGAAGACTTTGATACTAAGTCCTGGAGTTATAAAATCTAATTTCTGATTTAATTCCGCCTGGGCAGAAATAACCGAATTGGTGTATTGTTTGTAACCACGTATCATTTCCGCATAGGGATTGATGTAATTACCATCACCTGCGTTACCAAATAAAATATGTGAAGTAGATGTATGATTTTCATCAGGCATATAATATTTGGGGAATAAAACAGGACTTGTTGCCATTGCTCTTCGGTATAGATCATTGCCGCTTACAATAGGACCGGTATAATCATCAAAATTGCCACTGAATTTTACAGAAAATGTAGTCGTCTTGGTCACATCAATATCAATGTTAGAACGTACATAGATTTTTTTTAAATCAATGTTACTGTTATAATTGTTTCGTTTATCTACCTTCATGATACCATTGTCATCCGATATGCCTAAAGAAACATAATATCTGGCAGTTTCACTACCTCCGCTCATATTGATGTTGGCACGTGAATTAAATACATTATCATTAAATAATTCATTGTACCAGTCTACCGCCGGATATACATAGGGATTTTTGCCGGCTTTTGTTGATGCTATTTTCTCATCGGTATGAGGCCGGACAGCTAACGGATTACGTGTGAGTACAGCTTCATTGTGGTATTTCATATAGCTGATAGGATCTACCATGTCTATTCTTTTTGTAGGTGCTGACAATGAACCTTCCACTCTGGCACTAATTTTTACCTTACCGGGTTTGCCTTGCTTGGTAGTAATCAAAATGACTCCATTAGCTCCGCGTGCACCATAAATGGCAGTTGCTGTTGCATCTTTCATTATAGAGAAAGCAGCAATGTCATCTGCGGACAGTCTGGAAAGATCAGTAGTAGATGATTCGATATTATCGATTAATATCAGTGGACTTTTAGAGTAACCAAAAGTTGTCACACCGCGAATAAAGAATTCCACATTGTCATTTCCAGGTTCACCGGACAACTGGTAAGATATAATTCCGGCAACATTACCACCTAAGGCTTGAGTCAGATTACTGGTTGGAATTTTTAATCTTTCAGGTTTTAAGGTTGATATTGCTCCAATCACACTTTCTTTTTTCTGTTTAGCAAAACCAACCACAGTAACTTCATCCAATTCATCTACCTTTGGCAAAAGTTTAATGGTTTGAGGTACTTTATCTATCTTGTATTCAATAGATTGGTATCCTAAAAATGAGAAAATCAAAATAGAGCCTGGTTCGGATGAAATAGTAAATAAGCCATCTATATCCGAAATGGCTCCTTTTGTTGATCCTTTCACCTGTACAGTAGCTCCTGCAATAGGCAAATCTGTTTCATCCACAATTTTCCCTGATATTGCTTTGGATGAGTTGTTACTACTACTGGTTTGAGCTTGCAAGGTTACATAGCTTTCAATGATTAGAAGGAAAGCTATCCATAATACGAAGCGTGGTAAGTTGCATAAAAGCTTCTTCATACTCTGTGATTTTAAAAAGTAAGTCATAAGGGTTTTATATTAGATTTAATGTGATTTCTTGTATATAAAGGCTGTATATTTTAATCTACATAGTATTAATTGCTTATGATATATGTATTATATAATGTCTATATGTATATACATATTGCAAATATATATATTTAAAGCAGGAAAACTAGAAAGATTTATTTATTTAATATAAATTTATATATGAATGGTTGTTTTGAGAATAAATGTTAATGCGGCTTTGTGTGTATGGTTTTAAATTTATGAAACGAACATAAAATTAGATAGATTACACAAATTAGCATGACAAGGATGGAGCCTGATTGGCTTTCGGTATAATCTGCGCAAACTCCCATGAGAGGAGGAATGATGGAGCCACCGGATATCCCAGTTATCATGAGTCCTGATATTTCGTTGGTTTTATAGGGTAATGTATGCAAGGCTAGCGAGTAGATGACGGCAAATATGCTAGACATTGCAAAGGCTATAATGCATACTAATAACAAAATAATATATTGAGAATGTATCCAATAAATGCAGGACAAAGCTATTAATACAATGAACATATTGATCCGATAATAATAAATTTCGGAAAACTTTGCTAATAGAATTACACCACATAAGGTCCCCAAAGTGCGAGCGGCAAAATACCAGCTTGTACCATAACTTGCGATTTCTTTAGTCAACTCTGCATTTTCAATTAAAAGTTTTGGGGTAAATACATTCATTCCTACATCTAAGCCAACAATACAAATGATGCCTCCGAATAAAAGGCAGATGGTTTTATTTTTCAGGAGAGAAATAACTTGATAGAAACTGGATGTTAATCTTTTGTCGTCTTTCTCATTTATTGGAGTGAAAAATAACCAGATTCCGGAAATTAGAGTAATGGCGGCGAATATGGGAAACATTAATATCCAGTTGTTGAAATAAACAGAGCAGAATCCGGCCACTATAGGTCCTACAAAAGAAGATAGTGCTTTGATGAATTGTCCGGCTGTCATAATGCTTGATAATTTTCCTTCAGCGATAACATTGGTTAATAAAGGATTAAGTGACACTTGAAGGATGGTATTTCCTATGCCTAAAAGTGCAAAGGCGATATAACAGGCTGTCTGTGTGAATGTAAGTAATGGAAGTAACATTCCAATAAAAGTAGATAAAAGTCCTATCAGTGATATTGTTTTTCTACCTTTCTTGTCCATCCAGATAGAAATCGGAATAGAGATGAGTAAAAACCATATAAATACCATTGATGGCAGGAAACCGGCTTGGGTTTCGCTCCAACTGAAATAATCTTTCGCATAGGTGACTGATACTCCTACTAAGTCACAGAACCCCATAATAAAGAAACCAAAAAGAACTGGTAGTATCTTACTTTTATTTTTCATATGTGTTTATTTATTTAAATGCATTTGGATTTGGTCGGTCACCCATAATGAAATGAAGTGTTCCTCCTTTTTTGAGTTTACTCCATTCTATATAGTTATTACTAAGGCGCTTGTTATTGAATCTTACATATTGAATGTAACAATTGTCTTTGGATACATTTTCTGCTTTTATGATAAGTTTTTTTCCAGAGTAATAGGTGTTGTCTAACAGAATTTCTACCCGGTCAAATCGCGGACTCCCCAGTAACCATACAGGATCTTTGCTGCAACCGCCATCCATTTGGAAAAGTCCTATGCTGCTTAAGATGTACCAAGAACTCATTTGGCCTTGATCTTCGTCTCCCGGATAGGCGTCTCGGGGACCCATTCCATAATATTTTTCTTGTATAGCACGTGCCCATTTCTGGGTGTGCCACGGCTCACTGGTATAAGAGAAGAGGTAAGCTGCCTGCATATTTGTTTCATTCCCATGATTAATAGGATAAGCTCCCATATTATCTCCTAAAGCATTGAAGCTTACTTTTTCGGATGTTGCAAATCCGGCATTCAGCCGGTCGATGAATTGACGCTCTCCTATTAAATTGATGAGGCTTTTTACATCATGAGGAACGTACCAGGTGAATTGCCAAGCGCTGCCTTCGCAAAATCCGGGAGCATGATATGGGTTGGTGTTTTCGATCCACTCTCCGTTGGGACGTCGGGGGCGTACATATCCGGTTGATGGGTCGAATATGTTTTTCCAGTTATCAGAACGTTTCATAAATGTATTGAAGTCATCTTTTTTATTAAGAGCGTCAAAATATTGAGCAGCGCAATAGTCTTGATATGAGTATTCCATTGTATTGGAAACGTATGATTGATAATGCGGAGAATTCCAATCCCATGCGTCATCGTATAGAGGTACATAACCTTTGGTTATATAATCGGGATAACTTTCGTTACCGACTTGTCCTCCTCCGGGATAGTTTATCATAGTGGCTGTTTGTTGGTGAATTAATGCCCGATACATGAGTTGACTGTCGAAGTCACGAATTCCATGTTGATAGCCGGAGACTATCAATGGCAAAGCAGGATTGCCTATCATGACTCTGAAATATTTCATACCGGGATTACCATTGGGAAGCCAGCCGCCACGACGATAGAACTGCTCGTAAGTGTAAATCCAATTGGACATGTACTCCGGATAGAGAAGATTATAAAATGGACCTAATGTCCAATGCATTCCCCAAGCAGAATCACCTCCATATACGCTTTTACCTGGCTTGTCTATAAGAGCTTTGTTACCGTTCATATCTATCCATTCCCCATTTACATCATTCCAGATGGTCCGTGGACTGATAGAACGGTAAAGATTGGTGTAGAATTTTTGCTTTAAGAGGTAATTGTCTGTTGTGATACTGACTCTTTGGAAAAGTGTTTCCCAGGTATCTTGTTGATTGGTGACAACTTTATCAAAATTCCATCCGAATGGTCTCGCTATTTCTTCTTCCAGATTTAGCCGTGCGTTATCAATGCTTACTAATGAAATACCTGTCCTTACCATAACATCATCACCAGTGTTAAGGTTAAAGTCGAGGAAGATTCCTGCGTCCAGTTTGTCTTGACTGTTATTTTCGACTGTAAATACCTGTCGGGACTTCATGTTTGATTTATGTAGCTGTTCAATTTGGCTATATACTTTGTTTCGTATCCAGCCATTCATTGTTTTGAATGGCTTATCAAACTGCATGACAAAATGTAATTTATATCTTTGTACTCCATGGTATCCTGTTGACCGGCAATCGTTCAAGGTCCATCCCTCTATTTCTGTGTCAGATACTTTTTTTACGTATACATCATCTAAATTCCAGTCGTATTCTGCTGGAAAGAAAAAGTCAACTAGTATTCGTGGCTGCTCTGCTTTGTTGAATGTGTATCGCTGAAGGGAACTGCGGGTAGTTGCTGTTAATTCTGCTTGGATATTATAATCTGTAAGATTAACAGAATAATAACCGATTCGGGCTGTTTCGGTTTTCTTATTAATTCGGGAGCGATACCCATAGTCCGGCTGTTTTTCTGTTCCGGGTTGTATTTTTAAATCTCCCGTAGTTGGCATCATTAAGAGTCCTGTCATTGTCCATTCGTGAATGTGGCTGAATCCCATTATGTTTTCAACGTTATATTCATATCCTGCTTTCCAATGGGCATCTTCGTTATCGGGCATAAGTTTTACCATTCCAAATGGCATCCATGGTCCGGGGCCTATCATCCATCGTGAACCACTGGAACCAGCAAACTGATCAACATAATCAATTGATCTGCGTAGTTGCTGGTTACTACGGATAAATTCTTGAGTTGCTACTGTTTGTCCTTCTGTTGATATTTTAACTTTGATTTTAGACTGGTCTTTAAGTTTTCCGGTTGGAATTTCGTAGATATTCTCTCCTTCTTCTACTTGTTTGAATATCTTCTTTTGGTTGATTTGTATTTTAAGTGTTCCGGATTTTTTAGTTATAGTTTTCAGTAGAAGAGGCTGTGTTCTTGTTTTCCCTTGTTCTAATTCATAATCAGCCATTTTCATTGAAATAATAGGAGTATCACCTATCTTATTGATTTGTGTCTCTTGAGGTCCGTTTAGGCAAATGGCGTCAAAAGTTAGGGATTTACCGTTGAATAACTGCATTACAATCTTGTTGTACCCTTCCTTTAGAATTCCGGGCTGTATTGAATATGTTAGCTGTTTGGTGCCAGGCTTTATAGGAGAATCGTAATTCTTTCCGTTGACTTCCAGTCTTAAGAACATACAGTCTTCGTATTCTACATTCTCTATAAAAATATTCCATTGATATTTCTTTAGCGGATTGACATCGGATAGTTTTATTAAAATAGGAAGTTGTATCCTGCATTGTCCTGCCCAGTAAGATGAGCCAGCCCATTCAGCAGTAGGCCCCGGTATAATGTATGGAAAATCGGCCGGTGTGTGTTCGCCTGCATAAAAATATTTTTTATTATCCCCAAATCCGGAGATAATAAATCGATCTTTTCCATCCGGTGCTAAGGCAAACTCCTTGGATGAATTATCTGTTTTGCCAAGTTGCCAGATTGTGCTGTATTGTGGATATACATTCGCAATACAATATATGAAAAAGATAATTTGTACAATAGTTCGTTTCATAGTAGTTGGATAAGATGTTTTTATTAAGACATTATTTCAAAGTAACTTCTTTTTTTACAAAGGCTTTTACCAACATTATTCTTTTGTCGGGATTTTCATTTATGATTGTATATGATCGGGCAGCAGCAGGGATGACAAAAGTCTCTGCATAATTAAAGCGTTGTTTCATGCCGTCCTCTGTTTCAATGCAAACGGAGTCTCCTTCTACTATCATACATACATGGCATGTATTTTCTGTATTCATTTGAATACGGTCTTTGAAGGTGTAACGATATACATCATAAAAATGCTCTTTATGAGTAGGTAGATGCTCTATAGTACACTCCTGATTTTCTTTCATGATATATGGATGGCATATCAATTCCTGGATTACTTTTTCCCCTTTTCTTTCAAAATATAGATTATTCATTCCGTGTTGAATGTTTAGAGGTCGTGGTTTCCCGTCTAATCCCATGCGTATCCAGTCGTACATTTTAAATGTGAAAATATAGGGTGCGCTACTTATTTCCAATACCACGCAATCTTTTCCTGAAGCATGTATGGTGCCATTGGGAATAAGAAAGAAATCGTGCTTTTTAGCTTGGTGTTTTTGAACAAACCTTTCTATCTCTACCTTCGTTGCTTTTTGTTGACTTCGTTCCAAGGTATATTGGAATTCCTCAGGGACGATGTTGTCTTGAAAGCCTAAATATACACATGGCGAGTTTTTACAATCCAATATGTAATATGTCTCATCTTGGGTGAATGGCATGTTAAAATGCTCTTGTATATATCGGGGGCGTGGATGGCATTGGATAGAAAGATTATCTCCGTCAAAGGTGTCTAGAAAGTCGAAACGTATCGGGAAATCGTACTTAAATGTTTCCGAACATTCTCCTAATATATTCTGATAATCACTATACATAAGAAAATCGAAAGATACTTCAAGCCGATATCCGTCACTCTCCAGCATTAGTCCGTTTTCAAGTACCATCAGTTCAAAAGACCATGCCAGATTATTTACTTCTTTATTTAATCCTTGAATATGATTTTTCATCCATTGTCCTCCCCAGGCGCCAGGCTCGAACCATGGACGAACTCTGAAGAAATTGCGGCTCATTTTGTGCAATCCTTCTCGTAGGTCATTTCCTGAAATCATTAATAGTTCATCCCATTCTCTTTGTCCGTCAATAAGTAGGTCAATCAGAGGCAGGCATTGCTTTTTGTGCTTATTAAGAACAATCCAGTCTACAAAATATAGTTGTTTGTAAGCCTGTTGATTGTCTTTTCGATAATCTAATCCTAAATTATTGATGGCTCCGGCGCGCATTCTAAACTGAATCTCATTTTTAGGAATATCAATATAAATCAGGGGAGCTTTCCATTGAGATAGGGCTGCTCCTGTACCTATAAATATATTTAAATCTGCTTCCGGGTCAGGTTGTATGGAATTAAGCTTATTTTCATCAAACCAATTAACCAAATGCTTATCAGTAATGGTGCCGAATAACGGATTATCTCCTCCAAGATAAGGAGCAATCATTTTTTCAATAGTCTGTGGATCTTTCATTGCTACACTGGAATGAAAGAATCGCACATTCTTTCCTCTTTTTCTGAGTTCTTCTCCTAACTTAATGATTAATTCATCCCAAAAGACTCCAATATAACCATCTATTTTTATTTGGGAATGCTTTTCTATCCAGTCAGCTAGTTGGTTTATACCTTTCCCAATTTTGCCTTTTCCCAATGGAAATGCCGGGTATATATCATATTCTCCTGATGGGGTGGCAGTAGAGTTAGTAGGTGCAATAAATTGCTGTGTGTGTCTTTTCTCTTTTGTATTTTCCATATTTTCAAGTATGTTGCTTGTGTAAATAGCAGATCCGATTAATGGCGACATATCCCATAATTTACAGATATCTATTTTAGTGATTAAATTGAGTTTCTTTAATTGAAACTGAATATTATCTAAAAAGAAGTCAGAAGCTTTCGCTATATTTCCTCCTATAATAAGTTTCTCCGGTTTAAAATTTAGCAGGAATGGGGTTATGAATTCTACGAAATTTGAAGCGAAGTTTTCAAATAATGACTGTGCATTATTGTCTCCGTTCGAAGCGCGTAGTGCGATTTCTTTTACGCCAGTTACCTTTTTATCTGGAAATAGCATATTCCATGTATTTACAAACCATCTTGTCGAAAAAAAGTCATCTGCCATTCCGTCTCGGTAAGGTATGTTGTAGAGATATCCATGTTCAGGTATTCCTTCTGTCAGTTCGTTCAAAACAGTATCATTTTCAAGAAATGTACTTCCAAGTCCGGTGCCGATTGTGACTATAATGCTTCTACTTGTGTCTTTTGCTGCTCCTGCATAATACTCTCCAAGGGCATAAGCGGATGCGTCATTTATGAAAACAGTATTCAGGTCAGATACTTTTTTAATTTCTTCTTTAAGGTTAAGACCGAAAAGTGACTGAAACTTTGGCACACCATAAATGGCAACTATACCTTTGGCATAGTCGCAAGGACCGGGCATGGCTATACCGATTCCGCCTAATTTAGATAGGGGCATACAGGCTTGAATGTCAGTAATAACTTTTCTGACTTTCGTAATGATGCTTGATGTTGAATCTGTGGCATTCAGTTCTTCGTGAGATAGTATGTTTTGATGAATGTCATTCGTTAGAAGGTTGACGATTCCACCTTTTATATGTGTACCACCTATGTCTATTCCCAAATAATACTTCATAGTTATTATGATTTAATTAATTAGTATGTCTGAACATATAAACATTTGCAAATGTATTCTTTTTCTTGAAAAGAACAAAAAGTATTGCCTGTTTTTATTTTTATTTTTATCTTTGTAAAAAAGTTAATCATGAAGATATTAGTTAACCATAACAGCGCAATCCCCCTTTATCTTCAGATAGAAGAACAGTTGAGGACTATTATCAAAGGGGAGGAATATAAACAAGGTAAAATGCTTCCAAATGAAATTGATTTGTCTAAACAATTGGGCATATCTCGTAATACCTTGAGACAGGCGATTAATAACCTTGTGAACGAAGGATTGCTGATGAGGAAAAAGGGAGTAGGTACAGTTGTTGTAAATTCAGCTGTATGTTCCAAAGCTCAGAATTGGATGAGTTTCACACAGGAAATGAAAACTTTGGGAATTGTACCAATGAATTATGAACTTCATGTTAGCTGGACAAAGCCTACAGATGATATAGCCCTTTTTTTTAATGCTCCTGATGTAAAAAGAATACTGAAGTTAGAGCGTTTACGTGGAAATCAAGAATACCCTTTCGTGTACTTTATATCCTATTTTAATCCTAAAATAGGTTTAACAGGAAGTGAGGATTTCTCCAGACCTCTTTATGAGATATTGGAAAGAGATTATCATGCTATTGCAAAAGTTTCTAAAGAAGATATTAGTGCCAGGCTGGCTGACAAGTACATTGCTGGTAAGCTTGAGATAAAGGTCGGAGATCCAATTTTGGTGCGTAAAAGGTTTGTTTATGATCCCGAAGGGTGTCCGTTGGAATGGAATATAGGATATTATCGTGCGGACAGTTTTATTTATTCACTTGAGTTTGAGAGAAATATTTGATCTTATACTCATAAAAAAAGTGAAGATTATAAGGATGCCCGAATCCTGCTCAGCGACTGCGGTGTTATCCACAGATAAGATGCAATGTACTTTAAAGGCACATATTGCAACAGTTCCGGAGTCTCCTTGATAAGAGTCAGGTAACGTTCCTTCGCTCGTGGACTGCCGGAGTTGATGAGCCAGTTTTCTTGCAGAAGAAGCTGGTGATCCATCAGCCGCAGTCCCAGATTGGCTAGTCCGATGGAAGAATGATATAATTGATTCAAGGTTGCGCGGGATATACTGTAGGCTACACTGTCGCACATTGCTTCAATATTAATCAGTGAATAAGCATTGTCTGCATATCCCCAGACGGAGAAAGCTGCTTCTCCGTCTGAAGCGAACCAGATGGTGGCATCTGCTCCGTCTTTGTGGTAATATGCCCGCCATATTCCCGTTTTTATAAAATAAAGGTTGCTGTTCTTTGTCCCTTCACGTACAATGAGGTCTCTCTTTTTGAAATGTACTTCCTCCATACAGCCTAGTAAGGTCTGTACGTCACTTTCCAATACTTTATATTTGTCGCAGAGTTTTTTAATGAATGCATCCATGTTGCAAATATACTCATAGTCGGTGGACCATGAAGCGATCTTTGAAATAAATTCCGATAATATAGAGAGTCGTTAACAATTCTGCCAACGAAACCGCCAGCCATATTCCCGGTACTCCTAAAACAAGTGGAAGTACAAAGAATCCGATCAGCATGAATACCACTCCCCGCAGAAGAGTGATGATGGTGGCTCGTTGACCTCGTCTGATGCTCTGGTAATAGCCGATGCCTATCATATTGGCGGCAAAAAATATGAATCCAACCCCAAAATAAGGAATGCCATTGACCGCAATATCAAAGGCCGGACAGCTTCGGTCAATGAACAACGAAACAATATTCTGACGGCATAGAAACGTGATGATGAAAAAGCTGATTCCGCAAATTAAAGCTGTACGGATGGCAAGATGTAGGGCTTTTCGAACCCGATCCGGTTGCCCGGCACCGAAATTATAGCTGATAATCGGCTGTGCGGATTGTGCGATGGCATTGTATACCATAAAGATGATGGGGAAGAAGTAGCAGGCAATGCTGAACGCAGCTACTCCGTCTTCTCCGAGATGATGGATAAAGACATAATTCCCTAAAAACATCATACAGGCGATGGAAGCCTCACTGATGAAAGCGGAAGTTCCCAGTTTTATCATATAGCCACCGTTACGGAGCGTTAGCATCAGGCTTTTCAAACTTAGCTTGATGCGATGCAAATGAATGTTGCGGGAGAACCGCGTAAGATAGATTACAGTCATCAATCCACCTACTACTGTTCCCAGGCTGGTGGCAAAGGCAGCACCCATCATTCCCCAGCCAAATTCAAAGATGAAAATATAGTCGAATATAATATTGAATATAGCTGCGATGGCATTGCACATCATGGCATAATTGGGAGATCCGTCCAGCCGGATGAAAAACATGCCTGTGCTCAATAACTCATAGAATACGAGGAAGGGTAGATACCAGATCATATATTCTATGACAAGAGGCAATAATCTGTCTGAACTTCCGAGTAAGCATCCCAATGGCCCTACGAAGCAAAAACATAAAGCAGACATCACTAATACGATGAACGTAGAGAATACAAGAGCCTGAGTAATGTTGATATTTGCTGCCTTGCGTTTACCTTGAGACAGATAGATGGAAGCGACTACTGAGCCTCCGACTCCGAACATTAGTCCGATGCCTGTTGCGATCATAAAAAGTGGAGCTGTTATATTGACGGCAGCTAGGGCGTCACTGCCTATTCCCTTACCTACGAATATGCCGTCTGTAATAACGAATATAGCTGAGAATACCATTCCCAGTACCGTAGGAACTAATAACTTACGAAACAATGTGGAGATGTCCATACTACCGAAATCAATACTATCTTTCATAACTTCTTATTTTTAGTTTGTTGAAAACATCTGCAAAGGTAGATGGATGTAAGGAGATTAAAATTATCATTTGATAATTTCCGCCTGTCATGCTTGTTTTTGTTTAATCAGGATATGGGATATTTATCTGATTCTTATTTTCATGGCTTGTGCGTCAAATGTGATTGACTCGTTATGGAACAGTCTTTCTATATGTCCGCTCGTTATCATCTCATTGGTAGGCAGGCTGTAGAGTTGAGGATTATCAATCAGCATGATTGTGTCGCAAAGTGAGAGAGCGATGTCCAGGTCGTGTGTGGAAAACAGGATACACTTTCCTTCCTTTTGCGTCAGCTTCCGGAGAAGCAGACAGAGTTCGTAGCGGTTGGGCAAGTCAAGGAAGGCGGTAGGTTCGTCGAGCAGGATGACAGGAGTGTCCTGTGCAAGGGCACGGGCTATCATGATGCGTTGGCATTCTCCGTCGGACATTTTGTCCATCGTCTTTTCCGCATAACTGTCCATGCCTACCAGGTGCATGGCGTTGTCCACCTTCTCCTTGTCTTCTCCTTGCAGCTGACCGAGCCAGTTGGTATAGGGAGCACGTCCCAGTGCGACGACGTCTCTGCATCGCAGGTTGGCAATGCGCACTTTGTCGGTGGTGACGAAGCTGATGTTCCGTGCCAGTTCTTCCGGTTTCAGTGAAGCGATGTTATTCCCGTGCAGGATAATCTCTCCGTTTTGGGGCTTTTCCAGTCCCATGACGGCACGCAGCAGTGTACTTTTTCCTGTGCCGTTTCTGCCGAGCAGTGCGACGAGTTGTCCTCCCGTGATGTGGGCGGAGACTTTTTCCAGCAGCGTACGCTGTTCGTATCCCAGTGTCAGGTCTTTGAGTTGAATCATTTGAATATACGCAAGTTTTTACCTATTACCCATAAAATAACCGGAACTCCCAGCAGTGCGGTGATACAATTCACCGGCAGCAGGAATTTCTTGGCGATGATGTCGCATATCAGCATGGCGATAAGTCCTGTCAGCATGGTGCCCGGCATCAGTATCCGGTGGTCGGCGTTATCAAACAGCAGCCGGGTGATGTGCGGCACTGCCAGTCCGATGAATCCTACGGGGCCGCAAAAGGCGGTGACTGTTCCTGTCAGCAGTGCTGTAGAGATGAAGACAAGCGTCCGCGAGCGTTTGATGCTCATGCCCATCGTGCGTGCGTAGTTTTCGCCAAGCAAGAGCAGGTTCAGTGACTTGATGCAGGCTACGGAGAGCAGCAGACCTATGCACACAACCGGTATCATGATAGACAGCTGTCCGGCTGTGATGTGGCTGAGCGATCCCATTGACCACAGGGTGAACATTTTCAGTTGTTCCGCCGAACTTAGATACTGCAATATCTGGATGATGGCTCCCGCTACGTAGCCTATCATGACTCCCATGATCAGTACGCCCAGTATATTCTTTACTTTCCGGCTGATGATGGCTACGCCCAGCAAGATGACGGCGGTCCCTATCCAGCCCGAACCTACGATGCCGGCGGATTGCAAAAGTGGGAAATCTGCCCAGCCTAGCAACGGGGCACCTAATATAAACAACGCCACTCCGAGTCCCGCACCGGAACTGACTCCCAGCAGATAAGGGTCTGCCAGCGGGTTCTGGAAAACGGTCTGCATTTGCAGGCCGCTGACCGACAAGGCGATACCTATCAACCCTGCTACTACTACCCGGATAAAGCGGATGGAGAGAAGGATGTTGCGTGTCATCTCGTCGCATTCGCCTCCCGTCAGTACGGCCCATACTTTGGGGATGGGGATATAAGTGTCCCCTGTCGCCATATCTATTAATAATAAGACTACGGCGATTATTCCCAAAGTGATGAATAAAAGAGTGGTGTGTCTACGAGGTTGCTTCATTCTAGATGTCTGTAATAGTAGGTTGAGTCGGATACAAGTTCGGGATGAAAGATATGAATCAGATCACGCAATACGACGTCCGGACGTACGACTGCCGATTCCCAGTAGTCATTGCCTCCTGTGGCGGTTATCCGCAGGTTGTTGTTATAAACTGTTTTATCACGGACAGATTTGGCATCGGCAAACTTGGGATTCATGTTTTTCAGTTCGTCCAGTGTGGATGCCGTGCCTACATTGATCCAATAGTCTGCTTTTTGTATCAGTCCGTAGGCAGTTTCCAGGCCGATGGGGGCGGAGCTGTTGGAGGTGTTCTCCTTATATATATAGTCGGCTCCTGCGTCAGTGACCAGTTGTGCCATATAGCTCTGGGTGGAAGGCATCACCCAGCTGTCGTTCCACGGGGTGTTGAACATCACGGTAGGGTGATGCTCTACGGATGCGGTAAGGTCTTTCAGTGCCTGATAGCGTTTGGGGATTTCACTGAATACTTCGATGCCTTTGTCACGGCTGTCTGTCAGTTCGGAGAGGGCAACCAGCCATTCGGCTTTGCCAAGCGGTGACTCTTCCAGATATTCTCCTACATACATATAAGGGATAGCGAGTTCTTTCAGCTTGTCTGTCACGGCTGTCTGGGCATCACCGATGCCATATAGCAGTACGACGTCCGGCTTTAATCCCAGTAACAGCTCGTAGTTTATTTCAGGACCCATGTCCTTGATAGAATCTTTGTGAGCGAGGATGTAGGGATTGGCTATGTAATTGATGCCGGATACGGCGACGATGCGGTTCATCTGTCCCAGTGCGTCGAGCATGGCGATGTAGGAAGAAGACATACATACGATGCGTTGGGCTCCGGCAGGGATGGTCGGTCCGGTGAATCCTGCGGGGGGGAGCTCACCATTGCGGGAGATGAAGTAGGACATTGTTACATCTTTGGCTCCCTGCCACGGGTTGGATACTTGTATCAAGGTGCTTTGGGCATTCTTTGCGCCCAGTATCTTGAATCCGGTAGCATATTCGGGCATGTATACGTCTTGCTTGAATGCTTCCAAAGAAGTTTTTTTATTGTATACGCAGCTTGCCAAAGAAAGGAGGCATAATAGCGTGATAGTTGAAATAATGGATTTAAATTTCATACGGATGTTTTTATCTGAGGACAAAAGTAGTAAAAAAGAAGAAAATTCACCTCCCTTACGAGAAAGTTTCGCTGGGAGGTGAATGTATTGAATCTAACTTTTCAGTATTGATGCGGAAAGTTATTTGACGAATACTACGGCGTTCACGTTGGCTGTGCCGGTATTGTTTGCTTTACAACTTCACAACTTAATTTAGAGTTTAGGTACCCATACTTTATGACTGCTATCTCTTTTACGATTAGTTATCGAGTAGTAAGGAATAGCAATAGCAGTCGTTTTTCCGTTACTTTTGATTATATTCACTCCATTCAGTAAGTCCTTTTGATAAATGATTTCCAATGGAGCATTTGTGTCTAATCGGAAATCTTTGAAATCCGGATTATCTACGTCTTCAAAACAGTAGATGATAGGACCGGAAGCTATACAAACTGTGTTGCTCAAATCTTTTGTGTTAGTATGTGCGGTGATGATGCGGGGTTGTATAGGTAGTTCAAGCTCGATTAGGTCTCCTTTCTGCCACTTTCTATTGATTTCGGCATAACCGTCAACGATTTTAATTGGAACAGATTTCCCATTGACGAACAGTTGGGGCGCTCCTTTTAAGTTTGATTGATAAAGCTCGTATGGATTCTCAATGCCTTGTGCCCATCCCGGGATACGTACTTTAATCGGAAATTTGTCTGTTTTCTGTGGATTTACGGAAATATTGACTTTGCCTTTCCAAGGGTAGGATGTTTCTTGTTTTAATTGTACGCTGTTTTTGGAAGAAAGCTTGATTTCTGTTTCACTGCCTATGAACAGGTTAATATAAACTCCTTTTTTGTCTGATGCATAGATGAATCCCGGAAGAGCAGATGTGATTTTCAAGAACATTGGAGGACAGCAAGGGCAACCATGCCATTCCCAACGATTATGTTTCTCTGCGTTTAAGGGATTCTGATAGGTATAATTGTCTCCTTTGAGTGAAACTGCGGTAAGCAAACTGTTGTATAGAACGCGTTCCAGTTCGTCCATATACATTCCTTTACCGGTTAGCTCGTTCATTCTTTGGCTAAAGAATCCGGCGCCAATGGCAGCACAAGTTTCCAGATAGGCACCCGGAGGAAGGAAAAAGTCTGGACCGAATTTTTCGTCTTCGTGGATAGCGCCGACTCCTCCTGTGATGAACATACGTCTACCGGTCATATTGTCCCAAAGGCGCTTGGCTGTTTCTATATATTTAGGTGAATGATTTTCCAAAGCGGCAGTAGTGATACCAGTTGCTAATAGTGTGGCGCGTACGGCATGTCCTTCAATGGTTTGTTGCTCAAATACCGGAATTGAGTCTTGAGCATAATCTCCCCATGTCGGACGACTATGCTCGCCATGCTCAGGAGCATTATATTGGGCATCTCTGATCCATTTTTCGGATTTGCCATTGCCCCAAGTCAACCATAAAGGATAGCCACAATGATGCCCTCTGTTTTCAATCCAGAAAGTAGCTAGCTTCCAGTAAGCGTCTTCATTTACGGACACTGATAATTGTTTTTTAAGTTCCGGTTGTTCTTTGAATAGCCAGTATAGTTTGATAATGGCTTCTTCCGGGCCGGAGTGAGAGGGAACAATATTTTTCTTGGGTGCTGGTCCCATATAGTCTGCCATGTAATTTGTATAGCGGGTGGCGACTTCCAACAGTTTGGTTTTTCCGGTTGCTTTGTAGTAATGCACAGCGGCTTCAATCATCATGCCGGCATTATACACATCGTGTTGCCACCGGAGGAAACCACCATTGTCTCCCCAACGGTGTTCCGGTTCTTTCAGAAGTGTATAAGTCTCTAAGTATCCGGTTGGTTCTGTCATTTGTGCTGCTTCGATACGGTCGATATATCTGTCAATACGTGTTTCCAGTTCTTTATCCGGATACATGACCAGATAATCTGCAATACCCCGAATCGATTCATAGATAAGTCCGTCGAACCACGGCTCTCCGAAGTGTCCCTGTGTGCCACGTTCACCTTTGGCCACTTTATCAAAATTACAGAAAGCATTGTGCTGTTCCGGGGCGTTGGTGTGTTTACCCTCGAATTTGTTTAGTACATCATTGATGGTTACTTCATTCCATGTTTTAAATTTGGGGCTCCAGAATGCGTCGTTCACTTTTACGTTTTCAATGTTCGCAAATTGTACTTTCCCAGTCTGTCCTTGTACCGCGCTATGTGGAGTTCCGGATAGTGTTGCTATAACTGCCAAGGATTTAAGTAGATTTGTACTTTTCATGTTTCTAACTTTATGTTTAACTTTCTAATTTATATGAAGATGAATCTGCCGCAAAGATAGAATATTCTTTTTGACTAGTACGAACTGGTCTGTATGTTGTAAAACACATACCACTCCGTACCAGTATGGCTGTGATATTTGTATCTTTGCGCAAAAATAACGAACGATGAAAAGCAATAAATCAAAATATAAGTTGGTAGTTGATTATGTGATCGACGGGATTAATGAAGGACGATTAAAGAAAGGTGCCTGGATACCTTCTCTTAATGAATTTAGAGAAATGTACGGCTTGTCTCGTGATACTGTTTTTTCCGGAATACGAGAATTGAAATCGAGAGGTATCATTAAATCGAATCCTGGAGTCGGGTATTATATCGTAAGTACGCGTGTTCCGTTCAAACACAATATATTTCTGCTTTTCAATGAGTTCAATGAATTTAAAGAAGATATTTATAATTCTTTTATGGAGACAGTAGGCAATTCAGCTACTGTTGATCTTTATTTTCATAACTATAATCGGAAGGTGTTTGAGACTTTGGTGAATAATGCAAACCATAAATATACTACCTATATTATAATGTCCGGCAAATTTGCCGATATTGGTCCTTTACTGGAGAGTTTATCCGGAAACGTATTTCTACTCGATCATTATCACTCGGAATTGAAAGGGAAATATTCGTCTGTATTCCAGAACTTTGAAAAAGATACTTATGAAGCATTAGTGTATGGTCTGTCCAACTTGCGAAAGTACAAGCATATTGTAATGGTTCAGAAAGATTCGAAAGAACCTTTTGAACGTTATGACGGATTACGGGCTTTTTGTAAAGAGCATGGCTTTACGCATGAGTGCATTGGCGAAATTCAGGGAAGGGAGATTGTAAAGCAGGAGGTGTTTATGGTTGTTAATGATAGAGACTTGGTCAATTTGTTGAAGCAGGCTGACCGTCAGCAGTTAGTTCCGGGAAAAGATTTCGGTATTATATCTTATAATGATACCCCTTTGAAAGAAGTGCTGGCAGGAGGGATTACTACTCTTTCTACTGATTTCAAATTGATGGGACGCACGATGGCTTCTCTTATTAATAAAAAAACGATTGAGACAATTGAGAATCCTTGGAATTTAAATATTCGTAATTCACTATAAAGACTATCTATCCTATATTTATCATATATACATGTTCATAGTGACGTCATTTTAAAAGATTCTGTTCATCAGATTTGTTCCTGTTAAAAAAAAGACAGGGGAGAAGTGAGGCGTGAAGTATAATTATAGTATCTTTGCACCTGCAAGGTTCGTATTTGGAGTTGTCTAACCTTCCAAAACGATGAAAAGGGAATCCGGTGTAAATCCGGGACAGTACCTGCTGCTGTAAGTCCTCTCTTTCGGGAGATGAGTTTATCACATTCTTTGCCACTGGTGACATCACTGGGAAGGCGTGATAAATGGGGACGAGTCAGAAGACCTGCCTTGACGCTGCAGATTTATACCCGCGGGTTTTCGGGTAGAAATCAACTGGTATAGTTCATTCCTATATTCAATTGATTCCTCATTCAACCGGTCGGTACAAATGCTATGTTTGATATTTGTCGCAAATCCTGATTTGCCGGCAGATGTCTGAAGAGTGATGCGACAAGTTAGTTAATAACCTTTTCTCGCTTTTAATTATGAAACGAATTTTACTTTCTGTTTTATTTATTGTCTTCTGTCTGACGGCTTTTGTCGGTTGTATGAAATGGGATTATGGCAAGATGGAGCCTTTCAGGGCTACAGGAGATGGACTTTTCATTATGAATGAGGGGAATTTTCAATACGGTAATGCTACCTTATCTTATTATGATCCGGAAACGAAAAAGGTGGAGAATGAGATCTTTTACCGGGCTAATGCGATGAAGTTGGGTGATGTAGCGCAATCAATGATTGTCCGGGATACTATTGGATGGGTGGTAGTGAATAATTCTCATGTAATCTTCGCTATTAGCACCAATACATTCAAAGAGGTGGGACGCATTACGGGACTTACTTCTCCACGCTATATTCATTTTATTTCGGATGAGAAAGCTTATATTACACAAATATGGGATTATCGTATTTTTATTGTCAATCCCAAAACTTATCAGATAACCGGATATATCGAATGTCCGGATATGACGATGGAAACAGGCTCGACAGAGCAAATGGTGCAGTATGGCAAGTATGTGTATGTGAATTGCTGGTCTTATCAGAATCGTATATTAAAGATAGATACTACAACGGACAAGGTGGTAGATCAGCTTACTGTAGGTATACAACCTACTTCTCTAGTGATGGATAAGAACTTCAAGATGTGGACGATTACTGATGGAGGGTATAAAGGAAGTCCATACGGATATGAGGAGCCGTCGCTTTATCGCATTGATGCCGAGACATTTAAAATAGAGAAACAATTTAAGTTTCAGTTGGGAGATGCTCCTTCGGAAGTACAGCTTAATGGTGCGGGTGATGAGCTTTACTGGATTAACAAAGATATCTGGCGTATGTCTGTCGATGAAGAACGTGTTCCCGTACGTCCTTTCCTCAAGTATCGTGATACGAAGTATTATGGGTTGACAGTTAGTCCGAAAAACGGAGATGTCTATGTGGCTGACGCCATTGACTATCAGCAACAGGGGATGATTTATCGCTATACGGAGGATGGGGAACTTGTGGATGAGTTTTATGTTGGAATTATTCCCGGAGCATTTTGTTGGAAGTAATCGGTAGAGAAGAATATGAGGAGAAATATATTATTAGTGCAGTTTGTAGGAGTTCTTTTATTACTTCCATCTATAATGAGTGGACAACAACACAGCAGCGACAATAAGAATTGGGCGGAAAAGGGAATTGTCATTCGTGAAGTGGAAATTTTAGGAAAGCGCCCGATGAAAGATATAGGCGTACAGCAGACCAGATTTGATTCACTTGTGCTTAAGGGGAATATAGCCTTGTCAATGGCGGATATACTCACTTTCAATTCTTCTATTTTTGTAAAAAGCTACGGACGTGCCACGCTTTCTACTGTATCATTTCGGGGAACGTCTGCTTCGCATACACAGGTAACATGGAACGGTATGCGTATCAACAATCCAATGTTGGGGATGACTGACTTTTCGATGATTCCATCTTATTTTATAGATGACGCTTCTTTGCTGCATGGCACTTCATCGGTGAATATGGCTGGTGGTGGTTTGGGAGGATTGGTGAAATTATCTACAGTGCCTGCTCATCAAGAAGGCTTCGGAATGCAATATGTTCAAGGTATCGGTTCATTTAGTACCTTCGATGAGTTTCTGCAATTGAAGTATGGAGATAAACATTGGCAGATCTCGACGCGGGCGGTCTATCAGTCGTCGCCCAATGATTATAAATATCGTAATCATGATAAGAAAGAGAATATTTATGATGATAAATATAATATAATCGAACAGTATTATCCCATAGAACGTAATCGTAGTGGTGCATACAAAGATCTGCACATTTTACAGGAGGTATATTACAATACGGGTAAAGGTGATCGCTTCGGACTGAATGCGTGGTATACTGATTCTAACCGTGAACTGGCATTACTGACGACCGATCAGGGTGATCTTATGGATTTCGAGAACCGACAACGGGAACATACACTGCGAAGTGTTTTATCATGGGATCATACGCGTGAAAACTGGAAAGTATCGGCAAGGGGAGGTTATGTGCATACATGGTTGGCGTACGACTATAAGCGGGATTTGGGAAATGGTATAATGGCTACAATGACCCGTTCACGTAGTAAAGTCAATACTTTCTACGGGCAGTTGGATGGAGAGTATTTTTTCTCAGATAAACTCCTTTTGACGGCGGGTGTGTCGGCTCATCAGCATTTGGTGAATAGTTTGGATAAAGATCTGAATAAAGATGATAATAAGAACGATAAGTATGGTCAGGGAAGGAAGAATGATTCTATTGTTTATTTTGATAAAGGACGTATTGAGTTGTCGGGTAATGTCTCATTGAAATGGCAGCCGGTCAATCGGTTGGGTATGTCATTGGTCCTGCGGGGAGAGATGTTCGGGACTAAATGGGCACCGGTTATTCCTGCCTTTTTTGTAGATTATGTTCTTTCTAAAAGAGGCAATATAATGGCAAAGGCTTCTATTACCCGTAATTATCGTTTTCCGACATTGAATGACCTTTATTTTTTGCCGGGTGGCAATCCGGCATTGAATAATGAAAGTGGATTTACTTACGAAACGGGGCTGTCCTTTTCTGTGGATAAGGATAATGTTTATACATTATCCGGTTCGGCTTCCTGGTTCGATCAACATATAAACGACTGGATTATTTGGCTACCTACGTCGAAGGGATTTTATTCCCCCGTTAATCTTAAAAAAGTACACGCCTATGGCGTGGAAGTACAGGCTGATTATGCAGTTGCAATTGATAAAGCATGGAAGCTTGGATTAAATGGAACATTTGCGTGGACTCCTTCTATTAATGAAGGTGAACCTACGAGCAAGGCTGACCAGTCAGTAGGGAAGCAGTTACCATACATACCCGAATATTCAGCTACGTTATCAGGCAGGCTGACATATCGCAGTTGGGGGCTTCTTTATAAATGGTGTTACTATAGCGAACGTTATACAATGACGAGTAATGCTGTATCCTATACGGGACATCTTCCACCCTATCTCATGAGCAACGTGACCCTTGAAAAAGGATTCTCACTCCGTTGGGCAGATTTATCCTTAAAAGGGACAGTCAATAATCTCTTTGACGAAGAGTATCTTTCGGTATTATCCCGTCCGATGCCGGGAATTAACTTCGAGTTCTTTATCGGTATAACTCCCAAGTGGGGCAAGAAGAAAAAATAGGTGGGTGATAGCCGGACTCCTGTGCCATGTAGATGTATTATTGGCAGAGTATATATGAAAAAAGGATGCTTTCCGATTGTTTCTTTTAAATATAACTTTTGTATAATGGTGCATCTTTTAGAAAAAAGTCGTATGTTTGCTATCAAACCATAAAACAAAATGTACTATGAGCGGTAATTATGTTATCAATATCGGTCGCCAGTTAGGTAGCGGCGGAAAAGAAATAGGAGAGAAGTTGGCTGCCCGTTTGGGAATCGACTTTTATGATAAGGAACTGATCAATCTGGCTTCCGAAGAGAGCGGCTTATGTAAGGAGTTCTTCGAAAAAGCTGATGAAAAAGCCTCGCAAGGCATTATCGGCGGACTGTTCGGTATGCGTTTTCCTTTCATCAGTGAAGGGGCAATGCCATGTACCAACTGTCTGAGCAATGATGCTTTATTTAAGGTGCAGAGTGATGTTATCCGTCGTCTGGCGGCAGAGAAATCCTGTGTGTTCGTCGGACGTTGTGCCGACTATATTTTACGGGAACATCCCCGTTGTGCAAATGTCTTTATCTCGGCTACTAAAGAAGATCGTATCGCACGGTTGTGTCAGATGCATCGTATTGATGAGGAGGCGGCGGAAGAGATGATAGAAAAAGCGGATAAGAGACGTTCGGAGTATTATAATTACTACAGTTATAAAACATGGGGAGCAGCGGCTACTTATCATTTGTGTGTTGATTCCTCTTCTTTGGGGATTGAGGAGACGGTGCGGTTTGTGGAAGAGTTTGTGGCTAAAAAACTACAGATTGGAATGTAATTGAAAAAGAAAACAAAATCCCGATAATAATAAAGCCGGCTAAATTCTTTCTGAATTTGGTCGGCTTTATTTATTAATTAAATTAGTTCGCTTTACATCATCGCCAGTAATATCATCTGTCCCGTCAGGATACGAAGGAACATAGATAATGGATAAACAGTAGAATATCCTACTGCCGGTGCATCACTGGATGTCACCTGATTGGCATAAGCCAATGCGGGAGGGTCCGTATTACTACCGGCTATCAATCCCATCAGAGTGAAGTAGTTTACCTTATAATATAGTCTTGCAATTGCACCGATGATAAGCAACGGGATGACAGTGATCAGGAAACCACAGCCTACATACAGTAAGCCGTCGCCTTCTACAACTGTTTGCACAAAGTTGGCACCCGCATCTATACCTACACTGGCAAGGAATAGCACAATACCGATTTCGCGCAGCATCAGGTTGGCACTCATTGTGGTGTAAGTCACCAAATGAAGTTTGTGTCCGAAACGTCCGATCAGGATAGCTACCACCAACGGACCACCGGCCAAACCTAATTTCAAAGGAGTCGGCATACCGGGGAATGCAATCGGAAGACTTCCTAAAAGAATACCTAAGAAGATACCTACGAAGATAGTAACGATATTCGGTGTGTCCAGACGTTTCAGTTGGTTACCCAAAACACCAGCTACACGCTCTACCGCATCTTGCTGACCTACTACCATTACGCGGTCACCTACCTGCAATATCAGGTTCGGATCAGCGAACAGGTCCATACCGGAACGGTTGACACGGGTCACGTTGACACCATACATACTACGGAAGTGCATGGAACCGAGCGTTTTTCCGTTAATTTCCGGTTTAGTAACCAGAATACGGCGGGAAACCATCGGAAGATCCTGCTTCTCCCAGTCCAGTTCGACTTCTTTTCCGATAAATACGGTGATGGCGGGAGCATCTTCTTCCGAACAGACAATAAACAACTGGTCGCCCATATTGAATATCGTTTCGTGGTTCGGAATACTTACGTGTCCTTCGTGACGGATACGGGAGCAAACAAAGTTGCGTCCCAGAAATTCTTTGATTTCAATCAGTGTTTTTCCGCTGATAGACTCATTGCGTACCTCAAGGCTCATCATGTGCGGCTTGTGGTGCGCGTCTCCGCTCTGAGTTTTCAGGCTCTCTTCCTCTTTGGTCATATTGACGCGGAAGATGTAACGGATAGCTATGATAGAACCGATGATACCTACCACACCCAGCGGATACGCACAGGCATAACCCAGTGCAATCTGCGGTCCGTTGTAGCTCAACTGGTTCAGGGCCTCATTGGCGGCACCAAGTCCCGGAGTGTTCGTCACAGCTCCGTAGAGGATACCTACCATCATCGGCAGTTCCACACGACCGTTCCAGAGGTAATAAAGCCCCAATGCAACAGCAATATTTAACACTACGATGCCTACAGCCAACAGGTTCAATGTCATTCCCCCCTTTTTGAAAGAAGAGAAGAATGATGGCCCCACCTGAAGACCGATACAGAATACGAACAAGATCAATCCGAATTCTCGGATGAAATGTAGGATGTGTGTATCGGCTGTGAAGCCGAAATGTCCCATTAGGATGCCGGCAAACAAAACAAAAGTGACTCCCAAAGATACTCCGAATATCTTTATTTTACCGAGATACACACCGGCTGCCACTACAAAAGCGTAGAGGAATACAATGTGCGCTACGGAGCTAGGGTCCCACAATAAACTTTGTAACCAATCCATAAATATTAGTAGTTTTTATAATGTTCTTTTAAAAACGGGTGCAAAATTACTCATTACATCGGAGCTAATCAAATAAAAGGAGAACTAAAAATGAAGAATGAGGAATTTGCTTCGTTTAGCTTTAAGTTGCATGGAGATTCTTCATTCTATAGTTTATCATTCTTCATTTTCTCTCTGTAACCTGTAGTGCGAATTTTTTCTAAAAAGAGGAATCGTTCGAACTTATTAATTATATTTGCAAGTCGAACGACTGACATTTAGAAAGAGACAAATAAAAATAAAGACAATATTAATTCTTGTTTTAATTTTAAATAAACTATGGCAGACAAAAAAGAAAAACTCTTCTCAGACTTTTCTCCTGTCTCCACCGAACAATGGATGGAGAAGGTTACAGCCGACTTGAAAGGTGCTGATTTTGAGAAGAAGCTCGTTTGGAAGACAAACGAAGGGTTCAAAGTGAAACCTTTCTACCGGATGGAAGATCTGGAGGGTTTGAAAACAACAGATGCACTTCCCGGAGAATTTCCCTATCTGAGAGGCACCAAGAAGAGCAATAATGAGTGGCTGGTTCGCCAGGAAATCAAAGTTGAATGTCCGAAGGAAGCCAATGCCAAAGCACTGGATATTCTGAACAAAGGTGTGGATTCACTTTCTTTCCACGTAAAAGCGAAAGAACTCAATGCGGAATACATTGAAACACTGTTGAATGGTATTCAGGCTGAGTGTGTAGAACTGAACTTCTCTACTTGTCAGGGACATGTGGTTGAATTGGCTGGTCTGCTGGTGGCTTATTTCCAGAAGAAGGATTATGACGTGAAGAAACTGAGAGGTTCTGTCAATTATGACTTCTTTAACAAGATGCTGACTCGCGGTAAAGAAAAAGGCGATATGGTTCAAACTGCCAAAGCCCTGATCGAAGCTATCCAACCGCTTCCTTTCTATCGTGTACTGAATGTAAATGCAATCTCGCTGAACAATGCCGGAGCTTACATTTCTCAGGAATTGGGCTATGCATTGGCATGGGGTAATGAATACATGAACCAGCTGACAGACGCAGGTATCCCTGCTGCTACAGTTGCCAAGAAAATTAAGTTCAACTTCGGTATCAGTTCCAACTACTTCCTTGAAATCGCTAAATTCCGTGCAGCACGTATGCTGTGGGCAAACATCGTAGCTTCCTACCATCCTGAATGCCTGCGTGATTGCGACAATAAGGGGGCTAATGGAGAATGTCGTTGTGCTGCGAAGATGGCGGTTCATGCCGAAACTTCCACTTTCAATCTTACTTTGTTTGATGCTCATGTGAACTTGCTTCGTACACAGACTGAAGCGATGAGTGCTGCATTGGCCGGTGTGGATTCAATGACAGTCGTTCCGTTCGATAAGACTTATTCGACTCCGGATGAATTCTCTGAACGCCTTGCACGTAACCAGCAGTTGTTACTGAAAGAAGAATCTCATTTTGATAAGGTGATTGACCCGGCTGCCGGTTCTTATTATATCGAGAATCTGACAGTGTCTATCGCTAAACAGGCGTGGGAACTCTTCCTTGCCGTAGAAGAGGCAGGCGGTTTCTATGCTGCATTGAAAGCCGGTACAGTTCAGGCAGCAGTGAACGAAAGCAACAAGGCCCGTCATAAAGCAGTTGCTCAACGTCGTGAAGTGCTGCTGGGTACCAACCAGTTCCCGAACTTCAATGAAAAAGCAGGTGAGAAACAGCCGATAGAAGCAAAATGCTGCTGCGGAGGTGATGCTCATACTTGCGAGAAAGATGTGGATACTTTGGTATTCGACCGTGCAGCCAGCGAATTTGAGGCATTACGCCTTGAAACGGAGGCTTCCGGCAAACGTCCGAAAGCGTTCATGCTGACTATCGGTAATCTGGCTATGCGTCAGGCACGTGCGCAATACTCTTGCAACTTCCTCGCTTGTGCCGGATATGAAGTTATTGACAATCTCGGATTCGAAACGGTGGAAGCCGGAGTAGAAGCTGCTATGGCTGCTAAAGCTGACATTGTAGTCCTCTGTTCAAGCGATGACGAATATGCGGAATATGCGGTTCCGGCATACCATGCATTGAACGGCCGTGCTATGTTTATCGTAGCAGGTGCTCCCGCTTGTATGGATGAACTGAAGGCAGCAGGTATCGAGAACTTCATCCACGTGCGTGTCAACGTATTGGATACCTTGAAAGAGTTTAACGCCAAACTATTGAAGTAAGATGAGAAAAGATTTTAAAAACTTAGATATATATGCTGCATTTCAGCCCGCTAACGGTGCTGAATGGCAAAAGGCTAACGGTATTTCCGCTGACTGGAATACACCGGAACACATTGATGTGAAGCCTGTTTATACAAAAGAGGACCTCGAAGGAATGGAACACCTCGGCTATGCTGCCGGACTTCCTCCTTATCTGCGTGGTCCGTATTCAGTGATGTACACTCTTCGCCCCTGGACCATCCGTCAGTACGCCGGATTCTCTACTGCCGAAGAATCAAATGCTTTCTATCGCCGTAACCTGGCTTCCGGTCAGAAAGGTTTGTCCGTAGCATTTGACTTGGCTACTCACCGTGGTTATGACCCCGATCACGAACGTGTGGTAGGTGACGTAGGTAAGGCAGGTGTATCTATCTGCTCACTCGAAAACATGAAAGTTTTGTTCGACGGTATTCCTTTGAGCAAGATGTCCGTGTCTATGACGATGAACGGTGCAGTACTTCCGATTATGGCATTCTATATCAATGCAGGTCTGGAACAGGGTGCTAAACTCGAAGAAATGGCCGGTACTATCCAGAATGATATTCTGAAAGAGTTCATGGTGCGTAATACTTATATCTATCCGCCTGCATTCTCTATGAAGATTATTTCCGATATCTTCGAATATACTTCGCAGAAGATGCCAAAGTTCAATTCTATCTCTATCTCCGGTTACCACATGCAGGAAGCAGGTGCGACGGCAGATATCGAGCTGGCTTATACATTGGCCGACGGTCTGGAATATCTGCGTGCCGGAACAGCGGCAGGTATCGATATCGATGCGTTCGCTCCCCGTTTGTCTTTCTTCTGGGCGATTGGTACCAATCACTTCATGGAAATCGCGAAGATGCGTGCTGCCCGTATGTTGTGGGCTAAGATTGTAAAACAATTCAATCCGAAGAATCCGAAATCACTGGCATTGCGTACACACTCTCAGACTTCCGGCTGGTCGCTGACAGAACAAGATCCGTTCAATAACGTAGGACGTACTTGTATCGAAGCTATGGCTGCCGCTTTGGGACATACACAGTCTTTGCATACCAATGCGCTGGATGAGGCTATTGCCCTTCCGACAGACTTCTCCGCACGTATTGCCCGTAATACTCAGATTTATATTCAGGAAGAAACCTATATCTGTAAGAACGTTGACCCATGGGGCGGTTCTTATTACGTAGAAGCTCTGACCAACGAACTGGCTCACAAGGCTTGGGAACGTATCGAGGAAGTAGAAAAACTGGGTGGTATGGCGAAAGCTATCGAGACAGGTATTCCTAAGATGCGTATCGAAGAAGCTGCTGCACGTACGCAGGCCCGTATCGACAGCGGTTCTCAGACTATTGTCGGTGTGAACAAATATCGTCTGGAAAAAGAAGCTCCGATTGATATCCTTGAGATTGATAACACGGCAGTTCGTCTTGAACAGATCGAGAACCTGAAATGTTTGAAAGAAGGACGTAACCAGGCAGAAGTGGACAAAGCACTGGCAGCCATCACCGAATGCGTAGAGACCGGTAAGGGCAACTTGCTGGAACTGGCTGTAGAAGCTGCTCGTGTTCGTGCAACGCTGGGTGAAATCTCCTATGCTTGCGAAAAGATTGTAGGACGTTATAAAGCAATAATTAGAACAATATCAGGCGTGTATTCATCAGAAAGTAAAAACGATGGCGACTTCAAGCGTGCATGTGAACTGGCTGAGAAGTTTGCTAAGAAAGAGGGACGTCAACCTCGTATTATGGTTGCGAAGATGGGACAGGACGGTCACGACCGTGGTGCCAAAGTGGTAGCAACCGGTTATGCAGACTGTGGCTTCGATGTAGACATGGGACCATTGTTCCAGACTCCGGCGGAAGCTGCCCGCGAAGCTGTAGAAAACGACGTTCACGTAGTAGGTGTTTCTTCATTGGCTGCCGGACACAAGACATTGATTCCGCAGATTATGGAAGAACTGAAAAAGCTGGGTCGTGAAGATATCGTGGTAATTGCCGGCGGTGTTATCCCTGCACAGGATTATGACTTCCTGTATAAGGCAGGTGTAGCTGCTATTTTCGGTCCCGGTACTCCGGTAGCGAAGGCTGCTTGCCAGATTCTGGAAATCCTGATGGATGAAGAATAAACACGGAATTTAATCATTTTTTCTATTTTTTTTATCCCGCCTTATAGCTCCATTCGGGCTGAAGGCGGGATGTTTTTTTCATCTTTATGCGGTCAGTGAGAAATAATCATGTAACTTTGTAGACTGTTAGTATAAAAACAAGAAGAGAAAAAATGATAGTTTGCATAGCCGAAAAGCCGTCTGTAGCACGTGATATAGCCGAAGTACTCGGCGCTCATACAAGAAAAGAAGGGTATATAGAAGGAAACGGATACCAGGTAACCTGGACATTCGGTCATCTTTGTACCTTGAAAGAGCCGCATGAATACACTCCTAACTGGAAATCATGGAACTTGGGTAGTTTACCGATGATTCCGCCACGTTTCGGCATCAAGCTGATAGAGAACCCTACTTACGAAAAACAGTTTCACATCATTGAGGGATTGATGCAGAACGCGGATGAAATCATCAACTGCGGTGATGCCGGCCAGGAAGGAGAATTGATCCAGCGTTGGGTGATGCAGAAGGCAGGTGCCCGCTGTCCGGTGAAACGTCTTTGGATTTCTTCGCTGACAGAAGAAGCGATCCGCGAAGGATTTGCGAAGTTGAAAGACCAGTCGGATTTTCAATCACTGTATGAAGCGGGACTTTCCCGTGCAATGGGGGACTGGCTGCTGGGGATGAATGCCACCCGTCTTTATACCATCAAATACGGTCAGAACAAACAAGTGCTTTCCATCGGTCGTGTGCAGACTCCTACGCTGGCATTGATTGTCAACCGCCAACTGGAGATCGCCAACTTCCAGCCGAAACAATACTGGGAACTGAAAACGAATTATCGTGATACCACCTTTTCTGCTCTGATCCGTAAAAGCGATGAAGAAATAGCTGCGGAAGAAGAAAAGAGTGGCGGAAAGAAGAAGATAGACAATCCCGGCATCGACCCTATCGCCAACCGGGAGGAGGGAGAAGCGCTGGTGGAACGTATAAAAGACCTTCCGTTCATTGTCACCAATGTCGGCAAGAAGGATGGAAAGGAATATGCTCCGCGTCTGTTCGACCTGACTTCCCTTCAGGTAGAGTGTAATAAGAAGTTTGCCTATTCTGCCGATGAAACGCTGAAGCTGATTCAGTCGCTTTATGAAAAGAAAGTGGCTACTTATCCGCGCGTCGATACCACTTTCCTGAGTGACGATATTTATCCGAAGTGTCCCGGAATATTGAAAGGTCTTCGGGACTACGAGGTGCTGACTGCTCCTTTGGCGGGTGCTTCATTGCCTAAATCGAAAAAGGTATTTGATAATTCGAAGGTGACAGATCACCATGCCATTATCCCTACAGGCGTTTATGCGCAGAATCTGACGGATATGGAACGTCGTGTCTATGACCTGATAGCCCGTCGTTTTATAGCGGTGTTCTATCCCGATTGTAAGATTTCTACCACTACCGTGATGGGCGAAGTGGACAAGATAGAATTTAAAGTAACCGGCAAACAGATTCTGGAGCCGGGATGGCGCGTCGTTTTTGCCAAAGATGTGAAAGATACTTCCGAAGAAAAAGAGGAAGAGGATGAAAATGTACTTCCTGCCTTTGTCAAGGGGGAGAGTGGTCCTCATGTTCCGGACTTGAATGAGAAGTGGACGCAACCGCCCAGACCTTATACGGAAGCAACATTGCTTCGTGCGATGGAAACAGCCGGAAAGTTGGTGGATAATGACGAACTCCGTGATGCTCTGAAGGAGAATGGTATCGGTCGGCCGTCTACCCGTGCCGCCATTATCGAGACGTTGTTCAAGCGAAACTATATCCGCAAGGAAAGAAAGAACCTGATAGCCACCCCTACGGGAGTGGAACTGGTACAGATCATCCACGAAGAACTGCTGAAATCTGCGGAACTGACCGGTATATGGGAAAAGAAACTACGTGAGATTGAAAAGAAGACATACGATGCCCGTCAATTCCTTGAAGAACTGAAGCAAATGGTATCTGAAATCGTGATGAGCGTACTTTCAGATAATACGAACCGACGTATCACTATTCAGGAGGCAGTTGCCCAAACGGAAGAAAAGGCAAAGAAAGAACCTAAGAAGCGTGAGCGTAAAGCAAGTGCTCCCAAAGAAAAGAAGGCGAAAGCAGAACCGAAAGTTCCTGCATCTTCTCCGTCTCCTGCTCTGACTCCTTCTGCTCCTGCCTCTGCTCCGGCTACCGGTAATGCAGATACTTTTGTCGGACAACCGTGTCCGGTTTGTGGTAAGGGAACCATCATTAAAGGGAAGACAGCTTACGGATGTTCGGAATGGAGAAATGGATGTACTTACCGAAAGAATTTCGAATAGTTTGTGGACAGTGTCTCACATAACAGTGATTTCTCTTTTTTCAAAGAAAAAGAGTCCCTTCTTTTCTGTTCGCACCATAAGGAATTAGATAGCCGTTTTGCTATCACGCTCTCACTATCCACTTGTATCCCTTTATTCATCGATGTTTCAGGGATGGTAGCAAGCGTGGTGGCAAGTATGAGAGCAAACGGTTGCTCTCACTCTGTCTCGTCCTGATTAGTATCGTTTTTGTAATGTTATCTTTTGATTTACAGGATGTTAATGTCTGATGTGTCAGTTATTAACGTTTGATTTCTCAACCATTAATAACTGAGAAATCAGGTATTAAAGACTGAGAAATCATGTATTATTGACCAATAATTGATTTTATGCTTCCTAAGAGAACAGCTCAATCGGAATAACTGATATGGTTAATGTGATTGAAACGTGCAGTCAAGTCAATCAAATCAACAGTACATTCAGATAGTTTCAGACGCTTGAAACTTTTGGTTTCAACCTTTGAAACCAATGGTTTCAAGGCATGAAACTAAGTATTTTTCTACAATTTACAAAGGTAGCGAAAACCAATTAACAATCAAATAGTTATCATTTTTTATTGTTGGTTGATGGTAGAGAAAGCGAGCATTATGGGAGATGTTTTGCTGCGACTTCCGTTACTTATCCGTTACCTTGCAAATACAGGTATTTCATGGATTTTAAACGGTTATTTTTCAATATATTGCGTTGCTTTTCATAACTTCAAAAAGCTCGATATTTATTAATTTTGTAACTAAAAGAAGCGAGTTTATGAGAAGTACATTTTCCGTGTTGTTTTACACCAAGAACCAATCGTTGAAAGATGGTAGGGTTCCCATCATGGGACGTATAACCATCAATAGGACTACCGCCTGCTTCAGTTGTAAGCTAGAGGTTTCACTGGCATTATGGGATGCTAAAGCCAATAGAGCGAAGGGGAAATCCGACGAGGCCAGACGGTTGAACCAGAAGCTTGACCATATCAAGGCCCAGATAACAAGACATTACCAGTATATCTGTGACCATGACAGTCCGGTGACTGCCAAAAGTGTCTATAATCGCTATCTTGGTTTTGGAGATAGTTATCACACCCTTATGGGGCTGTTTAGGGAGGAGCTTGCCTCTTACAAGGAAAAGGTGGGCAAGGAAAAGGCGGCAAGTACCTATCGCGGGCTGGTGGCAGACTACAACAATCTACTGCTTTTCCTCAAAGAGAAGAGGCGTATCGAGGATATAGCCATCGCTGACCTTGACAAGAAGTTCATCGAGGACTATTACAACTGGATGCTGGGGACATGCGCTTTGGCTAGCTCGACGGCTTTCTGCCGGGTCAACACCCTAAAATGGCTGATGTATACCGCCCAAGAAAGAGGCTGGATAAAGCTTCATCCGTTCATCGGTTTCGACTGCCTGCCCGAATACAAGCGGCGTTCCTTCCTCACCGAGGAGGACTTACAAAGAGTCATCCATGTCAAGTTGAATTACAAGCGCCAGCGTGCCATCCGTGACATGTTCCTGTTCATGTGTTTCACTGGTCTGGCGTATGCGGATCTGAAAGAGATCACGTATAAGAATATCCATACGGATTCCGAGGGTGGTACATGGCTGATGGGCAACCGTATAAAAACCGGTGTGTCCTATGTGGTGAAGCTGCTGCCTATCGCCATCGAACTGGTCGAGAGGTATAAGGGTGAGAATAAAAAGAAAAGTTCGCCTGACAAGGTGTTTCCCGTAGGCGAATACCAGACTATGGTATCCAGTCTGAGGGTTCTGACTCAAAAGTGCGGCTGCTCGACCGAGATAACCCCGCACATCGGGCGTCACACCTTTGCCGTTCTGGCCATTTTAAAAGGGATGCCGCTGGAAACCCTGCAGAAAGTATTGGGACACAAATCCATCCTTTCTACCCAGATTTATGCCGAGCTGATCAATCCGAAAGTCGGTGAAGACACGGACAAGCTGTGTATGAAGATCGGTGACGTATACCGGCTTACCAACTAAAGAAACCACCAGGTATGAAAAAACTCCTTCAGCGACTTTGGACCGAAGGAGTTTTTTCATGTAAAGTATACGTCATTTATCTTATATACTTTCTGAAGTCTTTGTAATTCTTTTTTAGAACCTCGTACAATCCGCTTTCCGGATAGAGCAATTTACCTCCCGCCGCGGTGACGGAGGTATAAGGAATTGCTTTCTCGTCTCTGAGGGCCTGCAGTGTCCTTTTGGAGATATGCAGTTTCTCACAGACTTCCTCCCCTGAGAGATAATGTTCATCGGCTATGCCCGGGCGTATTCGTGCCGTTGCTTTTTCCAGTGCTCTTCCGGTTCTCTTAATCCATCCGGTGATTTCCTTAAACTCTTCCGAATCTTTGGTAATGATTTCTGCCATCTGTTATTTTCTGTTTCTTATTAAACCTTCTTCCAGTATTTTCTGTATGTCCGCTTCACGGTAGAAATATTTTCCACCGATATGGGAGCAGGGAATCAATCCCCTGTTCCGATGTGCCTGAAGGCATCTCTTTGAGATACCCAGAGCCTGACACACCTCTTGCGCGTCAATCCATTTATCCGGAGACGGCGGGGCAGTTTTCCGGTTGAATTCTTCCATTTGTACAGACAGTGTGCTAAGCTGTCGTTTTAATTCCAGATAAGCACTTGTTTCCATAATCGTTATTTCCATAATTTAATGTTTTTAATAAATTCAGATACAAGATACTGAAGATGAAATCATTTCTTTTTTGTGTCATGCATAGTCATGTATTGTCACCAATGGCCGGTCGTTTTTCCCAAAAGGCTGCCGTAAACCGCTATACCCTTTGTTGGCAGCCTGTTCCGCTTCGGTATGATGGACGGGCTTGTCCCTTATTTATTTCCTACCATATAGGCCGGACCTAGGATCTTCAAGGGAAACCCCGGCCCTTTCTTCTGGAAACTGACCGGAAACGAATCCTGCCAAAACGACGTTTACCGCCTAAGTTACAGCTATGCGGGATGCTGTCAGTCCGCTATCCTTCAGGTCTTCTGTCCTTGAATGTAAGCTCCACCTTGTAATTCTCATCCATTCTGAGCGATGCCTCATAGGGTTTTCCCGCCTTGGTGGTGAATTTCAGGAAGGGGGTAGCTTCCCCTGCCATCAGCCGTGTCATATCTTCGTCTGTCATCGTCCGTCCGTTGAACATGCGCGGAAGATGGAACGCGCAGTCGGGATCTCCGCATTTGGCCACCCTGTCGTAGAATGTCACTGTTCCTGTTCCACATTTCGGGCAGGTACACTTTGTCACACTCGGGTTCCTGACTTGCAGGGCGAGCAGTTCGGATACGATCTTCCGTGCATACTCATGTATCCCTTTCATGAACTTCCCGGCACTAAGTCTTCCTTCCTCGATTTCACGTAGCGCTTCTTCCCAGGCGGCCGTCATAGCCGCATCGGCGATCAGTTTGTCTCCTACGATGCCGTATATCTCAAGCCCCTTCTCCGTCGGGATGAGACGGTTTCCGATACGCTCTACGTATCGGCGGGCCACCAGCAGGTCGATGATTCCTGCACGGGTGCCCGGCGTCCCGAGTCCACACTTCTCCATTCTTTTCTTTTTGTTTTCACTGTCCGCCGTGCTGCCGGCGTTTTCCATGGCGGCCAGTAGTTCGGCTTCCGTGAATGGAGGCTGCGGCTTTGTACAGTCTTCCAGTATTTCTGTTTCCAATACCGCCAGTATCTCTCCCTGATGGAACTGCGGCAGGGATTTGCCTTCTTCTGCCATGTCCGGTCCGTTATAAATGTCCCGCCATCCCGGATACTTCACACATGAGGTTTCGGCCTCGAATTCCATTTCTCCGTAATCGACCCTGACACGTACGATCTCCCTGACACATCCTTCGGAAAATGCTTCCAGCATCCTCCCGGCGATCAAGGAGTAGATGTTCTGCTCGTCCGGGGAGAGTCCTTCGGGCACCTCTCCCGTGATGAGAAGGGCATGGTGTTCCGTTACGCTGTTCCCGTCCACCGCATGAGGGTTCAGTCCTTTCTCGAGCAGCCTTTCTGCGTGCCTTCCGAACCGGGGATGTCCTTTAAGGGAGGCGACGAGCGTGGGCGCCTGTTCGAAGATATCTTCCGGAATGTGGCAGCATCCGGTTCTCGGATATGAGACGTATCCTCTTTCGTATAGCCTTTGGACGACGGCGAGGGTCTGTCCGGCTGCCATGCCCAGACGTGTATTAGCCTCCTGTTGCAGGCCGGTCAGATCATGCGGCAGAGGCGGATCCTCCATATTCTCTTTCTTTTTCACGGCAAGGACCGTACAGCGGCTTTCGCCCTCCAGTCTGGACCGGGCTTTTTCCGCATCCTCTTTTCTTTCATACTGAAGAGGACATGTGAAAAGAACTTTCTGCCCGTCCTTGCAGACTCCGGTCTGCAGATGGTAACAGTTCACGGGCACAAAATCCCTGTTCTCAAGATAACGGCGGCAGACCAGTGCCAGCGTGGGTGTCTGCACCCGTCCGAGCGAGTGGTTGCTCATGCCGGCGACTATCCCCAGGGCGATGCTCGCGTTCACGCCCAGTATCCAGTCCGCTTCCCTGCGTGCCCTCGCCGCCAGGGCGAGGTTGTCGAAGTCACCGTCCTCTCTCAGATTTTTGAATCCATTCAGGATGGCCTTTTCCGTTAAGGAGGATATCCACAGGCGCAGGGCCGGTTTGCGGTAACCGAGGTAGTCCAGGAGATACCGGCTGACCAATTCTCCTTCGCGTCCCGCGTCCGTGGCTATGACCACCCCCTCGGCGTTTTCGAGCAACCCGCGGAGCACTCCCAGCTGCTGGGTGGCTAGCGGGTCGGTGACATACCCTTCCTCCGTCCTGACTTGTCTGACAACGAGGCGGAACGGGACCGGAATAAGGGGAAGCGCCTGCCGTTCCACACGGGCGGGCCCGTAAGCGGACGGCGGTGCCTGTGCCAGCAGGTGGCCGTAAGTTCATGTGACGGCATACCCGTTACCGTAAAGATATCCTTCCGCCTTTTCGTTGGCGCCCAGTACGGAGGCGATGCTCCTTGCCATGGCTGGCTTGTCTGTAAGTACGATTCTCATAATTTTTGTTTTTATCAGGTAAATAATTAATTACATTCTTATGCCTTTGTTTTTGGCTTTTGTATTTTTGACTTTTGTGTTCTGGACCGTTCTCTTCTCCCTTGCGATATTCCTCCCGTTTTTTTCCATCTTTTCGGAGAGCGGTACGGCCTCTTCCGCCCCTTGGGAAACGGAGGGGTCCTTCGGGCCGTCGGGCCGACGGGCGGGAAGCATGTCATACCCTCCCGGGCCGGCATCCAGCCTCACGTGTTCCAGAGGACGCAGATATTGTTGCCCTTTCCCGCCAGAGGCGAACTCGTAGATGACCGTCTCCCTTCCTTGCAGCAGGCTTTCGTAATTCTGGTAATACAGGCTCTCCGGCGGCACACCGTTCTGCCGCAGCATCCCGCAGATTCCGTCCGGACAGAGGGCACTGAACCGCCTGTCATGGGGAGCCATGAATATATACCTGTAGGTGGAGAGCAGCACCCTCTCTGTGAGCAGGCTGGGACAATGCTCATAGCCGGTCATCCGGTTTATCATCCTTCCGACACGATCCAGCCTTTTGGCAAGGTCACGCGGTCTGGAATGCAGTGGGATGCTCCCCAGCTCTTTCAGCGAGAGGTTGATACGGCCGATGACCGCCCTTTCCCAGTCCGCTGTCAGGTCCGCGCGGTTCTGCCGGAAGTTGTCGCGAAGAATCCGTAGCGGGTTTCTGGTGCCGAGGAACAGCCTGACACGTTTTCAGAGTGTCGGTTCCCTGAGATTGGATGCGCTCCAGCGGATGACGTTGAAACGGTAGGCGTCCATGAACTGCCGTAGCGGGTTACGGTACGAGAAAATGTCCCTCAGTGTCCGCATCAATGCCCGCCGGCCGACAGCGCGGCGGCTCATGTCGACGGCCTCTTCCGGGGTGAGTGGTTTGTTGGTTGCCATATATGCTTACAATTTACAGTTTTACTTGTCTTCCTGCGGCATGTTTCCGTTTGGAAGAAGGTTGTTTTCTCTTTTTGCCGGTATCGGATCCCCCGAGGGTATCCGCCGGACTCCCCAGCATACGTGATATCCTGTCGGCATACCTCGTTTCTGACCGTGGCATCCCTGTTCGGACTCCCTCCCTTACTAACAGGTCGGCGGCGATCTTCCTGGAAGTCTCCCGGAGTTCCGCCATCCTCTCCCCGAGAGGAAAGTCCGGATGGAGCTTCTTTTCCCTGGATAGCCTTCCGAGTTCTTTTTCCACGGGGGCGAACTCCCTCCTGTAGCGGAACGGTTCCTCCAGCGTCAGGTGGGCGTATCCTTTTTCTGCGATGTCCTGCAGGGTCATGATATCCAGATTGCGTCTGGAAAGTTCCAGGGAGCCGGCCGTAATGAACCTGTCGAGGTTGGCTGCCGTGGGTGACAGGTCGAAGGAGGCTACCGGACGGTAATTCCCGAACACTTCCAGTCCGGGCTGGGAGGCGGGGAAACATCTTCCGGGTTGCCGGGACATCTCCATCAGCCGTTTTGACGAGGTCTCGATGCGGAATATGGACAATGTCCCCGGTCTCTTTCCACAGGGTGAGTAGAAATTGTCGGCTATTTCCTGCAGGTATTCGCGTAGGTGGCGCGGGCCGTGCAGCCCCCTGTTGAACACCCTGACACCCTGGTCTGTCTTTACGGCGGTCACGAGGAACCGGGCGTTCTTTCCTTGAAGGATGCGCTCCCGTGCGGTCTCGTGTGCCACGAAGTCTTTGTAGCCTGGCGAGTGTTCCAGCCCCTCCAGATTCCTGCGGTCCGTTTCCACACCGTGTGCCTCCAGATAGGCGGCTCGTCTCAGCGGGACGGAGTTGCCGTCCGTGATCCCGCCGTTTTCGATGATAAAACGCCATGCCTGCCTGGGTTCCTTCTCCAGCAGTCCGTTGGAAGGAGGCAGCTCCTCTTTCCGGATGCCGGCATAGAAGAGCAGCAGGTTGTCAGGGACACCCCGGGCTTCCTCAATTACGGCTTTACGGGCCGCTTCTTTGACGAACTGGATGAAGGGGTTCCCGCTTCGGGGCGTATGGTCCGTTATCATGAAGGAGGCTATCCGGTTGTCCGGACACAGTTCCAGACAGAAGTCCTTCAGCTCTTCTTTTGGGGGACGCGTTCTTTGCAGTCCCAGCTTTTCCAACCACGAGGCCATATTATCTTCCTATTTTAGTTTTTTGACCTGTCTTTTCCGGTTTCTTTTCCCGTCTGCGCCTCGTATCCGGGGTGGGCAATTCATATCCCCGCACGTCGTATTCGTTCTGCAGGATGCGCCGTGCCGTATCGCTGACGGCTTGTCTCATGGAGCTCCCGAGCAGCGTGTCCGCCTGTGAGGAGAGGAAGGAATGGTTCATCTGCAAGTGCAGGGAGGAAAAGCTGCAGAAATGCCTGAAGTTTCTGTTTTCCGGCATCTCGTCAAGATTTCCCGTCCTGCACAGCCTGTCCAGTATGCCGATGTTGAAGGCGGGCTCACTTTCCCTAAGCTTGAATGTCTTCAGCATCTCCCGGTATCGGGCGAGGTCGGGGAACATGTCGCACTCCACGGCGGGCTTGCATCCCCGCAGGATGTCCGACCGGAGGAATTCCGCCTTGGCAGGGATGAAACGGCACCGGTCATCAGAGGTGAACATCCTGCCGCACTCCCGCGCCTTTTCCACCAGCCTTGCGTTGTCCGTACTGAAATAATAGACGCCCAGTTTGTCGGTATTCCGGTGTATCGGACTGAAGAAGTTGTCCGCATTATACTGGAGATAGCTCTCTGCCCGCTCCAGTCCCCGGCCTGTGTCATCGAAGAGCAGCACGCCTTGTCCGGTCTGTATAGCCGTGAGCACACGGTTGCCGGTATCCTTCTCGCGGATCCGGTGGAAGTCGTGGTAGGCTTCCAGCAGCCTGCCCGCCCTCCCGTTGTGGAGTGTCCGTTCAAGCTCGCCGACAATAAAGTCCCGGCTGTCGGTCCTCCTGTAGGAGTCGGCCGTTTCATGGACAAATCCGATATCCCGCAGCCTCTGGTAGTCGTCGGAGGGCCATGCACCTCTGTCAATTATATTCCGCACAAGGGATTCCACCTGGTTGCCATCTTCACCGGCGGCCTCGATGCAGTAGATCCTTTCCTCGGGCAGGTAGGCCCCTTTCAGCTGTCCTCTGACCTGACTGAAACAGAACTCCCCGAACCGGCGGTCCAGGTCATTTACGTCAGAAGACAGCATCCGGCAGTATTCCAGCTCGTTTCTGCCGTTCAATATGAATCCAATATACATGGTGGTACTGTTTTAATTTATAATTTTCTGCCGGAAGGTTTCCGTCCGGCCCTTTTCCTTTTCTCTGATGCCTCCTCACGCTGCCCTGCCGGATGACGGATACCGTCCTTTACCCGGTAGGTCCTGATAGGGAACGGTTCACCGGATACCAGCAATTTGTTCCGTGTAAAATCCGCCATGCAGTAGAGCAGGTGCCGTGAGGCGGGGCGGTCATTCTCCGGCAGGTACAGGGCGTGGCCTTCGGAGAGTACCCTGAACTGCTCGTTCTCCAGCCTCACGTTTCCCACAAGCAGGGCGGTGTCGGGATTGCCGAGGTATTTCTCCAGCGACCGGTGTCCCCTTACGTCAAAGTCCCGGCGAAGGATATCGTCCGCCTTTTTCCTTATCTGGGATGAAAGCTCCCTGAAAGCCTGCGGGTCAAACAGCTCCGCAGCTTTCACCTGCGTCACCTCTTCGAACCGTTCGGCCAGGGGAAGTAGCTCCCTGTAATAGGTGAACGGCCGGTCATGGATATTCATGTAGCCGCGTTCCCTGATCGATAGCAGGCGGTATATATCCTCGTTCTCTCCCCTGGAAGAGAGTTCGAATCCTGTGTATCCCCTCACTTTAGAGAATAGTCCCCGGTATTCGTCAGCTGTCGGGTTCATCGCGTGGTAGAGCCTTGGCTCGAGGCTCTCGGCAAACCCGGCGGGAAGGGTCTCCCGTGGAATGTATTCCGCCTTTCCCGTTCCTTCCCGGCAGGACATGCCATGTCCGCCACCGTTGATATGGGGCATCAGCTCCCTGCGCCGCCCGGAGTACTCATAGATCTCCAACGCCCCGTCATGAGCATGCGGTTCGAAGTACCTGTCAGCGGCACGCTGGAGATATCTCTTGAGGGCCTCCTCGCCGGCCCTGCTGCCGGAGAACAGCAGGTAACCGTGTTTTCGAAGCACCACTTTTAAGGGTGCGGTCCTGTTGCTTTTTTCCATTGTCATCTGTTTCTTATTTTACATTTTGGGACGTATCTCGGTCCTTTTACGTGTTTTTCCTGGCGGGCTGTACAGCCTCTTCTCGACCTCCGGTCTGATCCTGACGGTTTTCCGGTCCACTGGCGGGTTGCCGCCGAAGATGATCCGGTCTGTAGCTTGGTCCACCCACGCGTAGGCATGCGAGGGGTTATTCCCGCTTTCGTGCGGCAGGTACAGCCCAAGGCCCTCTTTCAGTACGCTCCTGTGAGGTCCGTAGAGCGGGACTCCTTCCAAGATAACGCACTCTGCCGGGTCGTCCAGTATCCTCCCGGCCGTCCGGTATCCCCGGACATCATAGGCGGAGTCCACCAGTTTCTGCAGCTGCCTCCTGGTCTCGAGGGTCTGCAGTAATTCCTCCCTGTCCCGGGCGGATTTTGCGGGTATCCGTTGTAACTCCTCCGCCTGGCGGTCATAACGCTCCAGGGCATCCAGGGTGTCCGTGATATTAACGTTGCGGGCGCTTATCTCACAGCCCGCGTTATGGCAGAAACTGCGGAAGTCCTCCGCAGTGGGTCTCATCTGATTGCTGTAGAGGAGTTCCATCCGGCTGCCATGGGGCTTCGGACCATAAGGGTACTCGTCCGGCCGCATCCTCCCCGGGTTGACCCAGGGTCGGTTACCAAGTTTCCCTTCGGCCCTGTAGACATGTAACGCTCCGGAATTGAATGCCGGATTGAAATAGGCGTCGGCCGTCTGTTGCAGGAACTGCCGCAGCTTTCCCCTGCCTTCTGCCGTGTCGGTAAAGGCGAGGAAGCCGCCCCAGGTCTCTATTGCTGTGTAGGTCTGCTCCATGATGTCTATAACTTTAAATTGTTCCTCTTCCTGTTTCTCTTTGCCCGTGATTTATCCGTTTTTACTGCCTTCGCCTCATAAGGGACGATCTTACCGTCCTTGGCCTGGTATACAGGCTTGAGCCCCGGGGGATTCTTATAAGCCATGACCCGGTCGCAGGTCTTATCGGCATGGATGTAACGGAGTCCGGGCATTTTTGCCGATAGTCCGGGGAAGTAAATCCATTTCCCTTCAAGCAGCGCCCTTCTCAAAGTGTCATCGGCCTCGTGGTCACCGATGAGGAACGGCACGCTGCAGTCATTCAGAAGCCGCTCCAGGGTACGGTGCCCCCTTACGTCAAAATCCGTTTTCAGGATACGCCCCGCCTTGCCGTGCATGTCGTCCAGTATCTTTCCCATGTCATCGTCGCCGGGATTTCCCCGGAGAAAGCTGTCCATGCGTTCCACGAACTCCCGGAACTGATGCCGGTAGGAAAAAGCGGGGTCAAGAATGAGTTGCCGGTCGAAGTGGCGGGTAAGGGAGAGCAGTCGGTAGATATCCGCGTTGCATCTGTTCATCCCGCATCCGGAAAACTCCGTGAGGTTACGGTATCCTTCAGCGGAGGGTGTCATGTCGGTAAAGAAGACCGGCTCCAGTTTTCTTTCATCGGGCAGGTCCGCTCGTACCGGGGAGTCCGTGAACTCGTACACGTATCTCCCGGTATCGGGATCTTTCCTGCAGGAGGCGTCAATCAGCGGGGCCAGGCTTGCCGGAACGGAATGCATGTCATATTGTTTGACCGGTCCCGGTTCGCTATGTATCCACCAATAGTTGTCCGCCAGGTGCTGGTAGAACTCCTCCAGCCCTTTCTGGCCCGCCGGTCCGTCACTGAAAACAAGTATCCCCCTTGATGTTTCCACGATATGCAGGGGCAGCTTGTAAGCGGGATCATAACCATATAGCCGTGCCTTCTCGTCCTGCAGCAGGCGGAAATCCATCAGGCGGTCGATTTCTGCGGCCGTCAGCCGCAACCGTCCGCCCGGTTCCATGGGCCGTTTCAGGGCGGACCTCATGAACACCGCATCACGTAGATTGACGCTTACTACCGGTTCCAGGCCATATCTTCGGATATGGGGCAGCAGTTTGTCCGTGATGTATTCCCTTACGGGGATATCCCGGGATATGGAAGGGACATCGGACATGCGGGGGAAGCGGTAGATCTCCAGGCGGGTATCGGGGACGAAGGCCGATATCCGGGCGGTCTCCACCCCGACATGCAGCAGGCCGAGGAACTGGTAGGTCATGCCGTCTTGTTCCGGATTGACAGGATAAAGTTGGTAGGAAATCGCGGCATGGGGCTTGTCCATGCCGGTTTCGTACCCGATGAGCAGGCACCCTCTGCCGTCCTGCCTGAACAGCTCCTCCAGTTGTTCCATGTTGTCTTTTGGGGATGCCATGCCGTTACATTTTCGGGGTTATCTTTGATTTGCGAGCATAGGTCCTCTTTTCAGGCTTCTGCGTTTTCTCCGGCAAGCCGTCTTTCTGTTCCAGCCCCTGTCTGTTCTCCAGTTTCTTGGTGCTTCTTTCCCACAGGAACTCGGTCCCGCGTTCGGCGGCGCTCATCTGGATGGAGGTTCGCAGGATTTTCCCATTCGATGACTTGAACTCGATGGGGACCTCCTTGCCAGCCGTATAGTCATCGTACTCCTGCTGCGAGAGCGTATAGTCCTTGATTTTTTTAGAACAGCGCGCCTGGTCTGCCGGAAGGAAGAACATCTCGTTGGTAACCGGATCTTTTGAAAGGTAGCACGGTTTCGTCTCCTTGCTGCGGAAGTCGACGACCAGGTCCACCAGCCTTCCGGCGTTGCCCGTCCGGTTCAAGGCGTCCAGTACGTCCTCCTCCAGCTTGTATCCCCGGTATTCCTGTCCTACCTTGGGGGCCTGGCGGATAAAGTGCAGATCGAACTTGGCCAGGCCGTTCTCGTCACGGAAAAGCGAGAGTTTGGCATCCCCTTTCTGGCGTCCCAGCTCGGTGTTCATGGAGATGTCATAGGCTATGCCGGACTGTCTGCCCTGTAACAGCCTTTCCATGTCGCCTGTCTGTCTGAGCACATCTGGGGTAAGCCCGTAACGCTCGGCCTGCTGCCAGTTGATCTCGCGCTCATTGAAAAGGTGGTTGTTGTAGATTCGGTTATCCCGGGAGAGCTCGCGTCTTAAAGACTCGTTCTCGGGGAGCTGGCCCTGCTCGATCCTGCGTTTCGCTTCCTCCACCGGAGTCTTCTCCTCCATCCGATACAGCGCGTAGCGTGTCGGATGGTTGTACTGGTACATGAAGTTCTTCCCGAAGTTGGTGAAGAAATTCCCGTACCGGTCCACACGGATAAACTGGCTTTTGTTCGTTTCATTGGCCTCGAGCGTCTCCAGCTCCCCGTTTGCCGCGATGCCCTTGACACCTTTCGCCTTCTGTTCCTTCTTGTCGTAAGCCATTAGGTAACCCTGTTCCTGAGTGGCGTTTTCGCTGCCTGTGGCAGCCGGTTTTAGTTCTTCCATAACTGTTAAATTTTAAAGTGGATAAATCGTTTTGGGAGATAAAATTACTATCTTCGTTTTAAAATATTCTGATTATGAGAAAGTTGTCATTGATAGTCATGTTTTGTCACCTTTTGTCAGTCTCCTCCTGTGTGAGGGGGGACGGTACGGCTGGCGAAAACAAGGGGGAATTGTTAAAGGAACATTCCACCGGTACTGCCGGGAAGTGAACGGTTACTTGAAGGTCCCGACATGGCCTCATTCTCCTGACGGATTATCCCGTACTCTTCCCCCTTGACAGAAGATACACCGGTTTCAGGGTCTCCTCTATGTTCGGTATGAGGGTACATCCGGTAAAGGGAGGGAGGCTGTTCCACCAGGGGGTGGACCTAGCCGCTCCCTGTGGCACCCCCGTGTACAGTGCGGGTAATGGCAAGATCACCGAGGCACGTTACAGCCGGAGTTACGGATGGTTCGTGCATGTCCGGCATGCAGAAGGATATTCGACATTGTACGCGCATATGAGCAGGCTGCATGTGAAGGCGGGAACTCATGTCCGTATCGGGCAGCATATTGGGAATGTCGGACATACAGGGGTAGCGACCGGCAACCATCTGCATTTTGAGTTAAGGAAGGACGGTGTCTTGCTGGACCCGCTCTCATGGCCGCCTTTTAAATAACCTGTAAAACAAGCAAGTGATGAACATCAAGGAAGTAAAGAAGATTCCGCTGGAGGATTTCCTGGGGCGGGCGGGATTCTCGCCTGTCAGAAGACAGGGGGACAGTGTATGGTACCTTTCGCCTTTCAGGCAGGAGCGTACCCCGTCATTCAAGGTCAGCCTTTCCTTGAACCTGTGACATGATTTCGGGGAGGGAACCGGGGGCAGTATCATCGACCTGGCACAAAAGCTGTACGGGGTGACGGATATTCCGACCGTATTGCAGAGGATCGGAAGCGATTTTCCGGCGTTCAGGCCGGATCCTTCTCCTGCGAAAGAACGGACTGTGGCATCGGCCTTTGAGAAGCTGCGCGTCTCACCTCTTAAGAACACCGTCCTGCTGGATTATCTCGGGACAAGGGGCATTCCTTCCGATATCGCCTCAAGGGAATGCGTGGAGGTACATTACCGCATGTACGGCAAATGGTATTTCGCGATCGGTTTCAAAAACAGGAAAGGGGGACTTGAGATACGTAATCCATACTTCAAAGGAGCGGTCTCTCCCAAGGATATCACACATGTCAGCCATAATACAGGGGATAGACGGCAGTCATCGGTACTGGTTTTCGAGGGATTCATGGACTATCTCTCGTACCTGGCCTTGAAAAAGGGGCAAGCCGTGCCGGACTGCGTGGTGCTCAATTCTGTGACCAACCTGCCCAAGGCAATGGATATCCTTAGAAGTTACGGACAGGTCTGTTGCTTCCTGGATAATGATGAAGTCGGCAGGAAGGCGGTGGAGGAGATCAGAAAGCAATGCGGGAAGATAAGCGACAAGGCCATACATTATCTGCCACACAAGGATTTGAACGAATTTCTGCAGGAAAGAATTCGATCAGAGCGGATGACAGTGCGACAGGAGGCAAAGAATCAAGAGGGTTGAAAAAGAAAAAGGCAACTATAAGCTGTGTTCTCGATATCATGGTTGCCAGTATATATTGCTTGTGCAAAAATAAGGAGCTGATGTTTTGGACAGCTCCTTTATATAATTAAGAATTTCCGGCTTTAATAGTTACGGATCAGCAGTTCGTTGACCGTCTCCCTCTTCTCGGCTATGGAACATACCGAGCGGAAGATGCTCAGTCGTTGGATATGGAAGCCGACGTACAGGTCGTCGAAGAAGGTGTTCTCAGGATTCTTCTGACAGGGGTCGGAGTTGGAGAGCATTCATTTGCTTCCCTTCTCTCCCAAGCCCTTACAGAATCCGGCCAGTTCTATCTGGCAGTCGTCATCGAAGTCGTCCGGCATGTAGGAGGTACAGGTACCGGCCTCGTTGACGGGTTTGTAGGGCGGGTCGAAGTAGAAGAACGATTTCTCTCCCGCGTATTTTTCCGTCTGGCGGTAGTCTCCGTCCAGGATGATGACGTCCTGTAGCAGCTTGTGGTTGCAGCGGATCAGTTCCTCCTCCAGTATCCTGGCGCGGCTGCCCGTACCGAAGGTTACCGAGAGCCTGCCCTTGCGGTTGACCGAATAGATGCCGTTATAGCAGGTGCGCATGAAGAAAATGAAAAGGGCGGCACGGGTGATATCATCCGGGTGCTCCTCGTTGAATACCCTTCGCTTTTCCATGAAATAGTCCCTTCTTTCCGTACGTTCCCGGAGGGCGTGGTATTCTCCCTGGATGCCGGCAAGCAGTCCAACCAGTTCTTCCGGCGTGTCGCGTATGACGCGGTAGACATTCACCAGGCTCTCGTTCGAGTCGTTGATCACGCAACGGATATGCGGATAGGTCTGTCTCAGTCAGAAGAACAGGGCGCCGCCCCCGACAAAGGGTTCCACATAGGTTTTCATTTCTGTGATATTCTCCGGTAGTGACTGGATCAGTACCGGAAGCAGTCTTCTCTTGCCTCCCACCCAAGGGAAGCAGGGTTTGCCGGGCAGACAGCCCGAGCTGGTTTTCTTCTTTTCCATGATTCGATAAATTAAAATGAATGGTTAAAACTATTGTTACCCGTCATCTTCCGTTTCCAGCAGATGTTTCAGGTTCGGATCGTTCTCTATGCGGCGGAGCTCCTTTTGGATGATCCCGCTCACTTCCTCCTTGATGCGGTAGTAGTTACGCTCTATCTCTTCCCGCATATGGTCCTTGCCGTCCCCGCCAGTAAAGTCCGTAATCACGGGGATCGGTTTGTAGGCTTTCGTCTCGGCCGCCACCCTCGCGTTGTCCACGACGATCTCGCAGTGAAAGATTTTCTGTTCCATCTTCTCCTGGAAACTGTCGCAGACGCTTCCCACGAACATGCCCTGGGAGAGGTTGGATATTTTCGAGGCCGGTATCAGCGAGTCCAGCTGGGTGCTGATGCTGGTCGATGTGTCCTCACGGGTCATGTTGACGGACTTGCGCTGCTGGAGCACCTTCCCGAACCGTTCCGAGAGGTTCTTGGCCGTTTCCCCCAACACTTGCCCGGAAAAGACATTGCCGACGGTATTCTGGATGACGCGCTCCTCCTTTTCACCGTAGTCACGTACCAGCTGACTGAAATCCTGTGCGCCCAGACAGACGGCCACCTTGTTGCTGCGGGCCGTGGCTATCAGGGTGTCGAGCCCTTTGAAATATATCGTCGGAACCTCGTCCACCAGGATGGAGCACTTAAGCTTTCCCTTACGGTTCACCATCTTGACGATACGGGCGTTGTACAGCCCCAGGGCCGCCGAATAGATGTTCTGCCGGTCCGGGTTGTTGCCTACGCACAGTACCTTTGGCTCATCCGGGTTATTGATATCCAGCGTGAAGTCGTCCCCGCTCATGATCCAGTAGAGCGAGGGGCTGATCATGCGCGAGAGCGGGATCTTGGCACTTGCGATCTGGCCCTGGAGCTGCTCCATTGCCCCGCCTTTCCAGGCGTCCATGAAAGGCGAGAGGTAGTTCTCCAGCTCCCTGTACGAGGTCAGGATGGTGAATATGTCCGAGTAGGGCTTGTTCAGCAGCTCGATGGCGTGGGGGAAGGTACAGTACTTCCCGTTCTCGTAGATTTTGAGATACCATATGATGGCGGCAAACAGTACGATCGGACTTTCTACGAAGAAGTCGCCCTGTTTCTGTATCCAGGTCCTATTCAAATTCAGCATGATCACATACGCCGATTCGTAGGCGTCGGCGATGTCAGACATGAATGTCGGGTTGATAGGGTTGCAACGGTGGCTGTGCCGCGGATCGTCGAAGTTGATTACGTAGAACTGAACGTTCGCCTTGTACTTGTCCTTATTCTTGAGCAGATGGTTATAGACGATAAGGCTCAGGTCGGGAAACTTGAAATCATAGCAATAAAGCGCATAACCTTTCTCTATCTGCTGCTTGATGAACTGGTTGATGACACAGTAGCTCTTCCCGCTGCCCGGTGATCCGACCACTATGCAGCCCCTTTGGGGCAATACGACATTGATCCACCCATCATGCCATTTCTTCTTATAATAGAACCGTGTGGGCAGGTTCACCGAGTATTCGTTGGTGATCAAGCGAGTCTCCTGCATGAAGGACTCGTTCTCCTCATTGAAGACGTCATCCATCAGGTGTTCCTTTAAAAGACGCCCAGTCCACATGCCTACGGTGAGCAGGCAGATGTACCCGGCGGCAAGGGCGGACACATACGCCAGGGTGGTGAGTGGAACACTCCAGCCGGCGGTGAGGAAAAGCTCGCTTCCCCAATAGAGGAATAGCCCGGCTGCCAGATAGCAGCCGATACGCCTTCATGTCATCTCCGGGACCCTCCGTCCTTTGGCGCCCATCGAGGAGAAGAAAAGGAACATCAGGCTGAAGCATTTGGTCACGGGGGAGCTGGTGAACAGTCCGGTGTCATGCTGGAAATTCAGCAGTATCCTGTCCACCATGCCGTTGGTACAGCCGGCGGCATGGAAGAACGGATAGCAGAAATAATAGATGTTCATCACGAGGAACAGGATGCTGACCGCCCGCATGAAGTCGATGGTCTTGCCGAGTCCTCTGGAATCTTCTTGTGCCATATGGGGTATGATTGGTTGTTATATGTGAATACTTCGTTAGTTGATCCGCGGGCCTTTCCGCCCCTTCCTCTTTTTCTTCTTTCCATAAATATTCCGGGGAATGTCCTCAGCCGGGTAGGGACAGGATTCCATGGAGAAGATATCCAGCAGGCCTTCCGCAAGCCCCGTCTCCCTTGTGTCCGTATTCACGGGCGGTTCCTGTCCGGGAGTCGGCTTGTCGGGGACGGACGGGAGCGTGCCGTATTTCCGGTTGATAACCGAAGCGGAGAACTCCTTGCCGAGCGCCGATCCCTTGAAGACCGCCCTGATATTATGGTCTATATAGGTCACGCCGTAGATCACGCCCGCCCCGTTCTCCCAGAGTACGGGCACGATGCCTTTGCCTGCCAGCTCGTGCAGGAACCCTTCACGGGTATCCCGGCGGAGTGCCGTACGGATGTTTTCCCTTGTCTTTTCCGGCAGGGGATGCTTTTTCATCCATGTTCTGCTTTGTGAGAACCTCTTTTGGAGGGCACGGTATCCCACGCTTTTATCGATATTGCTAGATTTGATTCCGACCCCGATACGTTTTCCCTTTCCGTCGGTCGCCGCATAGACCAGGCCGCTGCAACGTTTCCCGTCCACGACCTTATTCACTTCCTCCACGGTCACGTTGAAAAGTCCTAGCAGTGCCCTGAACTCCTTGAACGACTGGAAGCGGTAATTCTGCACGGCTGGTTTCACCACACCCGCAATCTGATGTTTCAGATCGCCTTTCGTGTAGTCCACCGTGGTCATCGGCCGGGAAATCCTGTATTCCTCCCTGCGTGACTGCAGCAGGCCGTATTTCCTTTCTAGTTCCCGGCAGATGTCCGTCGAACGTTCCCATTCCTTGTAATCCCTAAGCTTTTTTCCCTGTTCATCAATGCGCAGGGAGACTATATGGATGTGAGGACGCGCCTTGTCGTCATGGCGGAAGATAATGTAAGGCTGGTCGCCATATCCGAGCTTGTCCATATATTCCCGTCCGATGGCTTCCAGCTGTTCGTCGGAGAGCACGTCATCGGGATGGGGATTGAGCGAGAGGTGGATCACCGGCTTTTCCGTCCGGCGGTTCATGGCAAGGTAAGGTTCGAAGCTACGCATGCATTCGGTGATACCGACCTTTCCCTCCGGTGTCTCCATCACGCGGTTTCATGCCAGTGTCCGCGCTTTCCCCTTCTCCACTTTTTCCTGATTGTAATACAACGCCCCGTAGATGGCGGCACCGGATGTTATCTTTGCAACCATTGTTCAAACTCTTTGGTAAGACGGATGATTTCCTTGTTCAACGATACGAGCTCCACGGTCAGCTGTTCCAGTTTGTAAAGCAGGGCGAGGGCTTTCTTTTCGGTCAGTTCCCCGCTATGGACCGCCTTGACAATCTGGTTGTAGTTCACCCCGATGCGGCGGTACTCGCTCTGCAGGTTGGTGAGCTTGATGTAATAGTCTGTGGCCGCCTTGTCGATTTTCACCACTTTCATCGGTTTGCCGAAAATGGCCGACAGGATGAACTGCGACTTGGTTCCGGCACCGGAATTCTCATAGAGCCGTTCGAACTCGATGTTTTGGAGCTCGTTCAGACGGAATCCGTAGTAATAGGAATGGAGCTGGGAGGATTCCTTCGGACTGCGCCCCCCTCTTCATGTCCGGGAAGCGGCCGTTTTCTCTTTCTTGTACGCCTGTTTGATTTTAGCCATATTATTGATGTTTTTACCGGAGCAAAGTAAATGATAATTCGGATACCTGCCTAATTTCGGAAGGTGACTATTTCTGACAAAAAATGACTTTTGCTGACAGGGAATTATTCTTGCCTATCAACGTCTATCGATTCCACAGTTTACAATATTCTTTTCGTAGTTTTCTTTGAGTTTGGGGAGCAGGACAGAGAGGCTCTTTTTTCGTCGGGCGAGATCGGCGCGGAGATCGTACGGTTTGGAGAAGGTTACATGGAAAAATGTTTCGAATGCTGTCACTAGGGCGGAGAAGGAATGCCGGTTACCTTTTTCGTCTGTAACAAATCCGGAATAATCTAGCGAGGTGATCAGTTCCATGAGATTTACTAGAGAGCTTTTCCAATGAAGAGATGGGGTGGTATTCCCTCTTTTCGACACGGGTGGTGGAACGGCATGGCATTCAGGATGATCCACTGCAAAATGAAGCAGGTCTATTTCTGTCCTGACAAGGGCAACAGCTTTTGTTAAGTATATAGTAGTCGGATTGTCAGGAACAGAGTATTTCCCATTTCGATATGTTGCCAATTCCAATTCCAGCTGACGCATTTTTCTGAGTTTCCCGATAATGGAGAGTTCGCTACTGGCTACCAATGATAGGTGATTAACAAACTCTTCATAAGCCGATGAAAGTTCTGATTCTGTGGGGTTTTCCTTTTTCTGGATGATCTCTGTAAAAGAGCAGAACGAATGATACTTCATTGATGTTTCCATAAATTTCTAATAAAAAATTGTATTCAATGAGATTACAGCAAAGTCTGTACCATCTCGTTTGTATTCTGTTCTTTTTTATAAATATCAGATAATTAGAATGAAGGGGTTACGTGAAGACTGTTTGGTGTAGAGGGGAAGCGTACATATTCCTTACACTTGTGTAAGGAATATGTACGCTTTCTGTAAACCTTAATGTCCCTTGGACAAGGCGAAGGAAGTTATTTCAGCAAAGTTTTTGGGAGAATTTATGTAATCTCGCTTGTATAACGAAGTTCTTTTGTCTGTGAGTATTGCCTGCTATTTTGAATTCAGGAATCTGACAAATCCTCTGCCTGTTCGCAGATTAGGCAAATACATAATGGTAAACAGCTTCCATTATACGGCAGATGGAGTGTGCGTGTGGGGGCTAGCTTCCGATAACGGATATTCCGGTCTGTTTTCTCTCCCAGTTTATTTACTATTGATTGAAGTAATCCTGATTCAATGATTTTGGATATATTCCCTGTTATAAGGACCTTTCGCATGGGTTGGGCATGCCCGCCCAGTCATATCCGCTTTTACATTCAACATGGTGGACCTCAAACTCAATTCTGCTGCATAAGATTTTATATTTGTGGGTATGTGAATTATATTGTTCGCAAATCAATTATAACTTTGTGGTCCGTATTGTTCTAGACTGCTACAAACGTAAGCAGTTCCTTTGCGGATGCAAAATAAAAAGAACTAAATCTTTCGACAGTGTTTGTTTTTTATTATGTTGTATTATTTTATATAATACCGTATCTCTTTAGCTTCTCATATAGGGTTGTCCGGCTCATATTCAGTTCTCTGGCCGTTCTGGCGCGGTTATTACCTGTTCGTTCCAGTATTTGGAGTAGCAGTTGCCGTTCCCTTTCTTTTCCGGTGAGTACCACGTTTTCTTCCAGTTTTAATGTTGGGTCTAAATTCAGGTCAGTCGCCGTAATCCATCCACCTCCTGCCAGCAGCATGGCCCGACGGACACAGTTTTTAAGCTCGCGGATATTACCAGGCCAGCCATACTGTTCCATGGTGGCAACAGCCAGCCGGTCAAATCCTTGTACGGCTAACCGGTATTCTTTAGAGAAGCGCTTCAGAAAGAATTTCGCTAACGGCAGGATGTCTTCGTGACATTCCGAAAGCCGGGGTACCCAGATGGTGAACTCATTCAGGCGGTGGAATAGGTCCTCTCGGAAACGTCCTTCCGAAATGGCCTTTTCAAGATTTTCATTGGTAGCGGCCAGCAGTCGTATATCGAAACAGCGTTCTTTAGTTGATCCGACTGGTTTATAACGTTTCTCTTGCAGAGCACGTAAAAGGAGCATTTGGGTCTTGTAGGACAGGTTCCCGATTTCATCAAGGAACAGTGTACCACTATCTGCTTCTTGGAAAAGTCCAGTCTTGTCACTGTCGGCCCCAGTGAAGGCACCTTTGCGGTGGCCAAAAAATTCTGAGGCCGCCAGTTCTTCTAATATAGAGCCGCAGTCTACTGTGATATAAGGCTTGTTTTTCCTCCGGCTCTGTTCGTGCAGCTCGCGGGCGATATGCTCCTTCCCCGTACCAGATGCTCCACGGAGTAGTACAGATATTTCCGGGGCGGCAACCAATCCGATCTGTCGGTACATTTCTCGTGCCTTGTCGCTCTCACCCCGATAAAACTCGTTCATGTCATGTTTCATATGACTGAATACTTTATTGATGGTGTCCAATAGCTTTTCTGGACGGACAGGTTTACAGAGGTAGTTAACAGCACCGAGTTGCATGGCCTCCACAGCATTTTCCACCTGTCCGTAGTTTGTCATGATAAGAAATGGAACTGCCAGATTCTTTTCATGCATCCACCGGAGTAATTCTGTGCTGTTTCCGTCCGGTAAGCGCAAATCAGCAAGGATCAGGTCGAACTCTTTGGTTGCAAGATGTTTTCGGGCCGCGGACAGCATGGTCACACTCTTTGTTATCATGTCGTTTTTGCTCAGCCAGTTACATATGCTCCGGCTGAATATCACATCATCTTCTATTACCAGTATTGTCTTTTTCATATCCATTCTTCTGTATGTATTCGGCATAGGCGACTAGTTTTTCTGCCGCCAGTTCTATTTTGCGTATCTCCATGAATTCTCTTTCCTGCCATTTTTCAGGATCGGTAATTATTATTTTCCATAGGTTTTCTACCGGATAGTCCAGATTGACTATTTCCCAAAGTGGAAGGTTCTTATGCAGGATATCACAGATGCTTTGCCGGTTATTCTCACATAAAGACTTATGTAAGCGGGTGAGTTCTTTCCGACTTTCACACAGAAAGATTTCCAGCATTTCTGTTTGGTTGTCCTCATCAGTGAAGAGCACGGAAAAATCGGGTTTCCATGCCTGGCTCTTCTCTGCCCCAATGGTACTGTATATGCCTTGGATAAGTGTTTTCATAGTGAACGGTTTACGGATGCATCCGCTAAAACCTCGTGCAAGATAATTTGCTTCTTCATCCATACGGGCGGTCAGGGCTATGACCGGAATCATATTGGCCCGGCGGATGTTGGACGAACGGAGCAACTCTAGGATGGAATATCCGTCCAGTTCCGGCATCCGGATATCTGTCAGCAGCAGATCGTATTCATCCTCCCTCAGTCTGGATACCAGTTCACTGCTGTTTGTGCAAATATCACAATGCGCTCCGCTGCGATTAATCATCTCTGAGGTAATATGGAGCTGCCTGATGTCATCGTCAAGCAACAAAATGTGCAGTCTGTCCAGTTTGTAGGCTGTAGATGGATAATCATTTTCCGTAATTTGTAATTTTTCATCGGCAGGTGGTAGGGGAATCATTACGGTGAAGGTGCTGCCCTTTCCTGGATGACTTTTCACTTGGATATTCCCGCCCATCTGGGTGACTAGGCGGTGGGAAATGGTCAGCCCAAGTCCGAATCCAGATATATCACTAGCATTTCCAAGTCTTGCAAAAGCCGTGAATATTTTTTTTGTTTCGGGTTCACTCATGCCGGATCCGGTATCTTGTACCCAGAAGCGAAGCTCTCCGTTCCCGTATTCGGCATTCAGGTGGATGTTACCTTTGTCTGTAAACTTGAAGGCATTGCCGAGAAGATTATTCACTATTTGTTGTAGCCAACCACGGTCACCGCTGACTATGGTATTCATGCCGGAAAAATTGTAGGAAAAACGAAGATCCTTTTTCCGGGCCTGTAGGAGATGGTTATCAATAATCTCCTTGAACAAAGATTCCAAATTATAGAAAGAAAGGTGTGGCTGTATTTGCTCAGTATCCAGTAAATAGAACTCCATCAAAGTATCTACTAGTAGGAGCATATACTCCGATGAATGTCTAATATTTTCTATGTATTTTATTCGTAATGAACTATCCTTTTCCCGAGGAAGCAATCTAGTGTAGCCGTTTATCGTTGTTAAGGGAGAGCGTAAATCATGGGCAATAGAGAGCATCATCTCCCGTCTGGAGCGAAGAAGCTCACGGTTGGCTTTATCCGAGGCCTCAAGCTCTTTCTGGTACTTATATTTGCGTTTCAAGTCACGGTGTATGATGACATACAGCAATATGGTGAGAGCTGAAACGGAGGCGGACAGGACGAAAACCGAACGAAAAGAATGCTCACGGCCCAGAGTAAACCGCCGATATCGTTTTTCCATCTTGAGCTTCGCTTCGGATTCAAGTTCTCGCACAATACGATACAACTTTTTATTCAACTTGCTACTATTTTCATACAAGCGATCCATTTGAAACAGTAACTGTTCTTCTTTGTTCTCTTGCATGTCCGTCACTTCCTTGCTTAAGGAATGTAGCATATCGGTATTTTTTTGTACAGTAATGTCATTTTTTTTATGTCGTTCTCTATAAGCAGATTCCTTCTTTTTCCGTTTGAGAATACAGGATATTTTAGACCAGAGACTTTCCCTTTTCACCGTTGAACTTGTATCAGAAATGACGGACGGAATATTCTTTTTTGCATTGGAAATAATGGCAGGAATTTTCCGGTTGACAACCTCGTCGATCTCCCATAAATGCTCAAATGTCCTCATTAAAGTGTCTAGTAGAGCCTCTTTCTCTTGTAAAAGTAAGCAGAGGGAGTCGATGTGGCTCTGTTCGCCAGAATCTGTAGTGCACTTCTTCAACTTTAGTAGATTACGGCAGACTTCTTCTCTTTTTGTATGATAACTGTTAAAATCCTCTTTGTCCCATACACTGACCATCTCCCCATAGGTGGAAAGTTCCAGCAAGCCGGCATAGGATTGTTCCACCAAACCGCGGACCAAGTGTAGCTTCTGTTCTTCCTGACGTAAACGGTCACGATTTACCTGCTCTTTGCGGAACAGACCAACCGTGATAATAAGCAGGAAGATCAAAGGGACATATCCAATAAATACTTTAACTCTCAGCCACATACTACTGTAATGTTTATTAAATAATCAGTAATCGTGTAATATAGCGTCTAACAAATATGGCTTTTTGGGTGAGAATTTCCTGATAATGGAATATGGTCTTTAAATGCCCCTATCTCCTGATGGTTGTAAAATAGGCTTTTTTTAAGCATATGTCTCTGATATGTTTTGTTAATTTATGTATATTGTTTAGGGTTGTTTTTTACACCAAAGTACAATATTCAAAAACAAAAAATTATTGTTGAATCAGTTGAATATGTAAAAATATCTCTGTATGAACCAGAATATATCATTTTATCTGTTAAATTTTTATTGTATATCATATTGCATTTTTTTATCTACCAGATCATTCGTTAACCTTATTTTAACATTTATACGACTTCTTTCGGCATGAAATAGCCTAACGGATAGATGCAATTATGCTTTGTCAGATAAATCTGCGCCCATTTCAAAATATATTTCTAATGAAAAAAGATCATTAGAAATAGTAATTCAACGAATAACCGGCCATTTTTACTATATAAAATACTTTTGATAAAAATGTACAGTAATCGAATTTTAACAATCCAAAGTATAAATCATTTTATACAATAAACAGTGAAGATTTCACTGATGAGGCGAATGTTCAATGTCATATCTCCCAATATACCCATGCCCAATATAAAAGTTATTCATTCATAACGGGTGTATCGGGCATTTTTGTCATCTGTCTTTTGACAGGCTCCTATATACAAGTGAACATCTTTCTTCCCTTTTCTATGCTTATTATAAAGTGATAGATCAAGACTATTAATCTTGCCTAAAACAGAATTCACACTTTTGCAAAAGAAAAGACTATTAGTTGCTACAAATATAGTTCAAATATAATGAATCTCCAATAGATATGAGATTTTTTTTGAATATTATGTGATTTGTATACAATTACTTGCAGTATTTGTTATAGTAATATTCAATAATGGAATAGTATTTACTTCCGGGGTATACTGAATACAGCGATTTGAACCTATCTGCTTCAATTTTAATAATTATTATAAAGATACCATTCTATTTGATTTTATAGTTCCACCGCTTCTTATCTCTTGGAAGAATAATATGTATTCTTATTTTATATGTTTATGTATCATTTATTATATATATTTACCCTTAATCGTCTGTTGTCTGTGTGGTTCTATTTTCATTTCTAAATTGTTTTGGGGTCATTCCTGTCATGTTTTTAAACGTAGAACTGAAATATCGGGGATAAGTAAAACCCACTTCGCAACTTATTTCATTTATATTTAAATTTGTGTTAACAAGTAGTGACATCGCTTGCTCTATGCGTAATCTGTTTATATAGTCATTTACTCCCATACCTGTTATAATTTTTATTTTGCTGTATAATGAAGATCGGCTGACTATCATTGCATCCGCCAATTGCTGGACGGAGAACCCTTCGTCAGATAGATTTTCATGTATGACAGCATTTATCTTTTTCATGAAATCCTCATCGGCCTTACTGTTTGTCAAATCTAATAAGGAGGGTGAACCAGTAACCGTTACATATTGACTGTGTATTTTTTCTCTGTTTTTTAAAATATTGCCGACGACGACCTTTAAAAAGGCCAAATCAAAAGGTTTAGGGATATAAGAATCGGCCCCGGATTTATATCCGGTTGTTATTCCTGTTTGGTCATAACGTGCTGTCAGCAATATTACTGGTATATGGCTTATCCGGATGTCGTTTTTTATTTGACGGCATAATTCAAAACCATCCATTTGGGGCATCATTACATCGCTCACAATGATAGACGGTTGTTTCTTTCTGCATGTTTCCAGTGCCGAGATTGCATTGTCTGCTGCATAAACTTTTTTAAAAGTTCCTGTAAAGGACTCTATTAGGTATTCTCTTAACTCCTTTTCATCCTCTACGATAAGTATGGTCTTCCCGGTACAATCGAAATGTAAATCTTGAGTTGTGTTCACAATGGGGGCTTCTTTTTGTAGTAACCTTGTGGCTTCTGCCTTTTCATTGATATCAAGAAGCGGCAACTCTAAATAAAATGTCGCCCCTTTGTCGGTATTATTATAGGCCCCAATATCCCCTCCATGCATTTCCATGATTGTTTTGGCATAATATAATCCGAACCCGCTTCCTTTTTCCTTATGATTACCTTTATAAAACCGTGTGAAAAGGTTTGTTATATCCGAATCTTGTATACCGATTCCTTCATCTACAACTGATATTCTGACTTTGTTTTCAAGCTTCCGTGTGTTTATTGTTATACAACTTTCGGGCATGCTGAATTTCAGTGCATTCATCAGCAGGTTTGACAGTACGGTATGACATTTTTGCTTATCAAACCATACCTCTTCTATATCGGTGGTCATTTGTAATTTTATGCATATCCCTTTCTGCCTGGCTTCTTCTGTAAAATCTTTTACAATATTAGTTATCCATTCATCTAATTTGCATTTTTGTATTTTCAATTTACTATAGCCTGCTTCCATACTGTTCCAGTCTAGTACCATATCCACTATTTCCCTCATATATTGTGCCTGATTGAATATTAATTGCAATTGTGGCATCAGATATGAAGGTAACCCTTGTGTCTCGTTTTTATCTATCAAACGTTTTAGTGGAGCATAAATCAATGTCAAAGGGGTCCGTAATTCATGATTTATGTGAATGAGAAAATCTATCTTCTTTTCATTAAAATATTGTCTATATTCTTTTAGTCTCTTTTGTATTTTGACTTCTTTTCTTATATTAAAAATAGACATTCCTACAATGATTCCTCCTGTAAGAAAAATGCAACATAGGATTATAAACCAGTCCGTTTTATACCATGGTGGGGTGACATGAATGTCAGTTAGGTGGATGGGCATGGTATAATTCCCGTCTTTTGTCATGCATGATACTTCAATGTGGTATTTGCCTGGGGAGAGATTGGAAAGTTCCAGCATCGGATGATATGATTCAATGCTTTTATCAACGTCTCCTTTTATAATATATCGAAATGGAACCCGCTGGAAAATATCTTTGTTTTTGATATGTACCTGTAGTATGAGTGTATTATATTTCCATGGAATCTTTATGTTGCGTATATTTATATCTGATGTTTGTAGTTGTCCGTTAAGCTCTACTCCACAAAGCTCTATCTCAGGATATGGCTCATTAGGCTCTGGAATATCCGTGTTAATTTGCACCAGCCCTTCTATACCACCGAAATAAAGATATCGGTGTTTTTTCATAGTCCGTTGTTGATAAGTGAATATTATTTCATTGGGATGAAATCCGTCGCTTCTGTTCCATTGGATAAACTTGTCGTCTTTTATACAATACGAGTACAGCTGGTTTTGCGCGCAAATCCATACCCTTTCAGAGGAAGGGTCATAGCGGAGTGCACTAATGTCACTGAACAATTGTGAGTCTATTTTTGAGTATCTTTTTTCTTTTAGATTGTAATATCCTATCCCGGCTGTTGTTCCCACCCATATCCTATTTTGCCCGTCACAATCGATTGCAGTGATGGTCTCTTTTTCGTCTATTTGAAAAAGAGGTTGGATGCTATCATTTTTATTAATGATTTGGAATACTTTATTGCCACTCATCGTTAGAGACATCTTTTCATCAGAATACGCCATTACTGAAGTTGGTAATTGGTAATTCTTGTCTGTTTTGATCGGAGAGAATTTTCTATTATTTATATCATATATCCATATATCTTTGCTTAGTATATATATTTTGTTCTTTGTCACCCGATGGGCGCGTGGAATATATCCGTAAAAGCATTGCCTGAAATTGATACTATCATTTATTATTAAAAATGGTCGGTAAGCTCCCGTGTGTGTGTCGAATAAAAAGAGTCCTTTGGTATAAACAGATACTATCAGCTCTTTTTCTGATATAGGAGCTATGGAAACCACTTTATCTCCATAGGTGGAGTAAAAATGCTTGAAATCTCCCGTTTGAGGCTCATACAGGTTTATTCCGCCACCGTCTGTACCGATCCATAGCCTTCCATTAGGCTCTTCGAATAAACTTGTTACCGATTTCTCGCTCAGTCCGTTAATATATCCTAATGGGCAGTCTTTATATGTGCGTATGTAGCTTTCTTTAATATTGAAAACCCCTCCTCTGACACTTCCGGCCCATAGGCCTTCATTTTCATCCTTATATAATATAGTAACAGAATTTACGGGTAACGAATTTTTATCTCCAGCAATATGGTAGAGATTGGAGAAATTCTCATTAGACAGTTCCAGGCGGTTGATTCCTCCTCCGTCAGTCGCCAGCCATAGGAACCCTTCCTTCTCTACGATATCCAATACATAATTGTTTGTTAGGTCGGAGTTTTCTTTTGTATACCGTTTTATAAACTTACCTGTTTTTTCATAACAAAACAAACCTTGTCCCCAGAAGGATAAATATATATATCCGTTTGACGATAGATACGCCCCTTGCAGAATATTGTTTGAACCAGAGAAAAGCCTTTTCAGTCGCATGGTCTGATAGTCCAATACGTATACCCCATCTCTTCTGGTGGCGACTAGTGCCTCTCTTTCAGAAAATGCTATAATTTTTTGTACCCTGTACTTTGTAACATCACTACCTTTATCCTCTTGCTTTTTAATATTAATGGATTTAAAAGAGCGTTTTTTATAGTCATATTTGTATATTCGGTTTTCGCTTCCGAAAAGTATTCCATCGGTTATGCATAAAGAGGAGTATATTATATCTCGATTAACAAGAGTAAAATTCCCATGTTTCTCATCATATGTTACCATCCCCTCCCGGGTGGATATCCATATATTGTTTAGAGAATCTTGAGTTAGATGTAGAATCTCATTGTCGGGTAAAGAATATCTGTCTTCCGGGTTACTCTTGAATATTTTTAAATCTTGTCCTGTATAAGAATTTAGTCCATTCCTCGTTCCTATCCATAACTTTCCCTTTTTATCCAAGAGAATGGATTGGACAGTTGATTGTGAAAGCCCTTCCTCAATGGAAATGGACGTAAACTGATAGTTTACGCCGCGACCCAGGGCAGAGAATGCACAAAGTAATATTACTATAATAAGTAGGGCTGTGTTTCTATGCATTTTTATCTTTATAGTATTATTTCAAGTTTGTATTTTATTAATAAACGATATTGTTACATAAAATGTTTATTAAATCCATGTTTTTAAGACAAAAAAATAATTATTGGATTATACATGACTTTTTTTGCATGATTTTTGATCTTTTTTTTTACGCCGCTACATACTTTTGCCACAAATAATTAACTGTTTTTAGAATATGAAATTTTATTTGCTTTTTATTTTTATCTCCTTAAATCTGTGTTCCTTTTCTGCACGAGCTACAGATACTATTTTTGTTTATGAAACACAAGTTCCAATTTTGATAGAACGCCAAGATAACATGTTATTTTTAATGCGTTTGACTACTGCTAGAAGTGATACAAAATTAAATGAAGTGGTTTTACGATTGGGTCAAAATGTGAACTTGTCAAACATCCAATCTATCAAGTTGTATTATGGAGGTACGGAAGCACGTCAGAACTATGGTAAGGAGCTTTATCTTCCTGTTGCCTACATTTCTCGTGATGTGTCAGGGAAGACATTGGCTGCAAATCCTTCTTATTCGATTAATAAATCACAGGTAAATAATCCCGGGCGGAAAGTGATACTGAATGCTAAGCAAAAACTTTTTCCCGGAATCAATTATTTCTGGATCAGTCTGCAAATGAAACCGGGCACCTCTTTGCTGGATAAAGTGTCAGCTAAGATCGTTACTGTTAAGGTTGATAATAAAGAAGCACTTATATATACGGTTTCACCGGAGAATATAACTCATAGGGTAGGAGTAGGGGTACGCCATGCCGGTGATGATGGTTCGGCTGCTTTCCGTATTCCGGGATTGGCAACTACTAATAAAGGAACATTGCTGGGAGTTTATGATGTACGTTATAATAGCAGTGTTGATTTGCAGGAACATGTGGACGTCGGTTTGAGCCGTAGTGTAGACGGTGGTAAAACATGGGAGAAGATGCGTTTACCTTTAGCTTTTGGTGAAACTGGCGGTTTGCCTGCTGCGCAGAACGGTGTTGGCGACCCTTCGATCTTAGTGGATACCAAGACCAACACAACATGGGTGGTGGCGGCTTGGACACATGGAATGGGTAATCAGCGTGCTTGGTGGAGTTCTTATCCGGGAATGGATATGAATCATACGGCCCAGTTGGTATTGTCAAAGAGTACGGACGATGGTAAAACGTGGTCGGAGCCTATTAATATAACAGATCAGGTGAAAGATCCATCCTGGTATTTCCTTTTGCAAGGACCGGGACGAGGTATCACCATGCAAGACGGCACATTGGTATTCCCGATTCAGTTTATCGATTCTACCCGTGTTCCGAATGCGGGAATTATGTATAGCAAAGACCGTGGCGAAACATGGAAAATCCATAACTATGCGCGCACCAATACAACAGAAGCTCAGGTAGCGGAAGTGGAGCCTGGCGTACTGATGTTAAATATGAGAGATAACCGTGGAGGCAGTCGTGCTGTCGCTACTACCAAGGATCTCGGTAAGACTTGGACAGAACATCCTTCTTCCCGTAAAGCTTTACAGGAACCGGTGTGTATGGCAAGTTTAATCAGCGTGAAAGCGGCAGACAACACATTAAATAAGGATATTCTTTTATTCTCCAATCCGAATACGGTAAAAGGTCGTCATCATATCACGATCAAGGCCAGTCTGGATGGAGGTATCACCTGGCTACCCGAACATCAAGTGATGCTGGATGAAGGTGACGGTTGGGGATATTCTTGTTTGACAATGATTGATAAAGAGACAGTCGGCATATTATATGAAAGCAGTGTCGCTCATATGACTTTTCAGGCAATCCGGCTGAGAGATATAATACAATAGGAATTATCATACGACCTGTAATCATGAAAAACAGACTCATATTATTTATATATATTATAATTAACTTATGCACAATTTCAGTGGTAAAAGCAGGTGATTATCACCTGCTCCCCCAGCCGCAAAAGTTTACCCCCTCTCATTTAAACTTTCAGGTGAATAAGGTACAGCTTTCCACTCCTGTGCTTCAACAGGAGTGGGAAACTCTTATCTCCGAAATGGGAGGAACCGTCTCCCCCAAGGCAACCGGTACTATTGAAGTTAAATTACTGCCGACCCTCCCCGAAATACCGATGAACCAGGATGAAGCCTACCGACTGAGCATCACAAAGAAGCGGATAATTGTTGAGGCTGTAACCGAACGCGGTGTTTATTGGGCTATGCAAACTTTAAGGCAGCTGGCAGAAAAAAGGAATTCAAAAACGCATATTCAAGGAGCTGAGATCATCGACTGGCCTGCTTTCCGGGTTCGCGGATTTATGCAGGATGTTGGAAGAAGCTACATTTCACTGGATGAACTTAAGCGTGAAATCGCCGCGCTTGCCAAATTCAAAATCAATGTTTTTCACTGGCATTTGACCGAGAATCAATCCTGGCGTCTGGAAAGTAAGATTTTTCCGATGCTGAACGATAGTGCGAATACCACCCGCATGCCCGGCAAATATTATACGCTGGAAGAAGCCAAGGAGTTGGTTGCATTCTGTAAAGCACATCACATGACGCTGATTCCCGAAATAGATATGCCCGGACATAGCGCTGCATTTATACGTACTTTCCGCCATGATATGCAAAGTCCTGAAGGGATGAAAATTTTGAAATTGTTGATGGATGAAGTCTGTGAAACGTTTGATGTGCCTTATTTGCATATCGGTACGGATGAAGTGCAGTTTACCAATCCCCGTTTTGTACCGGAAATGGTGTCCTATGTACGTTCCAAAGGTAAGAAAGTAATTTCATGGAATCCGGGTTGGCACTACAAACCCGGGGAGATTGACATGACTCAACTTTGGAGTTATCGTGGAAAGGCGCAGAAAGGGATTCCCGCCATTGACTCACGTTTTCATTATCTGAATCATTTTGACACCTTTGGTGATATCATAGCATTGTACAACAGTCGTATTTATAATAAGGAACAAGGAAGCGAAGATTTAGCAGGGACAATCCTGGCTATCTGGAATGACAGGTTAGTTAGTACCGAGTGGGGGATGATTATCGAAAATAATTTCTATCCTAATATGCTGGCTATGGCGGAACGTGCCTGGAAAGGTGGTGGGACGGAATATTTCGATAAGAACGGAACAATACTTCCAACCGACGAGCATTCGGAACTATTCAGAAGTTTTGCCGATTTTGAACGTCGTTTGTTGTGGCATAAAGAACATACTTTTGACGGTTATCCGTTTGCGTATGTTCGCCAGACAAATGTGAAATGGAATATTACAGATGCTTTCCCGAACGAAGGAAATCTGGCAAAGGCTTTTCCTCCGGAAGAAACTTTGCAGGATAGTTACAGCTATGGAGGAAAAACATACAATGTGCGTCCTGCTATTGGTGCCGGAATCTATTTACGCCACGTGTGGGGGACGCTTATTCCCGGATTTTATAAAGAACCGAAAGAAAACCATACGGCCTACGCCTACACCTATGTCTATTCGCCGAAAGAACAAAACGTTGGTTTGTGGGCTGAATTTCAGAATTACGGACGCTCCGAAGCCGATCTTCCTCCTCTGCCGGGAAAATGGGATTATAAGGAAAGCCGTATCTGGATAAATGAACAGGAAATATTACCGCCTGTCTGGACAGCTACTCACCGCACCAAAAGCAATGAAATAGCTTTGGGCAACGAAAATTGTGTGGCACGCCCGCCTTTGGAAGTTCATCTGCAAAAAGGCTGGAATAAAGTACTTTTGAAATTACCGGTAGGGAAGTTTGTTAGCCCGGAAGTCCGGCTAGTAAAATGGATGTTTACTACTGTCTTTGTTACTCTTGACGGACAGAAAGCGGTAGAAGGACTCATTTACTCACCAAATAAAACACTAGAGTGACATATCGATTATAGAGAGAGAACTATTTATAAATATGCTATGAGCAGATTTGAATATGTTATAATGAAACTCAGATATGCTATAATGAAAAACGGATATGCTAATGAGTAAATAAAAAGAATAGTCATGAAAAAGATCTTTTTTTTAGTGGTCATATTGACCCTGTCTTTGTTATGCCGCGCACAAGAACGCAAATATTCTACGTTTTACTACCAGCGTGCTACATTGTTTGAAGAACTGCCTGTTACTTCCAGTGACATTATTTTTCTGGGAAACAGTATCACAAACGGTGCCGAATGGGCGGAACTGTTCAAGAACAAACATGTCAAAAACCGTGGAATCAGCGGCGACATTTGTATGGGAGTATATGACCGTCTTGATGCTATCCTGAAGGGAAAGCCCGCTAAAATATTTCTTTTGATTGGTATTAATGATGTGAGTAGGGGAACTCCCGCCGATACTATTGTATCCCGTATTGAGATGATTGTCAGGAAGATAAAGGCAGATTCGCCTAAAACAAAGTTATATCTGCAAAGTGTTCTTCCGGTCACCGACCATTACAATATGTTCAAGGGACATACTTCCCGTTGGCAGGTTATCCCTGAAATCAATAAAGGGTTAGTCGGCTTGGCAGAAAAAGAAGGAGCGACCTATATAGATTTGTACTCCCATTTTATAGACAAACAAACCGGAAAGATGAACACTACCTATACAAATGATGGTTTGCATCTTCTGGGGAAAGGTTACTTGAAATGGGTAGAGATTGTGAAACCTTACATTGGGAAGAAATAAATGAAAAAGATTTTACTATTATTCGTCTGTCTGTTCGTTTGTTGGGTGTTGTCTGCCCAGCAACGGATAAAGGTTGCATGTGTAGGAAACAGTATTACCTATGGTACAGGATTATCTGACCGTGCAACACAATCTTATCCTGTGAAGTTGCAAAAGCTGCTGGGAGAACGTTATGAAGTCGAGAACTTCGGGAAACCTGGCGCTACCCTGCTTAATCAGGGACATCGCCCTTATACCCGACAGGAAGAATATCGGAAAGCATTGGATTTTGCAGGAGATATTGTTGTCATTCATTTGGGTATCAATGATACCGACCCTCGCAATTGGCCTAACTACCGTGATTTTTTTGTGAAAGATTATTTGAAGCTGATTGATACATTCCGTGAGGCCAATCCCGCTGTACGGATTATCATTGCACGAATGACTCCGATTGCCGACCGCCATACCCGTTTTTTGTCGGGAACCCGTGATTGGCATGGAGAGATACAAACGGCTATTGAAACGGTGGCACGCTATGCCGGGGTACAGTTAATCGATTTCCACGAACCGCTTTATCCATATCCTTATCTTTTGCCGGACGCTGTTCATCCTGCTGCTGAAGGGGCTGCGATAATGGCGAGAACAGTTTACTCGGCTATCACCGGAGATTATGGAGGCTTGAAATTATCTCCGCTTTATACGGATAATATGATTCTTCAGCGCGATACTCCTTTGAAGGTTCATGGGATAGCCAATGCAGGAGAGCAAGTAACAGTTTGCATAGACCGCCAGCAGTGGATTACAAAGGCTGCACCGGACGGTAAATGGTCCGTGAAATTATCACCGTTGAAAGCGGGAGGACCTTATACGCTAACAATTTCTACCCCTCATAGAATCTTGAAATATACAAATGTCTTGATAGGAGAGGTTTGGTTATGCTCCGGTCAGTCGAATATGGAATTTATGTTACGGCAGACTATTACCGGCAAAAAAGACATTCCTCAAGCTGCCGACGAACAGTTACGTTTGTATGACATGAAAGCGCGCTGGCGCACGGACGCAGTGCAATGGGACGCTTCCGTTCTCGATTCCTTGAATCATCTTCAATATTATAAGGAGACCGAATGGGAAATTTGTACTCCTGCCAATGCTGCCCATTTCTCTGCAATTGCTTATTATTTCGGTCAGATGTTGCGGGATAGCTTGAAAGTTCCGGTGGGGTTGATCTGTAATGCTATCGGCGGTTCACCCACCGAATCATGGATTGACCGGAATACGTTAGAATATCAATTCCCGGCTATATTAAAAGATTGGACGCGTAATGACTTTATACAGGACTGGGTACGTGGAAGAGCTGCATTGAATGTTAAACTCTCGAAGGAGAAGTTTCAGCGCCACCCTTATGAACCTTGTTATTTATACGAGTCCGGTATTCGGCCGTTGGAGCAATATCCCGTCAGAGGTGTGATCTGGTATCAGGGGGAATCAAACGCTCATAATTGCGAAGCTCATGAGAAGCTCTTTAAACTCTTAGTCGGTAGTTGGCGTAAGAACTGGAAGAATGAGGATTTGCCATTCTATTATGTACAGCTTTCCAGTATAGCTCGTCCTTCGTGGCCGTGGTTCCGTGACAGCCAGCGTAGAATGATGGCTGAAATTCCGAATACCGGTATGGCAGTATCAAGTGATTATGGTGATTCGTTGGATGTACATCCTAGAAATAAAAAACCGGTTGGAGAACGCCTAGGCCGCTGGGCATTGAATAAAACTTATGGATATACGTCCCTTGTTCCTAGTGGCCCTTTATTCCGCAAAGCCGAATTTCGTGATTGGGAGGTTTTAATCACTTTTGACTATGGAGAGGGCATGAGGAGTTCGGATAATGGTCCTATACGCGCTTTTGAGGTGGCAGAGGTTGAAGGACTGTATTATCCTGCTACAGCTGAGGTGTTGGAAGACGGGCTGATGAGAGTTTTCTGTGAATTTGTGAAAAGTCCACGCTATGTACGGTATGGCTGGCGTCCGTATAGTAATGGGAATCTTGTAAACAGGGAAAATTTGCCGGCATCCACCTTTCGGGTTGGTATCCCGTAACAAAAGGGGACTTTCGATAAAGCTGTTTGTGAGGAACACATACTGCGTGTGATGTAGATTTATTTTTTTATTTACAAATATAAGATATGATGGAAAAGATTACAGGGCTTATAAACGCCCCTTTCACCCCGTTTTATGAAAATGGTGATGTCAATTATGAACCGCTTGGAACGTATGCTGAATTTTTGGTAAAGAATGGCCTGAAGGGAGTGTTTGTTAACGGTTCTTCCGGTGAAGGCTATATGTTGACGGATGAGGAACGCATGAAATTGGCTGAACGCTGGTTGGAAGTTTCTCCCGCGGATTTTAAGGTCATGGTTCATGTGGGTAGTACCTGCGCCCGTTCCAGTCGACGCCTGGCTGCACATGCGCAGTCTGTCGGTGCCTATGCCATTGGTGCGATGGCTCCTCCCTTTCCTAGAATCGGCCGTGTGGAGGAACTGGTCGCATATTGCCAGGAGATAGCCTGCGGGGCTCCCCGACTTCCCTTTTATTTCTATCATATTCCTGCTTTCAATGGGGTTTATCTTTCCATGACGGAGTTTTTGGAAGCTGTGGACGGACGTATTTCCAACTTTGCTGGTATAAAATATACATACGAGAACCTGTATGAATACAACCAATGCCGTTTGTATAAGGACGGAAAGTTTGATATGCTTCATGGGCAGGATGAAACGCTTTTACCGTGTTTGGCTATGGGAGGAGCCCGCGGTGGTATCGGTGGTACGACAAATTATAATGGGCGTACCCTCGTTGGGATTTTGGACGCTTGGAAATCTGGTGACCTTGAACGCGCCAGGGATTTACAGAATTTTGCTCAGCAGGTAATCAATGTGATTTGTCATTACCGGGGTAATATCGTGGCTGGAAAAAGAATCATGAAGCTGCTCGGTTTGGATCTGGGTAAAAATCGCATTCCTTTTAGAAATATGACGGAAGAGGAGGAATCGACTATGAGAGCGGAACTGGAGGAGATTCACTTTTTTGACCGTTGCAATAAATTCTAAAGAAAAAGATAAATAACCAATCATTAAAAACAATGTAAAGATGAATGTTACGGAATATTTGACTTGTTGGGCGGCTTCCTATAAGAATGATCTTATAAACAATATTATGCCTTTCTGGATGAAATATGGCCTTGATCAGGTAAACGGAGGTGTGTATACATGTGTAAACCGGGATGGCAGCTTGATGGATACGACCAAATCCGTCTGGTTTCAGGGGCGTTTCGGTTTCATTGCCGCTTTTGCCTATAATCATATGGATAAAAATTCTGAATGGCTGTCGGCTTCAAAAAGTTGTATCGACTTTATTGAACGGCACTGCTTCGATACGGACGGCCGTATGTATTTTGAAGTGACGGGAGATGGTCGGCCCCTGCGCAAACGCAGATATGTCTTCTCCGAATGTTTTGCTGCCATTGCCATGTCGGAGTATGCGTTGGCTTCGGGCGATAGGGTGTATGCTGAAAAAGCTCTTGAGCTTTTCAGCCGGGTGCTTCGTTTCATTACGACCCCAGGAATATTGTCTCCGAAATATTGTGATACCCTTTCCTTGCGGGGGCATTCCATTACGATGATTCTGATCAATACAGCTTCCCGTATACGTGAGGCTATTGACAATCCCATATTAACAGCCAGAATCGATGATTCGCTTTCCGATTTGAAGACTTTTTTTATGCATCCTGAGTTTAATGCCCTGCTTGAGACTGTGGGGGGAAACGGTGAGTTTATAGATACCATTAACGGACGTATCATCAATCCCGGGCATTGTATTGAAACAGCATGGTTCATACTTGAAGAATCCAGATACCGTGGCTGGGACAAGGAGATGCTTGAAACAGCCCTGACCATTCTGGACTGGTCTTGGGAGTGGGGCTGGGATAAGGATTTCGGCGGTATCATCAATTTTCGTGATTGTAGGAATCTCCCCGTACAGGACTATTCACAGGATATGAAATTTTGGTGGCCTCAAACGGAAGCAATCATTGCCACTTTGTATGCCTATGAAGCTACAGGAGATGAAAAATACTTGAAAATGCATAATCAGGTTAGTGATTGGACATATGCACATTTCCCAGACGGGGAATACGGAGAATGGTACGGGTATCTGCATCGCGACGGCAGTGTGGCCCAGCCCGCCAAGGGGAATATCTTCAAAGGACCTTTTCATATTCCCAGGATGATGATTAAGGGACATGTTCTGTGTAATGAGATCTTATCTGGTCTGTCCGGTACGGAAAATATAAAATTGTAATTGGACATAATGAAAAACAACAGAATATATCCCTGGATATTGGTTGGTTTACTTTGGGGAGTGGCTCTTCTCAATTATATGGACCGCCAGATGCTTTCCACCATGAAAGAAGCCATGCAAGTGGATATCTCGGCGCTTGAGTCTGCGGAGAACTTTGGTCGTCTGATGGCGGTCTTTCTTTGGATTTACGGATTCATGAGTCCTGTTGCGGGCATGATCGCTGATCGTCTTAACCGCAAATGGTTGATTGTAGGCAGTTTGTTTGTCTGGTCAGCAGTTACTTATGGAATGGGATACGCTGAAACGTTCACACAGCTTTATTGGTTGCGTGCTGTAATGGGGATCAGTGAGGCTTTGTATATACCGGCCGGCCTTTCCCTAATAGCGGATTGGCATCAGGGAAAGTCACGTTCGCTGGCCGTGGGTATTCATATGACGGGCCTTTATATCGGTCAGGCTATCGGAGGTTTCGGAGCCACCGTGTCTGCCGCCTATTCCTGGCATGCCACTTTTCATGGGTTCGGAATTATTGGGATCATATACGCACTCGTTCTGATCCTTTTTCTTCGTGAGAACAAGGGGACAGGCACGGCAGAGCAGGTGTGTCGCAAAGGGGTGAAAACATCTTCCCCGTCTATCTTCAAAGGAATGTCGCTGTTATTCAGCAATATTGCCTTTTGGGTGATTCTTTTCTATTTTGCGGTGCCCTCCCTGCCTGGATGGGCTACTAAAAATTGGCTTCCGACCCTGTTCTCTGACAGTTTGGATATGCCTATGGCCGAAGCCGGTCCGTTGTCCACGATCACAATAGCGCTCTCCTCTTTTCTCGGAGTAATTGCCGGGGGGATATTGTCTGACCGATGGGTCCTAAAAAATATCCGTGGTCGTGTGTATACAGGGGCTATTGGATTGGGGTTGACGATCCCTGCCTTGTTATTGTTGGGCTTCTCTCATAGTGTTTTCGGTGTGGTTGGGGCGAGTCTGCTGTTCGGTTTGGGATTCGGTATCTTCGATGCAAACAATATGCCTATTCTTTGCCAGTTTGTTCCTCCGGGATATCGTGCTACCGCCTATGGCATTATGAATATGACAGGTGTCTTTGCCGGAGCGGCTGTGACTCATTTATTGGGGCGGTGGACTGATCAAGGAAATCTTGGGGGGGGATTTGCCATGCTTGCTGCTGGGGTTTTATGTGCTGTTGTCATACAGCTTTATTTCTTGAGGCCTAAAACAGATAACATGGAGTAATTCGAATGAAACTAACAAGAAAATGGTATGAATAGAGAAATAGATCTTTCCTTTGCCTGCTATGGATATGTAAAGGAGCTTGTATATGATTTGGCGATTTTACCTTGGGGGGCTATTGAACCTCATAATTTGCATCTTCCCTATTTGACTGACTGTATATTGTCCCACGATATTGCAGTGGATGCGGCGTTGAAAGCATGGGAACGGTATGGAGTACGTTGTATGGTAATGCCCTTTGTGTCGATGGGTTCCCAGAATCCCGGACAACGTGAATTGCCTTTTTGCGTACATAGCCGTTATGAGACCCAAAAGGCTATTCTGACAGATGTCGTCTCTTCACTTTATACTCAAGGGATGCGGAGACTGGTGATTGTTAACGGACACGGTGGGAATTCTTTTAAGAATATGATCCGGGACCTGTCAGTTGATTATCCGGATTTTCTAATTGCTTCTAGCGAATGGTTCAGGGTACTTCCAGTGCAAGATTATTTTGAATGTCCAGGCGATCATGCTGATGAAGTGGAGACGTCTGTTATGTTGCATTATCATTCTGAAATGGTTGATATGGAATTGGCGGGAAATGGTAAATATACTCCATTTGCCATAAATAGTCTGCGTACTAACGTGGCATGGATTCCTCGGAATTGGCAGAAAGTTTCAACCGATACGGGTATAGGAAACCCCCAATCGGCAACGGCGAATAAAGGTAAACGCTTTGCGGAAGCTATCTCTGAACGGTATGCACAATTGTTTAAAGAATTAGTTAGGGATGAACTTTATCAATCCATTTAAAAAAATGTGGAATTCACAGAAATATTCAATTATTTATATGATTGTAGGTTTAGGTTTGTCAACTTGTATTCCACCGGGGGACACCTTTTCTCGGGATGTGCGCATTGAACTTATGAGTGGTTTTCCCGATGGGGAATCGGGATATGATTTGGGAGTATCTGGTTGCTATGCCGGAAAGTTAGGTGATTTTTTGATAATGGCTGGCGGGTGTAATTTCCCGGATAAGCCGCTCTCGGAAGGGGGGGGCAAGCGTTATTACAAGGGAATTTATGTTGCTCGGGTGAACGATTCTTCCGTATTGCATTGGGTGAAGGTTGGAAATCTGCCGGTGGAGGCAGCTTATGGAGCTACGGTATCCTTGCCGGATAGGCTCATTTTCATTGGGGGAAGCAATTCTTCCGGTCGGCTTTCTTCCGTACTTTCATTTTCGTTTGATTGCATGAAAGAATTAGGTGTGGCATGTGAAATTTTGCCTTCTCTTCCTTGTACGTTTGATAACATGTCGGCAACGCTATTAGGTGATACATTGTACGTATTGGGTGGATACAGGAACGGAATTCCTTCTTGTTCCATGTTCTCTTTCTGTTTGAGCAATTATTCTGGAGGATGGACAGAGGTCTTTTTTCCTGGGAAGCCACGTGTGCAGCCTGTGTGTGCCTCGCTGTTTGGTAATTTGTATATTTGGGGGGGCTTTATCCCTGGCAAGGAGTCATCGGTTTTAACAGATGGATTATGTTACCAGCCGGCATCTGGACAATGGCAGGTGCTTAGAGCACCTCTTACAACAGAAGGTCAGCCTCTAACATTGACGGGTGGAGCGTCAGTATCTTATGGAGATACTTTGGTCATATGCGCAGGTGGTGTTAACCGGGATATTTTTGAAGATGCCATCAGTGGTCGTTATAAAAAAGTTTGTGAATCCGAATATCTCCTACAACCTGTGGAATGGTATCATTTTAATGATCAGCTGTTGGCGTATGACGTACGGTTGGGTGAATGGATACGGATTGGTACACCATCTCCGATGCTGGCTCGGGCAGGTGCCTCGTTGGTCTTATTTGGGGAAGCTTTGTTTTATATTGGGGGAGAACTTAAACCTGGAGTACGTACTTCCGATATCTGCCGTATATCTTTTCAAGAATAGTTGTAGAGATGAAAATAGGAAGGAAATAACAGTTCTATTTTGATAGCTATTTTTGATGATTTTTTATGTTTTGGATGTTAGGTGAGTTTTTTTAAATGATTTCTGACTACTTTTAATCTTATGCGCATTTTATTTGCGATTATAAATTAACCTTTAGATTTAATTAATATGTTATCATTTATTCTGTTGTTTAGACCTCCATGAATTGCGAGCTTTGGAGATTTGAATATTTATTTTTAATAATTATGAATGGTTTTTACAATGAAAAACATTAAAAAGAATTTTATTTTATTTGTTTTCCTTTTGTGTTCTATTACTGCTGTAGCACAGAAGAAAAATATTACAGGCATAATAACGGATGCTGCAGGTGAGGCGGTTATTGGTGCCAGTATTGTGGAGGTCGGAACTACAAATGGTACTGTTTCTGACATTGATGGTAATTTTACACTCTCGGTTTCTGATAATGCCAGTATACAGGTTTCATTCATAGGTTTTTCTTCCCAGATTTTGAGTGTGAAAGGAAAAACAAGTTTTAGGATTGTATTGAAAGAGGACAGTGAGCTTTTACAGGAAGTTGTTGTTACGGGATATGGTGGTAAGGTATCACGGGCCAAACTGACGAATTCCATATCGACCGTCAACCCCCAAATTTTGGATAAGGGTATATATACAAACCCATCTCAAGCATTGTCGGGTTCCGTTCCCGGTTTGAAAGTTTCTCTCACTTCAGGAAACCCTACCTCATCCCCTAAAATTATATTACGTGGTGGAACGGAATTCGACGGTTCAGGGAGTCCTCTGGTGATAGTTGACGGACAGCTTCGTGATAATTTTGATGATATCAATCCTCAGGATATTGCATCTATGGATGTTCTGAAGGATGCCGGTGCCACGGCCATATACGGTGCCCGTGCGAGTAATGGTGTGATTTTAATTACAACAAAGTCTGGTAAGGCGGGACATCGGGAAATTAATTTCAGAGCAAATATAGGTCTCGGTTATGTTAATAATCCCTATGATTTTTTAGGTGCGGAAGACTATATTACAGTCCTTCGTACAGCCTATAAAAATACCCCGTGGGCAGCTACGGCAAATCTTACAGGTTCTACCGCCTTTGGCACGGGGAATAAGCTCGGTGCGAATATGGTGTGGAATATTATGGGGAAAACGGATGAAAATGCCTATCTTTTGAATATGGGCTGGCGAGAAATGCAGGATCCTTTGGACCCTTCTAAAACAATCATTTATAAAGAGACAAAACCGGAGGAGTATAATCTTCGTAATCCGGTAGTGACACAGGATTATACGGTTAGTATGTCGGGGGGGAATGATAAAGGAACTTATTATGCAAGTTTGGGTTATAACGACTCCCCCGGAGCCCCTATCACTACCGAATATAAACGTTATAATTTCACATTCAACGGTTCGTACAAGATTACGGACTGGTTGAAAACGATTTCTAATGCAACTTTCAGCCGTGCTAATTATGTATGGCTAAATAACGCTTGGGGGACGGAAAGTGATTATTTTGGTCGGGTGATGAGTACTCCTCCTACTGTTCGTTTTGAAGACGAGGACGGTAATCCTACATTGGGTCCTAGTCCCGGGGACGGTAACCAGACTTATGTTGCAAAAAGTTACGATCAGGATAATGAACGCACAAAATTAACCTTTGTGCAGTCAGTGGAAGCTAATTTATTCAAGGGATTGGTCTTGAGGGCTTCTGCCAGTTGGTATTATTTTCATACTGTACAAGAAAATATGCGCAAGGATTATGAGACGGTTCCGGGGACATGGAATCGGACCCGTTCAACTAGTGCGAGCTATTCCCGGCAGTTCTCTCAGACCTATAATGCCGTTTTGGACTATACAACAACATTTGCCGCTTCACATAATTTGAATGTTATGCTTGGTAGTGAGTTTTATGATCAGTATAATAACGGTTTCTCTGCATCCGGTTCTGGTGCTGCTACCGATGATTTTAAAAAATTAGCTTTGACCGATGCGGGTGAGGGGAAACGTTCTATAGATTCGAGTCATAGCCGTTACCGTATCCTGTCTTATTTTGGTCGTTTGAACTACGACTATGAGGGTAAATATTTGTTCTCCGGGGTATTTCGTTATGACGGTTATTCTTCTTTGCTGGGTAAGAATCGGTGGGGATTTTTTCCGGGGGTTTCCGGTGGCTGGATTTTTACGAAAGAGGATTTTGTCAAGGAATCACTTCCTTTCCTCTATTATGGAAAGCTGAGGGCTAGTTACGGTTTGAACGGTAATGCCAGCGGAATCGGTCCATATACTCTTCAAGGTTCGTATAATACTAACAAATACCATGGCAACAATGGTTTTCTGATAGGTACTCTACCTAATCCTTCTTTGCGTTGGGAAAAGACGGCCAGTTTTGATATCGGCTTGAATGTGGGGCTGTTGGATGGACGTTTGAATCTGGATATCGATTACTACAATCGTCTGACATCAGATAAGTATGCAGACTTCACTCTGCCTTCGACCACGGGATTCTCTTCTGTTAAGAACAACAATGGGAAATTGCGTAATAGCGGATTTGAAATGCAAGTTTCCGGTAAGGTTTTGGAAACCAAGGATTTTACTTGGGATGCTTCCCTTAATATAACTTACAATAAGAACAAGATTATATCTCTTCCATACAACAAGCTACCTCGGAACAGGCAGGGAGGACAAGAAGTGTACACGGGACGTAAAGTTCTGAATGAAAAGGGTATATTGGAAGACGAGAAGGTATATGTCGGAGGTTTTCAGGAAGGAAAGGAATACGGTGTGCTTGTAGGCTATCAGGCTGAAGGTATTTACCAAAGCGTGGATGACATTCCCGGAAATTTGGTTGTGACCTCGGGCAATTATCAGGGTAAATCTCAATATGGTCCTGATGCTTGGAATAAACTTTCTGATAATGAGCGGGCAAAAGGCATAGAGTTAAAACCTGGAGATGTGAAATGGAAGGATGTGAATGGAGATGGCATGATTGACCAGTATGATCAGGTGGTAATAGGAAACACCACTCCTCGCTGGTTTGGTGGTTTTAATACCACAATGTCTTGGAAGGGACTTAGTTTGTATGCTCGTTTTGACTTTGCGCTTGATTATTGGGTTTATGATGATAAGACTCCCTGGTTTTTAGGATGTATGCAGGGGGCTTACAATACGACAAAGGATGTTTTTAATACATGGAGCGAAAGCAATCCAAACGCAAAATATCCCCGTTACGTATTTGCTGATCAATTGGGGGCTGCCAATTACTATCGTACCTCAACTCTGTTTGCCTCTAAGGGTAACTATTTAGGGATTAGAGAATTGTCTTTGTCATATACTCTTCCTCAAGAATTGTCTAAAAAACTGTATATGCAGAAACTGCAATTCTCAATAACGGGACAGAATTTGGGCTATTTAACTTCTGCCAGGACGGTAAGCCCGGAGATTTCGTCAGGATATCCCTTGCCACGTACCGTTATATTTGGCGTTAATGTTACATTTTAATAATTCGAAGTGAGATGAGAAATTTAAAATTTATACATATTATGGTGTTGAATATAGCTGCTATAGTGGCTGCATCATGCGGGGATATGCTGGATCTCGCCCCGATAGATAATTATGGAAGTACCAGTTATTGGAAAACAGAAGCCCAAGTCAGCGCATATATTGACGGTCTTCATAAACAATTACGGGATAAGGCAGGGCAACATGTCATTACTTTTGGAGAATTAAGGGGCGGGCATTACAAAGATGGCGCCAGTGCAGACGGTTTAGCAATATCGAGTGGTGAAATCCGTTTGCAGAATTTGTCTAAGGAGACTCCCGGAGTTAGTAAGTTTGGAGATATTTATGGCTGTATAACCAATATCAATCTTTTTATAGCTCGTGTAACTGATGCTAATTTCATTCCGGAAGCTAAAAAGAATTATTATCTTGGACAGGCGTATGGTCTTCGTGCCTTTTATTATTTTGATCTTTATAGAGTCTATGGTGGGGTGCCAATCCGCCTGGGTGTAGAGGTTATTGATGGAGTGCTTGATCCTGTCAAACTATACTTGCAACGGTCACAACCAAGTGAAGTTATGTCACAGATAAAAAAAGATTTGGAAACTTCCTTGCAATATTTTGGAGAACAATCAGGATTCAATCCATATGGACACGGTAATAAGGTATACTGGTCAAAGGCGGCTACGGAATGTCTGGCCGGTGAGGTTTATTTGTGGAATTCCAAAGTAACCATTGGTGATAATAAGGCCGATGAATCGGATTTGTCAAAGGCCAAGCAGTTCTTAAAAAATGTGGAGAGCAATTATGGACTTCAATTGCAACAAGATTTTAAGCGTATATTCAGCACTGATAACGAAGGTAATAGTGAGGTGATAATGGCCGTTTCCTATATGGAAGGTGAAGTAGAAAACTCACTTCCTCGCGGATATACTTATTCTCTTGTTTCCGGAACAACCAATAAGGATAGTTACAGAGCGGACGGAACACCTTGGAATGATGCATTAGATGTACAGAATAACGGGCAGCAGTATTATGAGTATAAGTATGCTCTGTATGAGAAGTTTGAGGAGAATGATACTCGGCGTGACGCCACATTTATGCCTTCATACCGGAAAAAGGAAAGTGGAGAATTATACATATATGGTACCCATGTATGTAAGAATTTGGGTTCTCTCAATGCTCAGGGGAACAGAGTTTATGATGGTGATTTTATTCTTTATCGTTTATCCTGGGTATATCTGGCATTAGCCGAGATTGCTAATATGGAGAGTGATAATGTAAATGTTGAGAGATATATAAATTTAGTCAGAAATAGGGCGTATAAGTCTGAGGCAGGTTCACATATATATAAGGCATCTGATTTTCTAACTAATGAATTAGCTATTTTACATGAAAAGGATAAGGAGTTTGTACAGGAAGGACAACGTTGGTGGGATTTGTGCCGCATGAAGAATGCAAAGGACGGTATTCCATTAGTGTTCTGTATAGAAGGTGATATTGAAAACAAAGCTGCTATTCTTGATCAGGAGACTGAGGCATATAAAGTTTTATGGCCGTTGGATCAGAATATACTTGATAATGATTCGGCATTGAAACAGACCCCCGGTTACGAAAAGCAAGAAGAGTAAATGAGGGTATCCGGTTGGAGGGGAAGGTATGTCTTGTTCCAACCGGATGTACTTTTCCGTGTATTTAATTATATAAATAGAGATTGTATGAAAATGAAGTATTTTACTTTACTGTTTTTTTGCAGTTTATTTGTCGGATGTTCAGATGAAACCTCTACCTCTTCTGTTAACAATCAAAACCAACAGGCAAGGGATACCATTGATAATGGGGATGATAATTCGTGGGTTTTAATTTTTGCAGATGAATTTAATATCGATGGGGCCGTTGACTCCAAGAAGTGGAATTATACTCCCAGGGGAGATGTTGCTCATGCCTATTATTATAAGCCGAATGATACATCCGTTGTTTGGTGTGAAGATGGCTTGTTGAATCTCAAGTTTATGAAGGATGAAACGGATCCCCGCGGCTATAAATCTGGAAGTATACGCACTGATGGGGGGAAATTTGATTTTACTTATGGTAAGGTAGAGGTCAAGGCCAAGTTTTCATCAGGGGACGGTTCATGGCCGGCTATATGGATGATGCCCGCCAGCTCAAAATATGGGGGATGGCCTGCAAGTGGTGAAATAGATATAATGGAGCATATAAAAGATTTAGATGTTGCTGTACAAACGGTACATACTACTGGTACGGAGCAAAAGACATATCCTTTTGGTCATTCAGGGTCCAAATTCAAGCAGGGTGAATGGAATATATGGGGAATAGAATGGAACAATAAGAAAATTGATTTTATGGTAAATGGAGAAGTTTGCGCAACCTATTATAACAAAGGTTTGGGCGCAGTACAATGGCCCTTTGATATTCCTTTCTTCTTGATATTGAATGTTGCAGGTGGAAAGGGGATGGCTGGTCCTATAAATGAGAAACATTTGCCTTTTACCATGCAAGTTGATTATGTGCGAGTATATCAGTGGAAGTAGATTTTGTAAAACACACTGGTAGGTATTGAAAAGATATGCTCTATGATGTGATATGACAGGTAATTTATGCTTTTTATTTTGTGACGTAAAAGTTTGTTTTAGAGGTGATACTCTATTGAAAGGTTCGTCTGCATTTTTGTCTCGACAAATCTTCTTCAATATTTTTAGGGAGGGGTGGTTAGCAATATTTATCTATCCTCCCGTAATACCTTCTTATCCTTCAAAGAGAGAGTTTAACGAAATAAATCTATTTTCATGAATACCAAAAAAATATCTATATTTTTATGCTCAGGTATATTCTTGATTTTCTCACTCTCTTGTAGAGACGACAGATATGTTGTGAAATCATATAATGCCGGCATTAATATTATTCCCACGCCTCGCTTTTTAGAAATACGTGAGGGAAGTTTCAAGTTGTATGATGGTGTTTCTATAGGAACTACTACTCCCGAAGCGAAAAAGATAGCAACGTGTTTTGCCTCTAAAATATCTCAGGCAACCGGGTATGATGTAAAGGTGGATGACAAAGGAGAGATTACTCTGCTCTTGGATTCCAGTGCAACGTTCCCTCCGGAAGGCTATACATTGAATGTGGAATCATCTCGTGTACGGATTACGGCATCTTCTCATCAAGGATTATTTTATGGGATGCAGAGTTTTCTGCAGTTGCTTCCGGCAGAAATAGAAAGTGCAGGAATTGTGGAGAATATTGGTTGGAAGGCTCCTGCTGTCAATATTATTGACTCGCCACGTTTCGCATACCGCGGAATACATATGGATCCTTGCCGTCATTTTATGACGGTGGAAGAGGTGAAGAAGCAGATAGATGTTTTATCCATGTTCAAAATAAATACAATTCATTGGCATCTGACAGATGACCAGGGATGGCGTATTGAAATAAAAAAATATCCAAGATTGGCAGAGGTTGGTGGCAGACGTATTGAGGGTGAAGGAGTTGAATACGGACCCTTTTATTACACACAGGAAGAGATTAAGGATATTGTGTCATATGCGGCCGAACATTTCATTACTATTATTCCGGAATTAGAAATCCCGGGACATGAACTTGCCGCCATATCTGCCTATCCCGAACTGTCCTGCAAAGGGGATTCCGTTACTCCTCGGAATATTTGGGGAGTGGAGGATATTGTAATGTGCCCAGGTAAGGAAAGCGTTTTTACATTTCTGGAAAATGTCATTGATGAGATGGTTGCTCTTTTCCCGGGTACTTATTTTCATATTGGTGGTGATGAATGCCCCAAAGAGAGTTGGAAGTCATGTTCCCTTTGCCAGAAGCGTATTCTAGAGGAGGGAATAAAGCCTGATAAGAAACATACTTCAGAGCAGTTATTGCATACTTATGTTGTGAAGCGTATAGGGAAATATTTAGCCCGCTATAACAAGAAAATAATCGGTTGGGATGAGATTCTGGAAGGCAAGCCTGACTCTACGGCCACCATTATGTCATGGCGGGGTGATGCAGGTGGTATATCTGCTGCTTTATCGGGGCATGATGTTATAATGTCCCCCGGTCCGAACGGACTCTATCTGGATTATTATCAGGGGGACAGCAAGGTTGAACCTGTAGCTATCGGCGGTTGTTCGACTTTGGAAAAAGTATATAATTACAATCCCGTACCTGACACATTAGTTCTTATCGGGAAGGAACATCATATAATAGGGGTTCAGGCCAATAATTGGAGTGAATATTTTTATAATAACAATATACTTGAATATCACATGTATCCCCGCTCCTTGGCATTGGCTGAGATTGCCTGGAGCGATATTGAGCGCAAGAATTACATGGATTTTGAGCGACGTATCGAGAATGCGTGTGTCCGTTTGGACGGACATGACATTAATTACCACATTCCATTGCCGGAGCAGCCGGGAGGTTCTTGTGACCATATTGCCTTTACCGATAGTGTGTCGTTGGAATTTACTACGAGCCGTCCTATTAGCTTAGTTTATACGCTTGACGGTACTGAACCTGGAATATCCTCGGAAATTTATACTTCTCCTCTTTCTTTTTATCAGAACGGTATCCTTAAGATCGCTTCGTTACTACCCTCTGGAAAACTGAGCAAAGTGCGTACAATCCTGATAGAGAAGCAGGCACTTTTGCCTGCTGTGGGTGTAGAAGGGAGTTTTCATGGGTTAAATATGGAAGTGACATACGGTATGTTTCTTAATATGCAGGAGTTTATGAAAACGGGCAAGAGTGTGGATGTCAGTACGGATATCAGAGAAACGGGGGAATTAACGTCATTCGTGCCTTCTACGAATTCTATGCGAGGCGTAAGACAATATGCTGCTGTGGCCACTGGATTTATTGATATTCCTGAAAATGGTGTTTACTTTTTCTCCTCTGATCTGGAAGAGGTTTGGGTCGGCGGAAAATTACTTGTAAACAATGGTGGAGAGGTGAAACGTCATTCCCGAAATGACCGCTCCATTGCTTTGGAGAAGGGTATGCATGAATTGAAACTCGTTTTCTTGGGGCACATCATCGGAGGATGGCCATCGAACTGGAATGACGGAGCTGTCATGCTGCGAAAGTCTGATGAGAAAAAATTCCGAAAAATAACAAGTGACATGCTTTGGAGAAAAAAGTAGAGCTTATAATCTTTTTAAAAATATAATCATATGAGAAGAATTTTATATTGTTTTCTGTTTATTGCAGGAGGGGGTATTATCCATGCATCTGCCAGAGAAGAAAGAGTAAGGACAGAGGATCGGATTAAATCGGATAGTGTTTTATTTGTTGACAGTTTTGACGGTAGCTCCGTCGTGCCCGATACAGCAGTCTGGAAACTTTGTACGTATGCTAACAATGCCTGGTCACAGTATTTTAGGGGTGTGAATGGTTACGAAAACGTAAAAGTGGAGGATGGTTATTTGAAGTTGAGGGCCTGTAAGGATAACGGGACTTATAAAAATGGCGGAGTATTTTCCAAAATCGGTTTTCCCTGTGGTACACGTTTGGAAGTTAAAGCCAAATTAACCAAATTGGTTCGTGGAGGTTTTCCCGCTATCTGGCAAATGCCCATGGGAGCACCGGAATGGCCCAGAGGGGGAGAAATAGATCTTATGGAATGGGTTCAAGGAACTCCCTTGCAGATCTATCAGACAGTACATACTTATTATATAAACGGAGCAAACGGTTCTGCGGGCGTAACTAACAAGAATCCTGATAAAAACTTTGATGTGACTAAGGATCATGTATATGCAGTGGAGCGTACTGAAAAGGAACTTATATTCTATGTCGACGGCAAAGAGACCTGGAGATATGGGAATCAATACTTGGATGAGGGGAAATTACAGTATCCGTTTTGTGAATATCCCTTCAATATAATTCTGAACTTCTCGTTGGGAGGCGAATTGAATGGCAGGATGACATGGCCGGGAGAAATCTGTGATGAAGATTTGCCGGGAGAGATGTGGGTTGACTGGGTGCGTGTTGTGTCGTTAAATAATGAAAATCAGTCCGATACGGGCGATAAATAAATATCATTTGTTACAAGGCTGTTTTAAAACTGAAAGGTAATAAGTGTAAACAATATATGTGTATAATTTAATTTTATAAGATTTCATATGAAGATTTTTTGCCTTCTACTATTGTTGCTTTGCTCAATGAATTCCATGTCTCAGGAAAAAATTCCTTTCGAGATCAGGGATGGACATTTTTATCGGTATGGGGAGGAAATCCCTATTCTTTCTGGAGAGATGCATTATGCCCGTATACCACACCAATATTGGCGCCACCGCTTGCAAATGATGAAAGGAATGGGGCTTAATACCGTGGCAACGTATGTTTTTTGGAATCTCCATGAGGTTGAACCAGGAAAATGGGATTTTTCTGGAGATAAGAATCTGGCGGAATATATAAGGATTGCCGGGGAGGAAGGGATGATGGTCATCCTTCGTCCCGGACCTTATGTTTGTGCCGAGTGGGAATTTGGTGGGTATCCGTGGTGGCTACAGAATATACCAGGTATGGAAATAAGGAGGGATAACACTGAGTTTCTGAAATATACGAAAAAATATATTGATCGTCTGTATGAGGAAGTGGGCGACCTGCAATGTACAAAAGGTGGTCCTATCATTATGGTACAGTGTGAAAATGAGTTTGGCTCATACGTTTCCCAGCGTAAGGATATACCGCTTGAAGAGCACCGTTCCTATAATGCAAAGATCAAAGGGCAGCTGGCTGATGCCGGGTTTACCATTCCGCTGTTCACCTCCGATGGAAGTTGGTTGTTTGAAGGCGGGTGTGTGGCAGGTGCCCTGCCCACGGCCAATGGGGAGAGTGATATCGCTAATCTTAAAAAGGTGGTGAACCAGTATCATGGTGACAAAGGACCGTATATGGTTGCAGAGTTTTATTCGGGCTGGCTGTCGCATTGGGGGGAACCGTTTCCGCAGGTCTCTGCCTCGGAAATCGCCCGCCAGACTGAGGCCTATCTGCAAAATGATGTTTCATTTAATTTTTATATGGTGCATGGAGGTACGAACTTCGGTTTTACCAGCGGTGCCAATTATGACAAGAAAAGGGATATACAGCCTGATTTGACCAGTTATGACTATGATGCTCCTATTAGCGAGGCCGGTTGGCTCACTCCAAAATATGATTCTATACGTTCTGTCATCCAGAAATATGTGAAATATCCCATACCTGCTCCTCCTGCCCCCATACCGGTTATAGAAATCTCTTCGATAAAACTGGAGAGGGTAGTTGATGCCCTGCTTCTTGCACAAAGTATACAACCGGTGAACGCCTCTACTCCTCTGACGTTCGAGCAACTTAATCAGGGGTATGGTTACGTTTTGTACACCCGTCATTTCAATCAACCTATCAGTGGAATCCTTGAAATCCCAGGATTACGTGATTATGCCGTGGTTTATGTAGATGGTGAGAAAATAGGTGTTTTAAATCGCAATACCAGAACATATTCTATGGAGATAGATATCCCGTTCAATGCCACTTTACAGATCTTGGTGGAGAATATGGGACGTATCAACTATGGAAGTGAGATTGTATATAACACAAAGGGGATTATCAGTCCTGTCACTGTTGCCGGTAAAGAAATTACGGGTGGCTGGAATATGTATCGGTTACCAATGGATAAATGTCCGGTATTGACTGAATTTGGCGATAATGTCTACAGGAACACACCTTTGCAGGCTGTTCAATTCAAGGATCGCCCGGTTATTTATGAGGGAGAATTCACATTGGATCAACCGGGAGATACCTTTATCGATATGCGTGCATGGGGAAAAGGGATTATTTTTATAAATGGTAAACACATAGGCCGTTATTGGAAGGTGGGACCACAACAGACCCTTTACATTCCGGGGGTATGGTTAAGAAAAGGTAAAAATAAAATTGTAATTTTTGAACAATTGAATGAGATTCCCCAGCAAAACGTCAATACGGTCAGAGAACCCGTGTTAATGAATTTAAAATAGCGTTTTGGACATAATAGCTGCAATTAGAGGAGATCCCACAGACTATTTATAGATACGTGTGTTTGATCTGACTGTATTCAAGTTTTAGGTGAATGATAAGAAAAGTCTCCACTGGTAGTTTCTTCTTAATTGTATTGATTATTTATTTTGAGATTTTAATTAAAACGAGAATCTTGTTGGTTATTTATATTGCTAAATATAAGGACTGAATTGATAATCTATATCTTGTATGATTAGCCTTTCTTTGCATTAAACAATAAATCATATATGAAATATTATGGATAAAAACAATAAAATTCATAAACTGACTGCCGCTAATGGTCGTCCGATAGCCGATAACCAAAACAGTCAAACGGTAGGTCCGCGTGGTCCTATAGTATTACAAGATCCTTGGTTCTTGGAAAAATTGGCCCATTTTGATCGTGAAGTGATTCCTGAGAGGCGTATGCATGCCAAAGGCTCAGGAGCTTATGGGGTATTTACTGTAACTCATGATATAACCCAATATACCCGTGCTGCCATCTTTAGTGAAATAGGCAAGCAGACCGAGTGTTTTGTCCGTTTTTCTACAGTTGCTGGTGAAAGGGGGGCGGCTGATGCAGAGCGTGATATTCGCGGATTTGCTATAAAATTCTATACAGAAGAGGGGAATTGGGATTTGGTCGGAAATAATACTCCTGTATTTTTTTTACGGGACCCTTTAAAATTTCCAGATTTGAATCATGCTGTGAAACGTGATCCACGTACTAACATGAGGAGTGCTAATAATAATTGGGATTTTTGGACCTTACTTCCCGAGGCGTTACATCAGATAACAATTACTATGAGTTCACGTGGTATTCCATATTCTTATCGTCATATGAATGGATATGGCAGCCATACCTATAGCTTTATTAATGCCAAAAACGAACGTATTTGGGTCAAATTCCATTTAAAAACATTGCAGGGAATCAAATGTCTAACTGATCAGGAAGCGGAGGCTATTATTGCCAAAGATCGCGAATCCCACCAAAGAGATTTGTATGAAAGTATTGAGAGAAGGGATTATCCTCGTTGGAAATTTCAGATACAGTTGATGACTGAAAGGGAGGCGGAAAGTTATCGAGTCAATCCTTTTGATTTAACCAAGGTCTGGCCCCATAAGGATTTTCCGTTACAGGACGTGGGTATTCTGGAGTTGAACCGTAATCCTGAGAATTATTTTGCGGAGGTGGAACAATCAGCTTTTAACCCACAGAATATTGTAGAGGGAATTGGCTTTTCGCCAGATAAAATGTTACAAGGGAGACTATTCTCTTATGGTGATGCACAACGTTATCGTCTTGGCGTCAATGCAGAACAAATACCGGTCAATAGACCGCGTTGTCCTTTCCATGCATTTCACCGTGACGGAGCAATGCGCGTAGATGGGAATTATGGTTCGGCAAAAGGATATGAACCTAATAGTTATGGGGAATGGAAAGATTCTCCAGAGAAGAAAGAACCTCCTTTGAAAGGATATGGTAATATTTATAATTATGATGAGCGCGAATATGATGCTGACTATTATAGTCAACCTGGTGACCTGTTTCGCTTGATGCCTGTGGAAGAGAAGCAGCTGTTATTTGAAAATACGGCACGGGCAATGGGAGATGCGGAATTATTTATTAAATATCGCCATGTCCGTAACTGTTATAGAGCTGATCCCGATTATGGAACAGGTGTCGCAGCTGCGTTAGGAATCGATTTACATACGGCTTTAGTGTCAACTGAATGATTGTTTTGTTTTATATTCCCCTTTTTAATAGGCAATATTTATATTGAATAGGAGATGATTATTTTCTTGTTTGATATTTGTATGTTGTTAATTATTATTAATGTTAGAATAAAATGTTTAAAAAATGAAAGTATATAGACAGGGAGCTCTGTTGAGTATAATATGTTCCTTTGTTGGATTAATTTTAATAGGATGTGCAGAGGAGAAACAGGGTGTCGAGACAGGAATTCATAAAATTGTAATCCAACAGTCCGGTGACACAGATTCATTTGAAGTGAGTGTAAGTATCGGTGGTGCTGACAAGGGTGGTCCTGCCAAGTTGTACAATGACAAGGGAGAATACATTGGTGATTCCTATTCTGCCCAAATAAGGACGGCAACCATGTCTTGTCGTACAAATGGGAACGCGTTTTTCATGACCTGTGCCGGTTCGGTTTCCAGTATCTCGGAGGCGGGTAAACGACTTCATATAACAGTAATAGGCTACATTGACGACAAGGAGGTTAACCGTTTGGAAAAAGAATATATAACAGATGGTAATACCCTTATTGAAACTTTCAGCGTTTCAACCAAGGAGATATGATCCGGGTAGAATACAGAACTTGTATTAAAAAGAGCATAACGCCTGAACATGTTTCTTATCGAACTTTTTTTCCTAACTAAATAATTTATGAATACACTTCAAAAAACAGCGGGAGCAATTCTGTCGCTCTCGCTATTGTGTGGGATGCAGGTTTATGCGTTCCCTGACTACCCTTCCCTGAGGGGACAAATTATCGAACAGAGTGATATCTGTCAAGGAGTTGTCAAAGATGCCAATGGCGAAAGCATTATCGGCGCATCCGTACTTGTCAAAGGGACGACAAACGGCAGCATTACGGGACTTGACGGTGATTTTTCCCTTAGGAACGTAAAAAAAGGGGATATAATTGTTGTTTCTTATGTCGGCTATCAGAGCCAGGAAATAGCCTGGACAGGTGAACCGTTAAACATCGTTTTGAAGGAAGATGCCGAAGTCCTTGACGAGGTGGTTGTTATTGGCTATGGTGCTGTAAGAAAAGCGGATATGGCCGGTTCCGTAGCCGTGCTGGACAACAAAAATTTCAAGGACCAGCCTATAACCCAGGTTGCAGACGCTCTTCAGGGGCGTGTCAGTGGCGTTCATGTTGAGAACAGCGGCGTCCCCGGGGGAAGCGTGAAAATCCGCATCCGCGGTGCTAACTCCATCAGCAAAAGCAACGACCCTTTGTATGTGGTTGACGGAATCGTCCGCGAAAGCGGTTTGGACGGTATCAATCCCGAGGACATCCGTTCGATGCAGGTTCTCAAAGATGCATCGTCCACTGCCATATACGGTTCCAGGGGTTCGAACGGGGTCGTTCTGATCACTACCAAGATTGGTAAGGCCGGTGTGCGTGAAATTATGTTCGACGCATCAGTGGGAGTTTCCAATGTATATAAGAGATACGATATCCTTGGAGCATACGATTACGCTCTGGCGCTCAAGGAGGTCAAAGGTATTGATTTCTCAAACGAAGAGATGCAATCCTATCAGAACGGAACGGGGGGCATCGACTGGCAGGATGAGATTTTCCGTACGGGGATCACCCAGAATTACAAGTTGGCTCTTTCCAATGGTAGCGAGAAGACCCAATATTACATTTCCGCCAACTACATGAGCCAGGAAGGTGTGGTCATTGAATCGAAGAACGAGCGTTATCAGGCGAAGGCGAATCTTTCCTCACAGCTTACCGACTGGCTGCATATCACGGCTGACATCAATGCTTCCCACGGTGTGCGTCGCGGGGGATCTTTTGCCTCCGGTAAGGATAATCCGATCTGGATTGCTTTGAACTATTCGCCTACCATGACGATGATGGCCGAAAACGGGAACTATAACACCGATACTTATAATTCCATAGCTTCCAACCCGGTCGGTATCCTAAAGTTGCAGTCGGGAGAGACAATGACCAATGTTTTCAACGGACGTGTTGATTTGCGCCTTGATATAATGAAGGGGCTGACATTCACCACAACCAATGGCGTGGACTATTATGACGGGAAAAGTTATAGTTTCAGCTCCAAACGAGTGGGGACCAAGAGTGGTATGGGCAATAACGATACTTATCGTCTGATGCTGCAAAGCTCCAACAATCTGACATATACAGGTTCCTGGAATGACCATCATCTGACAGCCACGGCTGTATATGAGGTGACCTCCTCCGAAACCAGGACAATGGGTATAACCGGTAACAACCTGCTGACCGAGGGTGTGGGCTGGTGGAATGTGGGTATGGCTTCCTCTCGTGATGCAAACAATGGTTACGAGCAATGGGCGCTGATGTCGGGAGTGGCCCGTGTCATGTACAATTTTAAGGATCGTTATATGCTTACCGGAACATTTCGTGCCGACGGTTCTTCTCGCTTTGCCAAAAAGAAATGGGGGTACTTTCCTTCTATTGCCGCAGCTTGGACGTTGAGCAATGAGGATTTCATGAAGGATGTTTCCTCGGTTCAGGACATTAAACTTCGCGCCAGTTATGGTATTGTGGGTAGCCAGGCCATCAGTCCTTACGCGACCATGGGCCTTATGAGTGCTACTGCATACAATTTTGGAACCAACAGTAATTTTACCGGTTATTGGGCAAATGACATAGCGACTCCCGAGCTTACGTGGGAGAAGACCAAGCAGTTCGACCTGGGTCTGGAGTTCTCCCTGTTCGACAGGCGGCTGAATTTCAGTGTGGACTATTTCTATAAGCGTACTACAGATGCGTTGCTTAAAAGAAGTATCCCCGGATATGTCGGCGGTAACTCTTTTTGGGTGAATGACGGCGAAATCAGTAATCGTGGTATTGATTTGAGCGTGACCGCCCGGATTATGCAGAATGACCGGTTCCAATGGACCTCCACCTTGAACGGTACTTATTTGAAGAACCGCGTGGAACGCCTTTCCGGTGGTGAGAATGATTTCATTAACGGCTCCAGTCCGGCTGCCGGTATGGTTGATTATGCCACCATTATCAAGCCGGGTGAGGCCATCGGTACTTTTTGGGGATATGAATGGACCGGCTTGGATGAAAACGGACATGACACTTACACGGATGTAGATGGAAATCAGATGATAGACGGTGGCGACCGCAAGGTCATCGGCAAGGCCAATCCCGATTTCACCCTGGGATGGAATAACTCCCTGTCTTATAAAAACTGGGATCTGAACCTGTTCTTCAACGGATCTTTCGGAGCCAAACGTTTGAATCTTGTAAGATATACGATGGCTTCGGCCGAAGGGAATTCCCGCTTTGTAACTCTGGCAGACGCCTATCTGAAGGGATTCGACAAGATTGGCTCTTCGGCAACATACCCGAGCCTGACCGAAGGTGGAAATAATCTGCAGCCGGTTTCAACCAAATGGCTGGAGAACGCGGACTTCCTTCGTCTGGAGAATATCAGTCTTTCATACACTTTCCCCAAAAAGACAACGGGATTCGCTGATTTGCGGCTTACTTTCAGCTGTCAGAACCTTTTTACAATAACCGGGTACAAGGGGATGGATCCGGCCGGTACTACCTTCTCGAACAGCAGCGTTGACGTTGACGCGGGTATTGACATGGGAGCCTATCCTTCCCCAAGAACATTCACATTCGGTCTCCGGATGAATTTTTAAATCTAAAATAGAAGAACTTATGAAAATAAAAATAATAGCAGGCACTATGGTTGCCCTGTCATTTTCACTGATGTCGTGCAGTGATTTCTTAACGGAAGATCCCAGGGGAAAACTCACTCCGGAAAACTTCTTCTCTACCCAGGATGAATTGAACATGAGCATATATGCCCTTTACCAGAAAGTCAATCTTTCACAGGTATATACGAACATGCAGCTGCCCCAGTGGCAGGGGGATGATATAACGACCAATCCGGGGAGCAACAAACAGCCTGCCGCAGAAATGGACAAGTTTGCCGCAGCAAACAACAACAAGGGTGTCAAAGATGCGTGGAACATGCATTATGCCATTGTAAAGGCTGCCAATTTGATCATACAGGGGGCTTCTAAAACACCTACCACTCAAGATGAGATAAATATCGCCCTCGGGCAGGCTAAATTCTGGAGGGCATACGCTTATTTTACCCTGGTGCGACTTTGGGGACCGCTGCCGATGAATCTGGACAATGTCAACGATGATTATACCAAACCTCTATCCCCCGTGGAAGAAGTGTATGGTCATATTGTGCAGGACCTGACCGAAGCTGAGGCCGTATTGCCTACGGGTTACAGTGGCAGCCCCCGCTTTCTGAACGGAGTGAATGTGTATGTAACCCGGCAGGCAGCCAAATCTACTTTGGCAGCAGTGTATATGGCTATGGCCGGCTGGCCGATGAACAAAACGAAATATTACGCAAAGGCTGCTGAAAAGGCGAAGGAGGTCATTGAGGGTGTGAACAGAGGTGAATACGAGTATAAGCTCGATAAGGAGTACAAAGATGTGTATGCTATGAGCAATAACTATAATAATGAGACGGTGCTCGGCATAAACTATTCACCGTTCGTGGATTGGGCACAGGATTCGGAGCTTACTTCATGTAACCAGTTTGAATCGCTGGGCGGCTGGGGAGACGCCTGGGGTGAAATTCGTTTCTGGAAGGAGTTTCCTGACGGTCCGAGAAAAGATGCGACTTATGATCCCAAGATTCGTCTGAAAGACGGAACGTTGGTTGACTGGTGGGAGTTGAAGGAGGACGGTACCCCTGTCGTTCCGGAACATCACCCCATGTTCAGTATATTCTCCGTCAACTGGGATCCTGCGTCAAAAGTGAATACCAGTGCCCCGTATGATTATACAAAACCGGCCAGTCAGAACATGTGTAATGACCATCGGCATAGAATCATTCGTTATTCGGAGGTTTTGTTGTGGTATGCGGAAGCCAAGGCCAGGACGGGGCAGACGGACGAGTTGGCATTCAAGTGTCTGAATGATGTCCGCGAGCGTGCCGGACTGGAACCGCTCACCGGACTTTCTGCAGATGACCTTGCCGAAGCGGCTTATAAGGAGCATGGTTGGGAGGTGGCAGGCTACTGGGTGGCCCTTGTCACACGCCGTGCGGACCAGTTCCGTATGAACAGACTGAAAGACACCTTTAAGGAAAGAGCGGAGAACACGGCTGTTGAAGTCGCCGACGGGATCCTGGTAAAGGAGTCTGTAGAATATACGAACAGGACATGGAGTGACAATCTGATGTATCTTCCATATCCTGATATGGATTCCCAGAAAAACCCGAATCTGGTAAGGTGATTTTTTATTTTAAGCCAGAGGGCACCCGCCAATCACCAGTTGATTGGCGGGTCGCTCCTCTGATTTTCAATGTATAATTTTTTAATATCATGTACTAAATTTTGAATTGTTTTTTCCGTGTTCTCTGCTCCTGCCTTTCCGGTCATATGTTTTCGGAAAGAAGGGTATGTGACCTGCACGTGACTTTTGAGCTGATAGGGGAATGGGGTGTGGAGATCGTTCCCGTGGCATTATTGTTCATTCTTATGTTTTTCTCCCTTTTGGAAACTCAGGAGGTATCATTCCCGTCCCCATTGATATCCATGTTTGCGGATAGTCATTTGTAACGTGCTTGCGGCATGATAATGCCGGAAATCATGGACAAACGCATAATAGGTACACATTCGATTTTTAGTAATAACGGATTGGAATCATGAACATTCTGAAGTTACAAGGATTGGACGGTCGGCTTTTTGACCTTGTCGCGCCTTTGGTAATGAACCCGGCCGTATTGCGGCAAAATAATAATTACCCTTTCAAAACGACGCGTAACCATGTCTGGTACATTGCCATGGATGAGCAAAGGGTGTTGGGATTCATGCCCGTGAAAATGACCTTGACAAACAATTGCATAGATAACTACTATATTAGCGGGGATAACTCCTCTGTAATAGAGGTGTTATTGGACCGTATTATCCATGATTTTTCTTCTGATGGTTCCCTTGTGGCCGTTGTACACGAACGCCACGTGGAAGACTTTTCAATGAAGAATTTTATCCCCTGTGTCGAGTGGAAGAAGTATGTCAAGATGCGTTATCATGAAGGAGGTGGGGCATGATGCGCCGGATGGATGTCCACGAGGCCGCCAACCGGAGATTGAAGATCATCTTTGACTATTTTGATTACGTGTATGTCTCTTTTTCCGGTGGCAAGGATAGCGGTATCCTTCTCCATTTGTGCATGGATTATATCCGCATGCATGCACCCGGTAGAAAACTGGGTGTGTTCCACATGGATTACGAGGTGCAGTACCGCCAGAGCACGGAGTACGTGGAAAGGATGTTTTCCAACAACCGGGATATCCTTGAAGTGTTCCACTGTTGTGTCCCCTTCAAGGTACCCACATGTACTTCCATGTACCAGCAGTACTGGCGTCCCTGGCAAGAGGGGTACCAGAATATCTGGGTTCGCCAGATGCCGGGCACCGCTCTTACCGTGAAAGATTTTGATTTCTGGAACGACAGCCTGTGGGATTACGACTTCCAGTCTCTTTTCCCTTCCTGGATACGTCGTAAGAAGGGATGCAAGCGTGTTTGCTGCCTCGTGGGGATCCGCACGCAGGAGAGCTTCAACCGGTGGCGGGCGATTCATTCCGACAAGAATTACCGTAAGCTGGCCAACTACAAGTGGACTCACCGTGTAGGATATTACACTTATAACGCCTACCCGATATACGACTGGAAGACAACGGACGTGTGGACGGGGTATGCCCGGTATGGTTGGGATTATAACCGTTTGTATGACTTGTATTACCAGGCCGGGATTCCCTTGTCCCGCCAGAGGGTGGCCAGCCCGTTTATCTCACAGGCCGTTTCGACCCTACATCTTTATAAAGTTATTGATCCGGATACCTGGGGACGCATGGTCAGCCGGGTCAACGGCGTCAGTTTCGCCGGAATGTACGGGAACACGGTTGCGATGGGCTGGCGCTCCATCAGTTGTCCGGACGGGTTCACGTGGAAAGAGTACATGTACTTCCTCCTTGACACGCTTCCCCGGGCGACAAGGGAGAACTACCTGGAGAAACTGAGGGTGAGCCAGAAATTCTGGAGAGAAAAAGGAGGCTGCCTGGGAGAGGAAACGATCGGGAAGCTGCGTGCGGCCGGTGTACCGTTCACGGTGGAAGAATGCACGACATACCGGACTGACAAGAGGCCCGTCCGCATGGAGTATATAGACGAGATAGATATCCCTGAATTTCGTGAAATACCCACTTACAAACGAATGTGCGTCTGCATCCTGAAAAACGATCATACCTGCAAGTATATGGGTTTCACGCAGACCAAACGGGAGAGGGAGATGAAAGAGAGAGTTTTGAAAAGATATAAATTGTGATTGTCATGTCAAGTTTTAAAAGTCCGGCGTATAACGTCAAGGCCGTGCCAGTCGAGAAAATCGTGGCCAACAGCTATAACCCGAATGTCGTTGCTCCCCCGGAGATGAAGCTGTTGGAACTGTCCATCTGGGAAGACGGTTACACGATGCCCCTCGTGTGTTATTACCGGGAAGAAGAGGATATCTACGAGCTGGTTGACGGTTACCACCGCTATCTGGTTATGAAAACATCCGTCAGGATTTACAAGCGCGAGAACGGATTGCTGCCTGTAACGGTCATAAACAAAGACATCTCGAACAGGATGGCCTCGACTATCCGTCATAACAGGGCCAGGGGAATGCACTCGCTGGAACTTATGACAGGTATTGTGGCGGAACTGTCAAAATCGGGTATGTCCGACAGCTGGATCATGCGCAACATAGGCATGGACAAGAACGAGTTACTCCGTTTCAAACAAATCTCAGGTCTGGCTGAATTGTTTCGTGACAGGAGTTTCGGGCTCTCAGACGACTGGTTGGAGGAATGAAGTGAAATTTTCTCATTGTCGATTGAATCTTTTCGAATGTAGATGTCTTTGTTGTCTTGAGGCGGATAAATAGCATGAAATTGCTGTTTTTGATGAATTATTTATAATATTATGATTTTTCGTTTTTCTCTTTATGCATTTGCAATAAAATGGGACGCTGTTAGAGAATGTTAGAAACGTATGAATTATTATAAGACTTAAAAATGTAAATGTTATTGTAGTGTAACTACTTGTTAATTAGTGTATTATTGAATCAGAGAATAGTTATGAAGCTTTTTTGTTTGAACGAACACACGTCTTGTTACAATTATGCAAGATGCGTGCAAGAAGGATTCCGGTACTATACATTTGATAAGGGGCTGGAGCATGAGGAAGAGTTGCAGAATGACTGCATACTGTTTGTTTTGAAGGGCAGTCTTCGCTTCTCGTATAACGAATTCCAGTTTACGATTTCAGCGGGGAAAATGGTCTTTGTTTGTCGTGAGAGTCTGTTTAGCACTTATTCGTTGGAGAAATGCGAGGTTGTGGTTGCCCTGTTCGAAGGTGGTGTTTGGCCCTGTCAGAAAATCTCCTTTTCAGAATTGTCTTATTTGAGGGATATTATCGAATATCGTATGGAACCTCTTGAAATCAAAGATCGGTTATATCGATTTCTTGAACTTCTTGAATGTTACTTGAAAGATGGAGCGAACTGTATCCATTTTCACGAGATAAAAATCAAGGAGCTTTTTTGGAATATGCGCTTTTATTATTCTAAACGTGAATTGGCAAGTTTCTTTTATATGGTTATAGGTCGATCCCAAGGCTTTAGAAATATGGTCCTGAACAATTATAAAAAATGTAAAACAGTGAAAGAACTGGCTTCGGTTTGTGGTATTTCTATTTCCTCTTTCAAAAGACAGTTTGCGGCGGAATTCGGAGAAACACCAACCGGATGGATGCAGAAACAGTTGGTGCGTGAAATCAAGTACAAACTTTCGATTACAGACTTGCCGCTCGGAAGTATTGTTTACGAACTGAACTTTTCATCTTTAGCACATTTCTCTAGATTTTGTAAGAGATGCTTGGGATGTTCTCCAAAGGAGTGGAGAGAGCAGATGAAAAATAATTTGAAAACATTTTAAGCGACATTGATAAACAATAGAGCTAAAATGAAAAATTTTGATGTGTATTATTAAATAATTTATTGTATCATGAATAGTATTTGATAAATTATTGAAGAGTTAAATTTATTTGTTTTAAGATTTTGTCTATTCACTTGATAACTTATCTAAAATTTATACTGTCATAAGATCTTTATTGCACTGTGGATTTGCATAGAAAGGTTTATAATGATAAGTGCTATTACTTCCTTGATTGTCTTCTTGTATCTTTATATTCAATTTATAGTTTTATTTGTTGTAACAACAAATAGGTCAGACATTTAATAAGTAAAACTCCTTTTTTATCGATGTAGTAATGATTCTGCTCCTTCAGAAAAATTTTCTATCTGTTACTTCTACTTAGGTATTTACAATGATAGAAATTTTTGTGAAATATGAAAGTAGAAGTATCCTCTATGTGTGGTTATACCAAACTAAGTGTGGAAACAATCAGCAAGAAATATGAAATCAAAGAGTGAAGAGCTTTTTTATAGATTAGAGAAGGGGCTAAAATAGATTTATAATTGTGAGATATTTATTTTTTGTTTCTATTATAGTATTCATAAAAACGACTGGCACTTCTTGTTCTTTCATAATATTTAATTAGTTCGTAAATATGGTTATATCTTTTTGAATTTTAATGGGAAGCGTTTACGTTCTGTTATGCTATTTGTTTCGTAAAAAGATTATATAACTCGGACAACAGGAGTTTTAGTTTGTTGTTGTAGTTAATATGTTTGTTAATATAATTATTACATTGAAAACAATAGTTATTTTGTTTTTTTATGCTATTATTTGGGGATATTTTAAATATATTTACAATTTGTATATCATTTTGCATGCAGTTTGCATTTTTAATCCATGAGATTGATCTATGGTTAAAATGATAAATAAAAGGGCTGAAATGAAAACATTTGTTTTTGAATAAATTTCGATTTTTGCAAAATAATTAAAAATTAAACCTTATGATGAAGAAAATTTTTATCTGTTTGTTTTTGTCTGGTGTTTTTATGTATCACACAAATGCCCAGACCGCAGTAGAGGGTAACAAGTTTCTGGACAACTGGTCCATCGGGATCAGTGCGGGAGGAACAACCCCGTTAACACATCATTCTTTCTTTGGAAACATGCGCCCGATCACGGGGATAGAACTGAATAAACAATTGACTCCGGTTTTCGGTTTCGGTCTGGAGGCGGTCGGAAGCTTTAACACCTCACACAGCAGGACCATTTTCGACCGCTCCAATGTCAGCCTGTTGGGGTTGGTGAACCTGAACAATCTCCTTGGGACCTATACCGGGGTTCCCAGACCTTTTGAAATCGAAGCGGTGGCCGGAATCGGGTGGTTGCATTATTATATGAACCGTGAAACGGGTTCCGATCAGAACAGCATGTCAACAAAACTGGGCCTGAACTTTAATTTCAACCTGGGAGAGAGCAAGGCATGGACATTGGCACTGAAACCTGCTCTGGTCTATGACATGAATGCTATGGGTTCCGAAGCCGTACGTTTCCATTCCGGACGGGCTGTATGGGAAATATCCGTTGGTCTGAAGTATCATTTCGGATGCAGTAACGGGAAACATCACTTTACAAAAGTGAGAGCTTACGACCAGCAGGAGGTGGATGTCTTGAACGCAAAAATTAATGAACTTCATACACAGGCCGGTAAAGATGCCGAGGCTTTGCAGGAGGCAGTGCGAAAGGTAACGGAACTGGAGGCCGCGCTGGACAAATGCCGCAACCAGGAACCAAAAATTGTGAAAGATACCATTGACAACACTAAAAAGACGCTGGAATCCGTCATAACTTTCCGCCAGGGCAGGACGACAGTTGACAACTCCCAACTCCCGAATGTCGAACGTATCGCTACTTATTTAAAGAACCATAAGGGAGCAAGTGTGCTCATTAAGGGTTATGCCTCTCCTGAGGGAAGCGTGGAAGTTAACGAGCGGATCGCCCGACAAAGAGCGGAGGCCGTGAAAAAAATGCTGGTGGGCAAGTATGGAATTGCAGAAGAACGGATTGTAGCCGAGGGCCAGGGAGTAGGGAACATGTTCGAGGAGCCCGACTGGAACCGGGTAAGCATCTGTACGATCAACGCGGGAACGGAATCCAGTAGCCGTTAAATGTGATCCGGAAAATACCGGGAAGATGCATTCACTTGAACAGAATGTATTAACTATATTTATTCTACACGTAATTTGAAATGCTATGAACAGGTATGTATCTGAAATGATCGGGACAATGGTCCTTGTTTTGATGGGATGCGGAAGTGCTGTTTTTGCCGGGGATATGCCCGGTGCGGTCACCACCGGGGTGGGTACCCTGGGAGTTGCCATAGCCTTCGGGCTGTCGGTGGTCGCCATGGCATACGCTATTGGCGGAATATCCGGATGCCATATAAATCCGGCGATCACACTGGGCATGTACTGCTCGGGAGGAATGGGGGGCAAGGATGCCCTGTTATACATTATTTTCCAGATAATCGGGGGGATCCTCGGATCAGCCGTACTTTTCATACTGGTATCTACGGGGCCACATGCCGGCCCTACCATGACAGGGAGCAACGGCTTTGTTGAGGGGGAAATGTTGCAGGCCTTTATCGCTGAGGCCGTCTTTACGTTTATTTTCGTTCTTGTGGCGCTGGGAGCCACGGATAAAAAGAAAGGGGCCGGTAAACTGGCGGGCCTGGTCATCGGGCTGACGCTTGTCCTGGTGCATATCGTATGTATTCCCATCACCGGAACATCAGTAAATCCCGCGCGCAGCATAGGACCCGCACTTTTCGAGGGAGGAGGCGCGATCTCACAGCTTTGGCTATTTATCGTCGCTCCACTGACAGGAGGTCTGGCCAGTGCCATAGTGTGGAAAGCCATTTCTCAGCATAGCGACAGACAACGATGAAGGGAAGGTGGATGACCCCGAGACACGTTTCTCTGTTATCCACCTTTGTTTGATACATTATTATCAACTAAAATAAAAAAAGATGTCAAAAAGTAGTTTTTTACTGGATTTTAAGGCGTTTGTGATGCGTGGAAACGTGGTAGACATGGCCGTGGGTGTGATCATTGGCGGTGCCTTCGGGAAAATAATATCTTCAGTGGTGGCAGACATCATCATGCCACCGATAGGGTTGCTGGTAGGCGGAACCAACTTCTCGGAACTGAGATGGGAATTGGAACCCGCCAGGGTAGTTGATGGGGTCGAACAGGCGGCCGTCACGATAAACTATGGAAACTTCATACAGACCATGCTGGATTTTGTGATCATCGCTTTTGCCATTTTCTCGTTCATCCGCCTGCTCTCCAATCTCAGGCGCAAAAAAGAAGAGACACCCTTGCCCCCACCTGTCCCGAGCAACGAGGAAAAGTTACTTTCAGAAATACGTGACTTGCTGAAGAAACAATGACGTTTATTCAAACGGTATGGACGGTATCGGGCAGGAACATATCTGAGGGACAGGCTACTCCTTGGCGGTGGAAATTTTCCTTTGTCCCTGGATGATAAAAATAGTGTGAACATTAAAATTCAGATATGACTAAAGCAGATATTATAAACCGGGTCTCTGAGGAGCTTGGAATCGATCGCAGGACCGTTGGCCTGGTAATCGAGAGTTTCATGAAATGCGTGAAGGATGCACTCGGCAGAGAGAGAAGTGTATTCCTGCGCGGATTCGGGACCTTTTCTTTGAAGAAAAGGGCGGCAAAGAAGGCACAGAATATCCAACAGCACACAACCATATGCATCCCGGCTCGCAAGATCCCTCATTTTAAACCCTCGGAGTCTTTCTTGGTTCTCCGGAAAGAAGATAATCGAAAATAGACCGGGAGTGAATCTACCCCTTCCATTGTCAGGGAGGGGTGGATTTTAATGTGCTTTATGGAAATTTATCAATCATGTTTTACTCCTGTTTTCCAGCCCCGTTCAGATATGGACTACAGGATCATAGATGACCGGACGATCATGTAGATTCCCGGTAAACCTGTAAATAGACTGTTATGCGTGTTTTCAATCTTTTATTGTTGATCTCCATGTTCATCCCCTTTCCGCTGCCCGCTCAGGTGGGCGAACGTTATATAGAGGTAACCGGTACTTCCGAGATAGAGGTAGTTCCTGACAGGATTCATTACGTTATCGAAATAAGGGAGTACTTCGAAGAAGAGTTTGATGGCGTATCCAAACCGGAAGAATATCGGACGAAGGTTCCTCTTACCAGGATAGAGGAGGAATTGAAGTTGGTTTTGAAAATAGTCGGAGTGCCACGGGAGGCAATCCGCACACAGGATGTGGGCGATAATTGGCGTAAGCCGGGACAGGATTTTCTGGTTTCCAAATCATTTGATGTCACGTTACGTGACTTCACACTGATTGATGAAATTTTAAAACGGGTGGACACAAAAGGAATTCATACGATGTATATAGATAAACTGGAACATAGGGATATCCTGTCCTATCACAGGAAGGGCAAGATAGAAGCACTGAAAGCGGCACGGGAAAAGGCAGTTTACCTGCTGGAGGCAATAGGTAAGAGGCCGGGTGAGATCATCCGCATCGTGGAAGGAGGGGATGCTGGAAAAGAGATGTTTGCACAAGGTCGTATCTTATCGGTTGCCCCGCCCCCATTCGAGAGAAGCCGCACGATAAAAAAGAGATATTCGATGCTGGTCCGGTTCGGGATCGTGGATCGATGAACCGTTATTATAACAAATCCCGGAATGGACTTGCAAGAGAAGATAACGAGCATTCGGGTTTGCGGTGAAATATCCGGCCTTTTCTCTGACCGGTAAATAGATTAATAGATTCAACTCACGATAAGATGAAAGATTATTACTTTATTATGAATGCCGGGGTAAAAGCCGGAGGGGAGATCACCCATGCGGTATTAGAAGGGAAAATTGTATCCGCACCGAAAGGATACGATGCCTTCACGGGGATTGAAGCGGCCAGGGAGAAACTGGCTTGCGGGAATATCCGTCAGCAGATGGAAGAATTCGGCATCGAACTTGAGATCGTGCCGGTAAATACTGATTTTTTACTACGATGAAGGAATATTGCGTTTATTGGTTTGAAAACGGAGAACCGAGGCACGAGGTATTTTCCTGTCTGGACGGGGCGGAGATGTTTTCCTGCATGATAAGAGGACAGGACGGCGTGGAACACGTGGAAATATCCGAGGAAGATATTTCCGCTCCGGAGGAATTCCAGGAAATATGCCCTGGAGATTTCTCTTGAACATATGACATGGATCCGGGGTCCTTTTTTGCCGTAGCCTGGCGATAAAGGGAACTTATCTGGTTGTAAAATCGGGCAGTGTCAACCATTTTTTTCACCGATTAATCGCATACGCAAGATGAAAGCTCCACGGAAAATTTATACATGGACCAGTATCCTGCTTTTCGTGTGCTGTTCCCTTATTTTTCTTTCATGTGAAAAGGAAGAGCTCGGGGAAGCCATGGCAAATCGGAAAACGTTATTCATGTTTCTGCCGTGGTCCACTGACCTGACAGGCTATGTTTACACCAATATCGCGGATATGGAGGCGTGTGTAAGCAGAAGGGGGCTGGAGCATGAAAGAATTCTCGTGTTTATGTCCACGAGCTCTACGGAAGCCACGATGTTTGAGATCATACATCCCAAAGGAAAGTGCGATCGTAAAACGCTGAAAAGGTATGGCACTTCGGGGTTTACTACGGTGGAGGGCATAACGGGGATATTGAACGACGTGCAGGAATTTGCTCCTGCTCCGGTTTACGCTATGACCATAGGTTCCCATGGTATGGGATGGTTTCCTGTGGACGGTACACAGGCGCATTCCCTTTTCCGGATGAAAAAGCATTGGGAGTATCAGGAGCAGCCGCTGACACGCTATTTCGGAGGATTGACCCGGGAGTTCCAAACGAACGTGGGTACCCTGGCCCGGGGGATTGTAGGCGCGGGCGTCAAAATGGAGTATATCCTGTTTGACGATTGCTACATGTCATCCGTAAAGGCTGCCTATGAACTGAGAGAAGCCACAAGATTTCTTATAGCCTCTGCCAGTGAAATGATGGCATACGGAATGCTTTACGCCACTGTGGGGGAGTTCCTGCTGGGAAATCCTGATTACGGATCCCTTTGCGAAGGATTCCACGACTTTTATTCAACCTATGAAATGATGCCCTGCGGGACACTGGCAGTGACAGATTGCTCTGAATTGGATAACATGGCTGCCATCATGAAAAGTATTAATGACGAGTATGTTTTCGATGATTCCCTGCAAGGAGGGCCCCAGGGAGTGGACGGATACACACCCGTCATCTTTTATGACTTTGCCGATTATATCCTCACTCTCTGCTCTGACCCTGTCCTGACGGCCCGGTTCAGGGAACAGCTGGAGCGGCTTGTTCCCTATAAACCCCATACGAGTAAATTTTATTCTAGGGCAAAGGGCACCTTCCCATACGTACTATTCCGGGGATAACGATCTCGGCCCCGAGCACCAATCCCATGGTCTTGCTGAAAGGTACGACCTCTTGGTGTAAGACCACATATGGGTAGTTATGCGGAAAGTAAGAGCATTTTAATGGATATTTGGTCTTAATGATCCTTTTTTAATGAGACCGGCATAAGTTTGTTAGCTATGTCTATTTTCAAAAGACAAATCTGAATGTGATTTGGTGAAGCTTTCCGAATAGAAGCTGTGATTCATCAGCTTGTGATAACAAAGCTGTATTGTGAGCAACGGGTATGGGGCATTTGGGATGTTTTTCAAATTATAGTAAATAATAATATCTAGCTAATTTTCTTATAATTTTTTATTCGATATAGTAGTACAATGTTATTAAAATGTAGCAAAATATAACATATATACTGATTTTGATAAATAATAGAACTAAAATGGAAATACTAGATTATATCGCACTCTTTAACTTTGCACGCATAAAAAAGAGTTCTATATGTTTTTACATATGGCATGAATAAATCAGAAAACTCTCTAATAAAGGTTTACATTATGCGAATGAGTCATGAGATATTCAACATGGAATGGTCCAACAGGGATTCGATTTACCTGCATACTCGGGACGGTGTCCTCTATTCGGCTTTCGCCGGATCGGCTGAAAGACTTTTAAGTCTCGTGGGCGGGTTGCGTCCCTGCAGGTCCTTCTGGTGCGGGCAGGAGTTTCCGGCCGTCCACTCTATACGTGCAAGAAAGATTCTGGAGTTTTTTCCGGGAAGCTGCATTTTTATTAATGATTATTACATAAGGATAACTTTGGCTTGTCCTCTTATAAAATAAAGTAACGAAACAATGAATAACAGTATGATGAAACCGTTTTTTCTTCTGGTGTTTTTACTTTGTTCGGCTGGTGCCTTCTCTCAAAAGGTTGCCTTGAAGAACAATCTGGCCTACGATGCCTTGAAAACTCCCAACCTCTCCTTGGAGTTCTCCATGGGGCGTAAATGGACCCTTGACACACAGGTGGGTATGAATTTCTTTTTCTACACGCGGGACGCCACGTCTTCCCGGTACAAGGCAAAGAAGTTCAGTCACTGGCTTGTCCAGCCGGAGCTCCGTTATTGGACCTGTGACGTTTTCAACGGCTGGTTCTTCGGGTTGCATGCCCATGGCGGCCAGATGAATATCGGAGGTGTCGATGTCCCCTTCGTGCTTCAGAAAGGGGACGGAAACATGAAGGACCACCGTTACGAGGGTTATTTCTGGGGAGGCGGGTTGAGCGCCGGTTACCAGTGGGTGCTTTCCAACCGTTTCAATATCGAGGCCTCCTTGGGTATCGGTTACGTGCACGCCCGTTATGACAAGTACAAGTGTACCACCTGCGGGCAGAAGCTGGGCAAGGGGGATGCGGACTACATAGGTCCCACCAGGGCCGCCATTTCAATTATTTACATGTTGAAATAACTCCCTGAATCCGGGGACACAATTTTTTATTCTATCATGCTAAAAATGTATATCAATGAAACCTTACCATATTAACAAGAAGCAAATCCTTATCATGGGCTGCCTGGGAATGTTTCCCTTGTTTTCTTCCGCCCAGGACATTTTATCAACGTCAGGTACCTCGCGTTGGGATTATTCAAACAGCCGTGTGGAGCGTGAACCGGGTAGAGATACGTTGGATATTACTTTCAGTGTCTTCCCCCTGGCAGGGCTTGGAAGCCAGGAAGTCGCTTACCTGTTCCCCGTCTATGTCTCGGTTGACGGGCGTGACAGCGTCCGCCTCGAACCGGTCTGCGTGGCCGGCAAGAGAAGATATAAGGTGATCAAGCGTCGAAAGGCGTTGGGCAACCTGAAACCCGGTAACCCCGGATCCGGCGAGGTCCGTTCCGCCAAGGTGCTGGAAAGTTCGGGCCTGACTGTGAAAAGGAGCGTCCCTTTTGAACGGTGGATGGCTGACGGGCGTCTCGTTGTCAGGGAGGTGTCGTACGGCTGTGCCGAGTGCGGCACGAACGAGAGCGAGGATATTGCCTTTCAGGCCGGTATCCCCCTCTTCGGGGAAAAGGATTATGCCTACAGTTTCATCGAACCGGAAAAGGTCATGATCAAATGCTACAAGGATTCCTTCGACTGTAAGGTGGTCTTTCCTGTTGCACGCCACGACCTGCAGGAAGATTTTGCAGGCAATGCTCAGGAGCTTGACAGGCTGAAGAAGTTTCTCTCGGAGAACCTGAATATTCAAGGAACGTCACTCAAGGAGGTAGATATAAAAGGCTATGCCTCTCCCGAGGGGAGCTTCGATTACAACAGGTCCCTCGCGCAACGACGCACCCAAATCCTTTCAGATTATATTTCGCGTCAATACCCTGCCTTGAAAAATGCACCGGTTTATCGTACCGAGGGTATCGGGGAGGACTGGGAGGGTCTTAAATCGATGGTCAGCGGCTCCACCCTCGTCAACAGGGACGAAATTCTTTTTATTATCGGACATAACGAGCGTGACACGGAACGCGAGGAGGCCATCCGTGCCTTGGATGACGGCAGGAGCTATCGCCTCCTCCTCGAAGAGTTCTACCCGGGACTGCGGCGCACGACTTTCAGTCTCAGTTTTGACGTGAGACCTTACACGGTGGAGGAACTTCCCGAAATTTTTGAAACGAAACCCGAGTGTCTCAGTCAGCACGAGATGTACCAGCTGGCCGGACTGTACGCTTCCCGGGGGATGTCTCCCCTTCCGGTGTACGAGAGGGCCTACGGGCAGTTCCCGGATGACGCCGTGGCAATCCTGAATTACGCCAACGCCCTGTTGAAATACGGGCAGGATGCGGACGGCGCGTTGCGGGTGTTGGAACCGGTAACGAATGACAGCCGTGCTTTCTTTCCCATGGCCGTTGCCTATAACATGAAAGGTGACTGGAGGAAGGCGGAAGAATTGATCAAGAAAGCCGGTATGGCCCAAGGCAAACAAAAACTCTCAGGGGAGCCCGGGGACGGTGGAAACAATCAGCAGATAGAGATGTAACTCAGACATAGTTATATATAGTATTAGTAATCTTAATTTAAAAACAATTCGAATTATGAAAGTAATGAAGTATTTTGCAGTGGCCTCGTTGGCGTTGTTCGCTGCATGTAACAACGAAGAGAATCCGGTAGCGCCGGAGAGTGGCAACCAACCGGTTGATGTGGTGATGTCAGTGGCATTACCCGGTCCGGGCACACGTGCCGCCATGGGCGAATTGCAGAACACCGCCAACGACCAGGATGCGGCATCGGTTGAAAAACTGCATGTGTACTTGGTGGCTGGGGAAGACATTGTCCTGTCGAAGGAATTTACAAAAGATACTGATGATTTTACCAAGCTGACTTCGGCTACTGCCGTGGGTGCAGAGGCAACGACGGGAGGTTATAAATTCCTTGACGTGGACAATGGCGTGACAAAGGCACTTGTTATCGCTAACCCTCAGGGAGCGTTGGTTGACGGTGAGGGAAAGACTGTTGCTGAAATCAGCAAACAACAGCTGAAAGCCCAAATTAATGAAGTGATTTATGCCGGTTCTGAAACACTTACCACTGTTGGCGCCGAGCCTTATGGCGTCAATCCTCAGGAAGACAAACGTACCGTGAAGAAGGCCGAGCTCACCTTGACCGCCAGCATGAACCGCTTCCAGGTGACCGGTACCAAGTTTGTCAAGGTTATCTGGAAAGACGGGAAAAAGACCGAGGCTGAACAATGGTGCACGACTTGGCTGGCCAAGGATGAAAATAAGGGAAAGAGCAGTGCCGAAGCGTGGGCCGCTTTCAAGGCTGATGCCGCAGGCTTCAACGGCCAGACATGGGACGGCAAGTCTGACATTGCCCAACAGACCAGCCTGAGTCAATGGCTGCAGGTTGTCGAAGTGACCACTGCAAACCAAGGTATCCTGATGAACCGTTTCAGCAGAACGCTCTCTGTTCCTCAACTTACAGTGGAAGAAGAGGCAAACTGGTTCTGGGCCAAAACCTACGCCGGAGATCGCTATAAATTCGAAGACGGCACGTTCAAACCCGACGGTAGCACGGACTTGTCGGAAGTGGCCTCCTATTTCAATGCAGCGGGTTTCGATTTCGCACAGGGGGCAAAGGCCGCAGCGTTTAACTTCTTCGTGAACGGTATTACGGGTTACGGTAAGGAAAACAACGCTCCAAAACTTGCTTTCGTTTTCAAGACAGGTGACGACGGCGTATCCGCCGACAGACGTTTTGTCGTTATATCCGGTTACGCGAAGGCAGAAGGTGAAACTGCAGGCACGACGGATCTGGAAGCCGCCAAGGGCGGTTACCTGATCAATCTGGATCTCGCTGCGCTGAACGGGGGCCAGGGTATCCTCGTGGATGTTGACCCGAGCATTCCTGAAGGTGTGACTCCCGAACCGGGCGGACAGGGGGATTTGGAGGACGAGAACGTGAACGTCATCGTCCGTGTCGAGGTGCAGCCTTGGACCGCTGTGAACGTATTCCCCATCCTTGACTGATACAGATAGAGAGTAATAGCCGCTTGCCGGAGCGCTTTTCCCGTATCGGCCCTGACAGGCCAGTACCGGAATCCGCCCCGCACTCTCGGGGAGGGGAAAGTTTGTCCCCTCCCTTTTTTATTACCCGCGGGAGGGAAACGTGTCCTCTCTTTCGGGAAAATTACAGTATTGATTTATAATAATTAGTGTAAAGTATGAACATAAGAAACATACCGACCTGGCTGGGCCTGTTGGCCGCTTTATACCTCGTGACCGCATGTGACCGGGTGTATGACGACCTGAGCGGCTGCCTTGGCAACACGATCGTCTTCTCCTACCTGGCCGATGACAACCAGGAACATCTGCAGGAATACGTGGATGACATTGACGTCTTCATCTTTGACGTCGGGAACGGGGCCTTGGTGGAGAAACACCACCTGGAGGGAGAACAGCTGCTTTCACCGCTGGAGGTCAGGCTCCCGGAAGGTGATTATAAAGTAGTGGCCGTGGGCAACGCGTTGAACGAGACGGTTATCGGGGATGGTGCTTACGGTGAAGCGTCGGTTTCCCGGCCCGAACTGGCGGAAAAGGACGGACCGGCGGCCGGCACGTTTGACAGGCTATACCTTGGGGAAACCACCATCACGTCGAAGGTCATGAACGACTCCCGTGACGTGGTAAGACTTTATTCCCAGCACGTGAAAATCCATGCGGTAGTCCTTCCCGACGACGATGAGAACGCCGGGACCTGGTACGAACAGAACAAGGGGACGGGCTTCCGCCTGACGATGGAAACGCTCTCAGCCCGTTTCTCCTTTTCCGGGCAGCGTTCGGGAGAAACATCCTTCGACCTTCCGTTTTACACGGGAGGAAAAAACGACCGTTTCGTGCTTGATTTCAATACCCTGCGCTTCAAGGACGGGGACCCGCTGACGATCCGTCTTATGCAGGGAGATAAGGTTCTCTGCATGGTAGATGTCGCGGAATATATCGCTCTGTATCCCGACCAGATACGGATAACGGGGCGGCAGGAAGCGGTGCTTCCACTGTTCTTCCGCCAGAATCCCCGTTCTCTGACAGTAAGTGTAAAACCCTGGGAAGCCGTTGACGTGGTTCCCATAACCGATTGATGAATATTATGCTGAAAGATACTAAATATACTCGCACGGTAAGGGCCTTGAGGAACTTTGTGATGACGGTGTTGCCGCTCTTTTTCCTTGCCCTGACAGGATGCCGGAACGAAGAAGATATCCCGGAACGGCTTTCCGGAGAGGATGACGTGACCGTCAGGCTGAACCTGTCAACCCGTGGCGTAACAGCCGGGGGAAGTGAGATGCTGGACCTTTATTCCTCCGATCCGGCCAACTGGTATAAAACCGGCACACTGTTTCCCCAAGCCCCCGCACAGCCCAGAATAGCACTTATGGTTTTCAACAAGGAGCAGAACCGGTATGTGTACAGTCGCCTGCTTCCTTTCAGTTCGGGCAACGCGGAGGGGGAATATCAAACCAAGATACGCATCCCCAAAGGCGAGAGTGAATTCTATGCTTTCTATGCCCCCAACCAGACAGGAAAGGACCTGCCCTATTATACGCCCGGAGGAATCCTGCAGAACGCAGTTCCATGGGACTTCCTCGGGGAAGGCATGGAGGAGGTGGACAGGGAGGATATTGTCGAAGCCGCATTCCCTGCCATCATCAGGGAGCAGGATGACGGCAGTCTCGGCATTCCGGTGGACAACCCGTACGATGGTGTGACTCCTTCCCCGTCGGATGAGAAGATTATAGATTGGACAACAACTTCCAATATCTCTTGGGATGACGCTCCCGGAATATCCAACAGGTTGCATATGGGCATGCTTTCGGGAAAGCTGTCCACGGCCGTCCAGCCCGCTTCCGGGGAGCAGGTGCAGGATATCACAATCCCGCTGTTCCGTGATTTCTCCCGTGTCAGAATATACATCGCAAGCATTGCCCCCTTTGAGCAGATCATTTATAATTATAAAAGGATTGCCTTTTTGAACTTTCCGGTACTGATGTCTCCTTCTTTCAGGGAGAATGACTCGGACGGCGGCCAGCTTGCAGGATCCACCCCGGGAACGGGAAAGAACACGGAGCATACGGGCACGTATTCCTATGGAATAAAAAATGAAGCGCAACTGACCATCTACGAGGCCCCCCTCAATGCCGGCGGAGAGATTGACTATACGAAAATGGACGCCCAAAAATACGAGCAGTTCTTCCTTCCCCAGTACCTGGCCCCGTATATTCCGGAAGCCAATTCCTGGCAGGAAGGACACCCTCACCCGAAGATACAGCTGACAGTGGAGTATTATACAGGAGGAAACATCTCACAGACCAGGACAAGGACCTTTTTGCTTGACATTGGCGAGGAAAGTTCTCTCGGGGTGTATTCCGGCCCCATTTACCCGAACCGGGATTATAAGGTATTCATGGTCTTGCCGGAAGCCGCGGACAGAGAGATTATCTACCGGGTCGAATCCTGGGAGCGGAAGGATGTGGAGTTCCCTCCTTTTCAGTGATGTTCACGATTTTGTCATTATAAATTTTTATTATATATGAAAGCATATAGGCTGAAAATAACTTGTTTCATTCTTTTGTTACTGCCCGTTCTTACCTGCTGTACGGACGAGGAGCTGCTTCGGGGCAGCGGTGTCCCGGAAGGTGTGCCCACGACGGTAGACATCAGCGTGGGTACGGCAGCCAACAGGGCCAAGACACGTTCGGGCCTGCCGGAAGGCGAGGAGAGAAAGATATACGACCTTTACCTGTGGGTTTTCGATTCCCGCGGCGGCGTGGAGTTCTCCCGGGAGTATCCCCGTGCGGAGCTTTATCAGGCCGCTGCTGCCTTGGAAACGGCAACCGGCGAGAAGGACACGGATGCACCCACGAGCATGGGATTGCTGAAAAACATCCCCATTACCTCGGGAGAGAAGACGCTGGTCCTGCTGGCGAACTATAAATCGGATGGTGACGGGCTGTTTCAGGTAGAGCCCGGGATCTTGGCTGGCGTGTCGTCCCTTTCGGACATTCAGAGGGTCAAGGCGGAGATGACCGCCCGTACCCTGTTCCGACCGAACGGGAACCTGCTGATGTCAGTTACCAAGACGGAGGAGATCAGTCCCGACACCAGGCGCCTCGAGGTCTCCCTGAAACGTGCGGAGGCGAAAATCACGGTCAACCTGAAAACCGGGGAGGGGCTCACGTTCGTGCCCGGGACATGGAGAGTCGGTAACGTGCCGGCTTCGACCTTTGTCACCGAGCATGTCAAGGGCAGTGACGCCGGGGCTCCCTGGGATGCCGGCGGGATGGAGATGGATTCGTACTGGTTGTCCGAATTATTCCAGTTCGAGGGCGACGCTACTACTACTACTACTACTACGTTTTACCTTCCGGAGAACCGGAAATTGGCAAAAAAAATGATAACTCCCGCCTCTCCCGGTTACAATGCGGAGAGGAAGGGGTATGACCTGCGGCAGAAACAAGTGAAGTCTCCCGTTCCCGATGCTACGGAGAAGCCGAACGTGCAGAACGGAGCTACAGAATACGCTCCGGATCTGGCTCCCTACATCGAGTTCACGGGTGAGTTACGCCAGGATATGACAACCGGTGAAGTCTCAACGGAGCGTTTCGGGAGGGTGACCTACCGCGTTTACCTGGGATACACGGCGGAGAATGATCCGGTCAACGATTATGATATAGAACGTAACGTGCACTATACCTATAACGTGACGATCAAGGGGATGAACGACCTGGTAGTGGAGGCGATGTCCGACAAGGACCGGGAAGAGGAGCCCGCTCCCGGGGTGGAAGGCCTTGTATATGACGCTCACCGCTCCTTCAGTTTTGACTGCCATTATGAACAGGGCCTGATGCGTTTCAACAAGGACGAGCTTGCCATCTTCAATCCGGATGGCAGTTTGAAGGACGACGCGATGATCTCCTTTGCCATACGCACCCCGTTCTGTGACAAGATAGTCTCTTACACGAGGGCGGAGCTGGAACAGCTGGAGGATAACGGATACGTTCCTTCAGGGGAGAAGAAGGCAGACACTGGTTGGCTCGCGTTCTTCATCCACCCGAGCACCCTGTCTGACAATGGAAACGAAACCATGGAATATTACTCCAACACGGGGGTGCATCTGCTTTCGCTGGAACAGTTTCTTTACCGACTTGTCAAAGAGCCCGATTATGTATTTAATGCCTCCACGGGGCTTTGCAAGGTGACGGTTTACGCCAACGAGTATTTCTACGAGCGGAACCCCATGCAGGATGGCGCCCCCGAGGACAAGAACTTGTGGAAAACCTTTGCCAACGCCCCGGATCGGACTTTCGACCTGCTGGTGAACACGTCGCATGAAATCTCCCCCGACGGGCAGTCACGTTATCATCAGGCTGTCGTTTCCATCCGTCAGATGTCCATCAAGACGGTGTTTACGGAGGGACCCGAAGGCATGCGTGTCTGGGGGGTGGAAAACGTGAACGAGACACCGGACCTGGACTTTATGGTGAAGGCTCCGGGAGAACCGGATGCTTTTTATAATAAATATACATCCAACGGCTGGTCGAATACCTGGAAGGTGATGGCAAGGTCGGGCGACTTCAGTCAAGAGGTCATGATTGACCCGATGAGAAGAAGTAAACAAGACCAGTTATGGCAGGTCATGACGAAGGTGGACAACGCGAAGCTGACTCTCAGCAGAGACCATTATAATTTGGCAGCCAAGAATTACCACGCCGAATATGCCTGTTTCACCCCGTTTTTACGGAACCGGGATGATAACCGTGATGGCCGGATGCAGGCCGCCGAGATGAAGTGGTATATTCCTTCGGTGAGCGAGAGCGGTATGCTTATCGTGGGGGAACGGGCGTTGCCGTTACATTCCAGGCTGCACGGGCACGCCCCCTCGGACAACGCCACAGCATTTTATATGTCAAGAGCCTTTATGGCAAGTACAAACCTTTCTTTATACTCTTCCAACCCCTATATTTGTATCTTGGAGTCCCGCAGCGTGACTCCCATCGCAAACTTTGATTATTACAAGGGAGGGAACTCACCCGGGGACCGCACCCCCTACTCGGAAGTGAGGTTGATCAGGGATCTGGGGATGCTGGAGTCTGGGGAAGAAAGCTATCACATCGAGGAGTTGGGCAGGGAACTGAACAAGTCTCTTGTCAATAACAGGACGAAAGAGGAATATCTGGTCTTTAGGGCAGATAACCTGCCATACAGCATGACGCGTGGAGTAAGAGCCATTTACGAGTTGCCTGCGCATGATGAGGACTCCCAGAGCAACACCATTTACAAGAACGGGTTTGAGGTGGCCAAGTATATCGCCAATAAGATAGATAAGCCCAAGGATTTGAATAATCCTGACAGGAAGAGCGAGTATTACTTACAGGATTGGAGCACGCTGATGGCGGACATCGAACAGGGAAACAGCCCGTGCGCCTATTATTACCAGGAGGCGGACAAGAGCGACCTGGGAACCTGGCGGGTGCCCAACGAGGTGGAATTGATCATCATGTGCGGGAGCCTGTTCGACTGGCATAACCCTGAGAAAAAGGAGGTTTACGAATTCGGTAATGACCTTCCTTCTCTGGGAGTAGTAGAGTCTGAAGTTCTCCATTCTCGGACGGGATTTTCCAAGCGTAGCATGAACGGGGCAAGATCGTTCAGTGCCGGCTACCAGATGTATCTCCATGGTTATCTCCGATGGGTCACGACCGTGGATACCCAGTGGGCGGGTGACAATGACAGGCTTGTGAATAACAGGAAGGGATACGTGCGTTGCGTGAGAGATCTGCCGTAGGCGCTCCTTGTGGACGGGAGAAGGGATTCTCCTGAAGCATGACTGGAAATGCCGGAGAGAAGGTTTCAACATTTTTCTCCGGCTTTGCTGTTTTAGCTGGAGATCGGTCTGCCAGTCCAGTCATTCCCTATAAGGCAACGTTCATCTAATTAGGAAAATGGAACTTGAAGCTATAGAGAGGAGATTGAAAGAATGATTCATGCATGGCAATCATATACGATATAATTACTGCCCTGTCTGAAGGAACTTTTTCTGGAAGCGTGAAAAGCATACACCGGCATTTGTAGGGCACAAGAGTATGCATCATTGATCCCAACTTGAAAAATTTTATGGTAAAGACAATTTCCATACGCTAGTTGTACATTTGTAAATCATCATTTATAGGTATTGTTAGTTGCTGATTTGATTGTTATTTTTGCAAACTAATGGATAGTACGAAAAAAAGACAGAGACAGCGGGCTGTCATAGCATGTATGTTGTTGCTGACATTGGTGCCCTTTTTCCTCGTGAAAGCTTTTCATGTTCACGGGGAACATTCGTGCGTATCCCATAACGAACAGGGGCACTCCCGTCACGATTCTCCTGAAAATTGTACCATCTGTCTCTTTACGCTCTCCCCGTTTGTCGAGGCAGGGATTTTTATATACGATTATATTCCGACTGGCAGGCCTGTAAGGTATCTTATCTCCGGGGAAACAGATGTCATCGTCATTCTTTTCCCGCATTTCCTCCGTGCACCCCCTGTGTGTTTGTCATAACTCCCTTGAGGGATTCGCATGCCATCACTGTGATTGCGTGCAGGGGCTTTTCATGTCCCGTCTTAACAGATTATAACCCGTTTATATTTTTTCAAGTATGACATTTCATGCATATCTCCAGTATGTGTGCCTGCTTCTTGTCTGCCTATGTACCCTCCCTTCTCCCATGGAAGCACGGGTACAGGCTGACCGGCAATCGACGGGTACACGCGATACTCTGCTGGTCATTGACCGGGAAAACGGGCTTCCCATTGAAGGGGCCTATATCCTGACCGGGGAACGGTTACTTGTCAGCTCCCCCCGTGGAATGATTGTTTTCGGTCATGGAACGTGTTTCATGGATACGGTCCTCGTGCAGTGCCTGGGTTACGGTTCCCGACGTGTGCCTTTGAACGAGGTATTCAAAGAAAGCAGCATACATACCGTATGTCTCTCCCCGGACATACAAAAACTCGGGGAAGTGGTCGTGACCGGTGAACGTGCCGGGGCGTCACCCAACGTGGTGAGCCGGCGCCTTTCATCTCCCGAGATCAGGAACGCGCTGGGAACCTCGCTTGCCACCCTGCTCGAACGTGTCAGCGGGGTAAGTTCCATCAGCACGGGAACCACTGTATCCAAACCCGTTATCCAAGGAATGTACGGGAACCGGATACTGATCATCCATAACGGTGCCCGCCAGACTGGGCAGCAATGGGGAGCCGACCACGCTCCCGAAGTGGACATGAACGGCAGCTCCTCTGTTTCGGTAATCAAGGGCTCCGATGCGGTAAGATACGGTTCGGATGCCCTTGGAGGGATTATCGTCATGGAGCAGTCTCCGCTTCCTTTCAGAAAACGCTCCCTTCAAGGGGGAATCTCCGTACTTTACGGAAGTAACGGGCGTCGCTACGTGGCTACCGGACAGCTCGAAGGTGCTTTTCCCGGTGATTTCGCTTGGCGTCTGCAGGGAACCTGGTCAAATTCCGGGGACCGTTCCACTGCGCACTATCTTCTGAACAACACGGGAACCAGAGAATATCACGCTTCCGCCTCTCTGGGCTATGACCGCGGACGTCTGAGAGTGGAAGGTTTCTACAGCCGCTTCTACAGCCGGACAGGGGTGATGCTCAGCGCCCAGATGGGTAGCGAGGACCTGCTGGCGGAACGTATCCGGCTTGGTCGCCCCCTGCACACGGATCCTTTCTCCCGTGGTATCAGGCCTCCCTGCCAGGAGGTCACTCATCAGATCGCATTCGGCAGGATGCGGCTCGGCATGAAGAAGGGGGGAAGTATTCACTGGCAGAGTACCTGGCAGAAGGACGATAGGCAGGAAAACCGTGTCCGGCGGCTGGATTCTAACATTCCGACGGTTTCACTGCACCTGAATTCATTCCAGCATCTTCTGCGCTGGAAGCGGGATTACCGCTCCTGGCAGGTCGAGGCGGGAGGTCAGGTCATGTTCATCGAGAACCATAGCCGCGCGGGTACCGGATTCGTGCCCGTTATCCCGAACTACACGGAGACACAGGCAGGGATATACGGAATCGGGAAATATCACCTGGCCAGGGGAGGCGTTGAAGCAGGCCTCCGCCTGGATATGCAGGAAACCCGTGCCAGTGGTTATGACTGGACGGGAAGCCTCTATGGCGGGATAAGAAAGTTTAACAACGTGTCCTACAGCCTGGGAGGACACTATCAACTTTCCAGACGCTGGAGGCTCACCTCCAACTTCGGTCTGGCTTGGCGTGCCCCTCACGTGTATGAACTGTACAGCAACGGGAACGAGCTCGGGTCTGGGATGTTTGTCAGGGGAGACTCTGCGATGCACTCGGAAAGAAGCTACAAATGGATATCTTCCCTCCGTTACGGCGACGGGATGTTCAGCGTCTGTCTGGACGGTTACCTGCAATGGGTGGACGGCTATATCTATGACGGGCCGGAGAAAGAGACAGTCACCGTGATTTCGGGGGCATACCCGGTCTTCCAGTACAGGCAGACCCCGGCTTTCTTCCGCGGTATGGACTTTGACCTGCGTTTCACTCCGGGCGGTTCATGGAACTACCATGCCGTCGTCTCCTTTATACGGGCAAACGAACGGACAAAGGGTAATTATCTTCCTTATATTCCCTCCTTCCGTTTCAGCCATGAACTTGCGTGGATCCACGAGACGAAATCGCATCTCAGGCTGCGCCTGAACATCAGGCACCGTTTCACCGCAAAACAGAGGCGGTTTGATCCGGACACGGATCTTATCCCGTATACTCCCCCAGCGTACCATCTCCTCGGGTTCGACGCTGGTCTTGAACTTCCCGTGAAACGGGGACACCAGGTCCGGTTCATGCTGTCGGCAGACAACCTCCTGAACCGTGAGTACAAGGAATACACCAACCGCTCGCGTTACTATGCGCATGATATGGGACGTGATGTGCGTTGCGGTGTAAACTGGATTTTTTAATTTATAACAACTATAATCAACACTAATAAATAAAAAGAAAAATGAGAACAATTGTATGTAAAACCGTGTGGGCACTTCTGGTAGGAGTGTCCCTTGTCCTGTCGCTGAACTCTTGCAGCAAGGATCCTGTAATACCAGAAGACGAGACGAAGAACAAGCTGCATGAGGACCCGGCAAAAATGATCGTCCGCCTCGTTGAATGCCACCTGCACGCTGACTGGAACGAGATACAGAAGGCCGGAGGTCCCCACCAAAATCCGGAATCCCCGGCCAGGTATATGAAACGTGTTCAGGAGATCACTTATGAACTGAAGGCCGGCAGTGGATGGACCCTTGCTGAAGGAAGCCAGGGCAAGTTTTACGTTCAGAAAAACGGCGAATATAAAAATGGAAACAACTTTACCCCGGCCCCGGTTTACCTGATGTTTATCTATTACTACAATTCCAAAGGAGAGTTGATGAACGGCCAGTTCGTGGAGAACGGGCAGGAGAATATCCACCAGCATTTCTTCACCCCGGAGAACGTGAGACCTACCTTTGACGGGAAACCGGAAGCTGACGACAATGATCCGGAGGCACTGGTGGATTATCTCTATGTGGATACCACGCCCTGGGACAAGACCAAACATGACAACGAGGCGGAAATTACGGGAGGCACTAACCCGGTAGGATTAAAAGGAGTTATCCGGTTCCTGAAGGACCGTAAGGAGTTTGACCTGAAACTCCGCCTGTATCACGGCTACAATTCTAAAAAGAACCCGCAGACAAACGGCTTTGACCCGTTCTACAAGCCCTCCGGGGTATTGATCCAGCGTGGAACATGGGATATTAACCTGAGCATCCCGGTAGTGGTATTTTGGAGCCGCGAGGAGTTTGTTGATGTGGACCTGGAGGCAGATGTGAACCTGATCGGGGAGGATAGCCTGGATGAAGACAGCAACCGCACACTACACTCCATCATGGAAACCTTCAATCTTACATGGAAGGAGGCGCTTGAGGAGTTTATCTCCTATACCTACCAGGCGGGGGATGTGGAAGCTGGATCCATATGGCTTTAAGGTCATTTGTAAAAATAATAGATGCAGCAGACGTTTTGAGAACTATAAATAACTTGAATTTATCAAACATTTATAATTATGAAACTTGTCGTATTTAATTTTTTAGTGGCAGTAGTCATAATAATAGTGACATTAGGCTGTGCCGGATCGCAGAAGAAAACAGCGCCGCAGGAACAAAGTAGCTTTATTGCGACCATAAATGTAGTCAATACTGAGAATAAAGGTTGTTATGGAACCTATGAGGGCATTTTGCCCTGTGCCGGTTGCGGGGTATCAAAACTACACTGAAAATAAACAGTGATACGACTTATGATCTGAGGAGTGAATATTTTGGAAAAAAGAATGATACCTTTGAAGAAAGTGGTATTTACAATATAATGAGTCAGGATATCATAGAATTGGTAACACCCTCGTCTGGAGAAAAAACATATTATAAAATTCTTGATAATGCGGTCCCTTGTCTGATAGTGTTGGAACACTCAATAATGGTGAATGGGCGGAACATTATGTTTTGAAAAAACAATAGGAATATTTTAATATACATCTTGATGAAGAATTGGACACATTTTATGTTGAAACCAATTCTTCATCTTTTTTGGAAAACAAAACTTGGCTTCCCGGGAAGTCTGACGACAGTTTGGTTTATGGTCAGATTTTCAAGTACTGGAATGTCCCTAATAGATCGTATGTACTAGCGTTATTTGTTGTTATTTGTCATGAGATTGATATGTTTTTTCGGCATCAATCATTGTATTCTGTTTGGGCGAAAGTTTGTTAATAACTTCTTAATGTTATATTACATTTATACCTTGTGTTACTTTCTCCATAATCGTGTGGGAATTTGATTTTTCGAATAGGATGTCCTTCGCATTTTAACGATACAGATGAACGATAAAGAAGGATATTAAGGTCCTTTAAATCTTCTCTATCATTTTTACTAAAACTATTCAAAATCAGGACTAATCTGCCCGTTCAGGACAACATTAGATTGCATTTTAGATAATGAAATTGGGTGATGATTTTTTTACTCGCTTATTTGAATGGGATGTTGCACATTCCTTCTATAATGAAAGAAATAAAATAAATTATGCGAACAAGATAAGCATTCCTTGCAATCGGAGTGATTTCAGTATAAAGTTTTTATGAATAATGAACGACGAGATGATTATGTCTATACCTTTAGATTTTAAGGTTATGATGAGCTGGGAAATATAATGGATTCCCAACATTTTTTTGCAACATATAACAGTTTGTCTTTCTGGACTTATCCTTTTTATTTCAAAGCAAACCTTGACAATCATGAGGGTCTATGCTATTCTTTCAGAGATTTTAATAGCAAAAAAACGCATTAATCTGTATCTATTTCTGTGTGATATTTAGGGTAAAGACGGGGCACATATTTTGTGTTCCAACAAGACAATTATATGTCAATAACCACTGGAAAAACTTGTCTGAAAAGACACGAATCATGTGTAGAAAGAGTAGCTGTGAGAAGTGACGTAATGTGCGTTGACAAGATGCGTGAAGTACTATTTACTTGTATATAGGTATTGTGTGTGTTCCGTATGTCTATATTGTTTGATTTTTTACCGAAAAATGGGTATTGTTTGGCATCTCTCTTTCCGTTTATCTTTGCATTACTTTTAGAGTAGTGAAAAGTTATAAAGTAAAAAGGAGATGAGCAATAAATATTTTTTAGTTTTTCTGGCATTCTTGTTTTCCGTATCCGTATATTCACAACATGGGCGTCATCGTAGTAGTTTAATTTCGGGCAGAGTGATGTCCACGGAGAAAGAAGTGGTGGATTTTGCGACAGTTTATCTGAAAGGAACCAACCAAGGATGCTATACAGATGAGAAAGGTATATATCATTTGAAAACGACAGCAGGTGAATATACACTCGTCGTTTCGGCTATCGGTTATCAAACGGTAGAAAAGAAAGTTAAATTAGCTAAGGGAGAAAGAATAAAAGTAAACGTCACTATCGCGCCGGCGGTAAAAGAACTGGGAGAGGTGCTGGTCACGACATCCGGAGTCGGCCGTGTGAATCAGTCTGCTTTTAATGCGGTAGCCATTGATGCGAAGAAATTGCATAACAGTACGCAGACTTTGGCGGGTGCACTAACTAAAGTGCCCGGTGTAAAACTCCGCGAATCAGGTGGAGTGGGGTCGGATATGCAATTGTATATCGATGGCTTTAGCGGAAAACATGTGAAAATCTTCATTGACGGCGTACCACAGGAAGGAGCCGGTGCTGCATTCGATTTGAACAATGTTCCTATTAATTTTGCCGACCGTATAGAGGTCTATAAAGGAGTGGTTCCCGTAGGATTCGGAACCGATGCCATTGGGGGAGTGGTTAATATTGTCACCAACAAACAACCCGGAAAGTGGTTTATGGATGCTTCCTATTCTTACGGATCGTTTAATACTCATAAATCATACGTGCGCTTCGGACAAACGTTCAAGAATGGTTTTATGTATGAGGTCAATGCTTTTCAAAACTTTTCGGATAATGATTATTATGTAGATACTTACGTACGCGAATTTGAGATTAAAGAAGATGGAAGCGTACGTTTCCCGCCACTTGATAAAAATAAGATTTATCATCTGAAACGTTTTAATGACCAGTATCATAATGAAGCCGTGATTGGAAAAATCGGCCTGGTAGGAAAGAAATGGGCAGACCGTTTGGCGTTGAGTTTCAATTATTCCCATTTCTATAAAGAGATACAAACAGGCGTTTATCAAGATGTCGTGTTCGGTGAGAAATTTCGCAAAGGACATTCGTTGGTCCCTTCTTTAGAATATTACAAAAAGAACTTATTGGTGAAAAACCTGGATCTGCTGTTGACTGCCAATTACAATCATAATATCACCAACAATGTCGATACCGCTTCGCGGGCTTACAACTGGCGTGGAGATTTTTATGAAAAAGGCAGCCGGGGAGAACAGTCTTACCAGAACAGTGAATCTAAAAATAAAAACTGGAATGGGACGCTGAAGATGAATTACCATATCGGACAGGTGCATACGTTTACTTTCAGTCATGTAATCAGTGATTTTGAACGTACGAGCCGCTCTACCATCGGTGCTTCTTCCAAATTCACGGACTTTTCTATTCCTAAAATCACCCGTAAAAACGTCAGCGGGCTTTCTTACCGTCTGATGCCGTCGGACAGATGGAATGTGTCGGCATTTGCCAAATATTATCGGCAATACAACAAGGGACCGGTATCGCAGAATACGGATGGAATAGGCAATTATATCAATCTGTCCAATACGGCAAGCGCTCTTGGATATGGAGTGGCAGGTACCTATTTTATATGGAAAGATCTTCAGGTGAAACTTTCGTACGAAAAGGCTTTCCGCCTGCCGACCACGGACGAACTCTTTGGAGATGAAGACCTTGAAGCTGGCAAAATGAATCTGAAACCGGAGAAAAGTGATAATGTCAATTTGAGTTTCAGCTATAATCATCAGTTTGGCAAGCATGGATTGTATGCCGAGGCCGGTTTGATATATCGGGATACGAAAGATTATATAAAAAGAGGACTGGACGTATTGGGAGGAACAAGCTACGGATATTATGAGAACCACGGTCACGTAAGGACCAAAGGGTATAATTTGTCATTGCTTTATAGCTTCTCGCATTGGTTTGATATAGGAGGAACATTCAATAGCATCGATACTCGTGATTACGAAAAGTTTCTGGCGGGTTCCTCTTTGCAAGAAAGCATGCACTATAAAGTGCGTATGCCGAATCTGCCCTATCGTTATGCTAATATCAATGCAAATTTTTATTGGAATGACCTGTTTGTCAAAGGAAATGTGTTGAGCATCGGCTATGATAGCTACTGGCAGCACGATTTTCCTCTTTACTGGGAAAATCTCGGAGATAAAGATTCAAAGAATATGGTGCCGGAACAGTTTTCTCATAATCTGTCTTTGTCCTACACCATGAAGAATGGACGTTATAATGTATCATTTGAATGTCGGAATTTCACCGATGCCCAACTGTTTGACAATTTTAGCCTGCAAAAAGCGGGGCGCGCATTCTATGGAAAGTTCAGAGTGTTTTTCGGTAAATAATAAGAGTAAGTTTTTAGTATCAATCAATAATAAAGAATATATGAAGAAGTTTTTATTACAGGCTTTTGCCGTAGCTTTTTGTTTGAGTAGCGGTGTGTTTGTGGCATCTTGCGACGATGATAATAATCCGGTGGATAACCCGCCGATTGATGGAGAAACGGCTTATGTGGTGGCTGCCACAACTGGTGAAGCAAGTTATTTGGTAGTAGCCAATTCTTTGGATGAAGGAACAGTGTCGACTCAAGGGAATGGAACCGAAGTGATTGGCGGTACCTATTGGGTATATAAAGGACTGGATTATGTGTTTGCTTTAGTTTATAATAAAGGTGGCGCAGGTACAGGAGCTTCCTATTATTTGGGGGCAGATGGTAAAATGAAAGAAAAGTACACATACACTTATAATCGTATCACGTCTTATGGGACCTGGGGGGATAAAGTGGTGACTGTTTCCACCGGGGACTCGAAAATAACGGATGAGGATCAGAATGTGGCTCAAGCATTGTTGTTCAACTATCTGGATGCAACCGACGGCAGTCAGGAAGAGGGTACCTTGCTTGCCGAAAATTACTTGGGTAATGGTGAAAAAGTTTCATGGGCAGGTCTGGTTGAAGCTAACAATAAGATTTATACATCTGTCATCCCAATGGGAATGAGTAAGTACGGTATTAAAAAATGGCCGGAAGCTGTGACAGATCAGGAACTTGTGACTAAGACTGACGGTGGTAGCGGCAGCGGTGCATATACAGCCGGTGTTATTCCTTCTACACAATACCCGGATAATGCTTACGTGGCAATTTATAATGGCACGAACTTTAATGAGACTCCGGTGATTGCCAAGACTGATAAAATAGGCTATGCATGCGGTCGTATGCGTTCACAATATTATCAGACCATTTGGGCCGCTGATAATGGTGACGTCTATGTGTTCTCTCCCGGATATGGACGTACGGCAGTTTCATCTTCAGATTTGAAGAAGGTAACAGGACAGAAGCCTTCGGGCGCAATGCGTATCAAAGCAGGTGCAACAGATTTCGATCCGGATTACTATGTGAACTTTGAAGAGATAGGCACTAAACATCCTATTTTCCGTTGCTGGCACATCTCTGAAGATTACTTCCTGCTTCAATTGTATAAAAAGGGAGCGGAAGATATGATTAATGGCGGTACAAGTGCAGATGTCAGCGAATTAGCTGTTTTCAAGGCGGAAGATCAGACGATTATGCCTGTTACAGGTCTGCCGGCTGACGGAAAGTTTGGTGGCGAGCCTTATGGAGAAAAAGGCTATGCTTATATGGCTGTCACTGTGACTACGGGCGAGAAACCGGCCTTCTATAAAATAGACGCAAAAACAGGCAAGGCAGTCAAAGGTTTGACGGTAGAAGCTGACGCTATCACTACGGTAGGTAAGATGGAATATCTTTCAAAATAATACAGTCGGTTAAATAGAGAATCTTTTGTAGATAAAAGCCTGCCGAGCGGAAAGCTTTGCAGGCTTTTTCAAGAAATAGGATTGAAAACATGAAAAAAATATTCAGAAAGATACATTTGTGGCTTTCCGTCCCTTTCGGACTGATAATAACTCTTGTCTGCTTCTCCGGTGCCATACTGGTATTTGAAAATGAGGTGAATGAGTGGTTTCGACACGATCTTTACTACGTAGAAACGGTAAAGGAGTCTCCTCTTCCTATGGATAAGCTGCTTGAAAAAGTGGCGACGACATTGCCTGACAGTGTATCGGTGACCGGTGTCAGCATATCTTCTGATCCCGGACGTGCGTATCAGGTTAGTCTTTCCAAACCACGTCGTGCATCTTTGTATGTAGACCAGTATACGGG